>Ga0210033_1002266_pt1 | contig 16611 bp, 15 predicted proteins | sample CryGeymeta201501_FD_185465 | JGI IMG/M metagenome (GOLD analysis project Ga0210033, IMG submission 185465) | Groundwater microbial communities from Crystal Geyser aquifers in Utah, USA - Crystal Geyser metaG 2015-01 (SPAdes) (version 2) | ecosystem: Environmental > Aquatic > Deep subsurface >... | reverse complement strand
GCCGCCGGATGGCTGACCTTCGAGGGCTTTGCCTGGGAAGCAGAACCAATCCAGCAGGTGCTGGGTGGCACGTTCGGCTTTTTAGGAATTTTCATCCTCGTGGGCTGGAACGAGGAATTGCTCTCGCGCGGCTACCATCTTCAAACCCTCGCAAGCGGCGCCAACCTGTTCTGGGGTGTGCTGCTCTCCTCGGCGGTCTTCGGTGCGTTGCACCTCGGCAATCCCAACGCGACATGGGTCAGCGCGGCGGGGATTTTCTTCGCGGGCCTGTTCCTGGCCTATGGATACCTGCGTACCGGCCAACTGTGGCTGTCCATCGGCCTGCACATCGGCTGGAATTTTTTCGAGGGCGTAGTGTTCGGATTCCCGGTCAGCGGCCTCGACATTTATCCGTTGACGCGGATTCAGGTTCAAGGTCCAGGGATGTGGACCGGCGGCGCGTTCGGCCCGGAGGCGGGGCTGGTCATCCTGCCGGCCCTGCTGACCGGCGCGGGTTTGATCTTTTGGCACACACGCAATCGCCGCGCAAAGGGGCCCGACACAACGGGTTCGGCAGGCGGATAACCTTACAATCCTGCAAACAGACGCCGCAAACGAATGAGATAAAATCACATCCAATGGAACGCCACCTCTTCCTCACCGGTCAGACTGAATTACATGGGTCGCTGGTCGCGCTGAATTCCATGCAGGCCAAACTGCGGGAAAATCAGGGCACCGGTCTGATTGAGGTCAAGGTAGGCGCGGCCCGCCAGATCGTGCTGGCTTACGCCAACGGGATTCAAGCGGGTGTCTTTTTACTGGAGAACGGCCAGAGCAGGCCTTTTAATCTGGCGGAACTTTCCACACTGTGGGGCGGCGCGCCGTTCTCCGTCTGTTCGGTAAGCCTTCCAGACCGGGCGGGACGCGCCATTTGGCTGATCCTGGAATCCCGGAAACAGGAGCAACTCGAGGTCCGCGACGAGGAAGCGTGGCAGGAACAGCTGAGGGTCTGGGAACGGGAAAAATTCAGCGGGGCTGTCGAGATCACTTCCAAAACAGGCCAGGGGTTTGCGATTCTGCAGAAGGGAAATCTGCTTGTCGAGGAATCTGTGTTCTTCAATGGACAGGGATTTGAAAACACATTGCCTCCCGGGATCGGCATGGTTGGAATCTGGCAGGTAATAACCTACGCGGCCGCGCCCTCTTCGAACGCATGGCAATGCCTAAACCTGCGCAAGAGCGCGATCCATTGGGCTGGCGGGGTTTTGGACCGATACGAAAGCATCGCTGGCCGGAGATTCCTGGAAGTGACAGGCAAAGAAATCCAGATGCTGATCCAACCCTGGCAGTGGAAAATTTACGTGAGCGGCACAAATGTTGCAGACCAACACTTCTTTGCAGGCACGGAAGCCACTGCGCACGCCTATCGCGCCTTGTTTATGGGGATGGGCACACAAATGGGTTTTGTGATTGGCGGATCGCTGACCCTGCGCATTCTGACCGAAATTTTCGAAGAACTGGAACAGGCTCAACGCGCCGCGCTGGAAGCCCATCGGCTGATCCCGGCCGCATTTTCCATTTAAGAGATTGCTATGAGCGAAAATATTGCGCCAAACTCAACTTCCAAACGACGCAGAACCATTTGGGTATGGGCTGCCGCTTCGGCGATCCTGCTTGTTTTGTTTGCCTGGGTCTATTACTTTGAACCCATCAAAAATCTTTCATTTCCAAATTCCGACTATTGGAACGATAAAGCCACGGATGTGATTATCCTGGTCCCGGCCCTGGCCGCCGCGATCTCCGGCGCCCTTTTGACTCGCCACTTCAAACCTTCCGAACCTCCGTATCGCATCTGGTTGATCTTCACGCTGGGCTGGTGGGCATGGGTCGGGGGGGAAGTGCTCGGTTTTGTCTATGATTATTTTTACTGGTTCGCCGATTATCCCGAATTCACCTTCATTGATGTTTTCTGGCTGCTGGGTTATGTGTTTTTCGGCCTATCGCTCTACTATCAATTCCGCCTGATCTATAGCTACAAGCGCGGACGAAAAAGCGCGCTGTACTTCTCCTTTATCGCGATTGGACTCCTGCTCGCGCTGGGATTGACCCAGTTGGCGCTTGCGGCAGGGCTGGGGGAAGGCTACTCCTGGGCCGCGCTCTACCTGGCGGTCATCTATCCCGTCTTTGACCTGGCGGAGGGCGCGGCCGCTTTGTGGCTTTTCTTCCTCTTCGGGCGCGGCTACCTCGGACGCCCGTGGTGGGGACTTATCGCCTTCGCAGTCGCAGACGGAATCAACATCTTCTTCTGGATCGGCGGTTACAACTGGTTGTCGGACCAGGTCTATTATTCATTGGACCTGTTTTCCAATGTGGCTTACGTGGCAGGCTATTTGATTACCGCGCTGGCCTTCCTCGCCGCGCACGAGCACATCGAACGCGGCATCACGGCTAGCGCTTCTTCCCGTTAAACCATACGACACAAGTAAAGTGACAGTCACTTCCAAAGTGACTGTCATTTTAATACCATGACTCTTGTCGCCCTTTACGGGAATCCAGAGTCAAAGTATATGAGAGGGGATGACCGTATTGATCCGCGCCGTGCTTTTCGACCTGGGTGGGACTTTGATGTATTCGCGCGACCCCTGGGAACCCATCCTCGAACGCGGCTACCGCGCCCTGGCCGAATCGCTCTGCAGTCAGGGATTTGACCTCGACCGCGCGAAACTGCCTCGCAACGTCCGCTACCACCTGGACCGCTATTTTGCGCGCCGCGACGAAGACCTGTTCGAGACGACCTACCTCGCCGTCCTGCGCGAACTGCTGGCGGAAAGGGGCTATCCCGATGCAGACGAAAAAGCCATCCGCCGCGCGCTGGACGCCTTCTACACCCACACCCAACCCAACTGGATCCTGGAAGAGGACACCCTGCTCACCCTGCGCACGCTCGAAGCGGGCGGCTATCGGCTGGGGCTGGTGTCCAACGCGGGCGACAACCAGGATGTGTTCCAACTCGTGGAACGCTTCCAGATCGAACCGTTCTTCGATTTCATCCTGACCTCGGCGGCCTGTTCCTACCGCAAACCGCACCCGCGCATCTTCGAACTGGCGCTGGCGCACTGGAACATCCCCCCGCAGGAAATTGCCATGGTCGGCGACAGCCTCGCAGCCGACGTGCGCGGCGCGCAGGAACTTGGCCTCTTCACCGTCTGGATCACGCGCCGCGTCTCGAAACCTGCGGCCCGCGTTGCGAAGTCCCCGAAGGGGGAGCGTAGTCGAAGCGTCCAGCCCGACGCGGCAATTCGCTCGCTCAGCGAATTGCCCGCGCTCCTCGGTCATCTTGCGGCGTGATAGGAATCGTGTAAGAATAACTTCCCGATTCCAAAGTTTGCGAGCAGTTGCACTGCGAGCAGGATGCAGTCCAACTGCATCCAAAACAAGGAATTACCCACGCTCCTCAGTCGTCTCTCGGCGTGATACAATCCTGTGGATACAATCCTGTGGATACAATCCTGTGGATACAATCCTGTGGATACAATCCTGTGGATACAATCCTGTGGATACAATCCCGCCGATGAATCCCCCAAACCCCAAAAACCGAATCTTTGCCTACCTCGCCCTCGCCACAGGGATTTTGTCGCTGGGCATGACCGCCATGTTCGTGCGCTGGGCCAACGCGCCCGGCCCCGTGACGGGCTTCTACCGCCTCGCCATCGCCACCGCGCTGACCGCGCCGCTGTTCGCCCGCAGGAGAGGCGCGCAGGCTTCCATCCCGCGCGCCCACCTGCTCGTCCCGCTCCTGGGCGGACTCTTCGCGGCCGGCGACTTCGCGCTGTGGAACACGTCCGTGCTTTATACGACCGCCTCGAACGCGACCCTGCTGGGCAACACCGCCCCGCTGTGGGTGGCGCTGGCGGCCTGGTTGTTCTTCCGCGAACGCCTGCGCCTGGACTTTTGGCTGGGTCTCGCGCTGGCGCTGACGGGCGCGGTCTTCATCGTCGGCCGCGACTTCCTGCTCCACCCCTCGCTCGGCGCGGGAGACCTGATGGCCTGCGGCGCGGCGGTCTTCTACGCCGCGTACATGCTCACCACCCAGCGCGGCCGCGTCAAACTGGACGTATTCCGCTATTGGTGGCTGGCCAGCCTGTCCGCGTCGTTTGGGCTTTTGGCGATCACTCTGATCATGGGATTTAAATTGACGGGCTATCCGGCAAATTCGTGGCTGGTCTTCCTCGCCACTGCCATCGTTTCCCAAATCATCGGCTACATGTCCATCTCGTACGCGCTGGGACATTTGCCCGCCTCGGTCGTCTCGCCCAGCCTGATCGGGCAACCCATCGTCACCACCATTTTGGCGATCCCGCTTTTGGGGGAAATGCCGGGGACGATTCAAATCGTGGGCGGCGTGGTTGCGCTGGCAGGCATCTACCTCGTCAACCAATCCCATTCCCGCGCCCAACAGGAAACAGCAAACTAACTTCCCCGCCTCACCCGCGCGTAGCGAAAGTTCGGACTCCAAAGTCTCCAGACTTTGGAGTGAGATCGCGTTTCACGCGCGCGTAGCGGAAGTCGCACAGCGTCCCGCCGCGCGCGAGGGTCTGAGTCCGCTCGAAGCGGACGGAGGGAGCGTCCTACTGATTATCTTTTTCCGGCGGCAGGTATGGAATCAATCCCTTGCGATAGGCTTCTTCTTGCAAGTGACGCGGCAGGCGGCGGGCATCCACGATAAGGCCGTTGACCATTACATTCCAGGCCATGAAATTATTTTCCATGTGGCTGGGCAATGTCCAGTGCGGATCCATCATGCCAATGTTGAGAATCCGCTTGAGCTGGGTGGATTTGTTGCCGCCCGTGCTTTTGGACATGCCAAACCAGGCGCAAAGTTCATCCGCGCGCAGGTGGGGCGCCTGGGTTTTGTCAAACAAAAAATTGACCGCGCCAACCGTATAAGCGATGGCGCATGCCCAGGTACCGACGTGGCCGGTAACCAGCGGCGAGGGACGCTTGCGCGCCAGCGTTGCCGTCATTTCGCGGCATAGCTGGGCGTATTCATCGTTCAACTTTTCGCGGCATAATGCGTCGGTCAGCGCAATGATCGCTTCGTAGCGCGGAAGCATGGATTCGGGAACATCTAAACTTTTGGTTTTGGGGGGCATAAAAGACTCCTTTACTCTATGATGGCTGGAATACGCTCCAGGCCCAGGGCTTCGGCGGCGCGCAGGCGGAAAAGTCCGTCGCTCAAAATGTAACCATCCGCGGCGCGGCGCACTTGAATGGGCGGCGCGATTCCCATCCGCCGGGCGCGTTCGATGGCTTTTTCCAATTTAGCGGGGTCAAGGCTCAAGGTTTGCTGAGAGCGGTTTAATCGAATACGGTTGATTGGGATTTCGATGAAGTTGGCGGGTTTGCTATTTTGAGAATTTTCCACTTTGAGAGTTTGGGACGCGGCGACAAGACAAAACCCTGTCTCGCGGATAAAGGATTCTGCGACCCCGGCCATTTTCTCCGCTTCGGGCGAATCCGCCAAAACCACGCCGACCTCGGCTTTTTCGGGATAGATGCTGGGACCCTTCGCTATCGTAAATCCCGCCCTGGCAAGCAGGGCGCGCGCAACTTCGAGAATGGCGCCCTGGTTGGGTTGCGGATTAACAACCAACTGCCAGCCCGTTTGCAAAGCCATCTCCGCGATCCGCTCCTGGTAGCGCTCGGCAACCTGGCGCGAAATAAACGAAAGCACAATCTCATCGCCTTTCAGGCTGGCGCGATAAAGCGTGCTGCCCTCCAACGCAGATTTGATATGCGCGTACGCCGCGTTGATCTCCATTTGCCCGCCGCTGGGAACGGCAGAAAACGACGCAGGCGCGGGTTGTGTCCCTTCCGTGATGTCCAGTTCCCAGCCGCTGATGTCGAAAAACTGATCACAGATTTCGTCAATATCCCCATTCAAAAAAGAGAAAGAAGCAAGAGCCACCGCCACGCGTTTTTGGTCGCGGTGAATGGCGGGACCCTTGACGATTTGCCAGCCCCTCGGCTGTAACTCGCGCACGAGCGCGTTCAGCGCCGCCTGGTTCGTTTCGGGGATGAGTTCCACCTGCCAGCCCGTCTCTGCGCGCAGGGACGCGATCAAATCGGCGTAACGTTCACCCGCAGAGTCGGGGAAGTCAAAGGTCAGGGTCAGAACGTGATCCGCCAGACGGTAGCCGCTTTTTCGCAGGCGCGCGGCAGGCGGGAAAAATCCATTCGCAACCGCCAGCGCCTGATTCGGCTCCATCCCGGCTGGCCTGGCGGAAGGCGGTTGAAACGCCGATAGATCCGAAGGGGTGGGGGGAGTTTCGCCCAACACGGCGAGGACCGATTCAGGGTAGACCGACTGTCCCAAACCGGGAGCAACCTCCAGCCAGAGATGATCGCTTTCCAACGCCAGGCAAAGCCCCGCAGTCGGCGCATCCCCTTTGACGAGAATCCACTTCCCCAGCGCGTCGGCAAAATCGGACATCTTCTCGCGGCGCTGGCGGGTGAGTTCATTCCAACGGGCGCGCGGGTCGTCCGTTGAGTCTGGCTTTTGAAAACGGGATTTGCGCTCGAATTTCAGTTCCACCGTTTGCCCGGCGCGCGGCAGGCGAACCACGCGCCCGCGCTGGCTGAGGGCTTTTTCGAGACTCCCCCGGGCGGCCTCATCCCCGTGAACCAGAAAAACATGCTCGGGGTTGAGGGTTTCCACCAGGCTGATGAGTTGCGCTTCGTCGGCGTGCGCGGACAGGGAGTAGGTTCCGATCCGACACTGGACATCCACTTTGTCCTTGCCAAGTCTAATGCTACCAGAACCACGCTCGGTCAACTCCTGCAAGCGGCGCCCGGGCGACTCCTCATCCTGGTAGCCGGTCAGCAAAATGGCGTGCTGTGGCTTGGGCGCCAGAGCGCGGGCATACGAGAGCGAGGGGCCGCCCGCCAACATGCCCGAACTGGAGACAATGATCGCCGCGCCGGGATTCCAGATGAGCGCGTTGCGCTGTTCGCTGTTGGCAATCGGGCGGATGCGCTCGTTGAAAAACTGGCTGTTTTGTTCCTGAAGCGCGAGCGGCAACGCCTCGCCAAAAGCGGGGTACGCCTGGCAGATCGTACGCACCATGCCGTCCGCCCAGACCGGCACGGGAGGCAATTCGCCGCGCCGCTGGTATTCGTTGAGAATGAGCAAAACCTCCTGCGCGCGCCCCAACGCAAAAGCAGGGATCAGGACTTTGCCGTCCGCGGCAGTCACCTGCGCCACGGTTTCAACCAGGTTGCGCTCCTGAACGGCGCGGTTGGCATGAAGCCGCCCGCCGTAGGTGCTTTCGATAATGACGGCGTCCGGGTGAAAAGCGGGAGGCGGCGCCCCGTCCACCGTGCGCTGGGGGGAAATGGAAATATCGCCCGTAATTAACAGCCGCCCTTCGTCGCTTTCCAAGCCGATCATGGCCGCCCCGGCGATATGCCCGGCAGGAAAAAATGTAGCCGCCAGCCCGTCCGCCAGCAGAATCCGCTTTTTGAACGGCACAGGCACGAACGCCGACATCAACCGCTGGACGGCGACATCATCGAAAAGCGGCAACTCGCCTTCCTCATCCAGCCGCGATTGCATAATGCGCCGCGCATCCTGGTGCAGGACGCGGGTGAGCGCCAGCGTGGGCGCGGTGGCATAAACGGGAACATCGGGGTAGCGCCCAACCACCAATTCCAGCGCGCCGGTATGGTCGGTGTGGGCATGGGTGACGAGAACGGCGTCCAGTTTTCCCGAACCCGATTCAATTTGGCTCAAAGCGGGAAGTTGGTCAGCCGCAAGTCCCCAATAAGATTTTGGCGAGGGACGAATGCCACAATCCACCAGCACGCGCCGCCCTGCGGTTTCCACCAGAATGCCGCTCGCGCCGACTTCATCCGCGCCGCCTAAAAATGTAATCTTCATCTGCTATTCCTTGTTTTGCGAGCGATGTCAATCAACAGTTGAAATATTATAATCGCCATTATAATCAGCGCATGTCCGACCTCTTCGACCACGCCATGCAGGAACGTATGAAAACGGAAGCGCCGCTCGCGGCGCGCATGCGTCCGCGCACCCTGGACGAATTCGTCGGGCAGGAACACATCGTGGGCGAAGGCAAACTCCTGCGCCGCGCCATCGAAGCCGACCGCCTGTTTTCTTCCATCATCCTGTTTGGCCCGCCCGGCTCCGGCAAGACCACCCTCGCGCAGGTCATCGCAAACACCACCAAGAGTCACTTCGTCACCATCTCCGCCATCCTGGCGGGCAAGGCCGACCTGCGCGTCGTCATTGACGAGGCGCTCGAACGCAGACGATTGCATAACATTCGCACCATCCTTTTCGTGGACGAAGTCCATCGCTGGAACAAGGCCCAGCAGGACGCGCTCCTGCCGCAGGTCGAGAACGGCACCTTCACGCTCATCGGCGCGACCACTGAAAATCCATATTTTGAAGTCATCAAGGCGCTGATCTCGCGCTCGCGCGTTTTCCAACTGCGGAATTTGAATCAGGAGGAGACGGGCATCCTGCTTGACCGCGCCCTCGCGGACGTGGAACGCGGCTACGGGACGAAGCGCGTCGTTCTGGACCCCGAGGCGCGCGGCCACTTAACCGAGGTTGCCAGCGGGGACGCGCGTAACGCGCTCAACGCCCTCGAGCTGGCGGTCGAATCCACCCCGCCCGACGCGGACGGCGTCATCCACGTCACGCTCGACGTGGCGCAGGAATCCATCCAACGCCGCGCGGTGCTTTACGACAAGGACGGCGACGCGCACTACGACACCATTAGCGCCTTCATCAAGTCCGTGCGCGGCAGCGACCCCGACGCGGCGCTCTACTGGCTCGCCAAAATGATCTACGCGGGCGAAGACCCGAAGTTCATCATCCGCCGATTAATTATTTTGGCGGGTGAAGATATTGGTCTCGCTGATCCTATGGGACTGGTCATCGCCTCCTCCGCGGCGCAAGCCTTCGACTTTATCGGCCTACCCGAAGGGATTTATCCCATCGTTGAAGCGACGCTATATCTCGCCACCGCGCCCAAGTCCAACAGCGCAACCTCCTACTTCAAGGCGATGAAAAAACTGGAGGAGGAAGGACAAGTCTCCGTGCCGCGCCACCTGATGGACGGCAACCGCGACGCCGCCGCGATGGGGCATGGCAAGGACTACGTTTACCCGCACGAACAGGAAGGTCATTTCACGCCACAGCAATATTTGCCCAAGCGATTGCTCGGCACGTATTTCTACAAACCCTCGGGCGAGGGCTACGAGTCTCAAGTCACCGCGCGGCTCGAAATGTGGCGCGAGGCGCAACGAAAAGCCCTCGGCATCGAACGCCGCGTGGATGTCCCCGATATGAGCGAAGAACAAATCCTGGAAATGAAACGGAAGATCAAGTAGCGACGACTGCTCACTTACAAAGGTATAATTACCTCATGCAAAAAAGCGTATTTCACCCCGAATCCATTGACCGCGAACAGATTCACATGTTGGCAAAACTTCCGCCGCACAAACGCGTCCGCGCCATGTTGGACGCGCGCGAACTGGCGGTCGGATTGATTCGCGGGCGGTTGCGAAGAAAATATCCCGACCTCTCCATCAATTTGCTCAATATGAAAGTTTTGGAGGAATTAGCGCGTGCCCGCTGAACGAAAGCCCGACTTGAGTTTGTTTCTGGATATTCTCAAAACGCTCGAACGATTGAATGCGCCGTATATGATCATCGGCGCGTTCGCGGGGACAGTGTACGGAATCACACGCGTCACTTACGATATTGACATAGTTGTTGACCTATCCGAGTCGCACATAAACGCGCTATCAGAATCCTATCCTTTACCTCGGTATTACGCCGATCCCGAGATGATACGCAATTCCATTGAAATGGGAATCATGTTCAATATCATTGACACCAATCGTGGCGAAAAAGCCGACTTGGTACCTCTGAGCGGAACACTGGATTATCGCCCTGCTTTTGAAAGACGAGTTCGCCAATTAGTGGAAATCCCAGGCGAGGAACCATTTGAGGTGTGGTGTGCGCGTCCCGAAGATGTGATATTCGGAAAATTGATGGCATGGAAAGAGGGGCGCTCCCACAAACACGAATCAGATATTTTCGAAATCATGCGACATCATTATCGTGAACCTGAAACTGAAAATGCTGATCTTGACGAAAGAGAAGTAGATCAAATGGCAAGAAACCTGGGGACTGAAACAAATGATTTTTGGCGGGAAATTAAGTCAAATGCAAAAAAGGATGCGGGAGAGAAATAGATCCGCAATTCACCATGCCCCTTCTTCTCCTCATCCGTCACGGCGAAAACGACTTTACCAAAAAGGGAAAACTTGCGGGCCACACCCCCGGCGTCCACCTGAACGAACGCGGACAGGAACAGGCGCAGGCGTTGGCCGATGCGCTCAAAAATGTACCGATCAAGGCCATTTACTCTAGCCCGCTGGAACGCGCCATGGAAACTGCCAGTCCCATCGCGGAGGTACACAATCTGACGATCATCCAGGAACCCGGCTTGATCGAAAGTTTCGTCGGCAAATGGCAGGGACGGTCGTGGAAGGCGCTCAGACTCACCAAAGCCTGGAAGATCGTCCAACGTTCCCCGTCGCGTTTTCGCTTTCCCGAAGGCGAGTCGTTCCCGGAAATGCAGACGCGCGTCGCGTCCGCGCTGGAACGGATCGTCCAAAACCACAAAAAGCCAAACGAGATCGTTGCCTGCGTTTTCCATGCCGACCCGATCAAACTGGCGGTCTCGCATTTTCTCGGATTGCCGCTCGATCATTTCCAGCGATTGGGATGCGACACAGGTTCGATAACCGTATTAAATATTGGGGAAATGGGAGCCGCTTTGATAAAGTTGAATCAACGTCCGCCGTTAGAGTTTTTGTCAAATGAAAAGAAAAAATAAAGGAGCTCGTCATGCGCCGCCTCAAGAAAATCCTGCTCTCGATTCTCGCCATCTTGCTCGTCATCGCTATCATTGTGCCCACCGTTGGTTACTTCGCCGTTGTCCGCCCTGCCCTTCCACAACTGGATGGCGACCTGGCCCTTGACGAACTAACATCTCCCGTCACCGTTTACCGCGATGCCAGCGGAATTCCGCACATTGTCGCCGAAAACGCGCATGACCTGTTTTACGCGCAGGGATTCGTCACCGCGCAGGACAGACTTTGGGCGATGGAATCCCAACGCCGCGCCGCGCACGGAACACTCAGCGAAATCGTCGGTGAGCGCGGACTGAAAAACGATACCTTCATGCGCATCCTCGGCATGACCGAATCCGCCGAAGCCGATTGGGAGACTCTCGACGCTGATACGCAATCTGCCCTGCAAGCCTACGCGGACGGCGTCAATGCTTATCTCGCGCAGGCGGGCGATAAACTTCCGCTGGAATTCAAGATCCTCGGAATCACGCCGCAGGAATGGACGCCGATTGACTCGCTGGTCTTTGGCAAACTGGTGGCTTGGGGACTGAGCAATAATTATCAGGATGAGTTGGTCGTTACCAAACTGGTCGCTGCGACCTCGTGGGAAACTGCCATCAGCCTCCTGCCCGATTATCCCGGTCCCGATGTCATCCCCGATGCGAACATCACCGCATTATCGAATACCGCTACCGCCCTGCTCGAAGCCAGCGCGGACTGGCAATCTGCAACGCCGCTTGCCAAGCCCGATCAGGGCAGCAACGCCTGGGTCGTGGGTGGAAGTCACACCGCTTCGGGACTGCCGCTGTTGGCTGGTGATCCGCATCAGGGATTGTCCATGCCGACGCTGTGGTACGAAGTCGGACTGCGCACCAGCGACGGTCAATACGATGTTGTCGGCGCGTCATTGCCTGGCTTGCCTGGCATTGAGATCGGACACAATGCTCACATCGCCTGGGCGGTCACCAATGCCCGCCCCGACGTGCAAGACCTGTTCATCGAAACGCTCAACGCCGATGGCACGCAATATCAATTCATGGACGAGTGGAAAGACCTCACCATCCGCGAAGAAACCATTCAAGTCAAGGATGGTGAAACTGTCACGCTCAAGGTGCGCTCCACCCAACACGGTCCCATCATTACCGATGCGACTCCCGACAGCGAAGATACTCTCGCCTTGCGCTGGACAGGTTTGGATGAAGGTCGCCCGCTCGCGCAAGCCATCATTCAACTTGACCAATCTCAAAACTGGGACGAGTTCCGCGCCGCCACCGCGCTCTGGCAATTGCCTGGCATGAACTTCGTCTACGCTGATATTGATGGCAACATCGGATTTCAAATGTCGGGCGCGGTGCCTGTCCGAGCCAGCAACGATGTCAAAGGTCTGCAACCAGTTTCGGGCGCGGATGGAGCGCACGAGTGGCAGAGTTTCGTCGCGTTCGATGAACTCCCGTCCGCGCTGAATCCCAGCGGCGACTTTTTCGCATCCGCCAACAACCGCCCCGCGGGTCTCGATTATCCGCATTTCCTCTCGCATTATTTCCAGCCGCCCTATCGCGTCGCGCTCATCAGCAAGACCATCCGCGATTCGAAAAACGTCACCGCCGATGATTTCGCCGCCCTGCAAGGCAGTTTGTACAGCGACATCAACCTGCAAGTGGCGCGGGCGTTGGCGGCAGAAGCCAGCCCCGCCAACAGGCAGGAAGAAGTTATGCTTGAGACGCTGGCAGATTGGGATGGGATGATGACGCCAGAAAGCGGCGAAGCCTCGCTCAGCGAACTTGCCCTGCGACATATCCTCCGCCTCACCCTCGACCCGAAACTGGGCGCGGCGACAACCGACTCTTATCTCACCCTGGCAGGCTACCCCTACATGTTCCTGCAAAACTTGCTCGACGATCCCGCGAATCCCTGGTGGGACGGTGATCGGGCAGGAGTCTTAACCAAGTCCCTGCGAGCGGCAATGGACGAGTTGACTGCCAGTGTCGGCAGTAACCCCGCCAAATGGACCTGGGGCAACTTGCACACTTTCACTTTCTCGCATCCGCTTGGAAGCGTTGGCGCATTGCGCCCGATCTTCAACCGCGGACCGTATCCCACCGGCGGTAACTGGAACACGGTGGACAGCGGCGCGTACTACGCCGATAAACCCTACGCCATGGGACTCGGACCCGCCTACCGCATCATCGCCGACCCCGCCGATTGGGACGCATCGCTCTCCATCATCCCCAGCGGAGAATCGGGCCAGCCATTCAGCCCGCATTACGCCGACCAGATTAAGTCATGGCTGGCGGTGGAATATCACACCCTGCCCTTTACACTTTCCGCCGTGGAAGCGTCTGCGAAGCATACGCTCAGGCTGGTTCCGTAATTTGAATCCTGTAGCGCGGCATGCTTCGCGATGTCGCCCATACTGGCAAGTTGCTTGAAAGTCGCGCTACGGGTCAAATCCCGTCGAACAAGTCCCTCAGCCGCGTGAACCCAGTATCCACAGGCGGGTAGGCGCGCATGTAATCTTCGTGCTCGCCAAAGACTTTGGTGACAAAACCCATCAGCCCGCGGCGCATCCCCACCCCACCCTGCGAGGCGTGACACGCGCCCGCCTCGCGCTTGACCTCGGACACAGAGCGGATGTCCAGCCGCGCGTGGACAGGGAAATCCACCTCGGCCAGTTCCTTCAGGTTGATATCGCCGTTGCGCCCGAACTTGGCGGGGTCTTTGCCGAAGAGCGGCAGGAGGCGCGTGGCCCACTTCAGGAAACCGCGCGGAAAAACCTGAAAGTACAGCGCACGCGGCTGGAACGGCGCGCCCGCCTCGGGGTGGAAAGAGGCGTCGTCCGCCCTGTCGAACGCGAGCGCCGTCGCCCGGTGAATCTGGATGTGGTCGGGGTGTTTGTATCCGCCGATCGGGTCGAAGGTCAGCACCACATCCGGTTTGAGTTCGCGAATATATTTGACGACGCGCCCCGCCACTTCCTCGACCGGACGATTGACCTGCGCGTTGGGATGCCGGTTGTCGTCCGAGCCGGGCATGCCCGAATCGCGATAACCCAGGAAATACACGCCCGTGAGTCCCAGGTGTTTGGCGGCGCAGCGTAACTCGGACTCGCGCAACTCCGCAATGGAGGCGTGACCGCCGAGATCGTCCACCATGCCGACCTCGCCGCGCGTCGCGCAGACCAGGTAGGTGTCATAGCCACGCCGCGCATACAGGGCGAGCGTGCCGCCGAGACCGAAAGATTCGTCGTCGGGATGAGCCAGAACTGCAAGTAATATTTTTGTCATGTTTCCTCGTATAATGAGCGATTGTAAACCTAAGACAACACAGGTTCAATAAATTTTACAGGAGCAGAATGAAATTTGAAACGCTTGCCATCCACGCGGGACAGGAACCCGACCCGAACAACGGCGCGGTGATGACGCCAGTCTATCTCACCTCCACTTACAAACAGGACGGCGTCGGCAGGCCGCGCCAGGGCTATGAATATTCGCGCACGCAAAATCCCACGCGCAAGGCCTTGCAGGATTGTCTCGCCGCGCTCGAAGGCGGGAATTACGGATTGGCTTTCGCGTCGGGGCTTGCCGCCACCGACACCGTGCTCCGCTTGCTGAATGCGGACGCGCACGCGCTGGCCGGCAACGACGTGTACGGCGGGACGTTCCGCCTGTTCGACAAAGTGCTCCGCCGCTTCTCCCTCGACTTTACGTTTGCCGACACGACCGATCCCGAATCTGTGGCTGAGGCCTTGACCCCGTCCACGCGGCTCGTCTGGCTGGAGACGCCGACCAACCCCATGCTCCGCATCACGGACATTCGCGCGGTTGCGGAAATCGTCCACGCGCACCCCAATCATCCCCTGCTTGTGGTGGACAACACCTTCGCGACCCCCTACCTGCAACGCCCGCTCGAACTGGGCGCGGACATCGTCGTCCACTCGGTGACCAAGTATCTCGGCGGACATTCGGACGTGGTCGGCGGCGCGGTGATCATCAAGGACAAGGAACTCGCCGAGAAATTATATTTCCTGCAAAACGCGGTCGGCGCGGTGCTGGGACCGATGGACGCGTTCCTCGTTTTAAGGGGCATCAAGACCCTGTCCCTGCGGATGGATCGTCACGCCGAGAATGCAACGGCTATCGTGAACTTTCTCGCCAGCCATCCGAAAGTGGAAAAAGTGATCTATCCCTTCCACAAGAGTCATCCACAATACAATATTGCCAGGCGGCAGATGAAAAACGGCGGCGGGATGATCTCGTTCATCCTCAAAGGCGGACGCGAAGCCGCCGTCCGCATGGTGGAGGCGACCAAACTCTTCACGCTGGCCGAATCGCTGGGCGGCGTTGAATCGCTGATCGAAGTCCCCGCGGCGATGACGCATCTTTCAGTGGCTGGCTCACAACTGGATGTTGACCCCGCGTTGGTTCGTTTATCGGTTGGCGTGGAACATGTGGATGATTTGCTTGCCGATCTGGAACAGGCGCTCAACAGCGTGTAGCGCACACTTGCCCTGGCAAGCAAGCGCCAGGGAATTGGCAATTCCCTGGCGCTTGCACGCCACATCGTCCCGATGTCCTTCGAGAGGGCAAGTGTCCGAATGGATTATACCGCGCCGCCTTCCTTCACCGATTTCAGGGAGCGGCGCAAAGCCACTTTTATCTCGTCGGTCAATTCCAGCCCTTCATCGGGGTCGGCAAGCATTTCAATTAAAGTTTCTTCCACGACTTCCCGAACCAGGGCTTTGAATTCGGCGACAGTAAGATCGGAAACACGCGTATCCAACATTTCGACCTCCAGGTTTGATACTGGCAGAATTATAGCCATAAATCCTATCCTCTCAAATCCATGATTTCCTTGCCTGACAATTTTTCCTGAATACGCGCTGCCACCGTCTCCAAATGCTGGGGCTGGTGAACGTAGTCCAGGTCGTCGGTGCGGATGGTAAGCACGGGACACAGGTCAAAGGATTTCAGCCATTCATCGTAGAATGTGTCCAGCAGGGACAGGTATTCGGCGGTGATGCCCGTTTCGATATTGCGGGCGCGGCGATGGATGCGTTCCATCAAAACCGGGACGGGCGCTTTGAGATAAACCAGCAGGCCGGGACGCGGCAATCCCTGAACCACAATATCGAACAGGCGGCGGTAGGCTAGAAAATCCCGCTCGGACAGGTTCCCCATGTGATGCAGGGCGCGGGCGAAGATGTAGGCATCCTCGTAAATGCTTCGGTCAAGGATGGCGGAACGCGGGTCGCGCGCCGCATCGAGATATTGCTCGGCGCGGTGGCCGAGGAAGAAGATCTGCAGGTGAAAAGACCAGGTCCGCATATCGCCGTAGAAATCGGACAGGTACGGATTGTCCGAGACCGATTCGTAGCCCGTCCACCAGCCGAGACGCGCGCCGATCCGCTCGGTGAGCGAGGTCTTCCCCGCCCCAATGTTGCCAGCCACCGCCACGATATATTTGGTCATAGAGTCCTCGTTGGATTGAAATGGATTTGTACCGCGAGATTCATCTCGCAAGGAGAAGCGACATGAATGTCGCGGTACGTCCCCTATGCGCGGTTGCGGTAGAGTTGATCATTCGGCACGGACAGCATCTTCGCCAGGTCGAGCGGGAGGCCGAGGAACTCAAGCACGCGGCGGGCGGACGGCTCAGGATCGGACATCATGGCGTTGTAGCCGA
>Ga0210033_1002260_pt1 | contig 16642 bp, 13 predicted proteins | sample CryGeymeta201501_FD_185465 | JGI IMG/M metagenome (GOLD analysis project Ga0210033, IMG submission 185465) | Groundwater microbial communities from Crystal Geyser aquifers in Utah, USA - Crystal Geyser metaG 2015-01 (SPAdes) (version 2) | ecosystem: Environmental > Aquatic > Deep subsurface >... | reverse complement strand
AACCACTCCAACTGCAACCAGAGTGAACCACTTTCAGCGAAGGCCGATGAACACGGCCTTCGCTGAAAGTCAGAACGAGCCCGTGGAGTCGACCTCAACCCAGATGTCAAATGGCGAAACCCAAGCTCAGGGGCGCATGGAGGGTGCCACCGGTGGGGCTGGTGGGTCAACGGGCCTCCCCCGCGGGCTGGACAGCCATCGGCCGTGCCGGCACACTCGGGGCGCACCTGGACGCTTTGCGCTGGAGGGGTCGATGCGGTTGTCGGAGGCTGAACATCGTGAGCTGCTGAGGGTGGCGCGGCGTGTGCGTCGGCGGATCGTGGAGGTGGTGTATGGGGCGGGGAGCGGGCATGTTGGGGCGGCGCTGAGCCAGGCGGACGCGCTGGTGGCGCTGTATCACCGGGCGCTGCGGGTGGACGGGGGGCGTCCGGGGTGGGCGGAGCGCGATCGGTTCGTGCTGTCGAAGGGGCATGGGGGGCTGGGGTTGGCGGTGGTGCTGGCGGGGCTGGGGTTCTTTCCGGACGAGGAACTGGGGACGTTCGGGGAGACGGGGGCGCGGCTGGGGATGCACATGGACTGGACGAAGGTGCCGGGGATCGAGGCGTCGACCGGATCGCTGGGGCATGGGCTGGGATCGCGGTGGGGATGGCGCTGGGGGCGCGGGTGCAGGGGCAGGCGTGGCGGTCTATCACGCGGTGTCGGCCGCCGAGCGTGCGGCGCGGGCGGGGGTGGACGTGGGGGTGGTGGACATGCACACGCTCAAGCCGCTCGATGAGGCGGTGGTGGTGCGGGCGATCGAGACGACGGGGCGGATCGTGACCGCGGAGGATCACAGCGTGCTGCACGGCCTGGGCACGGCGGTGGCCGAGGTGATCGCGGCGAGCGGTCGGGGGTGCGCGCTGCGGAAGCTGGGGCACTCGGACCGGTTCGCGCCCATGGGCATCCCGGAGGACCTGGTGCACGCGGCGGGCTTCGACGACGACGGCATCCTGGCGGCGGTGCTGGAGATGATGGGGGTGGAGCCGGTCGAGGACGAGGACTGGGGGGAGGAGGCGGGACGGGGGGCTACGACGCCGAGGCGCTGAGGGCGCTGCTCGTGTTGCGGGCGGTGCTGCCGCTGCTGGAGGTGGTGTTGGCGGAGCGACCGGCGCTGGCGGCGCGGTTCGCGGGCGTGGACGCGGTGGTGGAGTTCGGTGTGGATGGGGGCGTAAAGGGCGGTAATATAAATGATTTTTGTGCGCGGCTGGTGTTCTCGGGGGGGCCGCTCGAGGTGAAGGCGGGGGTGGCAGTGGCGGCGGACGTGCGGTTCGGGTTCGGGTCGGTGGGGGCGCTCAACGACTTCTTCGCGGGGGCGGGCGGGGTGCCGCGGGTGCGGGGGTGGGCGCGGCATCCGGTGTTGGTGGTGAAGGTGTTGGGGCTGCTGGCGACGGCGCCGCTGACGCACCTCGGGGTGTACGGGGCGAGCCTTTATGGGGCGTGGCGGATGGGGGGGCCGCGGTGATCGTGGCTGCTGGTGCCGGTGGTGCTGGGGGTGATAGGGTGCGCGGCGCGTTGGGCGGGGCCGGCGTCGGAGAACATCAACTTCGCCTTCGGGATCCCGGAGGGGTATGCGTCGATCGGGGGGCCGGTGGCGTGGGTGGAGGGGTGGGGGAGCTGGGTGCGATGGCACGGGCTCTACCTTGTATACAACGCGATCTTGTTTACGCTCTGCGGCGCCCTGCTGCAGAGGGTTCTTTCGTGGGTCGGCTTTGGTGGGTGCGGTGAGGTGCTCGTGACAGAACACGGAGATGTATGACCGGGAGAGACGAGTCGCCCGCCGGACGGGCCAGCGAACACCCCTCCGTCGTCAAGTACGCCGAGCACGTCAACCCGGCCTTCATGAAGCTGCTGGGGCTGCTGCGGTACGGCCGCGCCATGACCCATGCGCGCGGCGTGTGGATCACCGATCACCAGGGCACCGAGTATCTCGACGCGCTGGCGTGCTTCGGGGCGGCGAACCTGGGCCACAACCATCCGCGGCTGAGGGAGCGGCTGGTGCGGTTCCTGTCGGAGGACCACCTGAACTTCGTGCACGTCGGGCCGTCGGTGCACCAGGGGGAGCTGGCGGAGAAGCTGACGGCGCTCGCGGGCGGCGACCTGACCATCGCGATGGTGACCAACACGGGCGCCGAGGCGGTCGAGACGGGCATGAAGCTCGCCCGCGGGGCGACGCGACGGCGGCCGTTCATCTACTGTGAGGGCTCCTACCACGGCGGCTCGCTCGGCACGCTGTCCATCATGGGCGACGCGCGGATGCGCAGCATCTTCGAGCCGCTGCTGGGCGAGTGCTACGGGGTCCCGTTCGGGGATCTCGACGCGCTGGAGCAGGCGCTGAAGCGGCACAAGGCGGCCGGCTTCGTGATCGACCCCGGCCTGTGCGAGATGGGGCGGATGGTGCCGCCGCCGGGCTACCTGGCCGCCGCCCAGGCTTTGTGCCGCAAGTACGGCACGCTGATGGTGCTGGACGAGGTCCAGACGGGGATGGGCCGGACGGGGGCGCTGTTCAGCTACCAGCACGAGGGCTTCACGCCCGACATCGTGGCCATCGCCAAGTCGCTGTCGGGGGGCTTGATCCCGGTGGGGGCGGCGCTGACCACGGCGAAGATCCAGAAGCAGGCCTTCGGGGCGATGGAGAACTTCGACGCGTACTTCTCGACCTTCGGCGGGAACTCGCTGGCGTGCACGGCGGCGTCGGAGACGCTGGACATCCTCCAGGAGGAGGGCCTGATCGCCAACAGCGCCGCCCTGGGCGCGACGATGCTGGCGTCGCTGCAAGAGCGCCTGGCGGGCCATCCGCTGGTGCGGGAGGTGCGCGGGCGCGGGCTGTTCATCGGGATCGAGCTCGGGCCGACCGACACGGGCTGGATGAACAAGCTGGCGCCGGGGCTGGTCAAGGGCGTCTCGAAGTCGATGTTCGGCCAGTGGGCCTGCGTCAAGCTGCTGGAGCGGCAGATCATCTGCCAGCCGGCCACCCACAACTGGAACGTGATCAAGCTGATGCCGCCCCTGACGCTCCAGCCCGCGGAGGCCGAGCGCCTCGTGGACACGGTGGTGGAGGTGCTCGGGGAGTATCAGGGGATCGCGCCGCTGATCAAGGACGTGACCGGGCGGCTGGGCCAGCAGTTCATGGGCGGCTGGGCGTTCTGAGGCCCGCCGGTCAGCGGGACCGCATCCGCGTGGAGAAGTCCCACCACGAGGTCATGTTGCCGCCGTCGCCAAGAAGCTGGTTGATGCCCCGGCAGAGCGTCCAGCAGTCCTGGCAGGTGCCGATGCCCTCGACCTGCCGCAGGCGCGGCAGCAGCTCCGCCAGCGGGGCCTCCCGGACGTTGCCCACCGGCTCCCCGATCTTCTCGATGCAGGCGGCGACGTTGCCGAGGTGATCGATGTTGAACGACTGGGTGCCCGCCCGGCAGGTCGGCATGGCGCCGGTCTGGCCCAGGAAGTCATCCATCAGCGTCAGGTAGTCCCGAAACACCCGGAAGTGCGGGTGCGCCTTCCACAACCCCACCAGCTCCTCCGACACCCCGCCCTCCGGCCAGCTTCCCCCCTCCCCTCGCCGAGTCCCCTTCGTGGCCAGGAGGGTGATGTAGTGCCCCACGCCGTGCTCGGCGCTCATCTCGAGCATCCGCGGCAGGCCAGGCCGGGTCTCCTCCATCAAGATCGACATGACGTGGACCTGCCGCCCGCCCGCAGGCGCGGCGTCTCTCAGCAGGTCGACCGCGCGCCAGGCGCGCTCGGTGGTGCCCTCCAGGCAGCGCTTGGCGTCGTGGTCGGCGGCGTCGGGGAAGTCGATGGAGACGCCCACCTGGGTCAGCCCCGCCTCGAAGAGCTGCCGAGCGTTGTCCGGGGTGATGTACCACCCGTTCGTGTACAGCACCGTCACGTGCCGCCGCGACAAGAGCCGCACGATCTCCACGATGTCCTTGCGCACGAACGGCTCCCCCCCCTCGATCGAGATGACGAAGGGGCCGACGGCGGCGAGCTCGGCTTCGAGGCGCGTAAAGTCCTCGAGCGTAAGCTCTTTTTCGGGGCGGGCGCCGTTCGACCAGAACTCGCAGAAGCTGCAGCGCATGTTGCAGCGGTTGGTCACCTGGATCAGGAGGCTGAACGGGCGCTTGCGCAGGATGCTGTGGGCCAGCCCGAGGACGCGCTTGAGGTCATGGAGTCCCATGGGGCGTCTGATTCCTGGCGAGGGTGGGTCGGTGCGGCGCGCGTCCCGAGCGTCCATGACGGCGTTGCCCGTCGCCATGGTGTCGTGACCGCCTCGGATGGTAGCATCCCCGCCCGAGGACGACCACACGAGGAGCCGTCATGACGCTTCAGCTCGGACGATTGACGCTGGACGACCAGGGGATCCACCAGAGCGCCCTGCTCGGCCTGTTCGGCCGCCGGTTCTCGCTGGCGTGGGCGGAGCTCGAGGCCTGGTCCACCCACGAGGAGCGCATGGTGTCCCCACAGCACCCCGAGGGGCAGGTGCTGGCGCGGCTGCTCCGCTTCGAGGCGCGCGGCCGGGTGGAGCAGGTGCGGTGGGGGCGGGGTGCGGCGGCCTTCGACGCGTTCGTGGCGGAGCTGATGCGGCGGCTCCCGGAGCGGCGGCGGCAGGCGGAGTCGGTGGGGTACCACGTCCGGGACCTGCGATAGAGCGTCGTGATTCTCGCGTCGCTCTAAGCGTACGTTGGAAAATAAAGTGATTCAAATCCGAATGCGAACCACGCTGTATCCGGGGTTGATCTATGATCGGCAGGTAGGTTGTTGCCCAACGGACCCTAAGGGCCTGTGGAAAAATAAGTGGGGGTCCGGGGGCGGCTCGCCCCCGGCCGCCGGAGGCACCGTGCCTCCGGCGGCCAGGGGGCAGCGCCCCCTGGACCCCATTTTTTCCGCCTGCCAAATAGACCACTTATTTCCAGACTAGCCCTGGCTCATTGAAAATAAAGACTATTCTTGAGGCCCTGCGCCCTTGCGGAAGCGGTCGTGGCGAACCATGACCAGGGTGCGCTCAGACGGGACGCGCAGGTCGAAGTCGGTCCAGACGCGGCTGTCGGTCTGGCAGCTGTACTGCCGGCAGACCGTCGGGCGGTCCTTCCAGACCCGGCAGCGCAGCGTGTCGAGGTCGAGGTTGATGCAGTGGCCGTCCGGGCCGCGCTCGAGGCGGTACGGGTCGCCGACGTCCCACTGGAAGTTGCCGCTGTGGATCTCATCCAGGGTGAGCTGGACGTTGAAGTGGACGCAGCAGGCGCCACCGCAGTCGCCGTAGCGGCTCTCGCAGTCGATGTGGATGTCGGGCTTGTCGGGGTGGAGCGGCTGAAAGATCTGGGGGCCGCTCCAGGCGCTGTTGCGCTTCTTCTCGATCTCGGGGGCGACGAGCTCGATGCGGTCGTTGAGCTCGGCCTCGTCCACGACGCCGCGGGCGATGAGCACGTCGAGGAGGGCGGCGAGCGTGATCTCCTGGGCCATGGAGTCGACGAGGGCATTGGCGTCGCGTCGGTGCTGGTAGAACGCGGCGCGGCGGACGAGGTCGGCCATGTCGAGGTGGGTCCGGGCCGCGCGGGTGGGCAGGGGGGCCGCGCTGGAGGGGATCATCGCGTCGTTGGGGTCGGCCATCGGGGCTCTCGTCAGGGCTCGACGAGGCCGACCGCGTCGAGCTGCGGTCGGCCGTCGATCTTGTGGACGTCGAAGTTCAGGCGGAGGGCGCTGATGCGTCGCGGGGTCGGCAGGTGGATGCGGAGGATGCGTCCGTCGCTGCCGTTTGCAGGGACAAGGCCGGCCCACAGGATGGTGGCGGTGTCGGTGAGGTCGTCGACGCGGACGAGGGAGCCCGGCGCGTGGCTCTCCACGACGAGGATGTCACCCGTGTCGGTGGGCGCGTATTCGAGGATGATCCACTGCTCACCCGAGAGCGTCTGGCGGACGTTGATGGGGCCAGGGGACCAGGCGTGGACGTTGTCGCCGACGACCGGGAAGACGTCCGGGGCGCCGGTGGCCTGATGGGGGGCGTATTCGGTGGCGAGGCCGAGGTTCTGCTCCGACGAGGCCTCCCGGACGCCCTCGGCCCAGTGGACCTTGAGGTCGTCGAGCTTGCCGGTGAACGGCTGGGCGTCGGCGCCGGGGATGGAGGCGTCGACCGGGGGCAGGTCGGCCTCCGTCAGGCTGAGCCCGTCGAGGACGTCGCCGCCGCACATACCGCACATGAAGATCATCAGCGCGAGGCCGCCGACGCAGCCGACGATCTGGGTGGCGCGTCCGGGTTTTCGGGGGCGGGTCGGGGGGCCGGGGGGCGGGGTGGAGCTCATGGCGTCCTGCGGGCGTGGTGCCCGAGCGGGGGCATGGTGCGGTGCGACGGTGGAGTATAGGGGCAAGGGGGCGCGGGGTGCAAACGGAGGTCGCCTTGACCATCGGGGCGGCGCAGGGCTACGCTCTGGCGGACCGGTTCGACATCATCGCGCCCGTCGGGCACAACACCGAGAGGACCGCCCGTGACCGTTCAGGAAGGCTCCATCGCGACAGACATCGCCACACGGCAGCTCGTGTTGCGGCTTCGGCAGGCGGCCTCGAGCGGAGCTGTGGGGCGGTGGGAGCCGTTGTTCGGCGAGCTGGTGACGGCGGAGCAGGCGAAGGTGACCGATTCGTTGGGGCCGCTGGAGTTCCGGCACCTGCTGGAGCGGTCGGCGAAGCAGCTGCTGCGGGGCTGGTTGGATTTTGTGAAGCCGAAGCGGCTCGGCGGGAACTCGAGCGATGTGTACATCACCAACGAGGAGGTGGACGCGTACCTGTCGTCGGAGGTCACCTCGGCGCCGTTCGACGATGTGGGCGAGGTGTGCGACTGCGCCGAGCTGATCTGCGCGCGGCTGGTGGCGGTGGCGACGTGCCGGGGGCGAGGGCCGTTGCCGACGGCGGATCTGGTGGAGCACTTCGCGCTGGATCCGTTCGAGCTGTGCTTCGTGCTGTTGTTGTTCTTGAACCAGACCGACCCGCGGTTCCGGCGGGTGAGCACGTTCGCGCTGAACGATTTCACAAAAAAGGAGGTGGATCAGGATCTTCTGTTCGGGATGGTGTTCGGTCGGCCGGGTCCGCTGTGGAACATCGGGCGGCTGCGGTTTCACCCGATGGCGCCGCTGCTGCACTTCCGGATCGTGGACCGGCCCGGTGTGGACGAGTCGCAGGCGAGCGTGTTCTCCGGGGCGGTGCGGCTGGCGGACAGCCTGGTGCTGTACCTGGACCAGCGGGCGGTGCCGGCGCCGGAGACGAGCACGCAGATGAGCTGGTATCGGGCGGCGCCGTCGTCGATCGATGACCTGCTGGACGCGGGGCTGGTGCAGGGGGCGGCGCAGCTGCTGCGGTCGGATCATGCGCGGACGGTGCGGCTGGTGCTGGAGGGGCATCCGGATCTGGGGCGTTCGGAGTATGTGAACGCGATCGCGGCGGCGCTGGGGGCGGTGTACATCCGGCTGGACGCGCGGACGGTGCTGGGGGCGCCGCGGTCGCAGGTGAACGCGGCGGTGGGGCGGCTGGTGCGGGAGGCGCGGCTGCACCGGGGGGTGATCCTGGTGGATCTGCCGCCCGAGCCGCGCGGTGAGGCGACGGGTGAGGGGCCAGCGCAGGTGGCGCCGGACTACGAGGCGCTGGTGGCGGCGCTGAACAGCTATCCGGACTCGGTGGTGGTGGGGGCGGAGGATCGGCAGGTGCAAGCGCTGGACGCGCTGTCCGGGATGATCGTGCAGAAGCTGCCCGTGTTGAACACCGATCAGCGGGTGAAGGCGTGGGAGCGTCGGATGCAGAACCACGGCCTGGTGGCGCTGGGGGAGGCGAAGCTGCGTGAGTTGGCGGGGCGCTATCCGTTGCCGATGCGGTCGATCGACAGCGTGGTGTCGGAGGCGGCGCAGCGGGTGGCGATGACGGGCGCGGCGGACGAGGGCTCGGTGAAGGCGGAGCTGGACGCGATCGCGCGCCGCCAGACGAGCTACCGGCTGCAGTCGTTGGCCGAGCGCATCCCGGTGACGATGGGTTGGCGGGACGTGGTGTTGCCGGAGACGACGCTGGAGCGGTTGATGGAGATCATCACGTTCGCCCGCTACCGGACGGTGGTGTTCGACGACTGGGGGTTTGGCCGCAAGCTGCCGTACGGTCGGGCGCTGAGCGCGCTGTTCCACGGGCCGCCGGGCACGGGCAAGACGATGGTGGCGTCGGTGATCGCGAACGACCTGGGTCGGGAGCTGTTCCGGGTGGACCTGTCGCAGATCACGAGCAAATGGATCGGTGAGACGGAGAAGAACCTGGCGCGGATCTTCGACGAGGCGCGGCGTCACGAGGCGGTGCTCCTGTTCGACGAGGCCGACTCGATCTTCGCCAAGCGGACGGAGGTGAAGACCTCGACGGACCGGTACTCGAACATGAACGTGAACTTCCTGCTGCAGGCGATGGAGGAGTTCGAGGGGGTGGTCTTGCTGACGTCGAACAACACGTCGTCGATCGACGAGGCGTTCAACCGTCGCATCCGGTTCAAGGTCGAGTTCCCGTTCCCGGATGAGGCGCAGCGCGCGGAGCTGTGGCGAAGCATGTTCCCGAGCGAGACGACCGTCGCAGACGACGTGATCTTCGGGGAGTTCGGGCGGGCGTATGAGATGGCCGGCGGCAACATCAAGGAGGCGGCGCTGCGGGCGGCGTTCACGGCGGTGGAGCGGGGGGTGTCGATCGACAAGGCGATCTTGAAGCAGGCGGCCAACCGGGTCTACCAGGAGATGGGACGGCTGGTGGGTGAGTGGGAGCGCAAGAAGCCCGCGCAGAGCGGCGCGTATGTGGAGGGTGCATGAGCGAGAACACGGCCGAGGAGCTGAAGGATCGGGCGCTGGCGAACATCCAGGCGGCGCGGACGCGCGGTGACCACGTGGCCGAAGGGCACGGGTGGGTGCAGCTGGCGGGGGCGCGGCGGATGCTGGGGCTGGCGCGGGAGACAGCGTTCGCGCTCGAGAAGGCGCTGGGGTGCTTCGAGGCGGCGGGCTCGGCGCTGGACGTGGTGCGGGCGCAGCTGCACCTGTCGTTCTTCGAGCGGACGGCGGCGAACCACGCCGCGGCGGACGGGTGGCTGGCGAAGGTGGCGATGCCGCTCGAGGCGATGCCGCCGGACGTGCGCGCGCTGTGGCAGGAGCAGGAGCTGTATCGGGCGGGTCACAGCGGGGATGACGCCTCGTTCGTGGCGGGGCTGGAGGCCGCAGCGGAGGCGTCGCTGGCGGCGGGGGACGGCTACCAGGCGGTGCGGTTCACGATCGCGCGGATCGAACTGCTGGAGCTTCGGGAGCGGATGGAGGAGGCGGATCGGGCGGCGGAGGCGGCGCTGTCGGACGGTCGGCTTCGGGCGCACCTTCGGGACTTCCAGCGGCTTCGGATCGTGCAGGTGGCGCGGCTGCTCCGCAAGGGGCAGGACGGGGAGGCGGAGAAGGAGCTGGACCGGATCTGTCGGCTGTGCGTGCGAGAGCAGTGGCCGATGACGGAGGTCTCGGCCAGGTGTACGGCGAGCACGGTTTGGATCGAGCGGGGGGAGTATGACCGGGCGGGGGCGCAGTTGGAGCGGGGGCGGAAGGTGTCGTTGGAGATCGTCGACCCGGGCGGCTATGCGAACTGCACGCGGCTTCAGGCGATGCTGCACATGGCGAAGGGCGAGCGAGCCGAGGCGTTCGGGGCGTTGCTGCGGGGCAAGACCACGCTGAACGACTTGCAATACGGGCTCGGGGACCTCACACTCGACGGTGAGTTTGAAGACTTGAAACGATCCTGGGGACAGGAAGACTACGATCAGGCCGTCGCGACGTTCTACAGCACCTATCGCGTGATCGCTTGATGGTGTGCCCGTCGAGGCGTCGCCGTCTGTACAACAACCTGTCCCCAACTGGCCGCTCTTGGAGGGTCCGATGACGCAGACCGCGGGTCACCAGAACGCCCCAGCATCCCAGCAGGGAGGGGGTTCGCAGGATCAGGCTGGTCAGGACCAGCAGCAGGCGGCGGAGGATCGTCGTCAGGCCCAGGAGATCATGGACTCCAAGGACCTCGATCGCATCGAGGCGGCGCGCGGCGGCTCGCTCGGGGCGGGGGTGCAGCGGGAGATCATGGCGCTGTGCGAGGTCGAGGCGGGGGAGGCCCAGCAGGCCGAGGCCGCTGAGGCGCCCGCGCAGGAGGAGCGCGAGAACGCCGAGGACGAGGCGACCGAGCCCGAGGAGGAGGCGCCGGCGGGCGAGGGGGAGGAGGTCGCAGGCGGTGGCGCTCCGGTGACTGAGGGGGGTGGCGAGGACCTGGCGAATGGGCCGGTGGAGGCGGGGGGCGGTGGGCCTGAGGGCGCGCCGTCGGGCGGCCCGGGGGCCGCGACGGGGGACTCCAACTACGCCTACGACCTGCACGAGGCCTGGAAGGCCTCGGATCTTGGCGCGGGCAATGGGGATTACGCCACCTACGGTGAGGCGTTCTCCGGCGAGCGAATGGGCGGCGTGCTCGGGGCGGTCGGCTCGGGCGTGCTGTCGGGCGGGGTCAACGGGCTGATCGGGTTCGGGATCGAGGTGGGGCTCAAGGCCGGTCTGGAGGCGCTGAAGAACAGCGGCCAGGCGGTGCCGATCCTGGGCGGGATCATCGGCATGGGCGCGGGCATCTACGGCCTGGCGACGACGGACTTTGCGGCGATCATCGCGCGCGGCGCGTCGATCTTCGACGGGGAGCGCTGGGACGACGACCCGTGGGGGCAGATGGCGAACATCGCCCACGTGATCGCCGACCTGGTCGATATCTTCGCCAACGTCCTGAACATCGTGGGCGGCGCGTGCTCGATCATCGGCGGCATCGCGCTGCTGGCGGGCGGCGCTGGCGCGCCGCTGGTGGCGGCGGGCGTGGCGATGCTGGGTGTGGCGACCTTGCTGGGCTTCGTCAAGACCTGTTGCCTGGGGGTGGCGAGCATCTGCCGCATCCTGTCCGTGCTGACGATGGACGGGGACGCGCGCCAGATCGACGCCGCGCTGGCCGACCTCAAGGGCGAGATCGCCGGCGTGACCACCGGCGCGATCAACAAGTGGGCGAACTCGAAGAAGCACTACGACGGCGACTACGGGACGAACCTGGGTGGCACGGTGACCGGCATCGGCAACTCGCTGCTGCCGACGCCTGGTGCGAACACGGGGCCGAGCGCGAAGGTCGCCCGGTGGATGAAGGCGAACAAGATCGGGGCGGAGCGAGAGAGCTCCGGCCGGAGGCTGGAGGTGCTGGGCGGCGCGGTCGCGCAGACGGTGATCCCGCTGCCGGGCGTGGGGCTCCTGGCGGCCGCGGCGATCCACAGCTCGCAGGGACCGTACGTCTCGATCAAGTCGCTGCCGGAGCCTCCGCACGCGCGCACCGCGCTGCCGGAGAAGCGGGCGCAGTTGGAGAAGCTGCGTCAGCAGAAGGGGGCCATCGACGGCATCGTGCCAGATATGGGGACCTCCAAGTCTACATTGCAGGAGCAGAAGGACACCGCGCAGAAGACCATCGATACCGGCAAGGGCCTGCAGACCCAGCTGGAGGGTGCTGAGGGCGAGCTCGACAAGAAGGAGGCCGCTCATCAAAAGGCGGACTCCGAGGTCGGCAAGATGGGCTCGCAGGAGGGCAAGATCGACGAGGGGGCAGGCAAGCAGGCGGCGATGATGAGCAAGCTGCGCCTGTTCGTCTCGATCGCCAGCGCGTTCCCGCGCTGGTTGACGCCCAACTCGATCCTGCGCGGCATCGACAAGGCCCGCTCCGCGCTGGGGATGGAAGGCGGCGGCGACAAGAATGCCGAGGGCAAGGAGAAGAAGGGCATCGGCACCGGGCGCATCGACGCTGGCAAGCAGGCCGCCCAGAAGGCGCGCGGCACCGTCGGCGAGAACCGCGAGCAGGCCCAGAAGATCGAGCAGCAGGGCACCGAGGGCCTGCAGAAAGCCGAGCAGGAGCTGCAGACGCTCGAGCAGGCCGAGACGAAGGCCCGGCAGGATCAGCAGGACGTGGCCCAGCAGATCCAGCAGACCGAGCAGGAAGCCCAGCAGATGGAGACGGCGATCAACGCCTGGGCGTCCGTCCATGGCACGATCGAGGGCGAGAACGACAACATCGCCGACCACCTCATCGACGGCGCAGAGCTGTCCGGCAGCGAGCAGACGACCCTGACCGACACGCAGCGGGCGAACGTGACCGCGGCGACGGGCGATCTGGACAACTGCGTCCAGTGGCTGAACGGCGGCCTGCAATACGGCCTTCGTCTGGCGGCGCCGAACCACGGCGGCGTGGCGGGCGCGGTGACGGCGGTCACCGGGACGCTGATGGAGATGGACCCGGCGCGTGGGACGAGCCTGCCGGCCGTGTACGGTCGCAACATCGAGGGCATCGCCCGCGAGGGCATCGAGGACTGCGAGGCGATCAAGGGTGAGCTGGGCAGCGTGACCCCCGAGAACTACGCGGAGCTGGTGGGGCGGGCGTTCGATACGACCGGTCGGCTGCGCTCGCGCCTGGTGGCGCTGGGCCCGCCGCCCGAGCAGACCGAGGGGCCCGAGCCAACCCCCGAGCCAACCCCCGAGCCGACGTCTGAGCCAACCCCCGAGCCGACCCCCGAGCCGCCGGGGCGGGTCACGGTGTTCTTCGCCTACAACCGTCCGTCTGAGCGGTCGGCCGGTGGGGATGGCGCGATCGTGGGTGGTCAAGGCGAGCTCGATCGCCTGGTGAACTACCTGTCGCAAGGACAGGGCGGGACGGTGAACGCCACCGCGCACGCCAGCGTCGAGGGCTCGCAGAGCTACAACATGTCGTTGGCGCAGCGCCGCGGTCAGTACGTCAAGCGGCTGGTCGAGGAGGAGACGTCGGCGACCGTGGCGGTGACGTCGCGTGGGGAGGGCTCGGCAGGGCAGGAGGGTACGGCGGGTGATGCGCAGTCTCGTGGCGAGTACTCGCACGAGGAGTGGCGCAAGGTTGTGCTCAACGTGTCCGGGCCGCCGAACTTCTCGCAGCCGGGTCGGGGCACGTCACCGGCGCAGTAGGCGCGGCGGCGTGCTGTGAGGGGCGCGGCGGCGAGCGGGCCGTCGCCAGGCAGAGGATATCCATCCATGGTGCATCGTTCGCCGCGGGCGAAGCTGCTGACGCGCTCGGCCACGCAGCTGGCTGCGCAGCTCTGCGCTCGCGAGGTCACCTCGCGCGAGGTCGTCGAGGCCCATATCCAGCACATCGAGCGGGTCAATCCCCGGATCAACGCGGTGGTGGCTGACCGGTTCGCGGAGGCGCGCGCGGAGGCAGAGGCCGCAGATGTCGCGCTGGCGTCCGAGGATCGGGCGCTGCCCCCGTTCCACGGTGTGCCGTGCACCATCAAGGAGTGCTTTCAGCTCACCGGGATGCCGAACACCGCGGGGCTGGTGGCGCGCCGCGGGGTGATCTCCACCGAGGATGGGGTGACAGTGGCGCGGATGCGGTCGGCAGGCTTTATCCCGCTCGGCGTGACGAACCTGTCTGAGCTGTGCATGTGGATGGAGTCCACCAATCGGGTGTACGGGCGGAGCCGCAATCCGTACGATCCTCGACGGATCGTCGGCGGGAGCTCGGGCGGCGAGGGCGCGATCATCGGCGCGGGGGGCTCTCCGGTGGGGCTGGGGTCGGACATCGGGGGGTCGATCCGGATGCCCGCGTTCTTCAACGGCGTGTTCGGGCACAAGCCGAGCAGCGGGCTTGTGCCGTCGAGCGGTCAGTTTCCGGTGTCGCACACCGAGGTGGGCCTCCGGCTGCTCGGGACGGGGCCGCTCGCGCGTCGTGCGGAGGACCTGATGCCGTTGCTGCGCATCCTGGCTGGCCCGGACGGCGCCGATTCGACGACGCAGGTGCGGACTCTGGGCGATCCAGGCGCCGTGGAGATGGGTGAGCTGGAGGTCTTCTCGGTCGAGGGCAACGGGTTCCGTCGGGTGAGCCCGACCTTGATCGCCGCCCAGCGCGAGGCCACCGCGGTGCTGCAGGGGCAGGGCGCGCGGGTACGCACGGTGGAGCTTCCGGTGCTGCGGCGCTCGCTCGATCTGTGGTCGCAGATGATGAACGTGGGGACGGACACGCCGTTCCGGACGATGCTGGGTAACGGCGCGCCGTTGCCGTTGAGCGCGTTCTTGAAGTTCGCCATTGGGCGGTCGGAGCACACGTTCGCGGCGTTGATGCTGGCGGCGACCGAGGGTATCCCGCTGTTCAACACCGCGGACGTCGTGGAGCTGACGGCGCAGGTGGACGCCGTGCGCGATGAGGTGCACGACCTGCTCGGCGACCGGGGGGTGATGCTGTTTCCGTCGTATACGAGGCCGGCGCCGCGGCATGGGCTGCCGTTGTTGACGCCGTTGGACTGGGTGTATACGGCCGTGTTCAACGTGCTGCAGCTTCCGGTGACACAGGTGCCGTTGGGGCTGTCGAAGCGGCGAGCGCCGTTGGGGGTGCAGGTGGTGGCGCCGCATGGAGAGGACCATCGGAGCATCGGGGTGGCGATGGCGTTGGAGCGGGGGTTCGGGGGGTGGGTGCCGCCGTGGGTGGTGCGGTAGGGGTGGTGTAAGGGTTTGATATGATGATGGTTTTGACGTGAGGCGAAGGAGGGTGCGGCTAGATGCTGCGCAGGGTCACCTTCAGGGCAGAGCACCAGCAACCCTCCACCCCCCGGCCCCCCAACGGGCCGCCCGCCGTTGCCGACTGGACGCACCTATCCCCTACCTCCCTCCGAACCACATGTCGGGGCGGCTTCACGCGTCGAGTCCTCCAGATCGTGCCACGCCACCGGTTCGCGTCGCACGGGAGGGTTATCGGCAGGTCTGCTCGTTTGTTGCGTACTTTCTTCGAGGCCGGCGCATTTTCTTGCGTCGCCGCCCGCTGAGCCGAGGAGGAGCCATGATCGTTCCCTATCGTCACTGTGAGGTCCGCGAGCTGAGCACCGGCGAGGTGCGGGCACGTGTCCCGATCGCCACGGGGGAGACGTTGTTCGCGGCGTTGACGCGGGCGGGGGTGCCGATCAGGACGCGTTGTCAGGGGAGCACCATCTGTGGGTTGTGCTGGGTTGTGGTGCTGGAGGGGGCGGAGCTGTTCGAGCCCGTGGCCCCGGATGAGGCGCAGCTGCTGGCGCCGACGATCCGTCGCAAGGGCGTGGAGGGGCCGCGGCTGGCCTGCCGGATCCGGATGCCGAAGGGGGTGAGCCGGGTGGTGGTGGCAGCGGAGTTGGGCTGAGCTGTGGGCGCGGAAGGCCGAGCGGTGACGCGTCACCCCGGACGACTTCCTCCATGCACTCGGTGGCCCCTGCGGGATCTTCACACTCGACCTGAACGACCTCAACCTTCTGCCGTGCTGAGCGGACACCCGGCGCTGCGCACTCCATATCCGTCCCAACCCCCCTGTCACATCCCAACCGAGGTGCATCTCACGCACCGTGAAGACCTGTCCAGACGGACCCGCGCCCTGCGGCACGACCTGGAGAGGTCTCAGGTCGCCCTGCCAACCGCCGGCTCGCCCCGGCAGGAGACGCGCTCACCGCTCCGACCGGGCGGCAGGTCATGCAAAGCGGGCGCGCGACGCCAGCACCCACGAGGCACCATGATGAACCGACGAACGATCGCGAGCGCCGCCATCCTCCTGACGGCGACGACCCTGATGGCCTGTGACCAGGCGTCCGACACGAACCGATGCGAGGCACCGGACGCCTCCATGGACTTGATTGACACCGGCACAGACACGAGCACGAACGACACCTCCAACGACGCCGACCTCGATGTCCTCGCCGACCCGCTCGGCAAGGGCTATTGCCCGGACGACGACCCGAGACTGGCCGAGGTGGCCTACGGAGCTGGCGTGCCCGGGCTGATCGCGATCGACGATGAGCGGAAGTTCCCGTCGATACCTGGCGACATGGTTCAGGCGCCGGGCGTGATCGGGCAGGTGGGGGCGCGCGGCTTCTCGGTGAGCCTCAGCCGGGAGGAGGGCGGGGTGGTGAGCGTCGAGTGGCCGCCCGTCCCGGCGGGGGTCGAGCTGTCGCTGCCGGAGCGTGGTGCAGAGGTGATGGTGACCGTCGTGTGTGGGCCGGACGCCATCTGGTGTGGTACGGGGGACCTGCACGTCGTCATCGAGGACCTCGGCGGTGGCCTCCTGTTTGAGGGTGGTTCGCTGTCCGCCTTCACCGCCGAGCTCTCCACTGAGCATCCGAACATGCGCATGAGTCTGTATTACCGGCCCTCGGCGCCCTCCTGTCGCTACAACATCCTCACGGTGATCCCGATCCAGATGCAGCTCTCCCGCCCGGTGGCCTGGGTCGGCAGCGGCGAGCAGCGGATCGTGGAAGGGGACGGGGAGCGCCTGTTCGTGTGGGTGCTGCGCGCCTTCAACACGGAGTCGCCGTCACCGCCGGACGACCAGATCGAGGATGTGGGCTGGGCGTTCATGGTGCCCGTCGTGGGCGGCAACCTGTGAGGAGGTGGGTGTCGAGCAGCGGTAGAGGCGCGTGGTGGTTGGCGGCGGTTGAGAAGCTGTCCGGAAACTTTGATCCCGTCTACGACGGGGTCGACAATGCCCGACCGGTTCGGGCGATGGCCGCTATTATGACGAATGCTTCCGAACTGGCGACAGTTCG
>Ga0210033_1002256_pt1 | contig 16663 bp, 9 predicted proteins | sample CryGeymeta201501_FD_185465 | JGI IMG/M metagenome (GOLD analysis project Ga0210033, IMG submission 185465) | Groundwater microbial communities from Crystal Geyser aquifers in Utah, USA - Crystal Geyser metaG 2015-01 (SPAdes) (version 2) | ecosystem: Environmental > Aquatic > Deep subsurface >... | reverse complement strand
GGAAGCGCAACATCACCCGCCCGACGGCTCGGGCGGGTGATCTGGAAGCGCAACATCACCCTCCACTCGCCTTTTGTGGGTGATGCCGAGCCCCGACATTGGTGCCCCGATGCTCGCCCCCCCCATCACCCCACCCGCCCACCCCGCAGCGGCGACTCCCACCCTGGCGTGGGGTCTTCGATCGTGGAAATTCGTCCACCAACCCACTACACTGCGCTGGACCGCACGTGTCCCCTCCAACCAGGTCCTCACCGACGGTGATCCCTCATGCCATCCTCCACTCGACATGCCCTGCTCGCCGTCCTCGCGGCCGCTACCCTGCTCTTCGCCGCGGCGTGCAGCCCGACCGAGGGCGCGATCGGCGCCAACCGCGACCTGAGCGACGTCGACTTCGGTGACAACAACGGCGAGGACACCTCGCCGGACGTCGAGCCCGACGCCACGAACAACGCCCAGCCGGACGTCGTCGAGGACGACGGCTGCAGCCGCGATGCCGACTGCACGGACGAGCTCTGCATCGTGCACCGCGACGACGGCGAGCACCCGACGGCCTGCGACAGCGCCGCAGGGGCCGGCGGCTTCGGCGATGCGTGCACGACGGACGCCGACTGCCAGTCCAACCTGTGCGAAGACGGCCGCTGCACGGGCCCCTGCGGTAGCGACGCCGACTGCCCGGACGGCTTCCGCTGCGCGTCGCAGATGCTGTCGGACGCCGTCACGCTCGACATCTGCGTGCCCGACACCTGCGGCAGCCTGGGGGACTGCGGCGCGCCGGAGGTGTGCCAGGCCAACCGGGGCGAGCAGTCGCTCGACTTCACCTGCCACACCCAGGCCAACGCCGACGGCGGCGACCTCGGCAGCTCCTGCACCGAGGACGCCGACTGCGCCACCAACTTCTGCGAGGGCGGCCGCTGCTCGGCGCCCTGCGTCGATGACGGCGACTGCGACGCCGACCTGCCCATGACCTGCCAGACCCAGAGCGTCGAGGTCGAGGGCGGGAGCGTCGACGCCCGGATCTGCGTCGGCCCGGACGACTGCGACCGGTCGGCCGACTGCACCGACCCGAACGTCTGCTTCTTCCTGCGCACCCCTGCCGAGCTCGTCACCACCTGCGACGACGGCAACCCGACCCCCGGACACCCCTCCGGCTACCTGTGCAACGGCGACACGGACTGCCTCAACGGCCTTTGCCTCAACGGGCAGTGTGCCGAGCCATGCGTCGCCACCGCCGACTGCCCCACCGGGCTCGTCTGCGGCGCGCGCGTCGTCACGCTCGACGAGGGCAACATGGAGGTCAGCGTCTGCGTCCTGCCCCCCGAGGACGCCTGCGCCCGCGACGCCGACTGCACCGCCCCCGACCTCTGCGTCGCGCGGCGCCGCGGTGACCGCATCGACTTCGTCTGCGGCGATGGCAACGACGGCGGTGGCGACACGGGTGACACCTGCACCACCGACGCCGACTGCTCCCACAACCTCTGCCTCAGCGGCGAGTGCACGGCCCCGTGCGGGGTGGACAGCGACTGCAGCGCGGCCAACGGCGAGCTCTGCGCCACGCTGCGGGCGACGGTGGAGCTCGGCACGGTCAACGTGAACGTCTGCACCTTCCCCGAGCCCTGCCTGGCCGCGCGGCAGTGCGACATGAACACCACCTGCTACGTGCGCCAGCTGGCCAACGACGCGATCGACACGGTCTGCCTGCCCCCCAACAGCGGCGGACGCGGCCCCGGCGGCACCTGCACCGAGGACGTCAACTGCGCGGCCAACCTGTGCTTGACCGACTGGCTCGACACCGCCTGCTCGGTCCCCTGCGAGACCAACGCCGACTGCACCGCGCCGGGCTACACCTGCCAGTCGCGCCAGCTCACCGCCAGCCCCGACTCCACCACGACGGTCTGCGTCCCCCCGGACCACGCCCCTTGCCAGGCCTCCAGCGACTGCGCCGGCAACCAGCTCTGCTCCATCGTGGTCAACCGGGCCGGTGACGGCCTGGAGACGGTCTGCATCGCTCCGGTCGGCGGCGGCGCAGCCGAGACCGCCTGCACCACAGACGCCGACTGCCGCACCGGCATCTGCCTGCTCGGCACCTGCTCGGCCGTCTGCCAGGACCGCGCCGCCGACTGCGGCGCCAATCAGATCTGTGAGTCCAACACCGTCACCGAGGGCAACCTCTCCGAGTCGTTCAACCTCTGCCGCACGCTCGCCGACACCCCCTGCGAGGCCAACGATCAGTGCGACGACGGCGTGCGCGTCTGCGGCAACATCCGCTTCGACCAGCCCAACACCGCCCAGCCCTACTGCACCTGGCCCAGGGACGGCGGTGATCCCATCGGCACCGCCTGCACCGGCACCCGCTCCCCGAACGACCAGTGCTACGACCGGATCTGCCTGACCCCCTACACCAACGAGTGCACCACCACCTGCGTCGACAACCAGGACTGCGCCGACGCCGGCGCCCCCGGCGGCTTCATCTGCACCGACTTCCGCCTCAACAGCGACACCGTCCGCATGTGCGCCGAGGGCTGCCCCAACGACGACTCGTGCGTCCGCAACAATCACCTCTGCGGCCTGTCCCGCAACGTCACCGACGACCGGTTCGAGTTCATCTGCCGCTCGTCCATGGGCGACGATCCGCCCGGCACCGACTGCAGCCAGACGATCAACTGCGACCACGGCATCTGCTTGATCCGTCGCCAGAACAACATGGTGGTGGAGCAGGTCTGCACCCTGCCCTGCATCACCGACGCCGACTGCCCCGTCGAGCCCGCCAACCCCTGGGTCTGCGGCGACGCGACCATCGCCCGCCCGAGCAGCTCGACGAGCCAGACGCTGCGCGTCTGCACGCGGCAGCAGTAGGCTCGGGCTCCCCCGCGGATGCAGCCTCGGGGGAGCCTATGGCTGTCCCGGCCCTGGCACGACCTGCCCGGCGCCGTTGCGCAGCTCCTTGCAGTTGTCGTAGTAGGTGGGCTGGCCGAGCTCGTCGCAGGAGAGGTCAAGAAGGCACTCGAACACGTTGCGCTTGCCCGTGGCGGTCCACCCCTCCGTCTCACTGGTGCAGTCGCTCTCGCAGTTCACCTCATCGATGTTGCACGAGCCGATGTAGTCGCAGACGCCCGCGCAAGAGGCGCCGTGGTCTGGCCCGGTCCCGTCGAGGTCCGCAGGATCGACGCAGTGGCTGCGGTAGCAGAGCAGGTCGCCGCCGCAGTCGGTGTCGACGTCGCACGTCTCGCCGATGCCGCCGTATTTCACGGAGAGGGTGTCACCACACGCGGCCAGGGACGACAGCGCGGCAAGGGAGAGCAGCAGGAGAAGCCATCGGCGGTTCATCGGAGCCTCGACGCTGGGGGCATGGCACGTTCAACAGGCCGCTCCCGACCTGGGGTGGCCGGAGCGAACAGACGGTGCGGGCGGACCGAGCGCGTCCGCGCCCTCCATCGATACCAGATCCGCGGGGCAAAACGCCACAGGTGGTGCACACTGCGGCGGTGACGTGCCCGCCTCAGGGCATGACGCAGGCGGTGAAGGCGTCGGAGGTGAGCTCAGCGCAGGTGAGCGACGAGGCACAGATGACCAGCCGGGTCAGGGCCGCGTCGTCCCAGGTGGCGACATCGTCGAGGCACGAGGACACACATTCGGCGAAGACGGCGTCGTGCCGGCCTGCGACGCAGTCGGCAAACGCGAGGCAGACCTGGCGGCAGGTGGCGTCGAGCGCACGTCCGCCAGGCGGCTCAGGGTCGGCCGTCGCGGGGACATCGTGCGTGGCGCAGGCTCCACGGGTGCAGGTCAGGGGCTCTCGGCAGTCTCGTGGCTCGAGGCAACGCTCGCCGGGGGCGCCGCGACGAACCTCGAGGTCGTCTCCACAGGCCGCGCTCCACAGGCACAGCGCCGTCGCCGCGATCCACAGCCGGGGCCATCCCTGTGCGGTGCGGGCGACGTGCCGAGCGTTGGCCGCGAGGGGCGAGGAGCTCGGCGAGCGGGGCTCAGAGGCGGTCACGGAGCATCTGGGCCACTTCGAGCGTGTGCGACTGCTTGGCGAGTTGGAGCACGGTGTCGAGGCGGAGGCGGAGCAGCGCGCGCTTCTTGAGCGGGCGACTGCCCTCCATCTCGAGCAGGATGTCCAGGGCCGCGTGATGCATCGCCTCGTCGTCGAGGTCGAGCATCCGGATCAGGAGCTCCTCGTCCTCGGGGAGGCTGTAGTCGGCGATGAGCTGGCGGATGATGACCTCGAAGTCCGCCGACGCCTCGGCCAGGCGGGCCTGGCGGATGAGCTTCTGGCGGTCGGCCGACTGCCCCGAAGCCGACTTGAGCTCTGCCATCACGGGTTGAAAGCGCTCCGGCACCTCGCCGGTGTTGAACATCTTGTCGAGATCCGACTTGTAGCCGCGCGGGGTGGCGGGGGTGTGGACCCTGCGCACAGTAGGCGGGGTGGTGCTCCGCTGGCCGTCACGGCCGCGATCGATCTCTTTCCAGCTCTTCTTGTTGTTCATCGGTCGTCTCGATAAGGACGTCTGGTCCCGCGCACGGCCTGCCCGTGGCGAGTTCGGATGGCATCTATGTTGTGGGGATGGCTTCCGGGAGGAACACAACGCTACCAAGGTGACGACCAATTCGCTCACGTCAAGACGCATCTTGCAACGGTGGGCTGGTGGTCGGCCTCGTCGCGGGGCGAACTCCACGGACGCGGTCCACGATCCATACAGGGCACAATCCCCACGCGTGGTTGGATGAGCACGATCCAGGCCAGATCGTGCCCGCCAGCGGCGAGCTGCAAGCAGAAACCTCGGTGGGTGCGGCCTGCGCGGCCGGCCCTGGAATTTCTTGACAGCGTCTTGGGGCTCTCTTACGGTGCGACGGCGGGTGTAGGATACCCACGGTGACTCACCGTACGTGGTCGCCCGCCGTGCTCGGCGCCTCTGGCGCACCGCTCCGTTCGGACCCAGGGGGGCGAATCGGACATCGGGCCGGAGACCAACGCACCATCTAGCGTGGATCAGGAGACTGCCGAATGTCAATCCTTCACTATCTCCTCGCAGGAATTGCCGGCGGGTTGATCGCAGGTGCGCTCGCCGGGTTCGGCGAGGGCCTGAGTGTGTTCGTGGGCGACCCCTCGGCCGGTGCGATGGCGCCGGTGTATGGGGTGGTGTTCTATGCGGTGCTGCTGAGCGTGCTCGGCGGGGGCGTGGGGCTGGCGGGCTTCGTGGTGAGCCGGGTGAAGGACGCTGAGCGGTTCAGCGCGCGCTGGACGTGGGCGGTGAGCCTGCTGGTGACGCTGGTGCCGGTGGCGGTGGTGGTGGTCCGGTTCCGCGTGGTGCGGGACGTCTTCCACGAGAAGCTGGCGCTGGCCTCCGGGGCCGGCATCGGCGTGCATGTGGGGCTGCTGGTGATGGCGGCGGCGCTGGTGGTGGGCCTGTGGTGGCTGCTGCGCCCCGTCGACAAGGCGCCGCTCGGGCGGGTGTCGTGGCCGATGCTGACGGGGGCCGGGCTGGTGGGGCTGCTGGTGCTGTCGGGGCCGTTCGCGCTGCTCGGGACGGAGAAGGAGAACACGGCGGCGGCGGCCTTGGACGGCAAGGCAGGGGACAAGCCTCCGGTGATCCTCATCATGGTGGACACGTTGCGTGCGGACCGCCTGGGGAGCTACGGCTACAGCAAGGCGGCGACGCCGAACCTCGACGCGCTGGCCAAGGACGGGGTGCAGTTCGACCTGACGTTCGCGCAGGCCTCCTGGACGCGGCCGAGCACGGCGACGCTGCTGACGAGCCTGCCGCCGTCGGCGCACAGCACGATGTACAAGGCCGACCGTCTGCCCGAGAGCGTGGAGACGATCGCGGAGGGGTTCAAGGCGAGCGGGTATCGCACGGGCGGGCTGGTGACGAACTACAACATCGCGCCCTACTTCAACTTCGCGCAGGGTTTTGACGACTACCGCTACCTGGACCCGGACTACTTCTGGTGGGCCGACGAAGGCTCGAGCAAGCTGTCTCTGTACAACGTGGCGCGGGTGGTGCGGGAGAAGGTAGCGCCGGACAACGACAAGCCTGCGGCCTATTACCAGGACGCCCAGGTGACCACAGACACGGCGATGGCCTGGATCGACGGCAACAAGGACCGCCCGTTCTTCCTGTATGTGTCGTACATGGACCCGCACGACCCCTACTTCGCCCGGCCGCTCAACGGCGAGGCGTACTCGCGGGCGGCGACCATCGATCCGGACCCGAAGCTGGCGGCGCGGCTGAGCGACATCTACGACGGTGAGATCGCGTACTTCGACACCCACTTCGGTCGGCTGATCGCGCACCTCAAGCAGGCGGGGCTGTACGACAAGGCGGTGATCGCTGTGACGAGCGATCACGGCGAGGAGTTCCAGGAGCACGGAGGCTGGTGGCACGGGACGACGCTTTATGAGGAGCAGATCCACGTGCCGCTGGTCATCAAGCGCGCTGGCAGCAAGGAGGCGGGCAGCCACGTGGGCGAGCTGAGCCGCCTGCTGGACGTCACCCCGACGCTGGCCGCCGAGGCCGAGGTGGCCCCGATGCCGACCTGGCGCGGACGCAACCTGTTTGAGGGCCACGGGGCACCGGACGCCGTGTTCTCCGAGGAGGACCACCAGGGCAACGTCCTGCGCAGCCTGCGAGGCAAGGACTGGAAGCTGATCGAGGCCAACGCGAACAACCCGCGCGGCCTCGCCCCGGTCGAGCTCTACCGGATCGACACCGATCGGGCCGAGACGAAGAACGTCGCTGGCGAGAACGCCGCCGTGGTGCAGGAGCGTCAAGGGGTGATGAAGGACGTCGCCAGCGGCGCCGCGGACGGCGCCGCCAAGCGCGACCAGCACGAGCTCGACGAAGACAGCCAGAAGATGCTGGAGAACCTCGGCTACATGGAGAAGTGACCATGGGGTCAGGGGGAATGGCCCTGGAGGCCGGCGGCGCGGACCGTGTCGTGGTGCTCGGGCTGGACTGTGCGGCGCCGGATTTCTTGTTCGAGCGGTGGCGCGACCAGCTCCCCAACCTCTCGGCGCTGATGGCGCGCGGGGGCTGGGGGCGGCTCAGGAGCTGCCATCCGCCGATCACGGTGCCGGCCTGGCGCGTGATGAGCAGCGGCAGGGATGCCGGTCAACACGGCGTCTACGGCTTTCGTAACCGCAGCGGAACAGGCTACGCGGACCTGGCGCTGGCCCGGGAGGTCGACTTCGTGGACCCGGTCTGGGAGCGGCTGGCGGCGCGTGGCCTGCGCACCACGCTGGTTGGCCTGCCGGGCACCTACCCGGCGCCGCGCCTGCACGGCGCGTGCGTCTCGGGCCCGCTCTGTCCGGGCCTCGACGCCGACGGCGTCTGGCCCCCTGCCCTGGCGGCGCACCTCCGCAGCGCGTGGCCGGATTACGCCTTCGATGTGGCGGATCACCGCTTGATGGAGCCCGAGGCGCTGCTGGAGGCCGTCGAGGCGATGATCGCAGGCCGGTTCGCGCTGGTCGGGGAGCTTGCGGCGCGGGACGACTGGAACCTGCTCTGGATGGTGGAGATCGGCACGGACCGGCTCAACCACGCGCTGTGGCACCACATCGACCCGGCCCATCCGCGCTTTGTGCCCGACTCGCCGCTCGCCGAGGCGCTGCTCGGGGTCTACCGACGGCTGGACGCACGGATCGGCGAGCTTGTGCGGGCCTGCGACGACGGGGACACGGCGTTCTTCGTGGTGAGCGACCACGGCGCCCGTCCCATGGTGGGGGGCTTCTGCGTGAACAGCTGGCTCGTGGAGCGCGGCTACCTCACCCTGCGCGCCGAGCCGGAGGGGCCGACGCGGTTTGACCCGGAGCTCGTGGACTGGGGCCGGACGCGGGTGTGGGGTGCGGGAGGGTACTACGCGCGATTGTTCTTCAACGTGCAGGGGCGCGAGCCGGAGGGCATCGTGGCGGCTTCGGAGGTCGAGGCCCTGTCCAGGGAGCTGGCCGAGGCGCTGGAGGCCCTGAGGGGGCCTGACGGCGCGCCGATGGGCAACCTGGCCCGACGGCCCGATCAGCTGTTCGAGCGCGCGCGGGGGTTGCCGCCGGACCTGTTCGTCTACCTGGGTCAGCTCGCGTGGCGATCGCTGGACACGATCGGCGGGCCCGTGTTCACCGAGGCCAACGACACCGGCCCCGACGCTGCGAACCACGCCTGGGACGGCGTCTTCATCAGCGCAGGCGCGGGCGTCCCGGCGCTCGGCGAGGTCGATGGGCTGGCGCTGATCGCGGTGGCGGGGATGGTGGAGCGGTTGTTGGTGGGCTGAGGGGGCGGCTCGACGCGGGCGGCCCCCGAGGGGCTGCCCGCGGAGCCAGGCTCACTTTGCGCCGGTCGCGATCCAGTTGCGGATCGTCTGGAGCTCGGCGGCGGGCAGCATGTCGGTCTTGAGCGGCATGCGGCGCGACAGGATGCCCTCGGACATGAGCTGGTCGTCGGTCTTCGTCAGCACATCCCAGAGGACCGAGCCCTCCACGTCGCCAGGCACGACGATCTTGCGACCGTTGCCGTAGCGGGAGTCCACGTCCACGAGGTTCAAGCGCGGGTCCTGGTTGGGGTTGCGGTTGTCGCCGGGCAGGGCGTCGTACTGCGGGTGGTCGTCGTAGTCGAAGATCAGACCGCCGTGCTGGAGGATGTCCGAGTGGCACGGCAGGCAGTGGTTGGCCAGGATCGGCGCCACGTCCTTGGTGTAGGTCGGATTGGCAGGGGCCTCAGGGGCCGCGCCGATGTTGACGAACATGACCGACTCGTCGAGCAGGACGCGACGCAGGTTGTCCACCGTCGCCGCCTGGGGGTACATCTCCTTGAGCTCACCCTCGACCACGAGCGGGCCGTGGGGGAAGTAGTCCTCGGCGAGGCCCTCGGCCAGCGCGCGCTCGTAGATGCTGACCGTCGCGCGGATCATCAGGCGGAGGAACTCCGGCGGGAAGTGCCGGTACCAGACCTTCGTGGTGACGCGGATCGGCCCGACGACGTCGGGGCCGACGCGGATGTCCCAGTAGTGCCGCTGCGGCTCGAAGTACTTGAGCGAGCGGTTGTTCGGCATGTGGTTGGCGTTGAGCGGGATGAACGTGAACGCCTCGCTGTACGGCGTCCCGTTCGGCATGTTCAGCTCGCCGAGCAGCTCGTCGAACTCGTGGGTGTCGAAGGGGAAGTGGTAGCTGTCGTGCGCGGGGTGGTTCTCATCCAGCGTGCCCTCGTGGGGCAGCGTCGGGTAGGTGGCCAGCCAGGGCACCTGGGCGTGATAGTCCTCACCGTCGATCTGGATCTCCTCGGGCCCCTCACACTCGCCCTCCTGGCAGCCGCAGATGCGGTAGAAGATGTTGGTCAGGTAGGCCAGGCCAAACCGCTCGCCGAGGTGCCAGTGCCCCTCGTCGTCGTAGTGCGGCCGCAGGGGCTTGTACTCGGGGAAGGGATAGAGGATCTCGGCGCGCTCGTCGGGGGTCTGAACCACCGACTGTTTCAAATTCCCCAGCTCGCTCAGTGGCTTGGCGGTGCCATCGATGGTGACGACGGGCATGCTCGCCAGCGCAGGGTTCAGGTGCGTGCCGGTCAGCTCGCACTGGAACGGGTTGAGGCCCGGGACGTGGAATTGGTCGGCGCGAGCCACGCGGGCGCTGTCGGCGTTCGGGGCGGGCTTGCCCAGCACCGGGTCCGCCACGTCGCCGTCGAGGCTGAAGCCCAGGTCCAGCACGTGCCAGCTGATGCCCTGGTCGCCGTTCTCGTACTCCGGCAGCGTGTTGCCGATGCGGTGCAGGAGGATGTCCTCGTCGTCGAGGCGGCCGTCCGCCTGGGGCTCGTAGGTCTCGTCGTGGGGCTTGTCGATCAGGTGGCCGGACAGGCCGCGGCAGACCATCTCGTGCTCGAACTCACCGGTGTCGGGGTCGATGCCGGTCAGGCGGTTGAACAGGTCGGTGGCCGACGGCTGGGTGTGGCTGCGGGGGCGGCGCGTCGGGTAGCCCTTGGCGTCCACACCCTCGTCCGTGTACAGCTCGCTGATCTTCGGCACCAGCGCGCAGTCCACGAGCATGCCCTGGCCCGTCTCGTCCTTGCGGCCCATGTCCTGCACGGTGAGCTCGACCCAGATCTGACGCTCCTGCGAGAAGCCGGCGGCGATGTTGTGGCCGCCGTTGACGTTGGTCACCCACGCCTTGATGGGCAGCGAGCAGACGCCCGCCTCATCGCAGCAGGTGCCGGCCTCCTCACAGCCTTCGGGGTTGGCGCGGTCGATGAACTCCGGCGTGCCGGCCATCGAGATGCTGACGGCGTTGGCGAGCACCGCCTGGCGGCGCGTGTCGACGCTGGTCGGCAGGTTGAAGATCTCGTCCATCGCCTCGGCGCCCGAGTAAACCGCCGCGCCGGACAGGTCGTCGCGGGAGGTCTGAAGCGGCAGGTTCGTGCCGGTCGTTCCAGCCAGACCGTCCGAGATCGGCTCGATGTGGCCCAGGCCGATGTCCACGCCCGTCATGTTGTGCGTCGTGACGCGATCGCGGCGACGGATGCGCAGGTTGCTGCGCGAGCCCGCCTCGGCAGCCAGCAGGCCACAGTCGCCCGCGTCGTCGCAGGAGTCGGGGTGGGTGAACTCGCCCGGGAACCGCCCCGGCTGACCGTACGGATAAAGCGCCATGTGGCAGTCCTGGCACAAGATGCGCTTGGCTGAGCCGTCCTCGTTGCGGAACGGGTTGTCGCGCCACATCAGCCGCGGGTCGTCCGTGTCGCCCTGGTGCTCCGGGTGCAGGTTGAGCGGGCTGATGAACCACTCGGTGTAGAGGTTCTCCAGCCGCAGGAAGGGCTCGTTGTGGATCGGCTCAAGGTCCGTCAACGGCGTCGCACCGCTGTTGGAGTCCAGCCGCACGTCGTGGCAGGCCCCGCAGAACTGGCTCGTCTTCAGATACGGCCGACGATCCTCCGGCTGGCCCTCGAACGGCGTCCCGTCGGGGTACGCCGCGATGTTGTAGTTGCGGGCGAAATCAGTGCCGCCCGACGACACGTCGTGGGCCGTCGCCGGGGACACATCGTCCCCCGCGAACGGTCCAAACCGCGTCGAGCCCTCACGCTCGTACAGGAAGCCGAAGTTCGAGATCCCGATCTCAAAGAACGGCTCGTCGTGGGCATGGCCGCCGCGCGTGCGGCGCTTGCACCTGGGGTCGTCGGTCTGAAGGCACTCCTCGAACTGTCGCGCGGCGCAGACCTTCTGATCTTCGCCCTCGGCGCAGCCGCTGCCCTCCTGGCGGTCGTCGAGCGGGCCGCTGACCTTGTGGCACGAGTCGCAGGTGATGCCCTGGAAGCTCACCCGCTTGCGCACCGCGAGCTCGTCGGGGGTCAGGCCGTCGTCCTCCATCATCTCGATGGCGCGGCCCGGCGGCGGCAGCAGGTCCGTCCCCGCTGAGGGGCGCTTGAGGTCGCGACCGACCGTGTCCTGCGCCGTGAAGCCCTCCCGCAGGGCAACGTTCGAGTTCAGGACGCCGCTCTCCTTCAGGTACGGGGCCGCGCCAGGGGCGTGGCAGCTGATGCAGAGGACGTTCTGGCGGAAGTACGGCACGCCGAGCGCATGATCGGCGTAGTAGTTCGCCGTGATCTCCAGCGCCTGGAAGGTGCCATCGAGGCCGTTGCCGTAGTTGTGGGATGAGCCGACCCACTCGGCGAACTGGCGCGGGTGGCACGACACGCAGCTGTTCGAGTCATCCGCAGGGGCTGGCTCGGGCAACGTGGCGTCGGAGGAGACGGGGATCTCCGGGTCGGGGGCGCAACCAGCCCAGATGACCGGGAGCAGGACCCACGCGGCCAGTCGCGCCAGCCCCACGAAGGCAGAACGTGACTTGATCGAACTTGCCATGAACGTCCTCACTGCTGCGACTCAACGGGCGCCCGGCCTGCACAGGCTTCCGGTCTACGGCCCCTGGTCGTGGTTTGTTGTGATGGGTGTCGTCGAGCTTTCTGCGCGCCATCGAGACACCGCTTCACCATCATCATGAAAGTGTGCCGTCAACGGCTTCATCCTACAAGACCACAGGGTCAAGGCCGTCACCATCGACGTCAACATAGCGTTGTAGCACCGGCAACCGATGAGCCGGCGGCGTTCTTCCCGCCCCGGCGACGCGGTGTCAGAACCGGCCCTCCACCCCTGCCCGCACCCCGTTGAAGTTGCCGAACGGGCGGGCAAAGACGTTGGAGTCCCTGGCCAGCTCGTAGCGCGCCTTCAGGCCGAGGTACTTCGAGGCGTTCCACTTGACCTCCGCCTCGGCGCCCACGAAGTCCTCCGCCGTGGCGTCGATGTACCGGTTGTCCAGGGTGTACCGGCGGTAGAAGCCGCCGAGCCCGACGGTCAGGGTGCGGCCCCCCAGCATCCGGCCCTCGACAAAACGGGTGCCCCGGGCGTACTCCAGGCCGCCGGAGATCTCGTGGGAGCCGGTCTCGGCGCCCGATGCCACCGAGAAGAAGCTGTCGCCCACGGACTCGTCCCGCGTCACGGACTGGCCCTTGTACTCGGTCACGAGCTCGAGGCCGGCGCCCTTGGAGACCTGGAGGTTGTAGCGCACGCCGAGGCCCCAGAACGCCCGGTCGGCGTCGTAGGCGGTGCGCTCGGCGGCGTCGGCCAGCACGAGGTGGTAGCCGCCGAGCGGCGTGATGGCCAGCTCCTTGTTCGGCCAGATCTCCAGGCGGGCCTGGATGTCGGTGAAGGGCTGCCGGTCGGGGATGTTGAGCCGGTAGGTCTCGTAGGTGATCATCTGCCCGCCGACCTCCTTGGAGGGGCCGCCGGCGATGTCGTAGAACAGGTCGGGCCCGAGCTTCTGGTCGAAGTCGATGAACAGGGCCGAGTCGCCAAAGCCCCAGACCGCCCCGAGCTGCGCGTGGCTCGGGTCGGCGCCGAGCATCGAGAAGCGGGCGTCGAGCCGGCCGGACTCACCCACCTCGAGGTAGGCGGCGAGCTCACCTTTATCGACCTGGACGTCCACCTTTTCCTTGCCGTCGGCGTAGGGGCGGTCGATCTCCAGCAGGGTGACCTCCCGCTGGAAGTGCATGAAGTCCAGCCGCAGCAGCAGTGGCACGTCGGCGGTGTCGGCCAGATCGTAGGCCGCGCTCACCCCGCCGATCAGCCCGGGGTCGTCCTGGGTGACGTTGTAGACCGCCGAGCGCCGGCCAAATCGGAGCCCGACATCCACGCTGCCGTCGTTGTAGCCCACCGTCGCGCCGTCGAAGGTCACCGCGCCGACGCCCCAGTGGAACTGACGGCCGGCCCGCAGGTTGATGTGGGACAGGGCGCTGTCCCGATTCGTCGTCAGACCGTCGAGCTCCGCATAGGCGCTGTGCACGAGCACGTTCTGGGCGCCGTCGTAGCGGTTGAACACGCTCGGGTGGGCGCTGGCGCCCTCGGCCATCTGAGCCTCGAAGGCGTTGATGGCCGGGTTGCCATCCAGATCGAGCGCCGTCGTCACCAGCACGTAGCTGTTGAGCGTGGACAGCCCGAGTCCGCGGGTGCCGAGGGCCAGATCGCCCGTGGCGAACTGGTTGGTGGTGCGGGCGACGCTGTCGTTGACCACGTCGCCCTGCACCCCGTCCTCCCCGGACAGCGAGCCGCTGGCCAGGTCGTAGCCGACGCCGAACCGGACGATGATCTTCTCCTCGGCCCCCCGAAGGTCTGAGCCGGTCGTGGCCGCGGCGTCGGGGGCCCCGTCCTGGGCCGCGACGGGCGAGGCCACAAGGAGCGCAGAGGCCGCGCCGAGGAGGCCGCACAGGCCGAGGGCGCGCATGGATCGCTGAGCGTGGTTCATCGGAGCCTCCTCTCGAACGAACGGATCGGTGAGCGCACCGTGCCGATGGTGCCGGTGTGGCACTCCCGGCACGTCGACTCGAAGGTGTGACAGGTCATGCAGGAGCGGGCGTTGAGCCGCGCGACCCGCTCGTGCCGATAGCGGAAGCCCGCCAACGGGCTGTGGTTGGACGGGGCGATCTGGTGGCACTCGGTGCAGTAGTCGACCTCGTGGCAGGTCGCGCAGCGGGTGGCATCGGCGGCAGCCACGCGCCCGTGCTCGGAGGACCGGAACCGCAGGTTGTGGTTCATCGGCCGCATGATGGCGTGGCACTCGTTGCAGTTGTTGGTGACCGAGCCCGAGAGGCCTTCGTGGCAGTAGCCGCACTTGGCGTCGCGCGACGAGGCCGCCTGGGCGTGCCGGGTCCGGTAGATCGGCGTGTGGTCCTCGGGGCGCTTGTTCGGGTTGACCTGGCCCTTGTCGACCGGCACGACCCCGTCCTTGTCGGCCAGCAGGGGCTCGCCGTTCGGGGTGAAGTCGGCCAGCGTCAGCGCGGGGCCGTCGTCTGCGGGCGAGCCGCCGAGCTGGGCAGCCAGCACGCCCGCCGCGCCGCGGCCGAGGCTGGCGGTGTGGTTGCCCGGCAGCTTCTTCGAGTCGATGGCGCTGGTGTGGCAGACGCCGCACTGGTCCATGCGCACGCGGTCCGGGGTGCGCCCGGCGTCCGCATGGCAGGTGGCGCAGTCAGCCATCGCCGGCAGCACGATGTCGGAGGACTTCGCGCTCTGCTTGACCGCGTAGTGGCACATCTCACACGTGATGCCCTTGCCGGCCTTGTCCGCCACGTGCTTGCCGTGGGTGAACCGGATGTCGTTCGTGACGAACCGGCGCGCCTTGCCCGGGCCGTCCTGGGCGTGGCACCCCTGGCAGTTGTCCAGCACCGGCACGACCCCGTCCGCCTTGGCCGCCGCAGGGCCGTGGCACGGGAAGCACGCCGCATGGGTCGGGAACGAGGCGTAGGCCTCCTCGGGGCCAGCCACCTTGTGGCAGGTGTCGCAGCTCAGCCCACCCTTCGGCGTCTTCACCTTCGACCCGTTGAGGTGGAGCTTGTGGTCGAAGTTGGCCAGCAGCTGGGCCACCCGCTCGCGGCCGGGGTACGCGTGCAGCGGGCTCTTGCCCGCCGTGCGCGGATCCACCGACGTGTGACACGACGTGCACAGCGCGCCCGGCTGGGCGTTGAAGGCGTCGTTGTGGCAGGTGTCGCAAGGCGCGTGCTGCGCAGCTCCGGGGCGCTGCACGGCGAACCTGGCGTCGACGCTGTGGCAGCTCTTGCACTCCAGCAGCGCGCCGCCGTTGCCCTCGCGGATCGCCTCCGAGTCCACGAGGTGCGCCTCGTGACGGAACGGGCCGGTGGCGAGCAGCGGCGGGCCGTCCATCACCTCTGGCGTCGTCTTGCACCCGCCCAGCGCCGCCACCAGCGCCAGCCCGAAGGCCACGCCAAAGAGCCACCGCATGAGGCCATCTCTCTTGTCCATCTCCATCCTCTTATTCCGCCGTGAGTCACATTCCGTCCCGCGAAGCAGGCCCCCTGCGAGCTGTCGCTCGCACGGCTCCCTGCCCTGCGGGTCGGACTGCCACTCAGGCTCGGTTATGACGCCTCGCGCTCGAGCTCGAGGAAGGTCAAATCATCCGTAGGGCCGGGACTCCAGCTCTCGGGTTTCTTCACGTAGGCGATGCCGATCGACTGGAGCCACTTGACGGGCGGGTCCGCGCCGAGCATGCAGAACAGCGCATCGTTCTTCACCTCGATCAGCTCGCCGTCGTTGCGCTTGAGCACAACCACGTCGGGCCGAATCTCCGCCGGGTTGGTCTCCATCTGGAGGATGATCCGGCCTGAGGCCACCAGCTCCATGATGCGCTCGTTGTTGCGGGGCTTGATGCGGCCGAACGTGTCCCGCCGATACGACACCGTCACGACGTTGCCCGGATCGGCCTGGGCCAACGCCATGGCCGCCTCCACCGCGCTGTCGCCGCCGCCGACGACCATCAGGTGGGCGCCCTTGTACTCGTCCGGATCGACCAGGACGTAGCTCACCTTGTCGCTGTCGCCGCCGGGCACCTTGATGCCGCGAGGGTTGCCGCGCGTGCCGGTGCCGAGCACGACCCGCAGACACGTCGTGGTGCCCTTGCTGGTCGTCACCGCAAACCCGCCCTCGGGGCGAACCACGATGTTGCGGACCTCCTCGTTCACGCGCAGGTCGAGCTCGTACTTCTTCAGCTCCTCCTCCCAACGGCCCAGGATCTCCTCCTTGAAGGAGTCCCACACCGGCAGCGGCCCGATGTTCTCCACATCCGGCGGCTCCGCCAGCAGCTCCTTGCCCTTGGGGTAGGTCTGGATGGTCGAGGAGAACTTGCGGTCCTTCTCAAAGACAATGTGCTTGAGCCCCCGCGTAAACGCCGAGATGCCCACCGACAGCCCGCCAGGCCCCGACCCCACCGCCACGACCTCGACATCCACCCCCGCCGCTGCGGCGCTGCCAGGCCGGACGCCCTCCACCATCATGTGCTCGATGACCCGCCGCCCGAGGTTATTCGCGTTCTTCACTAGCGACTTGCCCGAGGCCTCGCCGATAAGGTAGATCCCTGGGATATTCGTCATATAGTTGGCGTCCAGATCCGGCAGCTCCACCATGCGCGGTGGCGCGCCCGCTGGCGCCATCGTCAGCGCCCCCGAGGGACAGATCTGCTCACACGCCCGGCACTGCTTGCAGTCGTCAAACCGCACGACCGTCGACTTGTGGCGGGTGGGCTCCAGCGCCAGCACGTCGTTCGGACAGGCGTTCACACACGAGGCGCAGCCGACGCACTTGTCGATGTTGATGTTGTGGACCAGCTTGCCCTCGGCCGAGTTGACCGCCTTGG
>Ga0210033_1002242_pt1 | contig 16756 bp, 10 predicted proteins | sample CryGeymeta201501_FD_185465 | JGI IMG/M metagenome (GOLD analysis project Ga0210033, IMG submission 185465) | Groundwater microbial communities from Crystal Geyser aquifers in Utah, USA - Crystal Geyser metaG 2015-01 (SPAdes) (version 2) | ecosystem: Environmental > Aquatic > Deep subsurface >... | reverse complement strand
AGCGCCGCGCGCGCGCGCACCACCGACAACGCCGCCTGGATCGACTCTTTCATCACATCGCCCAACTGACCGGTGTGGATCAGCTTGCCTTTGCCCGGCAACACGCTGGCTTCGATATTGAGCAATTCGCCGCCGACTTGAGTCCAGGCCAGTCCGGTGACCATGCCGACCTCCGGTTCCTGTTCGGCAACACCGTAGCTGAAACGCCGCACGCCCAAGTAACGCTCCAGTTCGGCACTGCCGACCTTGACGATCTTCGGCTTGCGCTTTTTGTTGCCGGCACTGGCGGGCGCCGCCGCTTTTTGCAGCGCCGTGGCTTTGACCACCTTGCGCGCCACCTTGGCGATCTCGCGGCCGAGGTTGCGCACGCCCGCTTCGCGCGTGTAGTAGCGCACCATGTCGCGCACCGCATCGGTGGCAATCGCCAGTTCGGTAGCAGCCAGCCCCACCGCCTTGGTTTCTTTCGGCACCAGGTAGCGCTCGGCGATGTGAATCTTTTCGTCTTCGGTGTAGCCGGGAATCCGGATCACTTCCATTCGATCCAGCAGCGCCGCCGGAATATTCAGCGAGTTGGCAGTCGCGATGAACATGACATCGCTGAGATCGAAATCGACTTCAAGGTAGTGATCGTTGAAGGTATGGTTTTGCTCCGGATCGAGCACTTCCAGCAGCGCCGAAGACGGATCGCCACGGAAGTCGACCGCCATCTTGTCGATTTCATCGAGCATCACCAGCGGATTGCGCACGCCGACCTTGGCCAGATTCTGGATCACCCGCCCCGGCATCGAGCCGATATAGGTGCGCCGATGACCACGAATCTCGGCTTCATCACGCACGCCACCCAGTGAGATGCGAATGAATTTGCGGTTGGTGGCGCGCGCAATCGATTGGCCGAGCGAGGTTTTGCCAACACCCGGTGGACCCACCAGGCACAGGATCGGGCCTTTCATCTTGGTCACTCGCTGCTGCACCGCCAGGTATTCAAGGATGCGTTCCTTGACCTTTTCCAAGCCGTAGTGGTCCTCGTTGAGCACGGCTTCGGCGGCCGGCAAATCCTGACGGATCTTGCTGCGTTTTTTCCACGGCACCGACAGGATCCAATCCAGATAGTTGCGCACCACGGTCGCCTCGGCCGACATCGGTGGCATTTGCTTGAGCTTGTGCAATTCGGCTTTGGCCTTCACCGCCACCACTTTTGGCATGCCGCTCTTGACGATCTTGCGCGCCAATTCCTCCATCTCGTTGGGCGCCTCGTCCAGGTCTCCCAATTCTTTCTGGATCGCCTTCATCTGCTCGTTGAGGTAGTACTCGCGCTGGCTTTTTTCCATCTGGGTCTTGACCCGGCCACGGATGCGTTTCTCGATCTGTTGCAGATCAATTTCCGCGTTGACCAGTCCGATCAGTTTTTCCAGTCGCTCAAACACTTCCAGTGTTTCCAGGATGTCCTGCTTGTCTTGCAAGCGCACGCTCAGGTGAGCGGCAATGGTGTCGGCAAGTCGCCCCACGTCATCGATACCGGAGAGCGTGGTCATCAGCTCCGGCGGCACTTTGCGGTTGAGCTTGATGAAGTTCTCGAACTGGCTCATCAGCGATTTGCTGGCTGCGCCCAGTTCGCGATCCGAATGGCTGCTACCCGACTCCAGTAGCTGCACGCGTCCAAACAGCGCGCCATCGTGACTTTCTACGGCATCAAGGTGGGCCCGCGACACACCTTCCACCAGCACCTTGATGGTGCCGTCGGGGAGTTTCAGCAGTTGCAAGACACTCGCCAAGGTGCCCATCGTGTACAGATCATCGGCACCTGGGTCATCCACGTCCGGGCTCTTCTGTGCGAGCACCACGATTTGTTTGTCAGCGGCCATCGCTGCTTCCAGCGAATGGATCGAATGCTCGCGCCCAACGAACAAGGGAATGACCATGTTGGGGAACACCACCACATCACGCAGCGGCAGCAGCGGCAGCAGCGGCAGTCGCGCCAGCTCTGGTGGGTTTTTGCTCAGGCTCATCGGGCACTCCATCGGCAATCGGGTTTGGACGGAGGCTCGTTGGAGCCTGCGTCCCTCGGGGATCAGGTAAGGGCAGCAGCGCCGTATGCAAGCCGTGCCGCAGCGCCCGGATTCATGTCGCGGCGATACCGTCAAAGCGCGCGGCCATTGGCCGCCGGTCAAGCGCGAGCCAACACCACATCGGTGCCGATGGCCAAGACCCATTCAACAAGCTCGTGGCGCAGCAACCTACAGCGCCGCCGCCCGCTCAGTCGGCGCCGACCGCGCGCGCGGTCGGCTGATCGTTGCTGTAGATCAGGTAAGGCTCGGCGGCACCATTGATCACCGCCTCATCGACGACGACCTTGCTGACCAGTTCGAGCGACGGCAGCTCGTACATGGTGTCGAGCAAAACCGATTCGATGATGGTACGCAAGCCGCGGGCGCCGGTGCGGCGCTTCAACGCTTTGCGAGCGACCGCACGCAGCGCGTCATCACGAAACTCCAGGTCAACGCCTTCCATTTCGAACAGCTTGCGGAATTGTTTGGTGATCGCGTTCTTCGGTTCGTGCAGAATCTTCACCAAGGCATCTTCATCGAGTTCTTCGAGCGTCGCCACTACTGGCAGTCGGCCGACAAACTCCGGAATCAAACCGAATTTGATCAAGTCTTCGGGTTCTACGCCCTTGAGCACATCGCCGACGCTGCTCTTGCGCTCCTTGCTGCGCACTTCGGCGGAAAAGCCGATGCCGGTGGACTCGGACCGCGCCTGGATCACTTTTTCCAACCCGGAGAAAGCGCCACCGCAGATGAACAGAATGTTGCGCGTATCGACTTGCAGAAACTCCTGCTGCGGGTGCTTGCGTCCGCCCTGCGGCGGCACCGATGCCATGGTCCCTTCGATCAGCTTCAGCAGCGCCTGTTGCACGCCTTCGCCGGAAACATCCCGGGTGATCGACGGGTTCTCGGACTTGCGCGAAATCTTGTCGATTTCATCGATATAAACGATGCCGTTTTGCGCCTTCTCGACATCGTATTCGCATTTTTGCAGCAGCTTCTGGATGATGTTCTCGACATCCTCGCCGACGTACCCGGCTTCGGTGAGGGTGGTGGCATCGGCGATGGTGAACGGCACATTGAGCATCCGCGCCAGCGTTTCGGCGAGCAGCGTCTTGCCCGAGCCGGTTGGCCCAATCATCAGAATATTGCTCTTGGCCAATTCCACTTCGGCGTCTTTCTGCCGCGTCTCCAGCCGTTTGTAGTGGTTGTACACGGCCACCGCCAACACGCGCTTGGCCCGCTTCTGGCCGATCACGTATTGGTCCAGCGTCTCCAGTATCTCGCGCGGCTTCGGCAGATGGCTGCGGGCCACCGCGGATTTTTCTTCAAGCTCTTCGCGAATGATGTCATTGCAGAGCTCAACACATTCGTCGCAAATAAACACCGAAGGGCCGGCGATCAGTTTGCGAACCTCGTGTTGACTCTTGCCGCAAAAGGAGCAGTAGAGCACCTTTCCGGAGTCCACTTTGTTACCGCGATCATCGCTCATTGCTGCTGTTTCCTGCCGGGACGCACGGCCCGAACGGTGCTGGATTGTTTGGTCGGGAGCATAGCACAGCACCCAGCCGAAGCCCTGTGCAGGCGGCCGGGCGCGGGTTTGTGCTACCGGATCCGGATCAGGATAACTTGACCGATTCGTCGGGGCGCTGCAGCAACACGGCGTCGATCAACCCATAGTCGACCGATTCGTTCGGCCCCATGAAATTGTCCCGATCACAATCTTTGGCGATTTGCTCGATCGGCTGCCCGGTGTGCTTGGCGAGAATGCCGTTCAGATATTCCCGAATCCGGAGAATTTCACGGGCATGGATGTCAATATCGCTGGCTTGTCCAGAGAACCCACCCAGTGGCTGATGAATCATCACCCGCGAATGTGGCAGCGAGTAGCGCTTGCCCTTGGCGCCCGCGGTCAGCAGCAAAGCGCCCATGCTCGCCGCCTGTCCGACGCAGATGGTGCTGACATCCGGACGAATAAACTGCATGGTGTCGTAAATGGCCAAACCGGCGGTCACCGCACCACCGGGGCTGTTGATGTACAGGCTGATGTCCTTGTCAGGGTTTTCTGATTCAAGAAACAGCATCTGCGCCACGATAACGTTGGCGACGAAGTCATCGACCGGGCCAACCAGAAAAATGACCCGCTCTTTCAACAAGCGCGAGTAGATGTCGTAAGCGCGCTCGCCTCGTGGGGTCTGTTCGACCACCATCGGTACCAGATTCAGTGCCCTTTCCATTGCCGCAACTCCTCGAAGACACCGCCAATCATGGCGGTCACCTGGCAAGACTCAAACCTCAAGCCTGCATCAATTGCTGAAAATCCAGAGGTTGGTCGGTGACCTTGGCCGCTGCAAACACCCAATCGATGACTTGGTCTTCGATTACCCGATTGCGCAATCCACCCATCAACTTGGCATCGTGGGTGTAGAGCTCGATGACCTTGGCCGGCTCCTCATAGGTCGATGCAATCGTCGCCAGCATTTCGCTGACCCGCTTCGAGTCGACCCGCAAGCTGGTTTGCCGTGCCAATTCCACCAGCAGCAAACTGGCCCGAACGCGACTGGCTGCGATCTCTCGAAACTGATCGGTCAGGTGGCTGGTCTGGCCAGTGCGACCCGACTGTTGCGCCTGCTCTTCGGCCTGGCGCAACAGCGCTGCGGCCTCCGCCTCAATCAGTCCTTTGGGTAGCTCAAAGTCGCTGTACGCCTTGACCAGTTGATCGACCACATGCAGCTTGTTGCGCGACGACAGCGCCGAACGCATTTCACGTTCCAGGTTGGCCCGAACGTCTTCACGAAAACGCTCCACGCCACCGCTGGTGACTCCGAAACTGGCGGCAAAGTCGTCATCGATCGCAGGCAGTTCACCGGCCTGCACGCGAATCACCCGCAGGGTTACGTCGGCGGATTTTCCCGCCAAAGTGGGCTCGCGAAAATCGGCTGGAAATTCGGCGCGGAAAGTTTTTTCAGTGCCAGTACCTACATCCACCAGCGCGGCTTCAAACGCTGCTGGCAGCGCACCACTACCGGCGATGGTGCCAGCGCGTTCCATGCCTTCGGCCGGAAACCGAAGCCCATCGGCGTCTGCGCTGAACTCAAACACCAGCATGTCGCCGATCACCGCATTGCGCTCAACACCAACCCAACGCTTGCGCTGCTGGCGCAGCGTTTCGATCATCCGATCCACATCCGACGCCGTCACCGCCGATACCTTGCGGGTCAATTCCATCTGGCTGACATCGATGGTCCCGATCTCCGGAGTGACCTCAAACGTCGCCGAGAAAACCAGCTCCTGATCGGCCGACTGGCCATCATGGCGAATCGACGGTGCGGTCGCCGGACGCAGGTTGTTCTCGCCCACCGCCTGCTCGAACGATTGCGTCACCACATCGTTCATCGCTTCGGAACGCACTTGCTGGCCGAAGCGTTGTTCGACCACCTTGCCCGGCACTTTGCCGGGACGAAAGCCCTTGATGCGCACCGTATGGGCGAGCTCGCGAAGTCGATCACGCACTTTGTCTTCGATCCGGGAAGTCGGAACGTGAATTACGATGCGGCGCTCCAGGCCCGCCATTTTTTCAACCGAAACCTGCATGGAAACTCCTGAAAATCTTGCTCAAGCCTGGGACATTAGTGGTGCGAAAGAAGAGACTCGAACTCTCACGGGTTGCCCCGCTGGAACCTAAATCCAGTGCGTCTACCAATTCCGCCACTTTCGCGCGTAAAACGATCAATCAGCCGCGCACTCTAATGCATTCGACGGCTGGCTTCCAATCTGAAAAGTGGTGGGCCGTCCCAGACTCGAACTGGGAACCTGCGGATTAAGAGTCCGTTGCTCTACCATTGAGCTAACGGCCCACGAAAAGTTGGGGTGGAAGACGGGATTCGAACCCGCGACCCCTGGAATCACAATCCAGTGCTCTAACCAGCTGAGCTACATCCACCGTTGTAACTGTCGCCAACAACATTCCTGCAAGCCTTTGCGTGGCGCGCCCGACAGGAATCGAACCTGCAACAACCGGCTTAGAAGGCCGGTGCTCTATCCGGTTGAGCTACGGGCGCTTGGCATCCCACTCCGGATGGTCGGGGTAGAGGGATTCGAACCCCCGACATCCTGCTCCCAAAGCAGGCGCGCTACCAGACTGCGCTATACCCCGCTACTGCCATCCATCCAGATTCGCCTAAGTGCATGAACGTGAAGTGTGTCGCATGCACCGCACCTCGTCAACGCAAAAGCCACCACAAAACCTTGCTTGCCAACTCATTCAAATGGGTTGCACAAAAAAACGGGGCGCTGTACGCGCCCCGAATCATCATGCTTTGGCGCGCCCGGAGAGATTCGAACTCCCGACCCCCAAGTTCGTAGCCTGGTGCTCTATCCAACTGAGCTACGGGCGCGGGCAAGATCGGCAAGTATGACGATGCCAACTATGATCGTCAAGACCAATGTGTGGCTCGCACGAACGCCAAGGCGTGTTCGCTGGTGCCACTGTCCACTCACCATGATCGCGCCTGGCCGATCGCTTGCGGTGAGCAGAGCAACCTTGGCGTTCGGCGCTACCGCACCATCCACCGATCCCGCCATCGGTCACGCCGCTCGCCAACGCAGACACAAAAAAGCCGACGTGCAGTCGGCTGTTTTGTATTTGGCGGAGAGAGAGGGATTCGAACCCTCGATACAGTTTGACCCGTATACTCCCTTAGCAGGGGAGCCCCTTCGGCCTCTCGGGCATCTCTCCGAATCTTTGCAATTTTCCGTTCGACCGTCGGCCATCGCGGTGTTGGCCGACGGCGGCATCACCCTGCCGCTGGGCCGCGCATGATAGCGCGGTCGTGTCCGCTTTAGGAAGCCGTTACCCGGCTCCGGTTTCACCGCCGCCAACATGGCCCGCGGCCGCTTCTTTTTCTTTCTGGATGCGGTTAAAAATTTCTTCGCGGTGCACCGCCAGATCCTTCGGCGCGTTGATGCCAATCCGCACCTGGTTTCCTTTCACCCCCAGCACTGTCACCGTGACGTTGTCCCCGATCATCAGGGTCTCGCCCACCCGCCGCGTCAAGATCAACATAATCGTTCTCCGTTTTTCACAGATCGCACTCGCCATGCGATCAATGCATTCCATGGCCATCACGGCGCACTGGGCCGGATAGTAACCAGCGTCCGCGCTACAAGCAATGCACCCCAAGTGCGTGCGACTGGTGCCAGCGGCCAGCGCCACGCCAGCCACTTCGGCAACAGCAAAAAACCGCCTCGCGGCGGTCGTTTGATCCAACTTGGCGTCCCCAAGGGGATTCGAACCCCTGTTACAGCCGTGAAAGGGCCGTGTCCTGGGCCTCTAGACGATGGGGACAAACTTAAAGAACTGATGGTGGAGCCAGCCGGGATCGAACCGGCGACCTCTACAATGCCATTGTAGCGCTCTCCCAGCTGAGCTATGGCCCCGGGAGACCCGGCACTATACGGACCCCGTCACGGTTCGTCAACCCGTCCGAGCACCCGTCCGAATCGCAGTTCGGGCTGCCGATGGCGGTGCCCGAATCATCGTGCGCCACCGGCACCACGCCATCGCTAAAAGTTTGCGTCCAGCGCTGCCAGTCTGTGCGTCTGTGCGGTTGAAATCGCCAGATCGAGTCGCGCCGGCAATGCGCGCTTGTGCCATCGAGTTCAGTATGTTGCAATCGGCTGCCAGCGCCTTGCCGCAGCTCGCGTGGCCAACGTCGCAGCGCTTTCGTTGTACTGCAACCTGATGCCTAGTATTTTGCCATTGGATTCCGGGGAGAAAGTTATGTCTGAAGTCACGCCAGTCTGGTTGTCAAGCTACCCACAGGGCGTGCCCGCCTCGATCAATGTCGGCGATTACGGCTCGGTGGTTGCCGTGCTCGAAGAAGCCTGCAATCAATTCCGCGAGCGTCCGGCGCTGTACTCCATGGGCAAGACCATCAGCTATGGCGATCTGGACCGGCAAAGCCGCGACTTTGCCGCTTTCCTGCTGCACGATTTACAGCTTGAAAAAGGCGATCGGGTGGCGCTGATGCTGCCCAATTTGTTGCAGTATCCGATTGCCATCTTTGGTGTACTGCGGGCCGGGCTGACGATCGTCAACACCAACCCGATGTACACCGCGCGCGAGCTCAAACACCAGCTCACCGACTCCGGCGCCAAAGCGATTGTCGTGCTCGACAATTTTGCCTCCACCCTGGCCGAGGTAGTCAACGAGACCGGTATCCAGCACGTACTCACCACCGGTGTCGGCGACCTGCTCGGCTTTCCAAAGTCAGTGCTGGTGAACTTCGTCACCCGCTACGTGAAGAAAATGGTGCCCGCTTACTCGATTCCCGGCGCGATCAGTTTTTCCAGCGCGCTCGCGCGCGGTGCCCGGGCGACACTGCCAAAGTTGAGTATCAGCCATGACGATATCGCCTTCCTGCAATACACCGGCGGCACCACCGGTGTCTCCAAGGGCGCCGTGCTGACCCACCGCAATCTGGTCGCCAACATGTTGCAATCGGGCGCCTGGATCGGCAAGAACACCCGCCCCGGTGAAGAGATCATCATCACCGCGTTGCCGCTCTACCATATCTTTGCGTTGACCGCGAACTGTCTTGTCTTCATGCGCCTGGGCGGCCTCAATGTGTTGATCGCCAACCCACGCGACATGAAGGGCTTCGTCGGCGAGCTGAAAAAGCATCGCTTCACCGCGTTGACCGGCGTCAATACCTTGTTCAATGGTTTGCTCAATACCGCTGGCTTCACCGAGGTCGATTTTTCGCAGCTGCACCTTTCACTCGGCGGTGGCATGGCGGTGCAACGGGCGGTTGCCGAACGCTGGAAAGCAGTGACCGGCTGCACCTTGGTAGAAGCCTATGGCCTGACCGAAACTTCGCCTTCGGTATGCATGAATCCACTTGATCTCGCCGCCTACAACGGCGCCATCGGATTGCCGGTGCCGTCCACGCTGGTGTCGTTGCAAGATGACAATTTCAAGGAGGTCGCCACCGGTGAACCCGGCGAGTTATGCGTCAAAGGCCCGCAGGTGATGCGCGGTTATTGGCAGCGCCCGGAGGAAACTGCCAAGGTGATCGACGAGCACGGCTGGCTGCACACCGGCGACATTGCGCGCATGGATGCCAAAGGCTTTTTCTATATCGTTGACCGCAAGAAAGACATGATTTTGGTGTCGGGTTTCAACGTTTATCCCAACGAAATTGAGGATGTCATCGCCACCCATCCGGGCGTACTCGAAGTCGCTGCGGTTGGCATTCCCGACGAAAAAAGCGGCGAGGCGGTCAAAGTGGTGATCGTCAAAAAAGACCCGGCGCTCAGCGCTGACGACATTCGTGCCCACTGCCGCACGCTGCTCACCGGCTACAAGCAGCCACGGCTGATTGAGTTTCGAGACAGCCTGCCGAAGACCAACGTCGGCAAGATTCTGCGTCGCGAACTGCGCGATCCACCGAAACCCAGCGCTGGCTGATGCCGAAGGCAGGCCGGACCAGGCACGGGTCGGGCAATCGGCGAGCGCGGCCCAGTCAGCCATTTGCGCTCTGCGCCCGATCAAAATGCGCTCAGGTGGACGGCGCCTTCGCCTGATCCGCTACCCGCCACAAGTACAGGCTGGCCAAGGTGCGGTGCGGCGCCCAATGCGCGCCCAGTTCCTGCAGATGCTTCGATTTCGGTGTGGCGTTGAGACCGAGCACGATCTCGGCACCCTTCTGCACACCCAGGTCATCGACCGGAAAAACATCCGGGCGGCCAAGCCGAAAAATCAACATCATCTGCACCGTCCAGCGGCCAATGCCACGCACGGCGGTCAATCGTGCAATCAGCTCGTCGTCCGCCAACCAACGCAATTGCGCGGCCTTCGGCACGATGCCTTCCGTCGCTTTCGCCGCCAAGTCTTTGAGCGCGGCAATCTTATTGAACGAGACGCCGCATTCGCGCAAGCCTGAATCCGGTGCCGCCAGGAGATTGGCCACGGTCATCGGGCCGCCGCCACACCAGCGCTCGCGCACGCGTCCAACGATGGTTGCGGCCGCCTTGCCAGAAAGTTGCTGATAGAGAATCGAGCGGGCCAAGGCGTCGACCGGATCGAACCGCTGCTGCCACTCGGTTTCAAGCGCGCCGATGCGCCGCATCCATTTGGCCAATGCCGGATCGGCGCGACCGAGGGCGCGTCGCGCCTTGGCCACATCAAAACCGCGCGGAAATGGTCCGCGCGGTTTGATGACGGCAACTGCCGATGCCGACGCCACCTACGGCGCGAGCGGTACGAAGTCGATCGAGCTCACCACCGCCGCCGCGTGCTGGGCGACATCGATCGGCAGCGGCTTGTAGGCGTTGACCAACCACAACGGCAACTGCGAAATGTACGCCGGGCCACTGGTCAATACACCCGACTGCCCGCCCGGGTAAGCCTGCATGGCATCGATCGGATCAGACAGCTCGCCGACAAAACGACGCGCCGCACCACGGCTGAACATAAAGCCATTTACCGAGTTGGCACGCGCGTTGTGGTTGGCCACATCAACCGTGTGGTAACCGCCATGACGCGGCACGCCGGGCAGATCAGCGGCCAAGTTGGTGATGCCGAACAAGCCCGGACCCGGCACGTTGAACGGGCCACCCAGTGGATGCTTGAATTCGATGCGGTGCAGTCGGCCCCAATGGTAGTCGGCTTGATTCGTCGAGTTGGCGAAGGCCGGCGCAAAGGCGTCGCTGGCGAGCAAGTCCAAGCTGTCCCGCAGGGCTTTCAACAGCACGAAATCACGCGCGTCTTCGGCGTTCGGTGCCCCGGTCACTTGGAAGAAATTGACCCCGGAAACGCCGACACCGTGGCGGCTGGGATAGCTATCCAGCAGGTATTTGAAGGCAATATAGGACTCGTCGCCGCCGGGTAATGCAGCGCCCAGGCCGATACGCGTCATCGTCGTATCAATCACCGCGCGGATCGCCTGACCGCGCCAAACCGAAAACAGCGTCGCTGCCACCGAATGATCCATTTCGGTAGGCGTCGGCGCCGTCAAGGCAAATGGCACGTCGCCTGGATCGTAGCCTTCGATGATGCCGGTAGGCGTGGAGAAGTCCCAGGCATTGAGACGGCCGATGGCTTCGATCACGCCGGTATCGTCGGCCAAGGCTTTCAGCTCAGCCCAAGGCGAAGCGCTACCCCGAGCGAACGCCGCCGCCAGCTCGGGCATGACCAGTTCGGCATCCAGCAATTGGTCGTTGGCTTGGGTCTTGACGATGTCGGCGGCGGTGATTTTTTCTGGTCGCGCCAACAGCGTTTGCAACATGCGGTCCACCCGACCGAGCCGCAAACTGTTGTAGCCGAAGTTCAAGTAGTAAAGCCCACCCCCCGGACGCACTTGATTGAAGGCGTTGTTGTCCAGCGTGTTGCCAATCGGATCGTTGTTGGCGTTGGCAATGTAGTTGCTCGACGGATTGATCACGAACGGCATTTCACCCGGCGGCAAAATCTCAAACGGCACCGCCTGATTGGCCTGCGGATGGCTGATCGGCAGCCACTCGTTCTTGCGGGTTCCGCTGCCATCCCGAATCAGGAACGGCGGCGCGCCATCGATCGTGTTGAGCGTCTGCAGGTCCTCGCGAATCGGTGCTTCGGCGCTGGTGAAATAGGCGATGTTGCCGACGGTATCGGCATACGAAAAGTTCTGCGAGCCAAAATCGAAATACTGCAAGGCGGCGCGGAACTCGTCCAGGTTGTTGGCGCGGTTGATCCGACGAATGCTGTCGAGTTCGTGGGTGGCGCCCCAACCGGTATACGCCACCGACAGACCGATATTGCCCTGGATCGACAGGATCGGCCCATGGTTGCGTCGTGGCACGACCACGGTAACGCCGCCATTGGTGTAGCCGATGCTGGTCTCGCGCTTGACGTTATCCATCACGCCATCAAACGGATTGACGTTGTAGACCTGAAACACCCACTGCACCGGCTCGGCGACGCCTTGGTACATCGTGTGCGTGGGCAACCCGAAGGTATTCAGGCGCAGTTGCTCCTGATAGGTGTCGGTGACATCCAGCGGGTTGACGGTTAGACCCCAGCAAAACTTTACCGTGCAGCCGAGCAGAATATTGGGCGTTCCGGGTGGCGACAAACCCGACACATTCAACGGATTGGGATAACGGCTGTCGGTCGAAACGATATGCGCTTCGTGCATGATCGCCGGTAGATCCAGCGCCAGATGCGGGTCGTTGGCGAGGATCGGTTTGCCAGAAACCGTGGCCGCGCCGGAGACCACCCACCAGTTGCTGCCGGAACGATCCGCGTGCGGTCGCAGGCTGGGTGCGATCAGTGGGTTGTTCGCTACTTTGCCCAGCAGATCGCTGGCCAGCGCCATGGTTTCCGGACTGATCAGCGGCACGCTGTCGGCGAATGACTTGGCGCCCGCGCTATCGCCCAGCGCCGACGGTTGAAAGCCGGGGATACTGACGCGATCATCAAACGGTTGCAGGCGATGGGTATCCTCAAAGAACAAGGCCTGGCCACTGAAGCCGCCAGCCGCGCCGGCCTGCTGATAGGCACCCAGTTTCAACGTGTAGTCGATATCGAGATCGAAGCTCAACTGAAACGCCAGCACTTTGCCGATCGCCAGCGAATCCACCGGCGACCAAGGTTCGAAATGACTGAGTTCCAGGGCGCCGTATTCCGGCGGCAAGGGATGCGTGCGCACATAAAAGTTGACGCCATCGGCATACGACTTGAGCTGACCACGGAACTCCATATCCAGAGCGCTCCAGGTAGTCTGTGCGCCGCGGCGCAGACCCATGGTGCGCAGTTGCACATCACTGGCGAGCGCGCTTTGGCCAACCAGCTCGGCCAAGGTGCCACTGGCGGCACGACGGCTGAAATCCATCTGGAACAAGCGGTCCCGGGCATGCACAAAACCCATCAAAAACGCCGCATCTTCATCGTTGGCGGCTTGGATCAACGGCACGCCGGCCGCATCCAGCCCAATACTGCCGGGGGCTTTCATGCCATCGGCAACGATGGTCTCGGCATTCGCGCCGGCGACCCCCAACAACGTCACCGCCGCTAGCGCAGCAAGCAGCGGCCGCAATCCTCGGTTCAATCGGTTATGACTCATGGCTCCCTCCCTAAATGTCGACCATTCGACCTGCCGAATATACGCCGGTCGGCGCACGAAAAGACAGCACAACGCAGCGCTGCCGCTTTTTGTGGGCGCGTCGCTGGTCGTCGCGATGCGCCTTCGGCTGCGCCATCGCAACGATCAGCGACGCGCCCACAACAGCGCGTGGGTCGGCGCAAGCGCCGAAGCCGACCGACGACTTCCACATCGATCAGAGTTTCGCCAAACGTGCGCGTAGGTCAGCAAGGTAGGGGTAAGTCGGGGACCGCAGTAGCGGCGCGATTTCAGCAGCCAAGTTTTGCGCTTCGGCGGTTTTCTGCTGCGCGGTCAGCGCATTGACCAAGGCGACCTTGACCTCAAGGATGCGCGGATCGTTGGCCGGATGCACCGAACTGCGCACCGTGAGCGCTTCGCGCAATAACGATTCGGCCGCAGTGGCATCGGCGATGGCGAGCTTTACCCTCGCCAACGAGAACAGCGCCGTGCCGAGCCGGAAATTTCCGGCCGGCAGTGCCTTGCGCGCCAGCGCCAACGCGCTGGTCGCCATCGCCTCGGCCTCGGCCCGGTGGCCGGCATCGAGTTCTGCCTCGGCGAGCCGTGCCTGCAAAATGGCCAGCATCGGATTGGATGCGCCAGTGGCATTTCCGCTGGTGGCAGCGAGTGCCGCGACCGCTTCGCGAAGTTCGCGCAACGCTTCCGGAAACTGGTGTTGCAAACGCAACAGATTGCCGATTTCCCCACGGCTAGTGTTCAGCCATTGCGACGCCGGCAATTCATGCTGCCGCTGAATGGCCAGCGCTGCGCGCAACGCGGTCTCTGCCGCCGCGTAGTGACCCTGCAGTGCCAGCGTAACGCCGAGGTTGAAGAGCGGGTTGGCGCTGTTGGTCTCGGTGCTGGAGCCTTGAATCCTGGCCCAGATCGCCAGTGCCTCGCGAAAAGCCGCGACCGCCTGATCCAACTGGCCGAGCTCGCGATAGTCGACCCCAAGCAGATTGCTGTGGAAGGCAAGCGCTTCCGGCCGGGTATCGCTCTGCACCGCTTTTCCTGCTCCAGCATCCGTAGACGTTGGGGCAGGACTTCTGCAAACCGGCCCTGCATTTCCAACACGCGGAACAGATTCGATTGCACTGTCCACGCTGGTTGGCTCTCCGGCCCGTAGAGTTGTCTGACCCCGTCGAGCGCGATCCGCAGCGCCGCCTCGGCACCGGCCAGGTCACCCTTGTGCAGCAACATCTGACCCAATTCGTTGTAGTTACTGCTGATCTTGCTGTGGCGATCACCGTGCGAACGGCTGTCGATCTGGATGGCTTCCCGGAACGCGCTCTCCGACTCGTCGTAACGCGCGAGTTCGCCGAGTACGCTGCCCAGCAATTGCAGGTCGTCGGCGACCAGCGCTGGCGCAGTGGCGAGATTCAGTCGATCAGCAGCGAGCAATTGGCGCAACAGCGGTTCCGCCAGTTTCGAATCGCCGCGCAAAAACAGGATATTGGCGCTGACCCGTTCGGCATCGCTGATTTCGCTCAACCCCGCGCGGCCGGCTCGCCTGGCCAGCACCAGCGCTTGCTGGGCGTGGCCATAGGCGGCCGCAAACGCTTGCTTTTCGCTTTCCACGGCCGCGAGCCCGAGCAGGTTGCGTGCGCGAATTTCGTCGGTCACCAGGGGCTCGGCACTTTGTGCCACGGCGGCCTTGAGCAGCGGTTCCGCCCGCGCGTAGTCGCCGATATCCCAATACAGACTGCCGATCAATCCGGTCAGATCGGCACGAATTGCCGGAGCGTTGCCCACGGCCGCCGCCAACTGCGCCTCGCCGATTTGCAGGAGTTGCTGTGCCGTAATTGGCTGCCCCTGGTTTTCGTCCGGCCGGGCCTGCTCAAACACCCCCACCAGGAACTTGCGAACCACCTGCCCGCGCGCCGCCTGTTGTTCGGCGCGCGCCGCTTGTTCCCTGGCCAGTTGTGCCTGCTGCAGACTGATAAACGCCGCCGCCACGCTGACCGCCACTACCGTCACCGCATCGCCCAGCGCATAGCGATTGCGTTTGGCAAACTTGCGCAGTCGATACCAGGCGCTGTCGCGCCGGGCCGCGATCGGACGACCGTCCAGGTAGCGTTGGAGATCGGCACCCAGGGCTTCGGCGGTGGCGTACCGACGCTGCACATCAGCGGCCAACGCGGTCAGCGTGATCCGGTCAAGATCGCCGCGCAGCGCGCGCCTGGGCACCACGCCGGTCGGGTGATCGACCGCCGCACTCGGCGGCGTCGGCTCATTGCTGGTTACCGCCGCGCTCGCGTCAAACGGCGCGGTACGCGGTGGCCGGGTTTCAGTGAGCAGTTCATACAGCACCACGCCGAGCGCATAGACATCGGTCGCCGTGGTAATTGCGCCGCCGTTGAACTGTTCGGGTGCGGCATAGTCCGGGGTCAGCAGGCGCGCGGCGGTCTGTGTCGGCGCCGCCACGTCGGTCGTCGCCAGCACTTTGGCAATGCCAAAATCGAGCAGCTTGGGCGTACCGTCGGTGGCCACCAGGATATTCGATGGTTTGAGATCGCGGTGCACGATCAGGTTTTGGTGCGCGTATTGCACGGCGCCGCAAACCCGCAGGAACAATTGCAGCCGCGCCCGCAGATCGAGCGCGTGGTCACGCACGTAGGCGGTGATTGGCACGCCCTCGACATACTCCATCACCAGATACGGGGCGCCATCGGCATCGACGCCACCATCGATCAGGCGGGCGATGTTTGGATGCGCCAGGCGCGCGAGGATCTGGCGCTCCTGGCGAAAGCGCTGCACCAGTCCTGGCGTCGGGTAGGCCACTTGCTTGATCGCGACCTGTTGCTCGAATTCGCCGTCACTGCGTTCGCCGAGCCAGACTTCTCCCATGCCGCCGACGCGTTGCCGCAGCGAGTTCGACACTGCCCCCGCGCATGAATTCGGTGCGTTCACCAAACTGAAAGTCGCGTTCGTCCAGATGGCGTATCAGTTGCCCGGCGTATTTGCGAATCCTGCCGATGCCTACGCCCAGGCGAGCTCGGGCGAGCAACGGCAATCCGAGTCGTGGCTGCGCCGAACCTACCCGGTTTCGCTGTTGCGCTTCGCTCCCGACTTCGTGCTGTTTGACCCGCTGCTCGGCAGCTTCGTCGACCAAAGTAATCTGTTCTGCCAGTCGCTGCCCGCAGACAAAAAAGAACTTTGTGCCTTTTACTATAGTCAGCGCAAGCTTGGCTGCCCTGTCGACAACGAGCAGCTTCATGGACGGTGCCGACCTGGCCTACGGTCTGATTCCTCAACATCCGTTGGCGCCATTTACCCAAGGCGCCTGCTGCATCGGCCGAGCCAGCGCCGGTCCCGCCAACGACGCCGACTACGCCGCGCACGAGATCGGTCATTTTCTCGGCCGTCAACATCCGGTGCCGGGCGCCAGCATGTGCGGGCACTCGGCTGACGATCCGAATTACCCCTACTTCCTTAGGCGTCGCGCAAAAATAACTTGCGCAGATTGCGCAGGACTTTCGTTCGCCTGCAAGGCGCACAAAGGGGAGCATAGTCGGACTATGTGACGCTTTGTGCAACGACGCAGGCGGGCGATAAGGACCAGCAAGATGGGTA
>Ga0210033_1002231_pt1 | contig 16822 bp, 15 predicted proteins | sample CryGeymeta201501_FD_185465 | JGI IMG/M metagenome (GOLD analysis project Ga0210033, IMG submission 185465) | Groundwater microbial communities from Crystal Geyser aquifers in Utah, USA - Crystal Geyser metaG 2015-01 (SPAdes) (version 2) | ecosystem: Environmental > Aquatic > Deep subsurface >... | reverse complement strand
AAGCCCGCCAGAGGCGGGCGAAGTGAATGCAGATTGTCTTACAACTTCATCATTCGAAATTCCTTGTTCGATATTGACTATTCGTTTTTTCCTTTAGTTTTTTCCCAAGCTCGGTCTTGGGAAAAATCTAGGGACGTATCCGTTAAGATCAAGTAATCTTTGATAGACTATTAATAGGACAATTAAAGCGATAGAACGACTGAAAGAAAATGAATGGATGAATGTTTTTCATTCAAACATAAAATCATTCGTCCAAACTTAATTGGTATTTTTTTTAATTAGCAGCAAAATTAAGTCTATTATTTTATGGACGGCAACTTTTGTAATTTTAATATGCTGAAATCGTAATTTTCTTCTATTGTTGAATTAAGTATCTTAACAATAAAATTCATATAATTCGCCGCGGCGAATTGTTTTTTGTGATTTCCGGTTTGTCCGGCTTCTTACCGGGTTTAACCTGGTTTGGTTTTAGCATAAAAGTATCATTGATACGGAATATTTTCAGCACCAAGAGTTAGTGTAAAATATGGAGCTAATGCTTTTTCTTAAAGGAATAATCATTGGTTTTGCGATGGCAGTACCGATCGGACCGATTGGGATTATCTGCATCCGCAAAACCCTTACCGAAGGACGAGTGCGCGGTTTAATAATTGGACTCGGGGCAGCAACTGCGGATTTACTCTATGGTTCTGTTGCCGCTTTTGGACTTACGGTTATTTCAGATACCCTGCTTAGTCATCGAATTTGGATTAGACTCGTTGGAGGAGCTCTTCTTCTATTCCTTGGAATTCGGACATTTCTCGCACGACCCAAAGATCCTAAATTTCAAATCCAGGACGGTGGGCGACTCAGATCATATTTCACCACTGTTTTTCTTACCCTTACTAATCCTTTAACAATTTTTGCTTTTCTTGCTGTGTTCGCAGCGCTCGGGTTGGGGAACGGTCTCAGTTTTTTCGCTGCATCTGTTCTTGTTGCAGGAGTTTTTGCGGGTTCTTTTTTATGGTTTCTTTCCCTCAGTTCCGGCGCTACCTTATTTAGAAATAAATTGGACGTAATTGGACTAGGATGGGTTAACAAAATTGCCGGCATTTTAATTATTATTTCCGGTATTATTGCAATAGGAACTTTGCTATAGCCTTGGAAACAATAGTTTTGTGACAACATCTGCTCTTCAGTTTTTTGCTCATATTTTTTCTCTTATCACTAATCCAGGAAATAGTATGATCAGATTCATCCAAAGGATGTAGTTCTATTTTCATCCCTTTGCCCGATTGAATTACTTCATTCCTCATATTACTTTTACGGAGTAGTTAAAACATGAAAATTTAATTTGAAAGGATACTTCAATGTTGTTTACCATCGCGGTTGTTCTCATTGTTTTGTGGCTTCTTGGATTGGTTGCATTCCCGGTTATGGGGAGTTTTATTCACGTTCTTTTGGTAATTGCAGTCATCATGGTATTAGTAAGAATTATTAATGGACGCAAGGCACTATAACTTACACACGAAGTCAATGCATGGATAAAACAAATAATTCGCTAAGCGGAACTCAATTCCTTTTGAGTGGAGCTGCGCTCGTTGTAATAATTGCAGGGATTAATTTTGCACAATCAATTGTTGTTTTGTTCCTTATTTCTTTTTTTCTTGCACTTCTTGGAGCCCCGCCGGTTCTCTGGCTAAAAGAAAAACGTATTCCATCTGCATTTGCCGTGTTGATTGTTATGGCTGGCATGATTATTATTCTACTTTTGATCGGTGCACAAATTGGTGCTTCCATTAGCAGTTTTTCAAATGAATTACCTTTATTACAATCTCGGATTCGAGATCAGGTTTTAGAATTTAGCGTATTGTTAACGGGCAAAGGAATTGTTGGAACGGAAAAATTTCTCCTGGAGTATGTCAACCCTGAAGCAATTATGGGACATACCGCCGACTTACTTTCGGGATTAAGTTCTGTCCTTTCCGATCTTATCTTAATCCTACTCACCGTAACGTTTATCTTACTTGAAGTTTCGAGCTTTCCCGTGAAACTGCGCGCTATTCTTGGTGACCCTAAGCAGGTATTTCCCCGGTTCACAGAATTTGTTGTTGATATGAAACGCTATATGGTTATCAAAACTATCATAAACCTGGTTGCCGGGAGTCTAATAGCTGCATGGATGTACATACTCGGAGTACAATTCCCTGTTCTTTGGGGATTTCTTGCATTTCTTCTTCATTATATCCCCAATATCGGTGCGGTAATCTCGGCAATTCCTGCGGCGCTTTTGGCATTCGTGCAATTAGGAACAGGCAGTGCTGTACTTGTAATTACCGGTAATGTGCTCGTTGGATTCATCATAGGGAATGTAATTGAACCACGTCTGATGGGCAGAAAATTTGGTCTCTCTACTTTGGTTGTCTTTGTCTCGCTGATTTTTTGGGGCAGCCTGCTTGGTTTTATCGGTGCAATTCTTTCAATACCACTTACGATGACATTGAAGTTTGCATTTGAAAGTAATGAAAGCACACGCTGGCTCTCTGTATTGCTTGGATCTGAAAAATTCGATGCGGTTTCGGCTTTCATGAAGAAAAAAGAACAAAATAAAAACGCTGCCCAATAACAGTCCCATCTTCTCGTGCAATACAGGTTTGATCACTTATCATTGAGAATGCGATGCTGTTGGATTTTAATGAACGCAATTTGTTGATGTGCAGGGGAAATGTATCCCTCCATTCTAAGTTTCTGAAATGAATTTGTTTTAAACACTCCGAGGTCATAGAAAAACAAAATGCTAAACGTAAATTTACTCGCCTGAAAGAGTTAACTACTTTTTCATCCGTTTGCCCTATTGAATCTCAACCCACTTTCTTTATACTTTTATTTCAGTTTTAAGAGACAAATATCTAAAGGAGATTCTTATGAAAACTAATACATTATTACTTCGTATTTTAAATCGAAGTTCACGTTTTATCAGCACTATAGTGGTTATTGCTTCGATGATATCTGCCATTGCTTTTTCTCAACCATATGATAACCCGGCAACTGTAGACCTTGGAACGGCTGCCAATTTCAGGATTCTAGCTGGAAGCGCAATCACTATTAATGAGAGTTGCACAGTTACCGGAGATATTGGCTTGAGTCCTACCGGGGGCGCTGCCATAACCGGGACTGGTACGGTAAACGGAATAAAATACTCAACTGATGGCCTTGGTGTCAACACAATATCTGATGCAACTCGGGTGGGTAATGCAAAGACTGATTTAGACGCAGCGTATATTGATCTTTCTGAACGAACAGCTAATGCTACGCTGGACGTATCTCTAGATGGTCAAAACCTATCACGTGGAATATACTCTGCCGGAACTTTTTCGCTAACAACGACTGTGGTACTAACAGGTACAGCTACTGACATTTTTATCTTCAAGTCTGCGGCCACACTTACCACAGGTGCGAGTAGTCATGTGACTATGGGGGGTACGGTGCTTGCATCTAATGTCTTTTGGCTTGTCACTACTTCAGCAAATATTGATGGAGACTTTAAGGGAAATCTTCTGGCCCAGACATCCATCACCCAAACTATCGGTTCAATCGACGGTAGATTGTTGGCGCGGGATGCTGCAGTTACAGTCAGCGGTACCTCAGTATTGCCGGTAGAATTAACATCATTTACGGCAGTCTTTAATAACGGTGCAGTAGAATTAAATTGGAACACTGTTACTGAAGTAAATAATTATGGATTCGAAGTAGAAAGAGCAAGTAGGAATGAGGAATTAGGAATTAGGAATTGGAAAAAGGTTGGATTTGTTAAAGGAAATGGGAACAGCAATTCACCAAAAGATTATAGTTTTACAGATAAAACAATTTCTTATGGCAGTTATGCTTACCGTCTAAAACAACTTGATAACGACGGTGCATTTAAATATTCAAAAATTGTTGAAGCTGATTTTAAACTACGTCAGACATTTGAACTGTCACAAAACTATCCAAATCCTTTCAATCCAACAACGAAAATAAGTTACTCTCTCCCCGTGGACAGCAGAGTACAGTTATTAGTTTACGGAATAACCGGAGAGCAGGTAAGATCATTAGTGAATGAATATCAGACTGCCGGAATATATACGGTCGATTTTGACGCATCGGTTTTATCAAGCGGAATATATTTCTACAAAATCATTGCAAATAAATTTTTGCAAATTAAGAAAATGTCGGTATTAAAATAATTGGAGAATAAAATCATGAATAACTTAAAAAGTTTTAATTGGAACCCAGATAAAGGTGATTACATTCATTATGAATTAAGTTTGATAAGGCTTGAAAATAAAGAAAAATTGTTAAGAATGTTTTTCACCGTCAGTCTTGCAGCCGTTTCTTTAGTTGTAATGCTTACAGCATTGAATCTGGCGGCTAGAGTTTAGTCTGATCGCTTGTACAAGTAGTAAGATTTTTAAATATACGTGGTAAGAAATGACGAACAATAAATACTTAAAGACAAAAAGTCGAACTGACTTTATCTTAAGTGCGATTATCTTGTTAGTCGCCCTTCCGGTGCTACTGTTAATATCCATTAGCCTAACCATTATCTTGCAAACATTTCCGCTGATAATTCAGAAACGCGGCTTGACGGAAGCGAATCAGGTTTTCAACATTTTCAAGCTTAGAACTATCAAAACTAATCCCTCCCAACAAACAAACAGAGGAAATATTTTTTTCAAACCGGATTTATCTCTATACGTGCCTCCCTTTTGCAAGTGGCTAAGAAAAACCGGATTAGATGAGTTACCTCAAATATTCAATGTTCTAAAGGGTGAAATGAGTTTGGTTGGTCCCCGCCCTTTAACAATAGAGGATCTAAAAATACTTAAGAATAAACATCCCAAATACTATTCTGCTCGAAATTTAGTTACTACAAAACCGGGAATAACCGGTATGTGGCAAGTCTTCGGGAATAGAAACGAAGGAATACAAAATTTACTAGATCACGATCTTTACTACAATGAACATGTTTCATTTTTGCTTGATCTACGGATTCTATTTAACACATTATTATTAATCTCTAGGGGAGAGCATAGAGATGCGATTTCCACCACTACAAACAGTTCCAAAGGATTTAACACTTTAAGGAATACCCATACACTAACCAATTATTAAGCATAATTTGGTAAAAGAGAAAGGGAAAATATTTATGGCTCTTCGGCAGAAATAAAATCTTTTTGTGGAGAAGATTTCCTCGCTCGAAAGATGTAGTTCCCTTTTCATCCTTTTGCCCGATTGAACAAATCCATAGTTCTTTCTATCATGTTATCGAGATCAAAAAACTTTCAAAAGAATTATATTAATCAAAATAATAATGGAGTATCAAATGAATTGGCTGACGATTAAGGGAAATTGGAATGAGACCGCCGGTAAACTTAAACAACAATTCGCAAACCTGACGGATGACGATTTACTTTTGAAAGACGGTAAAGAAGATGAATTGGTTGGAAGATTGCAGAACAAACTTGGAAAGACTAAAAAAGAATTACGCAAAATTATTTCGAAAATTTAACGGCTTGATCGCAGTAGAAATAAAGGCGCTTCCGAATCTGCAGGTTCCTTCATTGTTCTTGAAGGGTACATAAATATTTTTAACCGATTAAAAGGAGAATTATGAGAACTTATTATTTCTTTGTGCCAGTATTAATACTGGTTGTAGGAAGTGTAGTTACCGGCTGCGACTACAGCCGAGAAAAAAAAGTTGAAAATGCTAAAGAGAATGTTCAACAAGCAAATTCTGATCTGAAAGCGGCTCAAGCTGAGTATGATAAGGAATGGCAACAATTCCAAAAGGATGCTGAATTCAGAATCCGGACAAACGAGAATAGAATCGGTGAATTCAAAGCCGAGATACAAACAGCAAGAGGAAGGTTCAAAGTCAAATACGAAAAAGAAGTAGTGAAATTGGAACTAAGAAATATTGAACTGAAGAAAAAAATACGTGATTACAAGTATGAAGGAAAAGATGATTGGGAAGAATTCAAACGTGGATTCAACCATGATCTTGATGTTGTTGGTACAGCGCTAAACGATTTTTTCACGAAAAAAGATTAACTGTAATTTCTCTTTTAAGAAGAACGAACACAAAGCAGTAAAAAGAAAATGCAAAAAATCAAATTCGCCGTCCAAATGATTTGCAGCGTTTTACTTATGTTGAATGTGCAAGCCCAACAGCGATTTCCAACTCTCATCCGATCATCTCTAGAAAATGAAATTATAATTCTCTCTGTTGGTCAGCCTGTCTACTATCCCGGTGATACGGTTAAAATAAAAGTTGAGCGAAACAGCAAGCGGGCAACAGCTATTGCAACTCCAATCCTGATCATGGAAGAGACAAGTTTAATACCCACAGACAACAACTTATTTATTGCTGCTATTCCAGAAGCTTGTCCACCGGGTGTTTATCGAGTTCGACTTAGGATAAAGGATGCTGGAGGACGTCGTTATATTTATGCGACCGATTGTGTTGTTAATGTCGCAGAACACCAGGTCATCGAAAGGATAAGCAGGTTTGTATACATTGAGCCGGACTCCGGAGGGGAGAATCAGCAATCGGCTGTAACCCTTGACCCTTCTCAGATACGAGAGCTTCGTGTGATATTCCGGCGTGATAGTATTGGGATGGGAATGGGTCCTCAGTTTGTTACCATTAGAACGACAATACAGTTACGTGATGGAACTATCGGACAAACTTTTGAACGGCGAGTCTTGACTTTTCGAAGTGACAACGATCCGGATCGTGACTATTCTATGTTAATCCAATACCGGAGAGCTTATGGTCCATATGCCGCGGTCAAGTCGGATGAATTTGGTCAAGTGCAGATAAATGTGGACTCCCTGCCTGCTTGGGCTATCATCAAGATTAACATAGAACCTGACTACACGATAAAAATCGGCGGCTATGATCGCTCAAACTCTTACACACGCTATTTCCATGTGAGAGGTCCGAAGATTGAAGTTGGGCTCTCACTCGGTATACCGAAAGTGTTGTTCGACTCGCAAGCAAAAGACACGATACAATACGGAAATTATAGCGCGATGTTACGGTTCTATTATGTGAACGAAATAACGGGGCTTCGATTCCCGGTTAGTTTCGGAATAGGGACGTATGGGGTAAATTCTCCCATTGATGTTAATGCCGGACGAGGCGGTTTTGCTTTGTCTTTACTCTTTAATGTAGCTGAGATGACGAGAATGATTGGAATCAATTTAAGCAAAACTATTACTGCGGGTTTAGAATTAGCTCCGTTTTTTCCTCTGGAAAAGAGAGGGCGGTTTTTAATAGCAGCCCAGGTTGGCATTTCACTCTAATCCAATTCACACGGTGCATGGTCTTTTTCTAAACCTTATAAGGGCATCTCTAAAAACCTTCAAGGTTTATCTTTACCATATTTTGTTATGTTAAAATTTTATCGAACTTAGCTAAAATAAAAACCTTGAAGGTTTCTTAGCAAGATTTTAGAGGTGCCCATAAGAAAACCGGGTAATATTTTTGAACAAAAAAAACATTGTTTTTATTGAACTCTTTGAAAAGAGAGGTTCCGTTAACGTTTATTATGCTTGAATAAAAATTGATGAAAGTTTAAGAAATCACTTAAAGATTTGTGTTAGGAGAACCACCAAGGTTTTCACGATGGAACACCAGGCAGGGAAATTAACGGTAAATTATTCAGTTTGTAGTCTCATCGCTTTAGCCTAAATTGCATCCGTAAACCAGAAAGAGTCTTAAACATCTTCATTGATTGCAATTCTTCCCGGCACATTTATTAACCAGGTCACTATACAGATCAGAGCAACATCGTCTATTAATGACCTAATTATAGGATTTTTATCCGATGTCATTTGAAAAATTAGAAATTATTAGTCCCATTAAAAAAGCGTTAGCAGCTGAAGGGTATGAAATTCCTACGCCTATTCAAAAACAAGCGATCCCCGTAATTTTAGAAGGACGCGATATCCTTGGTTCCGCACAAACCGGCACCGGCAAAACCGCTGCCTTTGCTGTTCCTATCCTTCAAATGCTTTCTGCAGAAAAAGATCATACCCAATTGAGCTTTTCTATTCAAGCGCTAATTCTTTCTCCCACACGTGAACTTGCTTTGCAGATAAAAGAAAGTTTTTCTACTTACGGACGTTTCACCGGATTAACAAGTGCGGTCGTCTTTGGCGGAGTTCCGCAAAAACCTCAAACAGATAAATTGAAAAAAGGAGTTGACATTCTTGTTGCCACTCCGGGACGTTTGTTGGATCTACTCGAACAAAAAGTGGTTGATCTTAGCAAAGTAAAAATATTTGTTTTAGATGAAGCCGACCGGATGATGGATATGGGGTTCATTCACGATATTAAAAAAGTAATTAAAGCGCTGCCTGTGAAAAGACAAAACTTACTGTTCTCTGCTACACTCGCACCTGAAATTGCTCAACTCGCCTCAAGCTTTTTACACGAACCGGTTACCATTGAGATTGAGCCTGAATCTCCCACAATAGATGCAATAGCACAAGGTGTTTATTTTGTTGCAAAACCGGATAAGAAGAGACTCTTGCTCCATTTACTTCGGGAGAGTAATGCTGATTCAGTACTCGTATTCACACGTACAAAATACGGAGCTGATAACCTTGTAAGGTTTTTAAAAACTTCAAGTATAGTTGCCAATGCTATTCATAGTGATAAAGCACAGAGCTCAAGACAGCGTGCGCTGCAAAATTTTAAGAATAAGGAGATACGGGTATTAGTTGCCACCGACATCGCCGCCCGCGGTTTGGATATTGAGCAGCTTGCGATGGTTGTTAATTATGACATTCCTAATATTCCCGATTCATATATTCATCGAATTGGAAGAACGGGGCGCGCCGGATTAAGCGGACTTGCTCTTTCTTTCTGCGATGTTGAAGAACGCGCATACTTGAAGGATATTAATAAACTTCTTAAAGCGCCCATTCCCGAAATGAGCGATTATCCTTTTGCTCAAATCAGATCGGCGGATGAGAAATTTGAGCGTCCGGTTGAGAGAAGACAACAAGGGAATCGCTCCAATCAGCCTGCGCGAAATAAGTTTACTGCAAACAGACCGCAAGGAAGAAATCAAAACGATCAACGCCAGCAACACAAACGAACTACCGGACAGACGGGAACACCCGAAGATAAAAATAATGAAAAGGTTACATCAGAGATTCCCCATTATATAAAACATAAACGGGGTGACGGTTATCCAAAATATAAAAACAGCCAAAAGCCGTTTGGAAAGAAAACTAACGATCCCCAAAACAAAACGGAACATCAATCTTCTTCTCCCAAAGCGCAATCGGAACAGAGCGACAAACCTCATTCTACAGGAACAGGTGCAACCAAACATAAATCCCACGCGTGGAGAAATGATCCTTCTGCTTCGGATCGCTATCAGAAGAGATCGGGTGATTCGCATTTCAAGCGCGCTGACAATAAAAAACATAACACGGTTCATCAGCGGGGTAATTCAACTGAACAAAAACCGGGTCAAAATAAATCTACAGCCTTATCAGAAGGAACTCCGAAGAACGAAAAGCTTTCGTGGTTTAAACGCTTAGGTTTTACTAAAAAGAAAAAAGGCAATGGCGGGAAGAGTTAGAGCCAATATTAAAGCGGGAATGCTTGTTGCCATCGTTCTTAAAGAAGATCAGCGTACAGGAGAACTCACCGAAGGAATTGTAAAAAATATTTTAACCAATTCTTCTAATCATCCTCATGGAATAAAAGTAAGACTTGAAACCGGGGAAGTAGGGAGAGTTAAAAAGATTTTGTAGTGCATGAATTTTTCCCCTTGACAATTTTTCTTCAATCACTTATGTTGCACCCACTATTTCTGATGCACATGACAGAGATAGAATTTAACTTTAAAACAATTCCGCCTTAGCCACCCCCTAAGGCGGGTTTTATTTTAAACCCTTCCTCACTTTCTAAATCGAAACTCCGTTTCGACTAATCAAGCATTCTCAAATCAATCAATCTAAGAAAGAACTAAAAAATGAATAATGAATAGCGAATACTGAATGACGATTTTAGAAGGGTAAAAACTTCATCATTCGGTATACCTTCTTCAAGATTCGATATTCAATTTACAGAATGGTTTATTCATGATTTACTAATCAGTTTTTCTTTTAAATACAAACATCACAGTTGCCGCAAGGTTTTTCTCCGGGGAAGCCGAAGTAATCGGAAATGAAAACTCTTCTGCAAGTCTCCGACTTGAAATAATTCACCATAGATAAAAGTTTTTTATTCTCGTTCAGCAGTTTTTCTTTTAAGTAAGATTCATCACTGAGTTCATGCGGTAGTTCATCAGTGATGGTTAGGTTTTTGCCTTCAATCGTTCCTTCGGTAACACCGTAACGGTCAAGCATGGCGAGAACGGTTTCCACCCGGAAATCACTCCTGTTCTTGTAACTCATTTGTTCACGCAAATAATCAGCGCCCATCGAGTTTGCGGCTTCCAAATTTGATCTTAATAAATTATACATTCCGGTATAATAATTTGCATCGGGATTTGCCCATTTAATAAATTCCATTTGTGTATAAAGGTCTTCCTGGTTATAAAGAAGCATGCAAACAGAATCTTTCCCGTCTCGTCCTGCTCTACCAATTTCCTGGTAATATGATTCGATAGAAGAAGGAATTTCGGCATGGAGTACAAAGCGGATGTCCGGTTTGTCAATTCCCATTCCAAAGGCGTTCGTAGCAAGGATTAAATTCTGTTTGCCGGAAAGAAAATTTCGTTGTGTTTTTTTTCTCTCATTTGCATCAAGTTTGCCGTGATAAATTCTGTGTTGGTAACCTTTATCGCGGAGTATCTGCGAATAATATTCAAGTTTTTTTATTAAAGCGAAATAAATAATTCCCGCTCCGTTATACTTATTAAGAACTTTATAGATAGCGTTCAAAGTTTCTTTTTCGTCGAACACATCGGTTGTTTCAAGGCGAAGGTTCGGGCGTTCAATTCCTTCGTGAAAAATTTTTATTTCTTTTTTTGACAATCCGAGTTTCGAAATTATATCGTGTTGAACATCGGCGGTTGCAGTTGCAGTAAGCGCAATGGTAAGCGGATTATTTAAAAGAATTCTAAACTCGGCGATGCGGGAGTAATCAGGGCGGAAATCGTGTCCCCATTCAGAAATACAATGCGCCTCATCTACAGCAAGTAAAGAAACGTTGGCTGTTTTTACAGCAGCAAGAAAGTCTTGTTTTCTAAATCTTTCCGGTGTAACATAAAGGAGTTTTACTTCTCCCTCAATAAACCTTTGTAACCTTTCTTGCCTCTGGCCGGCGGAAACGGTTGAATTGATAAACTCAGCCGGAATATTTTTTTTCTTCAACGCATCCACTTGATCCTGCATTAACGCAATTAACGGACTGATAACAATAGTTCCCCCTTCAAACAACAGTGCCGGCAATTGGTAACAAATTGACTTACCGCCGCCGGTCGGCATCAAAACGAGGCAATGAGCGTGTTCATTTATTAGCCTATTTACTATCTTTTCTTGTTCACCGCGGAAATCAGTGTGATTAAAATACTTGCTTAACGCTTCCTTAGGATACAACATGAATACTTTCAATAAATTAAAACTTAATTTATACTTACCGGGAGTAATAAAATATATCCCGAAGAATTTATTAATTTTGAAAAGGATATCTCAAACGGAATTATTCTGTTAAGTCACCCTCTTCCGTATATTCCTTTGATTAACCACTGAAGGTGTAGGTATCCAATTGTTGTTTTTGCGTAAGGTAAATTGTTAATTGGACTTTCTTTTCGCACAGGATGAGCTATCTACTGCAACTTAATTAGAGCGTTATGAAAAATTATTACAGACTTTTGGAGATCAATAAAAAAATATGTACAAATGCGGGAAAAAAATCCTGTTGCTTTTTGATTATTGTTTTTATTTTTATTGGGTATGGCTGTAAATCAAAACAGGAGACAAACGGTTATAATGCTAAATACAAATTTGTTTTTTCTGAATATCAACGATTTCTGCAAAACAGATTTAACCGGGAAGATTTTTCATTCCGAAATCATCTTTCCCAAGCTCACTACTTCGACACACTAAAATATTTCTACATCAGTAGGGATTATCAACCAATCTTTATTAAAAGTTTCGATGATACTTATTTTATTGATTCTCTTTTAAAAGTTATTGAAACCTCAGGAGAGCACGGACTTCCCGCGAACCGTTATAATTATGATTTGATAAAAAACGAGTACAGTCAAATTTTCGACAGTACGATAACAAATAATGCTGCCCGGTATATTCATTTAGCAAATGTTGAATTACTTTTATCCGATGCAGTTATAAAGTATGCATCTGATCTGCGTTATGGTGTAGTAAATCCGGCAAAAATCTTTCCCGATAGCTATTTCATCCCTCTTGTTGATTCGAGCCGAAGAGAAATATTTAAACCTCTCTACGTGGAAGACATTCTTCAGTACCTAAATGAAATTCAGCCTAAAAATGGACGATACAAAAAATTGCAGGCGATTCTTCCTTTTTTTATTGATTTGGAAAATCTTAGATGGAAAAGAATATACCCGGTAGATAAAAATTTAAAGATTGGGGAGAAAACTATTCAATTAAAACCCATCATAGAAAGATTAGTTGTTCTCGGCTTTGTTGATACCTCTAACATTGTTCACAAAGCGTTAGATACCTACGATTCGGTTGTGATAAAAGCCATCACAAAATTTCAAAAAGCAAACGGGTTACTTGAGGACGGCACTATTGGGAATGCAACAATAGAAAAACTGAATGTTTCACCAAAAGAATATGTCGAAAAAATTAAGTTAAGTTTAGAGAGATTCAGATGGACAAGTTATACCGATAGCGCACGGTACATTCAAGTAAATATCCCCGATTTTTATCTCAGAGTTTTTGAAAGTGAAAAAGAAAAGTTCAAAAGTAAAGTTTGTACCGGTAATAAAAGGCGCGCTAACTTTGATGCCATGTTAAAGGTATATGAGAAAACTAAAAACTGGCGAAACAAACCGAATGATTGGCAAACTCCCCAGCTTTATGGAAAAATCACCCACTTGATTCTTAATCCAACGTGGACAGTTCCCACAAGTATTATCAGAGACGAGATTTATAGAAAATCTATTTCGGATGCAAATTACTTACGGAAGGGGAAATTCAAAGTAATCTATAAAGGCGAAGAAATTAATTTATTTGATGTTGATTTGAGGAAGTTTTCTCCAAATAAAGTCCCTTATATTTTCGTTCAGGATCCGGGGGCAGGGAATGCGTTAGGGAGAATTAAATTTATGTTTTCAAACAAGTTCGACATTTATCTTCACGATACCCCCGTAAGAGCTCCTTTTTCCGCCGTCAATCGAGCTGTCAGCCATGGATGTGTGAGAGTAGAAAAACCATTGCTTCTTGCAGACTATGTTTTGAAAGATAACTCAAAATGGGAACCTGATTATGTGAGAATCGAAATTGGGCTTCCGGCGGTAGACAGTAGGAAAATCTCCGAATTTGGAACTAAAAGAACTGAATTACGGAGAAATTTCAGCTTTGGGAAGACGACTCAAGTTAATCTCGATCGCGGTATTTCTCTTTATATTGATTACTTTACCGCTTGGGTAGACGAGGATGGTATTCCCAATTTCAGAAGTGATATTTATGGAAAAGATGAAATATTGAAAACTTTCTTTTTTAATGCAAATTGAAAAAAGAAATCTTTTCTGAGTCCTGCGCTTAGCTAAAGAGGAAAAACCATGCTTGATGCTCTAACAGGGGTAGCCACTTGCGCAAAGTGCTTTTGTCTTGCCCGTTAAGATGTCATTGATCGGATTAAATACGGGTAAGATTACGATTACGAATAAGAGTCAGAATTTCATGTTGAACGTTAGTGAGAGGAAAGAGGTATGAATTGAAATTAAAAAAGCCTCAAAACGTAATGCCTTGAGGCTTTTTTGTGAGCGCGGGTGGGCTCGAACCACCGACCTTCACCTTAAAAGGGTGTTGCTCTACCACTGAGCTACGCGCCCGACCAAAATAATTTTGAATTGCAAATTTAATACTATATTTTTAGAAATCAAAAATTTTTTAGAATAGCGCATTTGATAATAAAACTATTTTCCTTTACCAATAAAAGCAATAATCCAATGTAGAATTGTTTGTCAAGATTAGGAGACCAATATGCTGGGACAAATTTTACAACCGGAAATTAAAGATTTGATTAATTCCCGGGATTTCACTTCTTTGAAAGAAGTTTTAATTGACTGGACTCCCGCAGATATTGCAGACCTCCTTACTGATTTGCCCGATCACGAACAAGCCATCCTTTTCCGTATTTTACCCAAAGATTTAGCAACCGACACTTTCGAGTATTTAGAAGTTGATGTCCAACTTTCACTCCTTAAGGCTCTTGGAAATGAAGAAGTTGCCTTTATTCTAAACGATATGTCGCCTGATGATAGAACAGCAATGTTGGAAGAAGTTCCTGCTTCTGCATTAAAGCAAATGATGAATCTTCTCTCAGTTGAAGAAAGACATATTGCACAATCTCTCTTAGGTTACCCTGAAAATAGCGTTGGGCGTTTAATGACTCCCGATTATTTGGCGATCCGGGAAAATTGGACTGTACAGGAAGTTTTAGATTATATTCGGAATAACGGGAAAGATATTGAGACGCTTAGTATCATCTATGTTACAAACGAAAAAGGAAAATTAATTGACGATATTAAAATCCGTAAATTTCTTTTAGCTCCCACAGAATCAAGCGCAGACGAATTAATGGACGGTAATTTTACTTATCTTCAGGTGTTTGATGACCAGGAAAAAGCTGTTGAAGTTTTTAAAAAATATGACAGAGTTGCCTTACCGGTTACCGACTCATCCGGTATATTAGTCGGAATAGTAACGGTTGATGATGTTTTAGATGTTGCCGAAGAAGAGGCAACTGAAGACTTCCAAAAATTGGGCGCTGTTGAAGCGTTGGAAGATTCTTACGCCGCAATTCCACTTCTGCAAATGATTAAGAAACGAGCCGGGTGGCTTAGTGTTCTCTTCGTCGGGGAACTGTTCACTGCTTCTGCGATGGGTTTTTTCGAAACTGAAATTAGTAAAGCTGTGGTTCTTGCTTTATTTGTTCCCTTGATTATTTCTAGCGGAGGGAATTCGGGCTCACAAGCTGCCACGCTGGTAATACGGGCTTTATCGCTAGGTGAAGTGAGCATTCGCGATTGGTTTTTTGTAATGAAAAGGGAAATAATCTCCGGCATAATTCTCGGATCAATTTTAGCTCTTCTTGGCTTTATGCGCATAACCCTTTGGCAAAACTTCACCGGAATTTATGGTCCGCATTGGCTTCCGATTGCGTTTACGGTCAGCTTTGCTTTAGTTGGTGTGGTTTTATGGGGAACATTAATGGGTTCAATGCTTCCACTCGTGCTAAAAAAAATAGGATTTGACCCTGCCGTATCTTCGGCACCGTTTGTTGCTACCTTAGTAGATGTGACGGGGTTGATGATTTATTTTTCAATTGCACTACTGTTATTAAAAGGAACATTGCTATAAGAAATTCTTTTCACAAGAAAGAAGAGAAGGGATCTTAAAATAATTAAGACCGAATTCACAATAAATTAAAAAGAGAAAAATATTATGAAAGTGCCATTATTAGATCTAAAACTTCAATATTTCACACACAAAAAAGAGCTTGACGAAGCTCTTCTTCGTGTTGCTGAATCTCAATATTTCATCCTCGGGAAAGAAGTTGAAAAACTCGAATCTTCTTTGAAAGAATATCTCGGCTGCAAATATGCGATCGGCGTTTCATCAGGGACAGATGCATTGCTCCTTGCACTCATGGCTCTTAATATTCAGCCGGGGGATGAAGTTATCGTTCCGACGTTTTCATTCTTTGCGACTGCGGGAGTTGTCTCCCGTTTAAATGCGGTTCCGGTTTTTGCCGATATTGATCCGGTTACTTTTAATCTTGATCCGAAGGATATAGAAAAGCATATCACACCTAAAACCAAAGCAATAATTCCGGTTCATCTTTATGGGCAAAGCGCAGCGATGGATGAAATTATTACAATCGCAAAAAAACATCAATTAAAAATTGTTGAAGACGGCGCCCAGGCGATTGGTGCTCAATATAAAAACGGGAAAAAAGTTGGGACCATTGGAGACATTGGTTGTTATTCCTTCTTCCCGAGTAAGAATCTTGGTTGTTTCGGCGATGGCGGTTTGGTAGTTACCGATGATGATAAGTTAGGTGAGAGGTTGCGGATAATGCGTGTTCATGGAGGTAAGCCGAAGTATTATCACAAAGTTATTGGCGGTAATTTTAGGCTTGATGAAATCCAGGCTGCCGTGCTTAATGTTAAACTTCCCTTCCTTGATGGCTGGTCGGAAAAGAGAAGACAGAATGCAAAATTGTACACACAATTTTTTATGAATGTGGGTCTTGCTGAAGAAGAGGGAAAACTTTTCTTTGATGAAAAGAATAAAGTCCTTCTCCCAAAAGCAGTTTATAAAAACTCTGATGTGAAGAATTATCATATTTACAACCAATATATCATCAGGGTTGAGAAGAGAGATGCTCTTCGCAAATATTTAGGTGAAAAAGAAATCGGGACAGAAATTTATTATCCGGTTCCGTTCCATCGCCAGGAATGTTTTGCTAATCTTCATTGCCATGAAGCGGATTTTCCGGTTTCAAACAGCGCTGTCAGCGATACCATTGCATTGCCAATCTTCCCGGAATTAACGGAAGCTCAGTTGAAATATGTTGTTGATTCGATTACCGAATTTTTAAAGAGTTAATCTG
>Ga0210033_1002230_pt1 | contig 16830 bp, 10 predicted proteins | sample CryGeymeta201501_FD_185465 | JGI IMG/M metagenome (GOLD analysis project Ga0210033, IMG submission 185465) | Groundwater microbial communities from Crystal Geyser aquifers in Utah, USA - Crystal Geyser metaG 2015-01 (SPAdes) (version 2) | ecosystem: Environmental > Aquatic > Deep subsurface >... | reverse complement strand
TACCCCCCCCTCTACCCTCATAGGGGAGAGGGGGTTGGGGGGTGAGGGCCTCCCCCTCTCCCGTCCTACGGGAGAGGGGGCTGGGGGGTGAGGGCGGGTTGGGGGCTGAGGGCGGGTTGGGGCCTTGAAGCCTGACGGCCTTCCCTTGACAACGCCCCTCGACACTCCGAAGCTCACGCCGGCCCTCCGCACACAGCATCTGACACGCCAGGGATCGGGCAACAAGGCACTGCGGTGATCGGACAGAACCTCGGAAACTACCGGATCGTCGGCCAGATCGGGCAAGGGGGCTTTGCCACCGTCTACGAGGCGGTCCACCGGACCCTCGGACATCGGGTCGCCGTCAAGGCGCTGCATCGGCAGTTCGAGAACCACGAGGACTTCGCGGCGCGGTTCGTGGACGAGGCGCGCATCCTGGCGCACCTGGACCATCCGCACATTGTTCGGTGCATCGATTTCTATGACACGGACGAGGTCAGCGCGCTCATCGTGGAAATGGTGGATGGGCAGACGCTGGAGTCCATCTTCGCCGAGCGGCCGGATTACTGGTCGCTCGAGCTCGGGCTGACGCTCTTTCTGCAGATCCTCGACGCGATGCACTACGCGCACACGCGGCCTGACCCGGTCGTGCACCGCGACATCAAGCCGGGCAACGTCTTCATCAAGCGACGGGACGACGCGGAGGTGTACGAGGCCAAGGTCATGGACTTTGGCATCGCCAAGATCATCTCGAGCAAGCGGCGGCAGACGCGATCGGGGGTGATCATCGGCACGCCGTGGTACATGGCGCCGGAGCAGATATTGTCGGCCTCGATCGATGCGCGCACGGACATCTACGCGCTTGGCGTGCTGCTGTATCAGATGGTGACGGGGCAGCTGCCGTTCCATGCCGTGAGCGACTTCGTGCTCCTGCAGCTGCACGTGGAGGCCGTACCCCGTCCGCCGCGTGCGCACAACCCGTCGATCGCGCCAGCGCTGGAGGCCATCATCCTGCGGGCGATGGCCAAGTCCCCCGATGACCGCTTCGAGAGCGCCGGGGCGTTCCGGGAGGCGCTCGCGCGCACGCTTGAGCTCGATGGCGCGCCCGCCACGACACCCCACTACACGCTGCCCCGCCAGACCGACAGCCCCTCGGACACCAGCGCGCCGCGAGACGCGAACGCCAGCACGCGCCAAGCCGACGCGGCGGAGCTTCGCCCCGCCGTGGAGGCCAGCGCCGACGACCATCCCATCGCGCCCAGCACCCGCGTCGCCTCGGCGGCGAGCCTCGCACCACACCTGGCCGAAGCCGCTGGCGCCCCCGCTCCAGCGCCCGAGCTCGACGCGACGCCCGCCGCCCACGCCTCAACGACCCCACCGCCGGCGCCTGGCCGCCGGGGGTTGGTGATGGTCGGCGCCGGGATCGCCCTCACCGTGGCTGTCGTGGCGGTGATCGCGATCGCGACGCCGAGGGAGCCGGCGATCCCCCCCGCGACGGCGCCGACTCCCCTCGCCTCGGACGGACTCGCCGCCGAGAGCCCCATCGCCGCAATCCCCGACGGCTTCGTGCTCATCCAGCCCGGCACCTTCGAGATGGGCTCGCCGGTCTCGGAGCCCGGCCGGCGCAACGATGAGGACCTCCACCCGGTCACGCTCACGCGGCTCTTCCTGATCGCGACCACCGAGCTCACCCGCAAGGAGTGGACGGCGACGGTCGGGCGTGACCCGTCCACCTTCGAGGGCTGCGCGGGCGACTGCCCGGTGGACTCGATCACGTGGTTCGACGCCGCCAGCTACGCCAACGCCCGCTCGCGCGCCGAGCACCTCGAGGCGTGTTACACCCTCGACGGATGCTCCGGCTCCATCGGCACGGACCTGTCGTGCAAGGCGGTCACCTTCGCGGGCCTTGACTGCAACGGCTACCGCCTGCCCACCGAGGCCGAGTGGGAGTACGCCGCTCGGGCGGGCACGACGGGTGCGTTCTTCAACGGCCCGATCCTCCATCCCCAGAAGGACCCCGTCGACCCCCAGCTCGACGAGATCGGCTGGTACGGCGGAAACGCGCGGGGGCGCGTGAACGCCGTCGCGCAGAAAAAACCAAACCCGTGGGGACTTTACGACGTCAGCGGGAACCTCTGGGAATGGGTACACGACCGGTTCGGACCCTACCCGCACGAGCCGATCACCGACCCCCTCGGCGCCGACGAGGACGCCTCACACCTGCGGAGCGTCCGCGGCGGCTCCAGCTACGCCTCCGCCAAGGCCTGCCGGCTGGCCGACCGCGGACGCTTCGCCTCCGGCTATCGCAACTATGGCGTGGGCGTGCGCCTCGCCAGAACCTGGACCTCCACCGCTATGCCGCCCTGAGTCTCAGTCCGTCCCGCGACGCAGGACCTCCTGCTCTGCGGGTCGGACTGCCACTCAGGCTGAGCTAAGGGCTCGCCATGAACGCTCGTACCATCGTCGTCGCGCTCGCCGCCCTCCTGGCCACCTCGAGCCTCACCGTCAGCGCGCTGGCCCAGCCCCAGCCCGGTCAGACCCAGCCGAAGGCCGTGGTCAAGCTCGTGCTCGACAAGACCAGCTTCGAGCCCGGCGCCGAGATCCACGTCCGCGTCCAGGCCACCGACGTCGACCTCGACGACTCGGCCTGGATCGGCGTCCTGCCGGCGGACATCGCCCACGGCGACGAGAACGTCAACGACGAACACGACCTCGACTACCGCTACCTGCGCACCAACCACGACCGCGAGTACTACTTCACCGCGCCCGCCAAGCCCGGCAAGTACGATCTCCGCCTCAACAGCAGCGACAGCAGCGGCAAGGAGCTGCACGCGGTCGCCTTCGAGGTCATCCCGTCTCAGCGGGCCAACCGCGACCCCAAGCCCTCCCTCCGCCTTGACGCCCCGCGTTACAAGCGCGGCGTGTGGATGCGCGTCGAGTTCGAGGCGCCCGCCCAGTGGCCCGCAGATGCCTGGGTCGGCATCATCCCCGCGGACGTCCCCCACGGCAGCGAGGCCACCAACGACGCCCACGACGTCGACTATCGCTACCTCCAGGGCCTGACCTGGGGCGTCGTCCGGATGCAGGTCCCCGCCGAGCCTGGCAAGTACGAGATCCGAATCCACGACACGGACAACAGCGGCAAGGAGTGGAAGGCGGTCCCCTTCGTCGTCGAGTAGCGCCCTGGCTGGCGCTTCGGCCTCCACGCACCTACCTTTGCCGTGTCACCACGTCGCGCACGCCGATGGAGGCCCGCATGAACCGTACCCCGCTCACCCTCCTCACCTTCCTCCTCCTGGCCGTCGTCCCGGCCTGCGGCGACGGCTTTGGCGGCGCGCTCATCTCGGACGAGCAGGAGGTCCAGCTCGGTGAGGAGGTGGACGCGGAGATCCGATCCCAGTATACGCTGAGGGCGGACAACGACGCGGTCACCATCTGGGCCCGCGAGCTCTCCGTGCCCATCATTGCGGCCTCCACAGGCTGGCGAAACCCCGATGATTTCGGCGGCTACCAGGTGGATGTCATCGATGACGACCAGCTTGTAAACGCCTTCGCCGCCCCGGGCGGCTTCGTCTACATCTCCACCGGCCTCATCATGACCGCCGGCTCCTGCGCCGAGATCGCCGGCGTGGTCAGCCACGAGCTGGCCCACGTCACCGAGCGCCACACGGTCGAGAGCCTGGAGCAGCAGTACGCGGCGCAGGAGATCATCGGCTGGTTCCTCGGCGATGCGCTGGCCGGCGACATCGCCAAGATCATCTACGCCCTCGTCGTCGACACCGCCTTCAGCCGCGACGACGAGGCCGAGGCCGACGACGTCGGCTTGCAGATCGTCTACGACGCCGGCTACAACCCCTACGGCCTGGTCGACTTCTTCGAGACGCTTCTGGCGATGGAGGGCAACGGCATCGGCTACCCCGACTTCCTCTCCACGCACCCGGCCACGGAGGAGCGCGTCTCCGAGCTGAAGTCGCTGATCAAGGAGTACTGGGGCAGCGACGTCGTGCGCGACCGCACCCAGACCTACGAGTGCGTTGGCACGACGCGGACGCTGGAGCAGATCCAGTCGGAGCCCTGAGCCAATTACAACCCACTGTCCCGTAAAGACTTTCTACCCCCACACCACCTCGACCGCCTCCCAGCGGCCATCGGCATTGTACAGCGCGGGCCGCATCGGCAGGACGCTCACCCCGGCCAGCGGGAGGTGGGCGTGCTCGTGCACATCGAGCACGACGCGCCGCGACAGGATCGGTCCATGCCCGAAGTCGACCAGACGGCAGTACTGCCAGCGCCGACTCGCCGGGTCCACGAGGTACACGCCCACGCGCCCGCCGCGCGAGCACAGCCGCGCCCCGGTGCATCGGTGGACGAGCTGCCCCAGCGCGGGGTCGTCGGCCTTCGCGAGCCGCTCGAGCACCAGGCCCCACCACGCCCGGCGGTTGACCTGCGCGGGCAGGGTCACCAGCGCGCCGGGCGGGAGATGGTCGGCGACATAGCGGGTGGCCACCTTGCGCGGCCCCCACTCGAGCTCGAGCAGCAGGTTCACCGCGGCGAACCAATCCTCCTCGCACACGTGCGCGCGGAGCTTCTCCAGCGGGCGACGAGCCGCCGCGCCCGACCCGTCGGCCTCGCCTTCGGCGTCGGCCTCGATCATCTGGTGCATCAGGCGCTGCAGCCACGCGACAGCGGAGGGGGTCATGAGGTTCATGCGGCCATCCCTCCCTTCGGTGAAAAGTCCAGCTGGGTGGTGAACAGGTCACCGCCCCCCTCGACGCCCCGGTCGCGCGCCAGCATCGACAGGCGCCCCTCGAGGCGCTCGATCAGCCGCATCAACGCCACCTCGGGCATCTGCGGGTCGATCCAGGCGTGGCCGTTGGCGCCCTCGCTCGGGCAGAGGACGAGCCGCATCAGCTCAGCCGCCAGCCGGCCCCCGTCGTCGGGGAGGCGCTGACACACGGCGTCCACGAGCCTCATGCACACGGCCGTGTGGCCGCCCACCAGCCCCGTCCCCGGCCCACCCACGGCGGCCGGGAACGTCCCGGCGAGCTGCCGCAGGATCAGCCCGGCGACCACGCGCTCGCGGCGGATCAGGCCGGGGTGGGCCTCAGCGTAGTGGGCACAGACCGAGCGGGCCAACCGCAGCAGCGACCAGCACCGCTCCAGCACGGCCCCCGGCCGGGCCTCCCGCACCGAGCCCATCCCGGGATGCCACTTCAGCCGCAGCCCATACTCGCTCACGAGCAGCACGGCCAGAAACCGCTGGATCGGCCCGTCCAGCCCCCGCACGAGGTCCTCGACCCGCCCCATCAGCACGTCCGGCGGGCTCGCTCCCACCGCCAGCAGCCGCCGCAGGTCCGCTCCGGTCGGCTCGAACACCGCCTCCAGCGCCCCGACCACGAGGATCAGGTGGCGCCCCTCGACCTCCACCTCCCCATGCGCCCGCACGAACTGTCCGGCCTGCGGCGCCCAGCCCGCCTCCAGCCACGCCCGCGCCCGAAGCTGCCCCGTGGCATCTCCCAGCCGCAGCGCCGCGCTCCATCGGTCCTCCCCGTGCTCGGTCGTCTCCGCGCGCAGCACGGCATAGACGCCTTCCAGCCGCATCCCCGCCAGCACCTCGGCCAGCCAGGGGCTCTCCTTCACGTCACGCTCTTCGATCTCGTTCATGGTCCGGGGTCCTCTGCCGACGTCGCCCTCCCGGGCGCCGCCGCGTCTGACGTATCCCCATCGTTCTGGAGGGGCCTGGCCGCCCTGGCCGCCACCCCTGCCGGCGCGGTTGGCCGCCGCGCCTCTGCGCCCCGACGCGCTCAGCGCGCCAGCCACGTCCCCAGCGCCGCGATCATCGCGACGACCATCGCCAGCACCCAGGCCCACGCCGCCCGCTCCTCAACCGCCGGATAGACCAGCCACGCCGCGTTCACCGTCGCGAACACCTCGGCGTTGGCCGGCGCCCAGAACACCTCCTCCACGCCCGGCCCCGACACGATCGCCTCGACCCGCAGCCTCGACCGCTCCCCCCCCGGAAACGCCCACCGACCGAACATCCCCCCGATCCGCTCCCCTCGCCGGACCCACGCCCCCACCTGCGGGACCGCCCCTTCGAGGTGCAGCAGCCGCAGCCGCACCGACGGCGCCTCCACCGACCTCAGCACCACCGCCATCCCCCGATCCTCATGCCGCGCCGCCGGAAACACGGCCTCCACCCTCCCCCGAAACGGCGCATACACCGGCACCCCCGGCACCAGGAACAGGCTCTCGCCCCCTTCGTCCCGCCGCTCCCGGATCACCCCCCCGAGCGTCGGGTCGTACCCCCGCGCCCACAGCAGCGCGAACGCCGGGTCCGTCCGCAGCGCCCACCGACGCCCGCTCTCCCACTCCTCCATCACCCCCTGCACCGCCCCGACCCCCGGATCGGCGTCCTCCTCCTCCCTCAACACCCGACCGCGCCAGAACGCCACGCGCTCCCACAGCCACGACAACACCATCGCTCCCGCCGGACTCTTCAAAGCTCCCACGTCAGCTCGCCTCCTCCCTGGCCAACACCCACCCCGACGGTCTCCGTTTCATCCCGTCAGGCCAGGGCATCAGCATGGACACAACCCCCATATACAGAACGCGTGTATAGCATGCCCCCTCCACGGAGGCAAGGGAAATACAGAACGTTAGTTCAGTTTTTTGTGTCCCACGAGACCGACCGCACCCCATGCGCCGCCCAGCGCTCCAACCCCACCGCCCCGGGCGACCGGGAGCGGCCCTACGGCGCCGGAAGAAACGAGATCACCCCGTCGCTCCCCACCACCGCCCAGCCACCCTCCACCGGCTCCGCGCGCGACGGCGAGGCGGGCAGCAGCCGATCCGCCCGCACCGGGGCGTCCTCGCCAATCTCGACCGCCACGCTGCCGGCGCCGAACGACCCCAGCAGCCACGGGCCGACGACAGCGGCGGGATAGAGCCTCTCGTCGAGCTGCGCCCGCGGCGAGCTCCAGCCTGCACCTCCAACGTACAGCTGCGTCGACCAGCGATTCACTCCATAGGATGCCGGCAGCCCCACCAACACCTCCCCTCGCGCGGTGAACCAGGCGCGCATGCCCTCGACACCGAACTCGGGGCGCAAGGTGCCCTGGATCTGCGCCTGACCGCCGGCGACCCTCACGCGATGAACGGCCGTCGTGTAGCCATAGGGTTCGGTGCGGAGCTGCTGCACGGTCACGAGCTGATCGCCCTGAGCCGCCTGCACCATGCCAGGCACGTTCACCCCGCTCCCCAGCCGCGGCCCGGAAGGCCCCCCGGTCTCGAGCCGCACGAAGGACATCCGCCCCACCCTCGGCGCATCCGGCGATCGACGCAGCGTGCTCAGACTGACGCCAGCCTCATCCACAGCCATCGCCGCGACAAACGCATCGTCGCCTATCGAGAGGCTCGACACAGAGGGGCCGCCTTCGCCGCGGGTCTCCACCACGGTGACCGCACCACCCCAGGTCTCGTAGGGCGCAATCGCCACGATCACCCCGTCGTGCATGACCAGCCGCGGAGGAAGCTGCGCGGCCGCCCTGTACACACCGACGCGGGTAAACGCCCGGGCTTCCTTCCCTCCCACACGAACGGGGCGCGTGGGATCGGCGAGGTCCCAGGTCTCCACCGCTCCCACGCCCTCCGGGTCCTGCCCCACCACGACGAGGCGGCTCCCATCCCGCAACACCGGACCGGCCACGCCGAGCTCCACCGTCAGCACCGGCGCGCTCATGTCCGGCTCCGCCCCAACGGCGAGCACCTCCAGCACATCGGGAATCCAGCCCGCGGTCGTGGCGCGCCGCGCCTGATTGAACACATGGCGCACACCGTGTCCACCGAACTCGAAGTACGCCAGCCGAGGCCGCTCCAGCGGCACACGGCCGACCTCCCCCAGGGGCACGGTGTCCAGCACGTGCCAATCGTGCTCCGTCATCACGCCCACACGTCCCTCGGGCAGCGCCACCGCGCTCCACGCGCTGTGCGGCACCGGAATGGCCTCCACTGTCCCCAGGCCTTCTCCCTCCACGGCCACCCGCACGACCGAGGCCGACTCCACATCGCCCCCCGCGTCGAGCTCCTCACGAAACACCCACACGGCGCTCTGCCCATCCGCCTCCTGCAGCAACACCGAGCGATCACCCAGCGCGCTCGGCCATCCCACCTCGGTCCGGCCCACGACGACGGTCTCGGCGTCCTGCGCGGTCGGGTCGAGCACCAGCACCGCGCCACCGCCTGAGGCGATCAGGCGCTCCCCGCTCGCCGTCGTGCCAAGCACGCGCGTCCCCGCGGGCAGCTCCACGGTGCCGAGCACGCCGGGCGCTCCATCCGTCGACACCTCGAACGTCCAGAGCGCCGTCAAGCTGTTCGAGGTCCCCAGATGCATCGGCTCCACCACCACGCCCAGACGTCCCTGCGGAAGGGGCCACACCTGCCGGAGCTCGAAGGCCTCCACCTCCACCATCCCAAGTGAGGCGTGCGTATCAGCGCGGACCGTCTCGACCCGCACCCCACGATCCCCCGACCACGGCTCTCCCACCACGTGCAGCACCTCCCCCGCAGCCACGACCTCACGTCCCGTGCTCTGCGGCGTCCACCGCGCTCCATCCAGCCGCGGCGCCCCCACGACGCTGAGATCGACTTGCTGGAATTGCACCAGCCCCGACCCACAGAACACAAGGTCACCCTCCGGGCAACCGCCCTGATGCCCTGGATTGGCAACGGTAACTACGAGCTCATCACGCCGAAGGAACTGAACCCCACGCACCAACTCACCGATGGGCACCACAGACTTCTGGAATACACCCTCGCGATCTGCGTGCAGCACCACCACCTCGTCGGCCCTGCGCTCCTCGCGCTCAGCATCGCCCTCGGACGGTGACAGCACCGGTCCTCGCACCGCATACGCCATCGTCCATCCCGACCCCGTGTCCTCCTCCACCGCGAACACCTCAGGATACTCCGCCGCCTGCACCTCCCCACGCACCACGGGCGCCTCAAGATCGCTCAGATCGACCGCCAGCAGACGCTGCTGCACCCCGTCCAGCTCATCCAACCCACCCGGCAGCCGACCACGCACCACCACCCCGCGCTCCCCAAACCGCCCATACGCCTCGCCGAACTCCGCATGCACCGCCACAAGCTCCGGGCCATCGGCCCCAACCCGCACCACAGACAGCCCCGCCGCACCCGACCGGATGAAGGCGCCCCCTCCGATCGGCGACCATGCGCCCCACGGCGGCGCCGCCGACGCGCACTCGTCCTCAAGGACGCACCCGTCCGTCGACCCATCGCCATGACTCCAATTCTCGGTCTGGTAGTGACCCGGCTGACCAAAGTCCGCGCCGACCTCCGCCGCCTCCTCGCCGCCGCAGCCCAAACCGACCGCCAGGCCCCACAGCCACAACCACAACAGACTCGCCCGCACACCACCCACCTCGCCCATCACCACCTCCAGCTCCAACCTACGGCGCCGGAAGAAACGAGATCACCCCGTCGCTCCCCACCACCGCCCAGCCACCCTCCACCGGCTCCACGCGCCCCACGTGCCCGGACAGGAAGTGGCGCGGCGCCTCGTCATCGACGCCCAGCTCCAGCGCCGCCTGATTGACGCCTACATCGGCCAGCAGCCACGGGCCGGCCATCGCGCGCGGGTTGAACGGGCCGCCGACCGAGCGGACCGACGTGTCCCACGGGCGGTCCAGCGGCAGCCTCAACGTGGACGTGCTCGCCCCGTGGTCCGAGATGAAACTCTGCGCGATCAGCTCACCATTCGGCGCAAAGGTGCCCCAGAGCTCAGGGCATCCTGCGGGCCCTTCGAACCAGGACTCGGCGAGGCTGTGGGTGATGTGGGCGACGCCTGCGTCGAGGGTGACATGGTGCAAGGCACGGCCCGCGACCTTGCCACGCGCGTCAAGCGGCTGCTGATCCGTCAGCAGCTCCGCGCCCTGCGTCGCCAGCACCGCGCCCGGCACGTTCACCTCACTGCCCCACCGCGGCGACGCGGGATCGCCCACGTCGAGCTGGACGAGGTAGAAGCGTCCCTGCGAGCGATCGTCAGGCAGGGGCCGGAACACGCTCAGCCGCAAGCCCGCCTCGTCCGAGAACACGCCATCCACGACCTCGTCTCTCGGCATGGCCAACGCGACCAGCGTCGGGCCGCCGGAAGCTCGGGTGTCCACCACGAAGACGCGCTGTGGATCGTGCACCGGTTCGTCCACCGCTACGATCACACCTTCACGCATGGCGAGGCGCACCGGCCACCTGCCGAACTCCTCAATCGGAGGGACCCCCTCGAGCGCCTCGTCCGTCAGGACGCCCACGCGCTGCGGAGCTGTGGGCTCGGCCAGGTCCCACACCTCGATCACAGCGCGGTTCGCCACATCACGCCCCCAGGCCACCAGCCGGTCACCGTCCTTTAGCACCAGGGCGTCCGCCGGGAGCTCCACGGTCCGAACCGGCTCCCCCACGTCGAGGTCCGCGCCAGGCGCCAGCACCTCCAGACGATTCGGTGCATGGGCCCACACCCCGTCACGCCACGTGCGACGCTCGGTGCCGACGTGCCGAACCCCATGCCCCCTCACCTCGAAGCACGCCTTCCGATCCCGATCCCGAACCAGCTCCCGACGCCCCAGCTCCTCCAGGCCCGCCGTGTCGAACACGAGCCAATCAAGCTCCGTCGTGATGATGACCCGCTCGGCGTCGAGCCCGACCACGCCCGTCGCCGCATCCGGCAGCGCGACCGTGCCGGCGACCTCCAGCGCGTCCCCCTCCCACCGAACCTGCGTGACGGAGGCCGCCTGGAACCCCGAGTCCACCACGGCCTCCCGCGGCACCCAGACGCTCGCGCCCTGTCCATCGGCGTCCACCACCAGCGTCGCCCGCTCCCCGAGCGCTCCCCGAGGAGGGACCGCCACGCGTGCCACGACCACTTCGCGCGCATTCTGCGCCAACGGCGCGAGCAGCAGCACCTCATCCTCCGTGGCGGCCACCATCCTCGTCTGACCGGCCACCTGCCCCAGAGGCACCGTGTTCGGCGGGAGCACGAATCGCGACCGCTCCCCCAGCGCACCCGCCACGACGCCAAGCACGTGCAGCTCGGACTCTGGCGCCGTCACCACCGCCAGTTGGCCGCCCGGCAACGCAAACACACCCTCGTGCCATGCCGCCCTCAAGTCGAGATCGAGACCGTCAAGGCTCCCCAGGTCATCCAGCCGCGCTGCCTGGACGGTCAGATGGGCCACGTCATCGGTATAGGCCGAGCCAACCACGTACAACACCTCCCCGCTCAGCACGGCCTCACCGTACGACGCCTCTGCACTCCCCGTCCCCGGCAGCAGCCGCATCCTTCCCCCTGGCCTCGTATCGAGGAGCCCGAACACAAAGCTCCCCACAGGACAGAATACACCCTCACCAAGCTGACACTCATCCAGCCCCGTTACCCTCTCCGTCTCCATCAACACCAACAGCAGATCACGCGAGATGAACCAGGCCACAAGCGCCCGTTGGTCGACCTTGAACCAACTCGGCTGGAACACACCCTCCGGCCCCACCCGCTCCACGTTGACCCACCACGACTCCGCCGCATCCCCTCCCTCCTCCCCCGGCGGCCGCGAGTAGACGATCCCCTCCGACGACCACTCCTCCGCCTCCTGCCACCACCCTCCCACGGACGGTTTCCCGTCGCCCCGCACCTCCTGCGCCTCCAACACGCTCACCTCCAACGCCCGCAGGTGCAGCCCCGTCGGCTCATAGTCCGATTGCGACGCTGGCCAGCGCGGACGCGCGATCACCCCGCGCGTGCCAAACGTCCCAAGCAGCTCCCCATACCCCCACAGGTGTTGCACCGGCCGCGGCATCGGCTCCCTGCTATCCAGCACCTCCAGCCCACCCGGACCCGACCGCACGAGCACACCATCGGCCAGCGCCACAAAGCGCACCGCGGACACCTCGGCCCCATCGCACTCCGCCCCGCAGCTCCGCCCGCTCCGCGGAAAGACATTTTGGGTCAGATAGTTACCCGGCGAGCCCGGGTCGATCACCGGCGGCCACGGGTGGTCGCCCGGAGGGTTGTCGAGGTCCGGCAAACAGCCAACCAACACGCACACCACCCCGATCCACCCACGCCACGTCCGCCCACCATGCGCCTTGCCCATCACCACCTCCAGCTCCGGCCTACGGCGCCGGAAGGAACACCAGCCCGTGCACGCCAGCCGCTGCCCACCAACCACCCTCCACCGCCTCCGCAGACACGACCTGCCCCCGGAGCAGCGGCCCCGCCTCCAGCCCCCCGGACGGCGTGGCCTCCACCGGCATCATGTGGGTCCCCGACCCCGCGAAGATCATCAGCCACGGCCCGATCACCCGGTTGAGCCACCCCCCGCCGGCCAGGCGAAGCTCCGCCATCACCGTGGTCAGTCCCCCCGTCGGCGTGAACCGGATGAGCCGGGTCCCTTCAAACACCGCCCGGTTGTTCACCGTCAGCACCACCTCCCCCGCTTCGCCGAAGCGCGCTGACGCGGCGCCCTCGCCCACCTCGAACCGGTCGAGGATCGCCACCCGCCCCCGCGCCAGCTGCGAGAGGTAGACCGTGCTCGACCGCGCGTTGACGCCCCACAGCACGCTGACCAGACGGCCGTCTCGCATCGACTCCACCTCGCCGGGCACCCGCACCTCATCGACCAGACGGGGGCCGGCGGCGCCACCTGTCGCCAGACGCACAAGGAACATCAAGCCCCGCCCGCGGGAGCCCCCCGTGTTGCGGAAGATGCTCAGATACAGCGCGTCACCGTCGGACAACATGCGCGTCACCATGTCCCCGTCCGCCAACGGCACCTCCGTCAGCGACGGCCCCGCCGCACCTTCGAGGTCCACGACAAAGACCTGCCCACGCCCTGGCCGCTCGCTCTGGTCCACCGCGACCAACCACCGACCGGTCGGGTCGAGCGAGGGGGGGATCACCGGCCGCGCGTACACCTGGCGGTCGACCGCCAGCGCGAGCCGGGCTGACACCAGCGAGCCCACCTTCACCGGCGCGGTCGGCTCCTGGAGGTCCCACCGCTCCACCGTGCCACGTCCCTCCTCGTCCAGGCCCAGGACCGCGATCCCGTCGCTGCGGCGCAGGACCGTGGCGAGCTCCGGCAGCTCGACCGTCTGTATCGGCTCGGCGAGGTTCGGGTCCAGGCCTGGGGGGACGCGCTCGAGGTGGTCGGGAAACCAGCCTGTGTGACCGGGCGTTCGCGCCCCGTCGAACCGGTGGCGCCACAGCCCGCCCGATACCGCCACGAACGCCCGGTCGTCCACGTCCAGCGCGATGCGCCCCCGCTCCTGTCCACCGCCCGTGTCGACCACCTGCCAGGTGTGCTCCGTCGTGACGCCGACCTCTCCGTCCCCCAGTCCGTCCACATGCCAGACCAGATGCGGCATCGCCAACGTGCGGACCTCCACCAACGCCCCATCGACGGCCTGGAGCTGAGTCAACGACGACGTCTCAACCCTGCCTGTATACTGATTCTCGAACACCTCGCTCGCCACGAACAACGACCAGAACGACCCTACCCCCTCACCGTCCACAAACCATGCCCTGCGCCGATGTCGATTCGCAGCCTTGATACGAATACGCGACACGATCGCCCCGCGCCCGCTGGCCCCCGGGTCGATCAGCAACGCCTCGTCTTGTTGCACCCCAAGCAGCCGCTCCCCCTCATTCAACACCGCGACGATCTCCACGCCAGGCGGCAGCTCGTGCGTCGCCACGACGGCCGGTCGCTCGCCTTCAGGGACCGACAGCACCCACAGCGGCATCGGTGACCCCCAGTTCTCCGCCGGCAGCACCGCCAGCCTGTCTCCCGCGAGCTCGTGCACCCGCACCTCACCGACCGCGCGCCCGAGCTCCACCGCCCCGAGGTCGGCACGATCGCTCAGCCGAACCACCTGGACGTGCTCCACGCCCAGACGCTCACCGATGATCACGAGGCTCCCCCCCTCGGCCACGACCGCGCGCGGGTCGTAGCGCGGCACGATCCGCCCTCCGCGCCTCTTCGGCGACCACGGACTCTGGAGGTCCAGCTCCACGAGCTCTCGGGGCGCGGCGTCGCACGGGCTGTCGTCCCACTCCGGGCACGGCGCGACGACCGTCTCCCCGGCCACCCAGGCGAACGCCCGCCCCTCACCGGCAAACGCGAGCCGCCTCACCGGCGCGCCGATCGCCACGCGGGCCTCGGAGAACACCCCGTCCGCTCCGACGTGCACGACCACCACCACGCTGTCATCCCCCTGCCCGACCCAGAGCCACGTCTGACCATCAGCCCCGGTGTGGCTCACCCCATTCCGCCAGCCGCTGTCCACGACCAGCCCGTCCAACACCACCGGCTGCAAGGCGTCCGTGAAGTCCACGCTCAACAGCCCCGCCCAGCCTCCACCGCCCGGCACCGCCCCATACACCACAGCCCGCCGCCCCCCGAGGCTCGCCACCGGCGCCTCGAAGTCGCTGTGCCACCCCAGCACGCGCAGCGACGGCGCATCGACCACCGCCAGCCCCCGCGGCTGCCCCAGCAGGACCAATCCCCCCTCGAGCACCAGCGGCGCCGACTGCTCCACGGGATAGGGGCTCACCCGACCACCGTCGTCCTCGAAGACGTTGAGCATGAGATCGCTCGGGGAAGGCGGCGCCACGGCGTTCCCCGGCTCCGAGGCGTCCGCCTCCGGGACGTCCGCCCCAGGCACGTCGCGCCCCGAGGAGGCATCATCGCTGACGCCGCTCGCATCCGGCTCATCATCGACCTCGATGGCGCCGGTACAGCCGGCCAACGCGCCGAGCACGCACATCACCCCGAGCCACCAACGCCACGCCCGCCCGCTTCCGATCATGGGAGCTCCCTCGCACACCGCACCGACCGAGCCACACAGGGCTCCCCGGTCCGTCAAGGTCTCGCGCATCCCATCCATCGGACACGCCAACCCCGACAGAGACGACCCCGCCGAGATGTGACAGCTCACCCGTGAATGTTTGTGCTCAAGCCGAACGAATCCGGGGCGACCGCAGGCGCGAAGCTCACAGCTCCGCCGGCCCCACCTCCGGATACACCCCGCCCCCTTGCCCGAACCGCTCCCCCAGAAGGCGAAGCCCGCGCTCAAGGCTCCCGAAGCACGGCACCTCCGCGGCTCTCACAGCGGCGAGGTCGATCCGACGGGTCATCTCCAGCTGTTGGACGGTGGGCTTGTAGCTGCGACCACGCGGGAGCTGCTTCGTCAACCACTCCTTCACGCCCCGACGCGCCTCCCAGGTCGCACCATCCCACCTCGCCGACGCGGAGAAGCCCAGATCCGTCATGCGGTCCAGGCACGGCAGAAAGAGCACCTCGTACTCGGGGTGCAGCAGCACATACGCCACGGGAAACGGCAGCGCGAGGTCCGCGAGCAGGCGCGCCTGCTGCGGAGCCAGGTCGCGGGGACAGGCGTCATCCTCATCGCGAAGGATGAGCAACGCGCCCGCATCGCCCTTGCTCCGCACAAACTCCGCGCCCCGCAGGACGCCCCTCGGCAGGTGCAGGTTCTTCCAACGCAGCGGAGATGACCACGGAACAAAGACGTCGAGCTCCGCGCTGAGACGGGCGATCAGGTTGCTCGCCGCCAGGGTCTCCCCGTGCCCCTCCACCAGCACATAGCCCTTCATGCCCGCTCTGGCTCCTCACCAGACAGGGACAGCTGCAGATCGCCCGACAGCAGCAGCTCGCCGAGCCGCAGCAGCCGGTCCTGCACGGGGCGCTTCTCGGCCTCTCCCATGCGTCTGACCTGAGTCACCCCATCGCGGCGCTCCACCACAAACACCGTGTCCTGCTCGATGTCGACGACATCCAGCAGCACCGGGCTGTGCGTCGTCACGATCACCTGTGACACCTCGCTCGCCTGTTTGAGGTAGTCGTAGAGCATCGGCAACGCGCCGGGGTGCACGGTCAGCTCCGGCTCCTCGACCCCCACGACCGGGAGCGCCGGGCTCTGGAGCAGCGCCGTCAGCAGCCCCGCCACACGCAACGTCCCGTCGGACTGCTGCTGCGCGCCAAACCACCGCTTGCCCTTCTCCACCATCGAGCGCTGCTTGAACTCCGCGATCAGATAGCCCGCCACGCTCGTCACCTTGACGTCCTCAATGTCGCCGGTGAGCTTCTTCAGCCCCACCACCAGCTCACCCTTACCATCCTCCTTGATCAGCTCACGCAGCACCGACACCCAGTTCTCGCCGTGCCGCTTCATCGGCCGCGTCGGATCGAACGTCTGCGGCGCGCGCAGCGTGTCCGGGAACACGCTGTAGACCACGACGTTCGACAGCAGACCGCACAGCTCGCTGAACCGCGCGTCCCCCGCCAACACGGTCAGGGCCAGCGACTGCTCGTCCATCCGAAGCACCAGCCCTGGCGGCCCGTGCCACGCCTCACCCTCCCGCTCGAAGCCCACTGCGGTGTCCCCCGACACCTCCGCCCACTCCGCCTTGACCCGATACTCCTCGACGCGATCCCCCGCGATCTCGAACCCGTACCGCACGGGGCCCGACGTCAGCGCCAGCTCCAGTTCGATACGCACGTTGTAGGGATGCCCCGAGCTCCGACGCCGCACCGCATCGATCCCCCCCCGATGCGTGATCGCCGCAGGGAGCCCCTGCGTCACCGCGTCCCGGACGAACGACAACGCATCAAGGATGTTCGACTTCCCCGCCCCGTTGGGACCGAGCAGGAACGATAACGCCCCGGGCCGCAGGCTCACGTCACGGCCCAGACTCCGAAAGTTCGACACCCGCAGCTCTTTGATCACACACCCTCCCTCTGGACTCTGCCGCTCGCCCCCCCCCCC
>Ga0210033_1002229_pt1 | contig 16839 bp, 15 predicted proteins | sample CryGeymeta201501_FD_185465 | JGI IMG/M metagenome (GOLD analysis project Ga0210033, IMG submission 185465) | Groundwater microbial communities from Crystal Geyser aquifers in Utah, USA - Crystal Geyser metaG 2015-01 (SPAdes) (version 2) | ecosystem: Environmental > Aquatic > Deep subsurface >... | reverse complement strand
GGCGCGGCGAAGGCCGTGCACCTCTGGAGGTCGAGTCTCGGGATGGCGTAGCGGACGCTGCACCCCGCCCAGAGATTGCGAGTAGTCCATTTATCCCCATGCGGAGTATGGTGCGCAGACACGAGCGCAACGCATGCGGCTTGTGCCAGATCAAATCATTGCCCGCCCGTCGGTGGGAGAGAAAAGGACACCATGATGTATCCCCACTCGCGACGCTTGTTCGTCCTGTTCGGCTTCTTGAGTCTGTTGGGCGGAGGTTGCGGTGGAGGAACCCGCGTCACCGACGGGGGCCTCGATGCCGGACCGGACACGGGCGTTGATGGGGGCATGGACGGCTCGGACGTGTGTGCGGGCCTGACCCTGTGCGCGACAGCGGGCGCGAGCTGCAGCGGGGAGACGCTGCTGACCTGCGCGGCCAACGCCGATGGATGTCTGGTGCAGACGAGCGACGACTGCACCGCGACGGGCGGCAGCTGCGACGACTCGGGTGCGACCGCCGTGTGCGCGTCCGATCCCTGCGCCGACGTGCCTGCAGCCGACCAATGCGCCGCGGATGGCGATCGTGAGTGCAGCGGCGACACGCTGCGCATGTGCGCGGCCGACGCCGCGGGCTGCTTCGTCTTCACCGACACCAACTGCGCGGCCGCAGCGGGCGGCACGTGTGACGACACGGGCGCCATGCCCATGTGTGTCATGCCCGTCGATCCTTGCGAAGGGCTCGCCGACGCCTGCGCCACCGCGGGCACGTCCTGCACGGGCGACAGCCTCGTGACTTGCGCGCCCAACGCCTTCGGCTGTCTGGTCGCGACCACCGACGACTGCACGGCCCGCGCCAGCGGCACCTGCGACGCGTCCGCCACGCCCGCCGCATGCACCTTCACCGGCGATCCCTGCGCTGGCGTCACGCAATGCGACACCCTCGGCGCCGTCTGCAGTGGCCCCGAGCTCGTGACCTGCGCGCCCGACGCCTTCGGCTGCAACGTGGAGACTCGCAGCGACTGCACGGCCGAGGCCTTCGGTTTCTGCGACACCACGACGGCTCCCAACAGCTGCTCCACCGCGGCCACGGATCCTTGCCTCGGCATGACGACCTGCACGCCCGCCGCCCCCAGCTGCGACGCGGACACGCGGGTCACCTGCGCGCCCAACGCCTTCGGCTGCAACGTGGAGGCGCGCACCGACTGCAGCGCGACCTCGCAGATTTGTGGTGACCTCGGGGGCGTCTCGCAGTGCGGCAACATCTGCGACTTCCGCGCGACCTGCTCCTCCGCGGCCTACTGCGACGGCGTGGACGCCGTCACCTGCACGGCGGACGCAGACGGCTGCTTGGTTGAGGATGCGCGCACCACCTGTGACGCGGGCCTCGCGTGCACTGCCGGCGCCTGCGCGCCTGCGTCCTGTCCTGCCGCGGCGCCCATCATCATCGACTGCGCCACCGGCTCCATCACGGGCAACACGGCGGATGGCAACACGGACGTCACCAACTACCCCGACTGCACGTCGCTGAGCTACCCGAACAACGGGCAGATCTTCGTCTTCCAGAACGCCACCCGCGCGCTGGTCGACATCACCTCGACCCGCCTCACCGGCACCCACGACTACGACCTCTTCGTGCTCGACGGGACGTCGGGCGACGCGTGCACCACGGCAGCGTGCCTCGACTCGAGCCGTGGCACCTCCGCCACCGAGAGCGTGAGCTTCGACGCTGCGGCGGGCGGCACCTACTTCGTCGCCTACGATCTCTACGGCAGCACGGCCGAGACCACGGACTACTCGCTCGACATCACCTGCACGCCGGTGGTCTGCGGCGACGGCATCGTCGTGTCGGGCGCGGAGAGCTGCGACGATGGTGGTACGGATCCTGGCGACGGCTGCTCGGCCACCTGCACGGTGGAGTCCGGCTATGGCTGCACGGGTACGCCTTCGATCTGCGCGCCCTTGTGCGGCAACGGTGTGGTCGACTCGGGCGAGGGCTGCGACGACGGCGGCACGGGCACCGGCGACGGCTGCTCGGCCACCTGCACGGTGGAGTCCGGCTACATCTGCAACGGCAGCCCCTCGGTCTGCTCGCCGCCCGCTGCCAACTCGACCTGCGCCGGCGCCACGGTGATCACGGCGGACACGACCATCACGGGCGAGGACATCAGCCTTGGTGGCCCACGTCCGAGCGGCACGGGCTGTGGCTCGAGCTCCGGCAACAGCGCCCTTTACTACAAGGTGACCATCCCGCCGAACTCGTTGGTCTCCGTGGCGACCACGGGCACCTTCGACCGCGTCCTCTTGACGGAGGACGCTTGCGGCGACGCGGCCTGCACCTCCCGCACGGACTCGTCGCCCGAGGGCACGACGCTGATGAACACGACCGGCTCGCCCATCACGCGCATCGTGGTGATTCACAACTACTCGTCGACCGGCACGGGCACGTACGACATCCGCTTCACCTATGGCGCCGCCACGGCGTCCAACTCGACCTGTGCGGGCGCGACGGCGATCACCACGGACACGAGCATCACGGGTGAGAATATCGTCACGGGCGGTCCGCGTCCCACGGGCACGGGCTGTGGCACGAGCTCGGGCGACAACGCGCTCTACTACGCGGTGACCCTGCCCGCGAACACGTCGGTCTCCGTGGCGACCACGGGCACCTTCGATCGCGTGCTCCTCACCGAAGACACGTGTGGCGCTGCCGCGTGCAGCTATCGCACGGACACGTCGCCCGAGGGCACGACGCTGATGAACACGACCGGCTCGCCCATCACGCGCATCGTGGTGATTCACAACTACTCGTCGACCGGCTCCGGCACGTTCGACATCAGCTTCACTTACGGCAGCTTCGCGGCCAACGCGACCTGCGCGGGCGCCACGGCGATCACCTCGGACACGACCATCACGGGCGAGGACATCAGCCTTGGTGGCCCACGTCCGAGCGGCACGGGCTGTGGATCGAGCTCCGGCAACAGCGCGCTCTACTATGCCGTGACCCTGCCCGCGAACACGGTGGTGGATGTGGCTACGACCGGCACCCTCGATCGCGTCTTGCTCACCGAAGACACCTGTGGCGCTGCCGCGTGCAGCTATCGCACGGACACTGCGCCCGAAGGCACCACGCTGATGAACACGACGGCCTCGCCCGTCACGCGAATCGTGGCCATTCACAACTACTCGTCGACCGGCACGGGCACGTTCGACATCAGCTTCACCTATCGCGCTGGCCCCACGGTCATCAGCGAGACCGAGCCCAACGAGGACGGAACGCCCAGCACGGGCGGCTCGGGCATCGCGGGCAACGACGTCGACGCGACCGCGATCACCAACGCGGACGCCAACGGCGCGATCACCTCGGACACGCTGATCAACGCGGCGCTCTCGCCCGCGGGTGACGAGGACGTCTTCGCCATCCAGAACACCACCGGTGCGCCTATCTCGGTCACGATCGAGACTGGCAACCCCACCGCGGGCGTGTGCTCCGCGGACACGGGCCTACGCCTGCTCGCCAGCGACCTCAGCGTCGTGACGACCGACGATGACGGCGGTCCCGGCGCTTGCTCGCGCATCGTATGGACCATCCCGGCGGGCGTCACCTACTACGCCCATGTGGTGGAGTATGGCGACAACGCGACCATCGATCCCTACCAGCTGACGATCGACTTCCCCTGACAGATGGGCGAACGACGCCGCGCTGACGCTTCCCCTCGGACCTAGGGGAAGCCAGCGCGACCTGCCCGCGACTGGCTCGGCGAATCTGGCGGCACAAACCAGAGACGCTACATGGGCCTCCACGTTCACCGAGGAGGCTTCATGTCCGTGGTTCTCTATCATCACCCGTTCTCACGTGCGGCCACCGTGGTCTGGATGCTCGAGGAGGTCGGCATCGTACGAGCTGCGCTACGTCGACTTCCAAGCGGGTGCGCACAAGTCGCCGGAGATGCTGGCGCTCAACCCCATGGGCAAGCTCCCCGTGTTGACGGACGACGGGCAGGTCGTGACCGAGGTGGCCGCGATCGGCCTCTACCTCGCGGATCGCTACGCCCTCGGTCTCCTCGCTCCCACGCCGGACGACCCGAAGCGCGCGCCCTACCTGCGCTGGTCGTTCTTTGCGCCCTCGGTGCTCGAGCCCGGTGCGATGGCGAAGATGGCGGGTTGGGACTTCAAGCCCAGTCAGGCCGGCTGGGGAGACTACGAGGCGATGCTCTCCGCGATCGAGTCTGCGCTCTCGCACGGGGATTTTTTGCTGGGCGACAGCTTCTCGATGGCCGACGTGATCTTCGGCGGCACCGTGCGCTACATGCTGCGCTTCAAGATGCTCGCGCCTCGCGCCTCGTTCCACTCCTACGCGGATCGCTTGGCGGAGCGCCCGGCATTGCAGCGCGCGGAGGCTCGCAACGCCGCGGTGATGGCCGAGCACGGCCTCGGTCAGTAGTCAGCCCGACGCCTCACGCCCGCACCGAGCTCAGCGACCGATCTCCTGGTAGTGGAGCTCACCGCGGTCCATCGAGTCACCGATGACGATGGCGAGGTTTCCGTTGGGCAGGCGCTCCATGTCGAGGGTCATCCAGCTCGACGGCGTCGTCGCGGGCAGGAAGAAAGCGTCGGACCACGAGTAGCGCGTGTAGCCGCCCGTCGGCATGCGCACGAGGAGCGAGACGGTGTTGTGGGTCGAGCTGTGCACGAGCAGCGCGGGGTTGCCGTCCCGGTCGAGTGCCATGTCGATGTCGGAGTGGGCGCCTCCCGAGAATCCACTGAAGACGACGGACTCGCCCAGGCCACCATCGCTTCGATCGAGGCGGCCCGCCGAGGTCGACCCCGTGAACATGGTCAGCACGCCATCGTCGCCCATCGCCGCCGCGGATTGGCCGTAGGTGGAGACCGCAACTGCGCCCGCCAGGTAGCGCGGCGCGCCACCGCCGGTGCCGAAGTCCTCGTAGTAGTCGCGGTCGTTCGGGAAGTCGTGGACGCCCACGAAGAAGCCGTCGTCACGTGCGAAGAGCTCGCTGCGCGAGTAGGCGCTGGCCGTGATCAGAGTGGGCAGGTTCAGCCAGGCGCCCGTGGTCGCCTCGTAGCGCGCCATGGCCAGACCCAAGGTGCCGTCGCCCGAGCGCGCCGAGGCGCCCGCGTACAGATCGCCGCCTGGCGCCCGAGAGATCGAAACTGCCGAGTCGAAGGCAAACACGTCGGGCAGGCCGGGGCGTAGAGACGACGTGGTGAACGTGCTGGCGGCGGGCGCGCGGGTCAAGAGGGTGAAGGAGCCGCTCCTGCCGGCGCCCGGCTGGTGGACCGCGATCAAGAGGGTGCCGTCCGGCGCCACCGCGAGATCCGCGTCGTCCTGGTTGCCCGAGCTTGCGGCCACGACCTCTGTCGTCGCGCTGGTCGCGCCTGCTGGGAGCGTCGCCATGCGCACGCTGCTCGAGCCCACCATGTACAGGACGGAGACGTTGCCCGCGGCGTCGAAGCCGATCTCCGGCGCGTGCCCACCAGTCGCCAGCGTCAGATCGCGCACGTAGGTCAGGGGACAGCAGGTCGTGCCGCAGGGCAGGGCGCTGGCGCTGCACACGCAGTGGCCCGTCACGCAGCTCGCCGAGGGTCCGCACTCCGAGGTTGCGGTGCACGAAGCGGGAATCACGAAGCCCGCGTCTGGCGTGCCGGAGTCCGCGACGCCGGTGTCTGCGATGCCGGAGTCCGCGACGCTGGTGTCCATGCCGGAGTCGGCGACGCCGGTGTCTGCGTCGCCGCTGTCCATGCCGGAGTCGGTGCCGGAGTCGGCGACGCCGCTGTCGGTCGCGGCGTCCATACCCGCGTCAGGCATGGCGGAGTCGACGGGCATGGCGGAGTCGACGGGCAGCGCCGAGTCGACGGGCATGGCGGAGTCGACGGGCATGGCGGAGTCGACGGGCATGGCGGAGTCCATGGTCGACCCGTCCGTGCCACCGTCCGCCGATGTGCCGCCACCGCACGCGGACGACGCCAGGAGCAAGGCCAGAGTCACGCCCAGGTTCGCATGTCGATTCATGTTCAACGTCCATCCTCCGAGCGCTCGGGCTCGACCCCACGGCTCAGCCGGCACTCTGTGGCAGACCTTCAGTCACAAGCAACTCCCAGGGCCGGTCGCTAGCGCTGGCGCCCGACCGGAGCCATCTTCCCGGCCATGCAAACGCTTCACGCCTCTCCGACCTCGCCCTTTGCCCGCAAGGTGCGGGCCGTCGCCATCGAGAAGGGCATCGAACTCTCGTTGGTGATGGTCGCGCCGCCCTACGTCGCCGTCGCACCGCTCAACCCGCTGGGCAAAGTCCCGGTGCTGGTGCGTGAGGACGGATCGGTCGTGTTCGACTCGCCGGTCATCGTCCAGGTGCTCGACGCCATGCCGTCGTCGTCTCCATCGCTGCTGGGTGAAGGCGAGACTCGCGTCGCGATCGAGGTGTGGCAGGCCCTGGCCGACGGCATGACCGACGCCATCGTGACCCAGATGCTCGAGGCGCGTCGCCCCCGCGCGCAGCGATCGACGGGTGTGCTCGAACACCAGCAGGGCAAGATCACGCGCGCACTCGAGTACGCCGAGGCCCGCGTGGGCGACACCTTCCTGGTCGACGGGCGCCTCACCGTGGCCGATCTGGCCCTCGCGTGTGCGCTCGGCTACCTGGACCTGCGTCACCCCGATCCCTGGCGTCCGACCTATCCACGCCTGACGGACTTCGCTCAGCGCTTGTCGTCGCGCCCGAGCCTGGCCACCACGGCGCCGCCCGCGGTGTGAAGGAGGTCGGCGGCCCACCAGGCCGCGAGCGACGGCAGCACTAACATCACCGTCAGCCGGAGCACGAGGAACGCGAGCATGGCGGCGACGGCGATCCAGCGACCGCTGCCTCCCATGAGCACGTGATTGCCCACGTCCCATGCGGCGAGTCCCCATGCGCCGAGAGCCTGCGCAGCGATCAGGGCGACCACGAAGAGAACGCGCCTTCGAACTCGCGCCTTCATGGCCTCACCCGGTCCCGTGCGGGCAGCGACGTGAGCTGCGCCAGGAGCAGCGCGTTGCCGAAGAAGCCGCCCACGGCGAAGCGCGTGGCGCCTCGGTGACTCGTCGAGACGCCGAACAGCCGTGTCGTGCGCAGCACGCGTTCGAAGAGCTCACGCCGATGATTGGCGCGCGCGGCTCCGAGGGTGAAGCCCGTGGCCGTGATCGACACGCCCAGCATCACAGGACCGGAGTCCACGTCGCCGTGTCCATCGTGGCCCTCGGCGTACTCACGGATAGCGCCCAGGCCGACCACGGATCGCTCATGGCGCGCCAAAGCGTCCGTGAGCCGTGCCGACAAACCAGAATCGACGAAGGAGAGGAAGTACGCGCTCACCGCCGTGCCACTGCCACGCGGTGCGTCCCTGTGGTGTCCCGTCGACGCGCGCGCCTGCTGCCAGAGGTAGCCGCTGCGGCGGTCGACGTAGAGCGCTTCGTAGCGCGGAAGCCAGGGCCGCAGGACGTCGCCGTGGTCCGCACCCGAGGCCTCGTCGTAGAGCGCGATGGAGGCGGCGCAGGCTGCGACGTCGGTGGGGAAGCTCTGCCCGGGGTAGGTCTCGATCACGGCGTGGGGCGCGCGCCTGAGGCGTCGGGCCAGCGCCTCCGTGATGCGTCTGTTCTGGTCCGCGAAGGGCGTCTCGGGGTGTACGCGCTGAAGCATCGAGAGCGCGAGGTTGGGCCAACCGAGCCAGGCGTCTCCGCGCGCGCTGGCCAGGCGTGTGAGCCCGTCGCCATGCCAGGCGCGGGTGGCGAAGCGTCGCTGCCCGAGACGCATCATGCGCTCCGCGGCGCGCTCCATCAGCGGCACGTAGCGCTCGCGCAGCTCGGGGTGTGCCAGCGCCACCTGGCCGAGTCCGAGGATGGCCATCTGGTATCCAACGAGCTCCCACTCGCCCTCGAAGCGTGGGTCCTGGAGATCGATGCCCGGCGCGTCAGTCCCGAGGTCGCGGGCCACGCTCTCCGCCAGCGCGAGCTGTGCATCGTGCTCACCGTCGAAGAGCGCCTCTTCGCCGAGCCCGAGCGTCCACCTTGGCACCAGGGCCAGAGCCAGCAGCGCACCCGAAAGCTGCAGCGCGAGACGGGCCCAAGGGCGCGCCCGTGCGTTCGACATCGAAGGCGGGCCTGGCTCCACGCCTCATCCTACGCTCGTCGTCTCCACACCTTCCTGCGCGACTTCGGGCGGACCACTCAGCGCGCGGCGGCGCCGCCGATGCGTAGGGGCAGCGAGCGCAGATGCTCCGAGAGGCCGGTGAAGGGGTCGATGCGCAGCAGATCGCCGTGGCAGCTGAAGCCGTAGAGTGTGGGACCGAAGGCGGCGACGGCCCAGATGCACGGGTAGCCGATCTCCCCGAGCAGGCGCGCGCTGCCGTTCGAGAGATCGATCTCCGCCAGCATGTCGCTGCCGACTTCGGCCGAGGGCACCTGCGTCGCCGTGACCAGCATGCGTCCGTCCACGAAGGCGATGTCTCCCGACGCGACCCAACCCGCGGGCAGATGCGCGACGACGTGGGAGGCGCCCGTCGTGCGGTCCATGGCGACGATGCGATCGTCCTGACCGGCCCCGAAGAGCACGCCGCCCGGGCCCTCTTCGAGCGCGACCAAGGCGCCCGGTGAAGGGAAGAGCGGTCGCACGGTGCCGGTGTGCTCGTCCACCTCGAAGACGGAGCTGAAGTTCACGCCGAAGAGCCGCCGGCCGGAGCCCAGTGCGATGTCCGTCAGGCGCGCCGTCAAGCTCGTCAGTCGCGTGTAGTCGCCGCTCGGCAGGTCCACCTGGTAGAGCGCGAAGGAGTCGTGGATCAGCGCCTGGGCGACGCAGCCGCGCACGGGATCGCAGCGATGGCTGATCGGACACAGGCTCTCGTCGGGCTCGTGTCGGCAGCCGTCGGGATCGGTACAGGAGTCCACGGTGCAGGCCACGCCGTCGCTGCAGCTCACGGGCCGGCTGCTGCAGCCCGCGACGGAATCACAGTGTCCGACGCTGCACACCGAGCCCGCCGTGCATGCGTGCGGGTCGACCCGCCGCGCGCAATGACCGAGCTCGCAGCTCTCGAGCGTGCACGCGACCTCGTCCGCGCAGTCGGCGCTGACTAGGCATTCGGGCACCTCGCCGTCCGGCAGCACGAGGAGTGCAGGATCTTCGTTCAGCCCCGTGCGCGCGCCGCAGCCCGCCAACGCGAGCGAGAGCAGCGTGAAGGTGAGGGCGTTCATTCGCACAGCCGCCGACTACCACGCGCCGTGGGGATTCACGAGCGGCGAGGGCCCGTCGGGTCTAGGCGACAGCCGCCAGCAGCCGTCGGCGCAGGCGGTGCACGGCCACACGGATGGTCACGGGCGAGGCGCCGAGGTCGCGCGCGACCGTCGTGGGCGAGGAGCCGTCGACCAGGCAGCGCTCGAGCAGCATGCGATCGCGCCCGCGGAGCTGACCGCTGTTGGTCGAGAGCCGGGCCAAAGATTGGCGAGCGGCGATTACGGCCTCGGCCGATGGACCGCCGGCCGCGAGCTCCGTCGCCGTGGACAGATCCGTCGTCGGTCGACGCCGGCGCCGATGGTCGATGATCTGCCGGCGCAGGATGGTCCTCAGCCAGGCCGTGGGCGCGCCCTCACCGCGGTAGCTCGGCCACGCGCGGTAGGCGGCGAGCCACATGTCTTGTAGCACATCGTCCACCTCGCTCGGACTCCGGAGCTGGGCCATGGCCGCTCGACGCATGGGCACGGCCTGCGTGCGCAGGAGCGTCTCGAAGCTCGCGAGGTCGGGGAAGAAGGAGGTCTGAATCATGGGGAGAGCGCCCTTTCAACAAAACTACACGGTTTAGTGTACTTTGGCATGAGGCGGTGTCCACCTAGACGAGGTAGAATCGTCGAGTCGGTCGCCCACTCCGAGGTTCAGGTGCCCAAGCCCGCGAAAAGAAGGAGCAAACGCCAGACGATCCTGGACGCCGCGCGCTCCGCCTTCGTCGAGCGCGGCTACGCGGCCACGAGCATGGACCTGATCTCGGCGCGCGCGGGCGTGTCCAAGCGCACGGTGTACAACCACTTCGGCAGCAAGGAGGCGCTGTTCGAGGCGGCGGTGCTCGAGTTCCACGACGCGCACAACCACGAGGGATTCGCGGCCATCGAACCCGACGCACCCCTCGAGCAGCAGCTCCTCATGATGGCCACGGCGCGGATCCACGGCCTGCTCGAACCCGAGACGATGGCTTTTCTGCGCATGCTGATCGGAGAGTTCATGCGCTCGCCCGAGCTCGCACGCGATCTGGGCAAACGCCTCAAGGATCCGGCCCACGATCCGTTGATCCCGCTCTTCGCCCTCGCGAGCCAAAGGAGCGGCGTCGTGGCAGAGCCCGAACGCCTCGCGGAGCACTTCTGGTCGCTGATGTTCGGCCTGATCTTCTGGCCACAGGTCGTCATGCACGAGGAGCAGTCGCCCGCCGAGCTCGAGCGCCGCACCGTGGAAGCCGTGGGTCATTTCTTGGTGGCTCACCCCGACATCCGCTGAGCCGTCGACGTAGCGGAAGGGCCGAGCCAGCGGCCGGGGAACGCTGCTCGCGATTCGCGCGTATCCTTTGGAAGATGCTCCGTGCGCTCTCGAGCCTGTTCCTCTGCCTCGCCCTCAGCGGCGTCGCCGAGGCGCAGCTCACGCCTCTGGACGAAGCGAACTCGAGCACGGCCGCAGCGAGCGTCGTGCCTGCGCCACCGCCAGGCTACCTGGGCCGCCGCAGCTCGCCCCCGCGCAGACGGCATCATCGCCCGCCCGACACTGGCGGTTGGCCTCGCCTCTTCGTGCTCTCCGCGGACTTCGTGTTCGCGTCCGTCGACTTCGCTCAGGCCGACTTCACGGACTCCCACGAGCTGAGGCAGATCCGTGGAGAGGCGCTGCGTCTCGGTCGCCATCGCGCGCCCGGGGCAAGCGTGTCCATGAGGTTGGCTCCGACGCGCTTCATGGATCTCGGGGTCGACGTCGGCTTCCTCGCGCCCCGCATTGGAACGCCTGGTGTCGTCATGACGCCCGGCCGAGAGCTCGTCTCCGTCCGCTCGGCCCACGTGGCGTACTGGCATGGTGAGCTGAACCTGGTGGCGCGGCACGCAGGGTTCGCCCTCTCCGCGGGCATGCGCGCCGGCTGGTCGCGGACGGTGCTCGAGCTCGACGGCGATGGACCGGCCACCATGCGCGCGGCGCGGGCCAGCGCCGGTCCCCACGTCGACGTCCGCGCTCACGTCTACCGCTCGCTCTTCCTGCACGTCGGCGGCTTCGTGGACATGCTCGCGTGGCCCGACGCGCAGCTCGAGGCCGGCTTCGGCCTGGCGCGTCGCTGACTCGCGGGCGGCTAGCGCTCAGCTCATCTCCACCAGGTGCATGTCGGTCTGTGCGGCGGGCTCCTCCGCCTGCACCCCGACGGAGGGTGCGTCCGCGTCCGTGACGATGCAGTTCCGACCATGGCGCTTGGCCTCGTAGAGCAACTCGTCCGCCCGCTTGAGCAGGGGCGCGATGTCGTCAATAGGCGTTGTCGCCGTGACGACGCCGACGCTGCAGGTGAAGGGCGGGCCACCGTAGCGCTCCACCCCCTGCGCCAGCGCCGCGCGGAGCCGCTCGAGCGCCGCCTGCGCGCCGACGGCGTCACAGCCGGGCAGCAGCAAGCCGAACTCCTCGCCGCCCAGCCGCCCGACGAGGTCGCCGGGACGCAAGCTCGTCTTCAGGATCGAGGCGAAGAGCTTCAGCGCGCGATCCCCGGCCTCGTGACCGGTCGTGTCGTTGAGGCGCTTGAAGTGGTCCAGGTCCAGCATCGCGACCGCGCAGCTCTGTCCCGCGACCTCGCTCGCGACGCGACTCGCGGCCTCGCCGAAGCTGCGGCGATTCATGAGCCCGGTCAGCGGGTCGGTGCGGGCTTGGAGCTGGGCCGATGAGAGCGTTCGCAGCATGCCGAGGCGCGCTCCCACGTGCGTGGCGATCAGCTCGAGATGGCCGATGGCTCGCGGCTCCACGGGCTGCTCGACCGGGCCGGCCACGTGGAGCACACCGATGGTCCGCCCCATCACGTTCAGCGGCGTGCACACGGCCGTGAGCACGCCTGCCTCGCGCCCTCGCAGCCGGGGGCAGGCGTCCAGGTTCTCGCTGGAGTCGAAGCGCAGCGTCGTCCCTCGGCGGATGGCGGCGCAGCTGTAGAGGTGCGACACCGGGCACGCGGGAGCAGGCGCCCCCGGGTTCGAGGCGCATCGGCGCAGGTGGGCCCGACTCGAGTCGGCCAACAGCGCCTCGGCGGGGACGTCGGGAACCACCTGAGCCAGAGCGCGCTCCACGACTTCCAGCGCCTCGTCTTCGGAGTCCGTGAGATCCAGGGCGCGCTGAAGCTGGCGATCGAAGCGGCTCGAGACCTCTTCCAGGGCCCGAGCCACGTCCCGCGTGCGGATCTCGTCGGAGACCGCCTCGACGGCGCGCGCGAGCGTCGCCAGCGGGCCCACTCCGTCCCCGGCGACGCTCGGCACATCGCGACCCGCCATGCGCTCCTCGAGGAAGTGGGCCAACGCCTGAAGGCGGTGACGCACGAGACGGAAGACCCAGCTGGTGAGCAACGAGGTGATTGCCCCGAAGACGAACAACCCGAGCACGCAGCTGATCCAGATGCGGCGCAGCGCGTCCCCGATCTCGTCGATTCGAGCCTGCCCGAGCTGCCCTCGGGCCGCTTCCTCACCGAGCATCTGAGTCCAGCTCCCGATCTCGCCGAAGAGCGCTCCCGTCACGACCAGGATCAGGATCGTGAAGACCACCATCGGGGCAAGGGTGGTGAGCAGCGCGCCCTGTAGCGTGGTTCGGCGGGTGGTCATCTCACGCTGGAAACGGCAGGTCGTACTGGAACTTGAGCCCTATCCATGTCTGGGGCGCGATCCACGTCAGTCAGTAGACGACGTGCGTTGTGGATGCGCTGGTTCCGGATGAGAATCGCGCCACCGACGGGCCCTGCACGCGCCCTTGACTTCCCTCCTACCGCATCCCCACGCTCTCCGCTTTGCTTCCCACCATCGACACCAAATCGCTGCCGCTCGTGCGCATCACCTACCCCTCCGTCCTCAGCCCGGAGGACGTGGACGAGTACGCGGCACAGGTCGGCCGTCTGCTTTCGAGGGCGCGCATCGCGACCAATGTGGACATCCGACAGATCGATCCCACGGTGCCCGGCGTGGCGGGTCGTAAGTACCTGGCCGAAGCCGTCGATCGCGTGACGAAGGCGCATCCCGGCCGGCTGATCGCCGAGGCCATCGTCATGGACTCCGCCGTGCTCCGTGGCCTGTACACAGCCTTCTGCTGGGTGCGCAAAGACACGAGCTACGTCAGCAAGGCTTTTGGTGACGTAGCCGGCGCCGAGACCTGGGTGCACGCCCAGATCGAGTCTCTCAGGTAGCCGGCTTCATTCGACCCTGCTTCGCATCCCCCTCTGACGTGGGCTCCGCGGCTCGTGTAGGGTCCGGGCCGTGGACGCGGCGGACAAGCTCACCTCCTATCAGAAGCGCCTCTTCCTCTTCCTGGGCGTCGCCACCTTCTTCGAAGGCTACGACTTCCTCGCGCTGACGCAGATCCTGCCCAACCTGCGCGAGGACATGCACCTGTCCATGGCGTGGTCGGGCTACCTCGTCGCCATCATCAACAGCGGCACGGTGCTGGCCTACTTTCTGATCCGGCGCGCTGACCGTTGGGGGCGACGCCGGCTGCTCACCGTGACCATCGGTGGCTACACCCTCTTCACCTTCGCCACCGGCTTCGCGCCCGACGTGATCAGCTTCGCGGTCCTGCAGCTCATCGCGCGCATCTTCCTGATCGCCGAGTGGGCGACCAGCATGGTGATCGCCGCCGAGGAGTTCCCGGCCCATCGACGCGGCATGGTGATCGGCGTGATCCAGGGCTTCAGCAGCCTCGGATCGATCTTCTGCGCAGGCGTGGTCCCGCTCTTGCTGAAGTTCCCGCACGGCTGGCGCACCGTGTACTTCGTGGGCGTGATTCCGCTGCTCTTGCTGGCCTTCGCGCGTCGCGGACTGCACGAGACGAAGCGCTTCGAAGAGATGAAGGACCACGCCAAGCACAGCCTCTTCCGCATCTGGCGCACGCCCTACAAGAAGCGCGTGCTCATCCTCGCGTCGGTCTGGTTCTTTGGCTACATCGCCTCGCAGAACGCCATCGCCTTCTGGAAGGAGTTCGCCATCGGGGAGCGCGGCATGAGCGACGGAGAGGTCGGCCTCGCCATCAGCATCGCCGCTGTGCTCGCCATGCCCTTGGTCTTCCTCTCGGGCAAGCTGATCGACGTGATCGGTCGGCGTCGCGGCGCCATCGTGGTCTTCCTCGTCGCCTCCGTGGGCGTCTTCGGCTGCTACACGCTCTCCGGCTTCGTGCCGCTGACGGCCGCGCTCGTGCTGGGCATCTTCGGCGCGAGCGGCTTCTTGCCCATCCTCGAGGCCTACAACTCCGAGCTCTTCCCGACCGAGCTACGCGCCGACTCCTTCGCCTGGTCCAACAACCTCCTCGGCCGCATCGGCTACGTCGTCTCGCCGCTGATCGTCGGCCAGATCGCGCAACAGATCGGCGCCTTCGGTCCCGTCGTCGCCGCGACGGCCGTCTTCCCGATCATCGCCGCCTTGCTCGTGTGGTTCCTGCTCCCGGAGACGCGCCTGCGCGAGCTAGAGGAGACCTCCGCGCTCTGAGGTGTCAGCGCCTCAGGGCGTCCGCCGTGACGACGTTTTCGATGACCTCGTGGCCATAACCTCGTTGGCCGTCAACTTGTGGCCAGTAAAAGAGTCTATTGTCGGCCATAACTATTTGGGCATTCAAGTTGTGGCCCCTATTCCAAGAAGCTGTCGGCCGCCTCAGCAGCCGGTCGCGCAGCGCATGACGAACCTGCGCGAGGACTCGTCCTGCGGGGAACGCGACCCTCTCGCCGTGCCGTGCGGGTCGTCCGCTACTCGCCAGCGGCGTCGCGCGGAACGACCGAGAGGTCCAGCTCCATGCCCAGCGCTGCGACGTACTTCTCCAAAGTGGAGAGCCGCACGTCGGAGCCCGCTTCCAGGCGGCTGACGATTGACGCCGAAGTCTTCATCGAGGCCGCGACCTCCGTCTGCGTCTTTCCCGTCGCACGACGCTTCTCCGCCAACTCCCGGGCGAACGCCTGCCGTCTCTCGGCGTCGCCGACGAGGCGCACAAAACCAGGCTCGCGGACCTCTCGCTCGGCCACGTAGGTGTCGAGATCATCTGTCGCTCGTGTTCGTCGTCGCCCGGACATGCTTAGCATATATGATATATCGAATGTGATGCGAGCGCTACACGAGCGAGGCTACTTTCGCGCCTTGCCGGTGTCTGCGCCACGCTTCTTCCAGTCCGCCAGGCGTGGTGCAGCGAGGTCGATTGTCCGGGCAGGCGTCTCTTGGGTCTTCTTCGTGAATCCCTCCAGCGCCAACAGCACTTGGCCGAAGCGCCCCTCACTGCTGAACAGCACTCGGTAGGTTCGGTTGGCGCCATCGACTCGCACTTCCCAGATGTCGCCGCGCAGGTGCCGCGCTGCTCGCATGCCCTCGACCGCCAGGTACTTCATCGCCGCCACGACCTCTGCTGCGTCAGCCGACGGCAGTTCGTCCAGGAAAGCTCGCACCGGCTTCGCGCCGCCCGCCGTTTCGTAGAACCGCCATTGTCTGCGGTGTGTCCTCTCCCTCGCCACAGCACCCCATACCTACATCGCTCGGACTCGAGAGTCACGACGCCTCGTCGCCGGAGGACGACGACGCGTCACCAGCCCCGGCTGCCTCAAGTCGACGCGCTGACGAGCCCTGTCGTAGCGCGCGTCGGTTGCTCGGCGTCGCGGATCAGGATCTTCAGCGCCCTCTTCTGGCGCAGAGTGACGGAGGGTTTCAGCTCGAGGCGTTGACCGGGCAGTAGCTCGACGTGGAAGCGCTGCATGATGGCGGCCATCACGAGGGTCGCCTCCATCAGAGCGAAGTGGTTGCCGATGCACACGCGGGGTCCGCCGCCGAAGGGGAAGTAGGCGTAGCGCGGGATCGACTTGGCGCGCTCGGGCAGCCAGCGATCCGGATCGAAGCCCTCGGGGTTGGGGAAGAAGCGCGGGTCGCGCTGGACGACCCATTGGCTGATCAAGATCTGCGCGCCCTTGGGGATGTGCACGCCGTTGATGTCCACGTCCTCGAGCGCCTCGCGGCCCGTGGTCCACGCAGGCGGCAACAGACGCATGGACTCCTTCAGCACGCGCTCGGCGTAGGGCAGGCGCGAGACGTCGGCTGCGGTCGGCGTGCGCCCCTCGAGCACTTGCTCGATCTCGGCGCGCAGCTGTCGCTCGACGTCGGGCTGCTTGCTCAAGAAGTAGAAGGTGTGGGCGAGCAGGAGCGCGGTGGTCTCGTGCCCCGCGAGGAAGAGAGTGATGGCCTCGTCGCGCAGCTGCTGATCCGTCATGCCCGAGCCGTCGTCGTCCTGCGCCGCGAGCAGCGTGCCGAGCAGATCGTTGCGCAGCTCTCCGCTCTGGCGACGCTCGGCGATGATCTCGAAGACCAGGGCGTCGAGGTCGGCGACGGCGCGCGACACGCGACGGTTGAGCGGCGTGGGCACCCAGGCGGGCAACTTGAGCATCGCCTCGGGGCTGTTGGCGAAGTACTCGTTCAGCACTTCCATGGAGTGCCTGACCACGTCGACGCCTTCGGGACCGACGCTGGTGCCGAAGAGCACGGCGGCGACGATTTCCATGGTGATGCGGCTCATCTCGTCTTGCAGGCTCAGCGTCTCGCCGCCGCGCCAGCTCCCGAGCTCGCGCTTCGTCACCTCCACCATGGTGTCGCTGTAGCTCGCGATG
>Ga0210033_1002228_pt1 | contig 16842 bp, 21 predicted proteins | sample CryGeymeta201501_FD_185465 | JGI IMG/M metagenome (GOLD analysis project Ga0210033, IMG submission 185465) | Groundwater microbial communities from Crystal Geyser aquifers in Utah, USA - Crystal Geyser metaG 2015-01 (SPAdes) (version 2) | ecosystem: Environmental > Aquatic > Deep subsurface >... | reverse complement strand
GCCTGCCCGCCCTTTCCTTGCACGGTCTACGCCGTTCCTTTGGCACCTTGTCGGAGTGGGTGGAAGTCCCTGCCGGTATCGTGGCGCAGATTATGGGGCACAAGCCGAGCGCGATAGCCGAAAAGCACTATATCCAGCGGGAACTAGACTTGCTGCATTTGTGGCACGTCAAAATTGAAGCGTGGATATTGAACGAGGCCGGAATACAGTTTGTGCCAGTGCAGGCCGGTTTGCGGGTGGTGGCAAGTAAGTAACGAGTTAGCCCCGCCTAGTTTTAGCGGACGAAGAGCCGGACACCTTCACCGGCCTGACGGGGTTCCTGATTGAAGGCGCATTGTGAAGGGTGCGAACATGAGCAACGACATAAAGCCAATATCCAAAGCACCGCCGCCAATTGAGCCGATTCGGGGCAGTGGCAGAAACGCATTCCGTCCCAAGCGTAATAATGCGCTTCCTGATTGGGCTAAATGGAAATACATGCCCGAAGTGGAAGCATCCCAAGCCTGCGCCCTTGCCTTTAACTTTGACCCTGATTCGATGAGGCGAAGCCCTGATAGCTGGATGACTCCCGGCGCAGATATATTTTTGCCAGAGAGTTTTCCAAGTGATGAAGTTGCCGGAAAATTCGAAAATCTGATGGAGATAGCCAAGTCCAATAAACTGCAAACCATCCACTTCAAAATCAATCTGCCGGAGTTCGCCGCATGGTGCGCCCCTGTAGTGCATGGCCTGACAGGCCGCGACATTCCGCCCGAGTTAGCGGCATTAGCCAAGGCCACACCACAAGCCGCCCCGATGGTGGAAGCCGGGACAGTGGCAACGCCGAGCATTGAAGCATGGAAGGCAAACGCTAGGCAGATAGCCGAAAAAATCCACAAGGGAAAACCATCGCTTAACGTAGAAAAGATTGCAGAAAAAACGCACGCCGAAATGACTGCACGAAAAGCCAAAGGCGAATCCGGCATGACCGGGCGCGGTGGCAAGGTTCCAAGTGCCGACACCATTAAACGCCATGCACTAACCGGCATTAAATCGTAAGGCATTCGGGCATTGCCCTGAATTGCCCCAAGCGCAAAGCCTTATCCTGCAAGGCTTTCAAGCGTATTTACTATACCTTGGAACATTGATTGCGGGCATTTAACGCATGGTTAGATTGATAAACCTCAAAACACCTATGAGGATTTATCAACATGACAACCGCAACCGCTCAAACATTCCCGCCGCTGGAACTGGAAACACGTTCGCACGTTCCAACCGACCAAGCCGCTTTCTACTGTATGCGTGCGCCGCAAACCATGCGGATGTGGGCTGCGCTAGAACCTAAAAACGCAATCAAACCGATTCGCGTCAACGGGCGTTTAGCATGGCCTGTTGCTGCAATCCGTGCGCTGCTGGAAGGCGGTGCGAAATGAAAAACCCGGACAGCCGCCAAGCATCATCCGGGTTTAAGCAAACGTCATTCTTGCCTGAACCGGATTTTAACCCGATTTACCCATGCCCGAACACACTCCCTGCTCGATGCCTCGCCTTGATGCTGAACGGGCAAACTTTCACGCATCCCGAGTTTGAACAGATAACAGGCAGCTGGCGATTAAGTGCCGTAATTTTCACCTTGAAAGAATTGGGCTGGCCGGTGGAATCGTTTGACCTTTCCGCACCATCGCCGGAATGCCCGTCCCGGACAATCAGCCGTTATTTCCTGCCGCCGAAAGTTATTCAGGCCGTGTTTGGGGGTGGGCAATGAACGAAATCGAACGCGCTGCCGATGCGCTTCACCATATTGATGCAGGGTGCGCCCGTGATGAGTGGGTGCGCGCTGGCATGGCCGCGAAGTCTGCCGGATTAGACTTTGATGACTTCCACAACTGGAGCGCATCCGCCGGGAACTATGCCGGGGAAAACGAGTGCCGCACAGTCTGGAAATCGTTTGATGATTCTGGAGCTGTGACACCTGCGACACTTTACGGAATGGCATTCGCACAGGGCTGGAAAGACCCGAGCAAATCACGCGCCAAGGGCAGCAATGGAGCGCGCCCTAGCCTACCCCTTGCCCGAGCAAAACAAACGCCGCAAACGCCCGTTAAACAGGCCGAGAGCGCAAACGCTGTTGCTGTTTGGGATAGGTGCATACCGGCAACTGATGGCGAGGCATACATTTTTCGCAAACAAGGTTCGCCGGACGGATTAGGGGTTTATCCGGCCAGTGCATCGCCGCTTGTTATCCGTGGGCAGAATGTAACGGGTTATCTGGCCGTTCCATGCTGGAGCGGTGACGAACTGCAAACGCTGCAATTCATTCCGCCGAGCAAGGGCGACAAATTGAACCTGCCGGGTGCATCGTTCAATGATGGATTTTTCATCGTGGGCGAAGTGACCAACCGCGCCTATATCGCGGAAGGTATCGGCCAAGCGTGGGCAATCAACAAAGCAACGGGAGCCGCCGCCGTGGTTTGTTTTGGAGCCGGGCGCATGGCACGGGTTGCCGCCGTGCTGCGCGGAAAATATCCCGATGCCGCGCTGGTGATATGCCCCGACCGTGGCAAGGAAGCCGCTGCCGCCAAGATTGCCGCTGATGTATCAGGCATGTTTGTTTCAATGCCCGATGACGCGCCGCAAAATTACGATTGCAATGACCTGATGCAGGATGCCGGGCTGGATGCACTGACCGCCTTGCTGGAACGCGCTATAGAGCCGCCTATCGAATACCCCTTGAGTGTTGCATTCGCTGACGAACTCACAGGCGAATTCATGCCGCCAGATGAAATTGTAGAGGGTGTTTTAACTGCCGGTGATGGGAGCATTCTTTACGGTGATTCAAATTCCGGTAAAACTTTTTTTGTCATTGACCTGGCCTGCGCTGTTGCCCGTGGCGTGCCGTGGATGGGAAAACAGACAGAGCCAGGGTTAGTGATATATCTGGCCGCCGAATCTCCTGCATCGGTGCGCAGTCGCATCCAAGCCTATCAGCGACACCACGGGGTTAAGGTTCCGAACTTCGCTATTGTGCAAAGCCCGATTGACCTGTTTGACGGCGATGCCGACACCGACAAGCTGATTCAACTGGTGAAGCAAATCGAATGGCAAAAAGGACAACAGGCACGCCTGATAATCGGTGACACACTGGCACGTTTATCCGCTGGTGCGAATGAAAACGCCGGGCAGGATATGGGGCTGGTAGTAAGACGGTTCGACCGCATCCGCACAGAATGTAAAGCGCACTTCTTGTTAATTCACCATAGCGGGAAAAATGCCGCTGCCGGGGCGCGTGGGTGGAGTGGTGTGCGCGCTGCTGTTGATACCGAAATCGAAGTGACTGATTCACCCGCCGGGAAATGCTGCGAAATCACAAAGCAACGTGACCTTGCAACCAAAGGCGACCGCATCGGGTTCAAGCTCCATGTTGTGACACTAGGCCTGACCAAGTGGAAATCGCCCGCCACAAGCTGCGTGGTGATGCCTGCTGATGCACCAGATAAACAATCCGGCAAGCGTATCAGTGAAGTGGGCGGGGCAATTGTTGAAATGCTGCGCACCAAAGGGACGGGCGTTAAAAAGCGGGATGTGGTGGCGCACTTCGCCGAAAGATATGTGAGCAGCGCGGTATATCGGGAACTCAAAAAGCTGGTGGAAGGTGGGCAGGTTAAAGAGCTGATGGGCGTGGTTAGTGCCGAAGTTAGCGAGGTGCGAAATGGTGCGAATTAGTGCTAAACACCTATCTGCACCCGAGGTTCTTTTAGTGCCAATTGGTGCCAAACCCTATAGGGTGGCACCAATCAGCACTAAACCTGCACCTGATATTGAAACTGACTTATTGGGTGATGCTTTACTACTGGAACGAAAGCACGCCCGACCCGAAGCCGCTGCATTGCAGGAAGTTTTGATGGCGTTATCTGCGCATCCTGCCGTGGCATGGGTGGAGCGGATGAACTCGGGAGCGGCGCGAATCGGCAATCGGTTTGTGCGCTTCGGGTGGCCGGGATGCCCGGACGTGTTGGGGCAACTTCGGGACGGGCGCTTGATTGGTGTGGAAGTGAAAGCTGCCAAGGGAAGGTTAAGGCCCGAGCAAGCCATATTCCTTGAGCGCATCCGCCTTGCGGGTGGCGTGGGATTCATGGCGCGGGATTGCCGGGACGTTTTTCGGGAATTGCCGATAAATACGGCAACAAACGGCGGGGGTAGGTCAGTTGTCTATTCGCCTGAATAATCAGTTAAATAAACTAAAAAACAACCTATTAAAATAGTGGGAAATAGTGACCGCCGCTAGAGATAGCCCGGCGGTTTTTTATTGGTTTATAAAACCCACACAGTTCGGAAAATCCTACACTGCGCCTACACGGACATAAACCAGCCGGACGTAAAAAAGGCCTGCGTCTCTGCAAGCCTTGATTTTACTGGTGCCGCTTGTCGGATTCGAACTGACGACCTACCGCTTACAAGGCGGTTGCTCTACCAACTGAGCTAAAGCGGCTAGGTTCAAACTGGTGGGTCGGCCGAGATTCGAACTCGGGACCAACGGATTAAAAGTCCGCTGCTCTACCGGCTGAGCTACCGACCCCAAAAAGAGCGCGCATTATACGGATTAAGGCCCGCGAGTCAAACCGTGCGCGCTTCAAACTGCGCGGTAAGCGGTGGGATCCGGGATTCCCGCCGCGCGAAATCCCTCGCGCCGCAGACGGCAAGAGTCGCAGCGACCGCAGGCTTGACCCTGTTCGTCAGCCTGGTAACAGGAGACCGTCTGCGCATAATCAACCCCCAGCTGTGTGCCCTGGCGAATAATTTCGGCCTTGCTCATATCCATCAGCGGCGCATGCAACTTGAGTTGTTTCCCTTCGGCGGCGGCTTTGGTCGCCAGATTCGCCATCTGCTCAAAGGCGGCGATAAAAGCGGGACGGCAATCCGGGTAACCGGAGTAGTCCACTGCGTTCACCCCGATGAAAATATCCCGCGCCTGCAACACTTCCGCCCAGGCCAGCGCGAGCGACAGCATGATGGTGTTTCGCGCCGGCACGTAGGTGAGCGGGATGCCGCTCGTCTCTTGCTCCGGCACCGCGATATTCGCATCGGTCAGCGCCGAGCCGCCGAACGCGGCCAGATCGATATTGATGACCCGGTGTTCGTGCACGCCCAACGCGCGCGCAACCCGTTGCGCGGCGGCGAGTTCGGCGTGGTGGCGCTGGCCGTAGTCCACGCTCAGGGCACGACACTGAAAACCCTGCGCGCCGGCCATGGCCAGCACCGTGGCGGAATCCAGCCCTCCGGATAACAGGACGACTGCCCGCTTCATCGTCCCGCCTCGTTGCCCCATAGGAGCTTGTGCAACTGCAATTGAAAACGCACCGGCAGATGATCGCGCAGAATCCATTGTGCCAGTTCGGACGGCGCCAATTGTCCCTGCGCGGGGGAGAAAAGAACACCGCAACGCCCGGCTAATTTGTGTTCGTGCAATACCTGCTTCGCCCATTGGTAATCCGCCTCGCCGCATAGCACGAACTTGATCTCGTCCTGCGGTTTGAGTTGTTCCAGATTGGACCAGTAATTCTTTTCAACCTCGCCCGAAGCGGGTGTTTTGATGTCGAGCACGATCATCACCCGCTCATCGACACGGGAGATGTCGAGCATGCCGCCGGTTTCCAGAGAAACGGCATAACCTGAATCACACAGGGCGCGCAGCAGTGACAGGGAATTTTTTTGCGCCAGCGGCTCGCCACCGGTCACCGTTACGTAGCGCGGCGCATGCCGCGCCACGGCCGCCAGGATCGCGGGCAAGGGCAGGGTTTGTCCGCCGCTGAAAGCGTAGGCGGTATCGCAATAGGAGCAGCGCAACGGGCAGCCGGTCAAACGCACGAACACGGTTGGCAATCCGGCGCGACTGGTTTCACCCTGCAGGGAATAAAAGATTTCGCTGATGCGCAGTGTGTCGGCGACGGGCTGATTCATGGACTGCGGGGAAAATTATTTGAGCGTGGCCAGCCGCTTTTTGGCTTTGTCTGCCGCGTCGCTGCCGGGAAAACGCCTGATCAGCCGGCCGAGGGTTGCCTTGGCCTTGCTTTTTTGTTTCAGCAACAACTGGCTTTCAGCCAGATTCAGCATCGAATCCGACGCGCGCGGATGGTCATCGTGTTTGTCCAGAAGGGTGCCATATGCACTCGCCGCATTGGCGTAATCGCGGCTCAGGAAATAGGCGTTGCCCATCCAGTAATAGACGTTGGCGGCGTGTGCCGATTGCGGATACTGCCGGATAAACTGGCTGAATGCGCTCGCCGCCTCGGCATAGCGTTCGCTGCGGTAAAAAGCATAGGCGGCGTCGAAGGCCTGAATTTCGCCGCCGGGAGGATTTCCGCCGGTTCCGGTGGCGGCACGCGAACCACCGCCAACCGTGTTCTCCAGCGGACGCAGGCGCGAATCGATATCGGTGTAAAAATCGCGCAAACGCTTTTCCGAGTCCTGCAGCGAACGTCCAATCAGTTCGAACTCACCGCGCTGTTTGCGCAGGTCCGCGGCCTGCATTTCAAGCTGCATCTGCAGATCGAGAATGGAACGCACCGCCAGCCTGTTCTGAATCTCGCTTTCGGCCAGACGCTTTTCCAGTTGCACCACCCTCGCCTCGAGTCGTTGCACCGCCTGGCGCGCATCGTCATCAGCAAACAGCCCCGCAAAAGCGGGGCTGCTCACCAAGCACAAACCGCCCAACAAACAGGAGGCTGTCTTTAGCATCTTTACTGCGCGTTGTAGTTGATGTCGGCGCGGCGATTCTGCGACCAGCAAGCTTCATTGTGGTCGTTGCAGCGCGGTTTTTCCTCGCCGAAGCTGATCGTTTCGATTTGCATTGCATCGGCACCGCCCAGCACCAGTGCGCGCTTGGTATTTTCGGCGCGGCGCTGGCCCAGCGCCAGGTTGTATTCACTACTGCCTCGTTCATCCGCGTTGCCTGCAACACGCACGGTTACGCTTGGATGGGCGGCAAGAAATTGCGCATGCAGCAGAATCGTGTCGCGGTCGGCGGCTTGCACGGCATCCACATCAAACGGGAAATACACGCTGTTCTTGCTTTGCAAAGCGGCCATCTCATCCGCTACTGCCTGGCGTGCAGTCTGGGCCTCGGCTGCGGCCTGGGCATCCGCAGCAGCTTGGGCATCCGCCGCCGAAGTGTCAACCGCGGCTGCCGCATTGCTCACCGGCGCAGCCGCTTCTTCTTTGGGCTTGTTGCTGGCGCAACCGACCAGAAAATTCACCAGAAAAATTGCCAAAATCAGTTTTTTCATTGCATTGACTCCTTCGATTGATCGTTATTTCGGAAACGGGCCCCACATCGGTTCGCGGATGTCTCCGCGCTGGGCAACCATCTTTTGCTTCACCCTGCCATCGCTTGAAACGGTTGCCAATATACCACGACCGCTCATTTCTGTGGCAAACAGGATCATTTTCCCGTTCGGGGCAAAACTGGGTTTCTTCTCCCATCCACCGCCGGTCAGTATCTGGGTTTGGGCGCCGTCAAAGTCCTGCACCGCGATATAGAACACACCCTCCTTGAACAGGGAAAAGACAAATCCTTTGCCATCCGGCGCCACCCGTGGCGAGAATGCGCTGCCGCTCTCGAAAGTCAACCGGGTGACTGTTTCGTCGGCCAGCGACAGACGGTAAATCTGCGGGCTGCCGCCGCGATCCGAAGTAAACAGCAAATTCTGCCCGTCCGCGGTGAACGCCGGTTCGGTATCAATCTGATAGCCCCGGGTGATCCGGCGCAAGCCCTGGCCATCCCGTCCCACCAGATACAGGTTGGAGCTGCCGTCGCGGGTCAGCACCAGCGCCAGCCTGGTGCCATCCGGGGACCACACCGGCGCGCTATTGCTGCCCGGGAATTCAGCCAGCAGGCGGCGCTGGGCGGAGTCGATGGATTGCACATACACCATCGCGCGCTGGCGCTCGAAACTGACATAGGCGATCTGGCGCCCGTCGGGCGACCAGGCCGGCGAAATGATCGGCTCTTTCGAGGTCAGCAGTGATTGCTCGCCATAGCCGTCGCTGTCCGCCACCACCAGCCTAAAACTGCCCTGGTCGCGGTTCACATACACGATGCGTGTGCTGAACACCCCCGGGCTACCGGTCAGCCGCTCGTACACCAGATCGGCGATACGGTGCGCGATGGCGCGCAGATGCGGGCGCTTTGCCGTCACCACTTGCGCCATCAGTTCCGCATTGCGCACCACGTCGAACAGGCTGAATCTGACCGCGAGCTGGCCGCCGTCAACCTCCTCAATCGAGCCCAACAGCAAAGTCTCGGTCCCCGCCCATTCCGCCGGACGCACCTCGGACACACTGTGCGGCAACCGGCCGGCGGGATCGACCAGCCTGAACAAGCCGGTGCGCGCCAGGTCGCTGCCCACCACCTCCAGCAGACTTTGCGCGATCAGCGGATCGCCGCCAAAGCGCACCAGCGACAACGGTGTCTGGTGTTCCCCCGCGCCGGTGATCTCGATATTCAATTCCGCCCGTGCCGGGGCGGCAAACAACAACAGGCACAACACAATCCAACGCACTATCAATTATTTCTCCTCGGGTCTGATGGTCAGGTGCAACTCGCGAAATTTCTTCTTCAACAGCGGATCGGTCGGCAGCGGCAGCGGCTGCGCCTTGAAGATGGCGCGCTCGGTCGCCTCGTCGTAAGCCGGGTGGCCGCTGCTTTTCTGCAACACCGCATCCAGCACCGTGCCGCCTGGCAACAGGGTCACTTTGAATACCGCCTCGGCACCCGGCGCCACATCCGGCGGCATCACGATATTGTGGCGAATCTTGCCGCGAATCATATCCACGTAGCGGCCCATCTCGGCTTCCGTGGCGCGCCGCACCTCTTCGCGCACCCGCGCCTGCTCGGCCATTCTGCGTCGCTCGGCCTGTTGTTCCAGCTTGCGTTGCGCTTCCGCTTCCTTGCGCCGGCGCAATTCCTTGGCGCCGGGCTGGGGCGGTTTTTGCTTGACGACTTTCTTGTCGCGCAGCTCGATTTCCGCTTGCGGCGCCACGGGCAGGGGCGCAGCGGGAACTGCTTCGGCTTTGGGCTTGGCCACTTCTTCCGCTTTGGGCGTGGCTACCGGAGCCGGCGCTTCGGCAACGACCACTTCATCCAGCGGCAAGCTCTGCCACAACTCGACCGAAAAACTGTCCGGCGCCCGGTTCTGCCAGCGCACGCCGTATATCAGCAGCACCAGAAACACGAGGTGCATGGTGGCGGCCAGCACGGCCGCCACCACCGACCCCGGCTCGCGATAGCGCAGCGCGCGACTCATCGCGTCCGGATGAGCAGACCGACTTTTTTGACGTTCTGCTGCTGCAACATATCCATCACCTTGATGACTTCCTCGTAGCGGATTTTTTTGTCGGCGGAGATCACCACGGCCTGTTCAGGATTTTTAAGCAGTTTCTGCTTCAGCATGGCGGTCAACTCATCCTGCGATACCGGCTTTTCCGCGCCGCCGCGCGCATGATCGCGCAACACCAGGGTCGCGTCTTTTTTGATCATCACTTCCAGCGGCGCCGCGGCGGGTGTCGCCGACTTGCCCACACTGGGCAGATCGATCTGCCCCGGATTCATCATCGGCGCGGTGACCATGAAGATCACCAGCAACACCAGCATCACGTCGATGTAGGGCACGACGTTGATCTGACTCAGCGGGCGATGGGCGGTGCGGCGCGAATGCATCAGGGCTGCCCCTCTGTGGGTCGGGCTTTAGCCCGACAAGATATGGTCGGGCTAAAATCCGACCTATATGCCGATTGCAGAAGGAGGAGCACCGCAGCCATTGGCTCCGGCATCACACGCTGCGCGCATGAGCTTGCACCGCAACGATGTTGTCCCGCACCCGCCGCAACCCCTCTCCTCAATCCTCTCCCGCAAGCGGGAGAGGTGGCGATTGCTCTTCCCCCCATTGGAGGAAAGTTGGATAGAGGGCTGGCGCACCGTGTCATGGCTGCCTCTGCAACACGTTGGAGAACTCTTCGATGAAGCTCTCAAAGCGCGAGGAGAGGCGCGCCACATCGTGCACATAGCGGTTGTAGGCGACCACTGCGGGGATCGCGGCGAATAGGCCCATCGCGGTCGCCACCAGCGCTTCGGCAATGCCCGGCGCGACCTGCGCCAGCGTCGCCTGCCCCACGCTGGAGAGGCCGCGGAACGCATTCATGATGCCCCATACGGTACCGAGCAGCCCGACATAGGGACTGACGGAACCGACCGTCGCCAGAAACGACAGGTGCGACTCGAGGTGGTCCATCTCGCGCTGGTAGCGCGCGCGCATCGCGCGGCGGGTGCCTTCCATCAGCGCGGCGCTGTCCACGCCATGCGTCTTCTTCAACTTGACGAACTCGGCAAAACCGGCAGCGAAGATGTGCTCCAGCGCGCCCTGATCGTGGCGCATCTGGCTCGCCGCCTGCTGATACAGCGCGACCAGGTTCGGGTTGCTCCAGAACGCATCTTCGAATTCGCGCGTCTGCCGCAGGGCGGCACGCACCGCGAACAGCTTGATAAATATGTACCACCATGACAGCAGCGAAACCGCCAACAGCAGGGCCATCACCAGCTGCACCGGCAGGCTGGCATTTGCCAGCAGATGAAATAAAGATAAATCCTGCAAAAAATTCATTTCATTGATCCCATTGTTTGCGCAACACCTCCGGCACGCTCACCGGCTTGAAAGTCTTCACATCCACGCACACCAGATGCACCTCGCCTTCGGTCAGCACCTCTTCTCCGCGCATCACAGACTGCAACAATGTCACGCGGCTGCGTCCGACCTCCTTGATCTGCGCTGTCACGTTCACCAGATCATCGAGGAACGCGGGTTTCAGATAATCCAATTTGATCGAACGCACCACGAACATCACGCCCAGTTTGTTCATCATGTCCATGTGGCTATAGACATGCTCGCGCAACCACTCAGTCCGCGCGCGCTCCATAAAGTTCACATAATTCGCGTGATAGACCACGCCACCGGCATCGGTGTCCTGAAAATACACCCGTACCGGCAGCGAAAACATCTTTTGCTTACTCATCCCACAGTTCCTTGTTGTTTGCACTGCGCGGCTGGATCAAACCAAAGTGTTGGTAGGCATTCGCCGTCGCCATGCGTCCGCGCGGCGTGCGCTGCAGGTAGCCCTGCTGGATGAGATAGGGCTCCAGCACATCCTCGATGGTGTCGCGCTCTTCGCCGATGGCGGCGGCCAGGTTGTCCACGCCGACCGGCCCGCCCATGAATTTCTCGATCACGGTCTGCAACAGCTTCCTGTCCATCACATCCAGCCCGCGCGAATCCACATCCAGCATGGTCAGTGCGGCATCCGCCACTTCGCGCGTGGCATTGCCGTCGGCGCGCACATCGGCATAGTCGCGCACGCGGCGCAGCAGACGGTTGGCGATGCGCGGCGTGCCGCGCGAACGTTTGGCGATCTCCAGCGCGCCATCCTGCGAGATGGGCAATTCCAGCAGGCCGGACGAGCGCGTGACGATGCGCTGCAACTCTTCCGGCGTATAGAACTCAAGACGTGCGACGATGCCGAAGCGGTCGCGCAAGGGATTGGTCAGCATGCCCGCGCGCGTGGTCGCGCCGACCAGAGTGAACGGCGGCAGGTCGATCTTCACCGAACGTGCGCCGGGGCCTTCGCCGATCATGATGTCGATCTGGTAGTCCTCCAGCGCGGGATAGAGGATTTCTTCGACGACGGGCGACAGGCGATGTATCTCGTCGATGAACAGCACGTCGTTGGGTTCGAGATTGGTGAGTAATGCGGCCAGATCGCCCGCGCGCTCCAATACCGGGCCGGAGGTGTGGCGCAGGTTCACGCCCATCTCGCGCGCGATGATCTGCGCCAGCGTGGTCTTGCCCAAACCGGGTGGGCCGAACAACAGCACATGATCGAGCGGCTCTTTACGCATCTTCGCGGCCTGGATGAATATCTCCAGTTGCCCGCGTATCTTCTCCTGCCCGACATATTCATCCAGCTGCTTGGGGCGCAGTGCGCGCTCCAAAGCCTCCTCCTGCTGCGAGGCGGGAGCGGCGGAGATGATGCGCGGTTCGGCGGAAAGATCGTCGTTGTGGATCATGCTTTGGATAATAACTTAAGCGCCTGGCGGATGCCGCCGGAGACATCCGCATCCTTGGGCAACTGCTTCGCCGCCCAGTCTGCTTCCTTCTCGTTGTAGCCCAAAGCCAGCAGCGCATTGACGATGTCGCTGGCAGACGATGTAGCGGCAGCGCCCTGAGTCGTGCCCGCAACACTTGCACTGAATTTTCCCTGCAGTTCCAGCAGCAGACGCTCTGCGGTTTTCTTGCCCACACCCGGGATTTTGGTGAGGCGCGATGCATCCTTGTTTGCCACCGCCACTGCCAGGTCTCCGATACTCAGACCGGACAGCACCGACAGCGCGAGCTTGGGGCCGACTCCACTGATCTTGAGCAACTGGCGGAAGGCGATGCGCTCTTCATGGGTGGCAAAGCCATACAGGAGTTGTGCATCCTCGCGCACCACGAAATGCGTGTGCAGCACCACTTTCTCGTTCAGCGCGGGCAGGTTGTAGAACGTGCTCATCGGCACATCCACCTCGTACCCCACGCCCTGTACGTCCAGCAGGATCTGCGGCGGGTTCTTTTCCAGCAAAGTTCCGGATAAACGACCAATCATTTTCTCACCCCAAAATCAAACCCAGCGACAACAGCGTGCCATGCACCATCATCGCGCCTATCGTCAGCTTGATCGCATCGCCCAGTTGCTGCGGTTGCAAAGCATGGCGCAACAGCAGGCGCGCGGCTTGCACACTCAACGGCAGCGCGAGCAGCGCCAGCAAGGCGGGCAGCGGCAACCCGCCCAGAGCGACAACCGCCAGCAACCAGAGATAAGCCAGCACCACGATCAGCACGTAACCCCAACGCGCTTGCTGCACTGGCAGGCGCGCCACCCAATGCAATTTGCCCGCCGCAGTATCGGCCGTGCGATCCGGGAACTGGTTGATGTAGAGCAGATTGGTCACCAGCAGCGCATAGGACAAGCCCGCGATGAACGGCGCGGCGGCGAAGCCTTTGCGCTGCACGAAATCGGTGCCGACGGTGATCGCCAGAAACCCTGCCGCTACACACAATTCGCCCAGCCCGCGGCTGTTGAGCCGGAACGGCGGCGCCGAGTAGGCCCAGCCGATGAACAGCCCGGCAAGGCCGACATACAGCAGTTGCGGCGCGGAGCGCGCCATCAGCCACAGTCCGGCAACCGCCACACCAGCCATCAGCGCAAAACCGAAGTTGCGCGTCTCGGCCTGCGTCAGCACGCCGTTCTGGATGAAGCGGCTGCCGCCGGTGAACGGAAAGATCCGCTCCGTGTTCTGCGCATCGGTACCGTTCAGCGCATCGTAATAATCGTTGAGCACGTTCGCGCCGGCATGCGCCAGCAGCGCGAATAGCAACGTGACGAGCGCCAGCGACACATCGAACGCCAGACCATCATGGCGCACGACCGCAAAACCGATCAGGCAGGCCATCAGGCTCGCCGTGAGAAAAGCCGGCCGGGTCGCAGCGGCATAGCGCACAAACGGATTGCGCAAGGTCGCCAGCGTCGGTTCCTGTGTCATACCAGTCGTCCTCCTCGCACACGAAACCCCCTGGTCGCCAATGCGCCCAGCCCCATGCCGCCGTGCGCATGGCAGATGGCGCAGGCCAGCGCATCCGCCGCATCCGGGCTGGGCGTGCCGGACAATTTCAACAAGCGCTGCACCATCGCCTGCACCTGCTCCTTGTCGGCATGGCCGTTACCGACCACCGCCTGCTTTATTTGCAGCGCGGTGTATTCCGCCACCGGCAGATCCGCCAGCACCGCCGCGCAGATCGCCGCGCCGCGCGCCTGACCCAGCAATAGAGTGGATTGCGGATTCACGTTGACGAACACCTTTTCCACCGCCACCTGCTCCGGCTTATGCAATGCAATGACTTCAGCCAGTCCACTCAAAATGACCTTCAGTCGCTTCGGCAGTTCGCCGTCCGGCGTCTTGATGCAGCCGCTGGCCACGTAGCGCAGATGCTGGCCTTCTTTATCGAGCACACCGAATCCTGTGATGCGCAGGCCGGGGTCGATACCGAGGATGCGTACGGAATCTCCCATCGACTATTTTGGTTTGTAGCCAAACTTAATCAATTGGCTTATCAAATAGTCTTCAAGGTTGTTAATGTGCACATCCTTAACCTCAAGCAACCTCAAACCGTTTTGTCGGTATATTTCCAACTTCTTTTCTTTTCGTGCCTTGTATATTGGGTTGCTCTCCATACCCCAAAATTCGATGTAAAGATCGTACTCTGGCAAGTAGAAATCACAATACATTGCTTGCTCAACAGGCACCAAGCGTTCATACGAGTGGACAATCCGATTCTCATAAAACATAGCATCAATCATGGCTTCACCGCGCGAACGCACCATATGCCCGTCTGATGCACGAATCGTTGGAAGGAATTTCTCTCTAAATCCCTCTGTTTTATCTGCGGCCTCCTCTGATATTTGAGAAGGTTGCGCAACAGACAGGGGTTCTATTTCTATGGAAAGAATTTCATTGATGGCATTTTGTAAAATACGCGATTTGCAGATATCCTGATGCCAAAGAACAAATGGGATTCCACTTTTTGAGTGCAAGTTTTTTTTGGCCTTTAGCTTCTCTCCAAGCTCGGATGGCTTCCATCCCCTACCATCTCTTTCCACCCATCCCAAATCCAACAAAACCCTGTTGATTTGTTTTGCATTAAGATTGAATCGTTCTCCCAAAGAAGTAGAATTCAAGAAAGCGTTGGTTGCATCTTGCGGAATGGCAACCTGTTGTATTGCCACATACGAGGCTACCGGTGCTTCCGCTGTTTGCCTGCTCTTTTTCCAGTGTGAATAGCAAAGGGTGTGGCCTTCCTTCTGGACATGGTTGTTGCATCCATCCACCGAGCAAAGAGCAAGTTTCGTCGCGCTCATTCCTCGATCACCGCATTGGTATAAACCTCCTGCACATCGCCGAGGTCTTCCAGCGCGTCCAGCAGCTTTTGCATCTTCACCGCATCGTCGCCGGTGAATGACACTTCGTTCTCCGCCTTCATGGTGACTTCGGCCATCTCGGGTTTGAATCCGGCTGCTTCCAGGCGTTGTTTGACCGACACGAAATCGTTGGGCGAGGTGATGACTTCGATGCTGCCGTCGTCGTTGTTGATGATGTCTTCCGCGCCCGCGTCCAGCGCCACTTCCAGCAGCGCGTTCTCGTCGGTGCCGGGGGCGAAGATCATCTGGCCGCAATGCTTGAACAGGAACGACACCGAACCGTCGGTGCCAAGATTACCGCCGTACTTGGTGAAGGCGTGGCGCACATCGGCCACGGTGCGCGTCTTGTTGTCGGTCATGCAATCGACCATCACCGCCGCGCCGTTGATGCCGTAACCTTCATAGCGCAACTCCATGTAGTCCACGCCTTCCAGCTCGCCCGCGCCGCGCTTGATGGCGCGCTCGACGTTGTCCTTGGGCATGTTCTGGTCATATGCTTTTTCCATCGCCAGACGCAGGCGCGCATTGATGTCCGGATCGCTGCCGCCCAATTTTGCCGCGACGGTGATTTCCTTGATCAGGCGCGTGAAGATCTGCCCGCGCTTGGCGTCCTGCCGCCCTTTGCGGTGCTGGATATTCGCCCATTTACTGTGACCCGCCATGATTCTTCCCTAAGCTGAATTGACCGCGCGCATGTTACCACCGAGCCGCTTTGGGTCCAAAACGATGGCCCATCCGGGTTATATCACCCTGCTTGAGTTGTGGGAGTAAAATGGCACCAGTCGATTTCTTAACCACCGCAAGGAGTGAATCATGAAAGTTCAACACGCACTGATGCTAACCGCCGGCCTGATGCTGGCCGCCCCGGTTCTGGCCGATGACGGCGCCACCCTGCTTAACAAGAGCAACTGTGGCACCTGCCACCAAGCCGTGAAAAAGACGGTTGGCCCCGGTCTGAAAATGATCGCCGACAAATACGCCGGCGATGCCGGCGCCGCAGCCAAACTGGAAGCCAAGGTGCGCAAAGGCGGCGCGGGCAGTTTCGGCAGCATGCCGATGCCGCCCACACCGGCCAAGGTCAGCGATGCGGACATCAAGACGATGGTCGCCCACATTCTGGCCATCAAATAAGTTAACGCACCAATAAAAAACGGCCGGGTTTGTCCCGGCCGTTTTTTATTGTCCGCAATGCTCAGGGGTTGCGCTGCATCCCCGCACCGTGCTCGGCGTGCATCTTCTTCATCCCGGCCATCACCTCGTCCTTGCTGATCTTGCCGTCCTTGTCAGTATCAATTTCAGCGAAACGGCTGAACAGCATCGGCATACCGATCTCCGCCTCATCATTGCTTAATGCCCCGTCGCCATTGATATCGGTCTCGTCAAAACGGCTCTCGAAACGGCTCTTCATCGTCTCCGGCTTGTTGCCGTGCGCCGCAGCCATCTCGTCCCGGCTGATCTTGCCGTCGCGATTCGCGTCCATTCTCTGGAAATGCAGGGCGTGAAACGCGTCAAACTCCTGCTTGTCGATGTTGCCGTCGCCATTCTTGTCCATCCCGCTCATGCCCATGCCGCCGTGCTTGCCGTGATGACCGGCGTCGCATGCCAGTGCCAGCGGGGCCGTGCACATCAGGCCGGCAGCCAGTATCCATCGGGGGAACTTTTTCATCGGTTTTGCTCCTTATGTTGATTTAACAATCCGCGCCGGTTGAAACCGGCAGCAGTCCCATGACAGGCCAATCCGGATTAAGTTCGGCGGCAGGCGGCGGGTTATAATCCACCGCATTCTTACCTGTACCTTCCCAT
>Ga0210033_1002222_pt1 | contig 16870 bp, 10 predicted proteins | sample CryGeymeta201501_FD_185465 | JGI IMG/M metagenome (GOLD analysis project Ga0210033, IMG submission 185465) | Groundwater microbial communities from Crystal Geyser aquifers in Utah, USA - Crystal Geyser metaG 2015-01 (SPAdes) (version 2) | ecosystem: Environmental > Aquatic > Deep subsurface >... | reverse complement strand
TGCTCAACTTCTAATAACAAGTTTGATATAATAAAAAACTCCATCTTCTGTTCATGAAAAAACAAGTAATTATCTTTATCATCAAACCAATCTAATACTTCTTGTTTTTTTAATTTTGAAGGTTTATCATTTATAATTCTTGTAACACTACTCCAAAAGTACGTTCTAAAATCATTGGTAAAACCATGTAGTTGTGGGTTAGCATGAATGTAAAAAATCAAATTAGTAACATAAGAAGCATCTGTTACTTCTTTCCTTTTAAAAGGATTTTCAAACAAACTTCCGTGCCTATTTTCTTGTTTATTAATTGCTTTTGCAAAACTCGTAAAGAGCCTGTGAAACGCTTGGGAAACATTCATCTTTTTTCCGTTTTCTCTAACTAATTCGTATTCTTTAACTCTAATCAGAAAATGAAAATGATTTGGTAATAAGCAAAAGGCATAAGCTTCGATATAGTCAGACAAATACAAGTCAAATCTTCTTAAGAAAAATTCATAATTTTTCTCATTATAAAATAGCAAACAACTATTGTTGCCCCTATTATAAACATGGTAAAACTTATCTTTTTCTAAATCTTGTTGATTTTTTTTCATTCTGTTCGTAAAATAAAAGCAAAGTTTCTTAAAAAAACTTTATTCAGTGTTTAAGTAGAAACAAAGCTTTTTAAAAAAGCTTTGTTTGGGGCTGCTTCTAAAAATTTCTTCTAAAACTTAGCACAAGGCACAAAAAATCGCTTCTTTTTTCTTTTCTTTTTATCATACTCATAAATAATAGCTATTTCATGAGAACCTCCTGTATTGTTATTTATTTTTGAGATGGTAATGTCATAAGCATACCCTATTTTCATTCTTTTAGATTGAACTCCCAAGAGTAAAATTATGGCATCATTATTTGAATAACCTGCTTTATATCTTTTAAAAATTGGAATTCCTCTATACCAAATGCCTAAAGTAAAAGGATTTCTGTTAAAATATGCTCCTAAGTCTATTTGATCCCATTTTTCTTGTGCTTTATAATTAGCCGCAACAGTTACGCTTTTTCCATGCTCTTCTTGAGCATCTCTTTCATCTATAATAAACTTATATCCTCCATGCAAAGACGATTTAATAGGTAAAGGTGTATTTTCATAAATAAAAGATTGATTAGGTTGATTTAAATGATCGAATGCAATCCCAACCCAAAATTTTTCTGAATACAATAACCCACCACCAGCAAAATCTGGGTAAGAAACTCCTTGTTCTAAACTTTCAATAGTAGCAGGAGATCCGGTAATAATTTGGTCATTAAATCTTAATTTAGATAAATCATAATTTCTAAAAGTGTAGGAAAATTTTGTACCAAATCGAGCCATTAATTTTTTATTTATTTGAAAATAATAAGCATACAATCCTCCAATATTAGTATATCTTAATCCTCCTGTTCCTGCTTTATCTTGGGTAAAAATTATACCTAATCCACTGTTTAAATCTGTTAAATTTTGATCGTAAGAAAAAGAACTGGAGACAAAAGCTTTACCAACTGATGGCCATTGGTTTCTATAAATCCCCATTAATCTGTGTTGTATTGTGTTTCCTGTAAAAGCAGGATTAAGATACATCGATGCTGCATAAAATTGTGAGAACTGGGGATCTTGTGAAAATCCTATGGAAATTGTTCCTACAAAAATTCCCAATAACATGATTGTTTTAATAATAATGACATGATAAAAAATATAAAGTTGAGTTTTATCTTTTCCAATCATGTGTTATTATCGTATTAATGTTAAATCACCAACTTTCGATAAATGTTTATGGTCAACATAGGTAATATCGATTTTCCAAATATATACGTCTTGCTGTGCAATTTTTTCTCGATAATAACCATCCCATCCTATCTTAATATCAAACGATTCAAAAATCATTTCTCCCCAACGATTAAAAATCATCATGTGAAAATCTTCCACATATTCTGTAGTTGGATAAAACACATCATTTAACAAAGACATTGGATCGTATTGCCCTCCACTTCCACCTCCAGTATTTGGTGTAAAAGCATTTGGCACATCAAAAGTATAAAAAGGCTTTATGATGATGTACAATTGGTAAATGGCTGTACATCCATATTGATTGGTAACTGTTAAATTTACAAGATAAGTACCTGTATCTTGGTAGGTATGTGAAGGATTAACAACAATAGAGGTATTACCATCTCCAAAATCCCACAAAGAGCTTACTGCACCAGAAGAAAGGTTGGTAAAATTTATTAGTGGGTTTTGAGTGTCTGTTATCAAAGGATTTGCAGAAAAATAGGCAACTGGCGAAGGATTAACAACCACTACATTATTACCTGATGATGTTGCTATACACCCACCTGTAGAAGTAATGGTGAGGGTTATATTATATATACCTGAATTGGAAAAAGTATGAGTAGGAGCATTTGAAGTTGAAGAAAAACCATCTCCAAAATCCCACAAATATGTTAGTGTAGCAGGGTTATTGATAGTATCTGTAAAATTTACAGTTAAAGGCTCACAGCCTTCTGCAATAATAGGAGGCAAATTAATAATGGGGTAAGGATAAACAATAACCTCAACTGAATCGGATATGGAATTGTTACATTGATCTGTTACCGTTAACACATATATTGTTGTAGAAGTGGGAGATACCGTAAAAGGACCTAAACCACTAGGTAATCCTTGATTCCAAGTAAAGATATAATTTCCAAAACCTGCACTATAACTTCCTGAAACTTGAGTTGAACCACCAACACAAATATCACCAGAGGAAATCGTATTGAGACTGTCAGGATATAAATTTAACACATAAATAGTTACATTATCGGTGTTTCCAATGCAGCCTTGTGCATCAACTACAGAAACAGTATAAGTTGTTGTTGTATTTGGGCTAACTGTGTTGGTTTGGGTATTTGGCAACCCTTGATTCCAATTATAAATATAACCTCCATTGCCTCCGTTAACGGTTGCACTAATCAACGCATTTCCAAACGGGCAGATTGTATCATCAGGAGAGGCAAAAAGAGTTATCAAATCTGGTTCTGCAACTATCACTGATATTGTATCAAAACAACCATTTGTGTCTGTAACTGTTATTAAATAGTTTCCTGCAATTAATCCTGTTGCACTACTAGTAGTTTGGTTGCCAGTATTAACATCCCATAAATAAATGTAAGGTGCTGTTCCTCCAAACGGAATTACAGTTGCAGTTCCATTATTTCCCCCAAAACAAGTAACAGGAGTAGAACTGATAGACAATGTTAAGGCAAACAAAGGTTGAGTGATAGCTACTACAGCACTATCTTGACAGCCATTAGTATCAGTAACTATTATGGTATAATTACCAGCAATTAAACCTATTGCCGTACTTGTCGTCTGATTTCCTGCATTCGTATCCCACAAATAAGTATAGGGAGGCGTCCCTCCAGAAGGAAAAACTGTTGCTGTTCCGTTATTTCCTCCAAAACAACTGATACTGGTTACAACTGTTGTAATGCTTAACGGTGCTAATGGCTCGCTAATTACTACTAATGTATCAAAAGTACAACCATTGGTGTCGGTTATAGTAACATTATATGTTCCTGCAATTAAATTACTAGCTGTGCTTATGGTTTGGTTTCCTGCATTTGCATCCCACAAATAAGTATAAGGCGTTGTTCCTCCTGAAGGAATTACGGTTGTAGTACCATTATTTCCTCCAAAGCAACTAACATCTGTAAAAGCAATTCCTGTTGTTAAAGGCAATGGTTCATTTATTATAATGCCTGGTTGAACAATACACCCATTTGTATCCGTAACAGTAACTGAGAATGTATCTAAAGGAAGGTTGTTTGCTGTACTCGTTGTTTGGCTTCCTGCATTTACTGACCACAAATAAGTATAAGGTGGTGTTCCTCCAGATGGTATTGCTGTTGCCGTTCCGTCATTTAATCCGAAACAAGTAATGTCTGTGGTGGTAATTACTAAACTTATGGCAGCAACAGGTTCATTAATTGTTACAGATACATTTGAGGTGCAGCCATTGGCATCTGTAACAATTACACTGTATGTTCCAGCTATAAGTCCAGTTGCCGTTGAATCGGTTTGACTGCCTGCATTTATATCCCATAAGTAACTATACGGTGCTGTTCCGCCTGAACCGGAAACTGTTGCAGATCCATTATTTCCTCCTGTACAACTTACGTTGATAGAATCAGAAATAACCGAAGTTAACATTGGTGGCTCCGATATCGTAACAGATACAACGGTATCACAACCATTCCCATCCAATAGTGTTGCGGTATATGTTCCTGCTGCTAATCCAGTAGCTGTATCTCCTATTTGAATTGGAGATGTATTCCATGTGACGGTGAAAGGAGGTACGCCACCTGATAAAGAGACTATTGCGGAACCATCGTTACCTCCAAAACAACTCACAGCATTTAGAGTGTTAGCTATTGTAGCATTAAACTTTACAATTGATATGAGTACAGTATCAACATCGGGGGGACAAGTTCCATTGCCTGTTGTAGTTAAATATAATTCAATACTCCCATTAGCAATTTCTGCAAGTGTTGGAGTATAAGATGCATTTAATGTGCTATCGTTTGGGCTAAAAGACCCATTTCCGCCAGTCCAAACTCCACCCGAAGCAGCAATAACACTTCCAGACAAAACAATGGGCATATTAGCTTCACAAACAGTTTGGTCGGTTCCCGCATTTGCCGTAATAGCAGAAGCAAAAGAGGTAACTACCACAGTATCATAAGTTGGAGGACAACCAGATGAATCACCAAGTGTAACATAATATGTTCCAACATTTATAAAAATAGATTGAGTAGTGTCTCCAGTACTCCATAAATAGGAATAAGGTGGTGTGCCTCCTCCACCATTTGCAGTAATTGTTGTGCCTGAAGAACCAAAGCATACTGTTGGATTAATGGGTAATATAGTAGCTGTTAATGTTGAATTAAATGTAACTCTAACGGTATCACAAGCTGGCACAGTATCACAACCTCCTAATGGCATGCCACACATCTGAAAATCGACAAAAGGAGGAAATCCTGCTTGGGCTGTTACATTAACTGAATCACATCCGATTGTGCAATCTAAGTAACTATCAAATACTCCTGTAGGCCCAGGATTAATAGATGTCCATACAATTGAAGAAGGTTGATACCCAAAAGCATATATTGATCCATTGCAGCCATCATTCACCACTATATTGGGACCAATTCCAGGATCAGCAATCGATAATATAGAATATTCGTTATTGTTATTACCAGGTTTACAAAATGTAATGTAATGAGGTCCTGGTCCATTTAAACATAATGGCTCTCCAACTTGAATTAATGGTCCACAAGCTACTTGATAATATAATGCTCCAGGAGGTATGGCTCCAGAAAAAATATTGAATATAATTCCTTCGGCATCAGGATGTAATGTAACAATAAATGCTATGCACCTATCAGGATTTGTTGCACCACAACAAGTGTCATCTCTAATCGTATCTGGGCTAATCCATGTTCCATTTGGATCAGTACTTAAATCAACAATAAATGTTGGTGTTCCTGCACCACATTGTGCATCAACATTATTAGATAATAATGATAGACAAATAATACATATTAAAAATAAATACCTCAATTTGATAAGTTTAATTTGCTTATATTACAACTCCTGTTCTCCTACGTAAAACTCTTCAATTATGTTCAAAAAATAATTTTAAATTTACTTTGAAGAAAACTTAGTTTAGTTTGACAATAAAAGTTATTGCTTATTGTAATCTTTTCCTATAAAAAGAAAGTATAAGGGAGTGCTTATCACTTCTATCTTATTGATCACCTTTATTATCTTTTTTTTCTAATGTAAATTCTATTAATTTATCATTATTAACATTAAACTCTAACTCTGTTGTATAAGAATGGAAGTCTTTAGCTTCTATAATAATATTGTACGTTTTATCTGGATCCACCAACATGATAAATTTTCCAGTAGCATCGTTTGATTTGTATATTCCTTGCACTTTTTTTGATTCGTTTTCTATCAAGGTGATTTTTGCTGAAATTGGATTTTTTTCATCTTTGGTATTCACTTTTGCTTTTAGCACATGTAATTGAAGTGCTTCATCCTTAAAAATAATTTTATAAATATCTTGCCCTCCATAACCTCCATCCTGTGAGGAGGAATAATAGCCCACATTTCCGCTTGCTGCTAATACAAAAAATATGTCGTCTTGTACCGTATTAATAGGATATTTTAAGTTTTCAGGGTTACTCCAAACATTGTTTTCGAGCACGGTTTTAAAAACATCATATCCACCCATATTTTGATGTCCTTTTGAGCTAAAAAAAAGTGTTTTTTTGTCGGAATGTATAAACGGAGCGTCTTCATCATGCGACGTATTAATTGTTGGACCCAAATTAGCTGCTTTACTCCATTCACCATTAGGCATCCGCATTACTTTGTAAAGGTCTTTTCCTCCAAAACCTCCAGGTCTATCACTCGAAAAATAGAGTATTTTATCATCCAGCGTAATACAAGCACTCGATTCAATGTAGTCGGAATTAATATCTGAACCTAATTTTATGGGATCTTCCCAGTCAATTAAGCCCATTCTACTTTCATACAAATCGCCTGAAATTAAATCATCACTGGTTTTAAAGATAAATAAAATCTGTCCATCAGCCGAAAGTCCAACACAAGCATCATTAGTAGCTGTATTTAATCCTTTTCTGAGTGGCTTTGGCGGTGTCCAAGAGTTGTTTTCTTTTTTACTCACATAAATGTCTTCAAAGGGCATATCGTTTGGGTCTAACAAATCTCCTGTGCTTCCAGGTCTTCTAGAAGTAAATAACAACATAGTTTCATCTGCCGAAATTAAGGGGACATATTCTTGATATTCTGTGTTGATTGTTGGTCCTACATTTTGAATTAATACATTTCTTTTATCCAAAATTGCCGCTTCGGCATATTTCGTTTTTTCTATTAATCGATTAATTTCTTCATTGTTTACTTCTTTTTCGCCAGCAATTAATTTATAGGCATTGTAATAGTTAATTGCCTTATTAAATTTCATGCTAATATGTGCTAAGGCGGCTTTGTATCGAAACAATTCCAAACTAACTGCACTACTCGATTTAAGAAAATGATTTTCGGCTTTGAAGTAATTTTTTAAGTAATAATTACAAACTCCCATATTAAAATTGAGTTCGTTATTTAAACTGTCGGAAGGATAAAGTACATTATAAATTTTTAAAGCACCATAGTAATCACCTATCTCCATCTTTTTATTGGCAAAATCAATTGACTTATTAAAATCCTTCGATTTTTCTTGTGTGTATGCATTTGCTGCTAACACCCATAAAATTACAATTATAAAAAACCTCATTGCTATCGATACTTATCTTAATAATGTTTAATCTCCGACATACGCATTAGCTCCACCAATATTTGAAGTAAATGCATTTAAAATTTTCACTCCTCTTTCAGATTTTTCCTCCACTGCTGCCGACAGTATAAATGTATCTATACAATTGTTTGGTGTTGATGTATAATACATAATATCATAAACACCTCTTTGTGTATAAATATATAAAGAAAACAGATGGTTTATATATGTTGAAGAGATGGTGAAATTACTAATATCATTGGGCTGAATAGGTAAATTAAAATTATCGTTGTGACAACTTGTTAAAAAATAATTTAAATAATTTTCCATTCTATTCAAAAATTTATCACATTGATTACCAATAAGTTTACTCCCTAAAAAAAGGAAACTAAATAGAATAAAAAAAATTCTGCCCCTCACTAACATATTAACAATACGTAAAAATGAGTAAAAAGGTGCAGAAATAAACTGATATTATACTAAAAACTGGGTAAATTATTACATAGTTAAATAAAAAGCCAAAAGTAGGAAGACGGAAGCACTTCATCCGTAAGCTGACGGATTCCGACAAAAAAATAATGTATAAATTTATCTCATTCTCAGTATAGTCAACTATTTTATGAAAAACCGTTATTAAAATTTTGTTCTCACTTTTCTGTATTTATAATTTGATTTACCCACGCTAATAGGTTTATCTTTTGGGTATTTAACATTAAAAGTTAAGTTAATTGTTTTAGTTTGGTTAGGTTCAATATTATAAAGCCATACTAACTCTCCTGTTAAATCATTCTTTTTAGCATTAGAGATTTCATCAGCAGTAACCTCAATTTGACTATCTTGAGAAACAGGAAGTTGGTCTAACACTTCTATATCAATAGGAACTTTGCGGTTATTTTTCACTACCATTTGATACGCATGCGTTTCTTTTCTGTTTGAACCGATGTATTTTACGGAACTGAAATCTTTCAATTTTGTTCGGGTTACCAACACTTTTTTATCTCTTCCTAAAGAAATATCTAAAGTATCGCTAACATTACGAGTTGCAATAAACGATTGACCTACAAACGTTCCGCCAAAATAAATATTAGCCGTTCCTTCTATCAAATTCAAATCTTGCCAGTTGGTTATTCGAGCCAATAAATAAGCATCCTTTTCTAATTTTGGAACTGCATAATGTTTGTAGATGGTTGGTAATTCGTGTTCGATTACATCTACAATGTATGGTTTGTTGTCTGATGGAAACGTATAAGACTTTTCAATTTCAAATTCAGCACTCAACTCAGAAACTGAAATACTTTCAAAATCTGAAGCAGGAATTTCGGCTAGAGTATTATCATTTCCATTAAAATAGGCATTTTGACTTAATCCTTGTGGAGCATTTTGTTCAGAATTAATATATTCTTGCTTTTTATCTGCCATACCCTTTTGCTGATACATATTGGAAGTAATTTTATTACTCTGATACTCATAGGCTAAATTGTAATTCAAATACCAAGGCGACATTTTAGGCTGAGTAGCACTAACGGTTGGGTCGGCTGTTGATAATTTAAAATTGATGTTATTCCAATCAATATCTGTATTATTATAAACAAAAGCTTTGTATTTAAGATTAATTGGTTTGTTAATGTCTTCGGCTCTAATATCGTACGAAGGAGTCCAACCTGCATTGCTGACAATGTATTTTAAATCAATTTCTGTGGTTGTTGGCACTTCTGCATTTATTAATAGCGTTATTTCTCCACGTGAATAACTTGTTTTTGCATTAACTTGGTACAATTCGTTATTAATTCTATTGATTACTCGGTTGTTTTCATTAACCTCTCTATCAATTTTTGCCATTGCTTTATTTATTTCCATAATTCTTGAACGATACAAATCTGCTGCTAATTTTAGTTCGGCTATTGAAACTCCGTTATTATCACCTCCAATAGATTTATTTTGCAGCAGCATATCTTTTTCTATGGTATAAGCATCTTTATCATTATAGAATGCTACATTTTTTTGGCTAATCAAATCCAACGAATCTGTTAATTGTTTGATAACTGGCTTTTCTTTCACATTAGTTAAGTAATCAATTCGATGTGAAATTGCTAACAGCTCAACATTATTGGTGGTAGTAACTTGAATGGTGTTGGCGTTAAATTTAGGCGATAAATCTGTGAAAATAATTTTGGTTCTACCTTTTTCTAAATTAATTTTTTGGTTCGATAAATTTCCGCTCCATCTAGAAAGATAATCGCAGATTTAATTTCGGAAGTTACTTTTTGTTCTTTTTCATTTTGTGCCCATCCTGTTTGAAACAGAAATGTAAAACATAGTAAATAAATAATCTTTTTCATTGTATTTTTTTTAAATAAAGATGTAAAAATTAATTGAATTCATAAAATTGTCAAATAGATTCTGTTTAAATCTAAATCTGTACTAAACTAATTAAAAATAATTGATTACTTATCCTAAAATGAGTAAAATAGCATTTTCATTTAGTTAACTGGTTAGTTATGTAAGTTTTCTCCAAACGAAGTTAAGAGACTATAACTGGAAGATAAAAAAATTAGCTCCTCTCCATTACCAAATTATTCAACACTTAACACTTAATATTTCATTTAAACTCATTACTTTTAGCCAACATTTTTAAACTTATAACATGAATCTCTTTGATAAAAAGTACATCAAACACCTTGTTGCCATTTTAATTTTAGCAATTATAGCTGTCATTTATTTTTATCCAGAAACACAAGGTAAAAAAATATTAAGTCACGACCAAGTGAGTGCTGCAGCTTCTTCTCAGGAGCATCGGGATTATCAGAATAAAGGAGAAACTACTTTGTGGACTAGCCGAATATTTTCAGGTATGCCACTTTTTATGGTTGCCTATCGGGTAAAAGCAAATCTATTAAACCAATTTTATCTTATTTTCGATATTTTTCCAAAAAGTATGGGGCTTTGGTTTTCTCTACTCTTAGGATTTTATATCTGCCTTTCTTTACTGGGCTATCGAACGGAAATTAGTTTGATTGGTGCTCTTGCATTTGGTCTTTCCACCTGGTTGATGCTTTCTATCGAAGCCGGACACTCTTCTAAAATTCTTGTTATTTCGACCGTACCACCTTTGTTAGCTTCTATTGTAATTACCTATCGAGGTAAATGGTTATTGGGTGGTATATTAACAAGTTTATTTTTGGCATTAGCAATTATGCTGGGGCATCCACAGATTGTCTATTTCTCCATGTTTTTTATTTTTATCATCATTGTTGGTCATTTAGTTGGTGCCATCCAACATAAAACTGTACCTACCTTTTTTAAAAGGTCAACACTATTACTTGGTTTTGCCATTTTAGGAATTTTACCCAATACAGCAAGGTTATGGTCAACTTACGAATACACGAAAGAAACAACCCGAGGGGGCAAATCCGAATTAACTAAAGATATAAAACAATCTACTGGTTTAGACTTAGAATATGCCATGACTTACAGTTATGGAAAAGCAGAATCAATTAATATACTAATTCCTGGGTTTGCTGGAAGCGGTGCAAATCTCAATGAGAAATCAGAAACTTTTTTAGCATTAAAAGAAAAAGGAGCAACTAAAAAACAAGCATTGGATTATGTGAAAGGAATTCCTCTATATTACGGCGAACCACCTATCAATAGTGGACCTTCTTATATGGGGGCTGCCATCATCTTTTTGTTTTTACTAATGTTGTTCATCTATAAAAATAAGTTTAAATGGGTGCTTTTATCCACCGTTATTTTATCCTTAATGTTGGCTTGGGGAAGGCATTTCTTACTAGTTAACGAATTTATGTTTGACCATTTTCCTTTTTTCGATAAGTTTAGAACACCATCGATGTGGATATCAATGGGTATGATTGCCATAGTTTGGGGGGCAATGATTGCTTTAAGAGAAATTTTTGAAGAAAAATTGGAACCCCAAAAAATTAAAAAATCTCTATTTTATACAGGTGGAATATTAGCTGGATGGGTTCTTTTTGTTTATGTATTCAAATCTTCCATCACCGATTTTGCAGGTCCTTACGATGCTGAATTGGAAAAAAATGGAATCGACATCAATATACTTATTGAAGATAGAATAAGTATGGTTTCTAGTGATATTTTAAGAACCCTAATCATTATCGGGCTATCTTTTGCTTTAGTTTGGATGATTGTTTTTAAAAAAATAAAAAATACAGCATTGGCTTATTTTATAGTTGCTCTATTGATTATTGGCGATTTATGGTTAGTTGATAAACGATTTTTGAATAGTGATGATTTTACGAAAGCAAAATCTTTCGAAAAATCAATTGTAGCATCAGCTGCAGATCTACAAATATTAAAAGACAAGGAACCAAATTATAGAGTGTTTAATACCACAGTAAGTTCTTTTAATGATAATTTCTGTTCTTATTTCCACCAATCTGTAGGTGGATATAGTGCTGTTAAACTCATTAGATATCAAGATTTAATTGAACGACAATTAGCTAAAGGAAGTATGCCTGTATTTAATATGTTAAACACCAAATATTTTATTACAGGTAATCCAGGTCAAGAAATAGCACAACAAAATCCAGGTGCTTTAGGTTCTGCTTGGTTTGTGAATGAAATTAGTTGGGCTAAAAACGCAGATGATGAAATGGCTCAATTGACTAATTTTAATCCTTCAAAAACAGCTTTGGTAGATGAGCGATTTAAAAATTACTTTACTAATTTTGACATTACTCAAGACTCACTCGGAACCATTTCTTTAACTTCCTTTCATCCTGATAAAATGATTTATTCGAGCAATTCCGATGAAAATAAGTTAGCTGTTTTTTCTGAAATTTGGTATAAGGGAAATGTAGATTGGACTGCCTCTATCGATGGTGCAGAAACTGAATTTATACGGGTAAATTATTTATTAAGAGGACTTAAAATTCCCAAAGGAAAACATGAAATTATCTTTAAGTTTTATCCTAAATCTCATTATACGGGGAGTACCATCTCTTTAATTTTCTCTATTTTAATTATTTTATTGATAATCGGAGTTGGAGTTGCAAAATTAATGGGTTTCTCCCTCCCTGGTTTAAAGGAGGATGCAGATAGTAAATTAACCAATTAATTATTTAAAAAAACTTTTAGTTCATTTACTCTTATTTTTATTTTGGGAATCATTCAAAGACAAGCTTTATTAAATACCATTATCAATTATGCAGGTGTATTAATTGGTTTTTTGAATGTAGTTATTCTTTTTCCATTATTTCTTAGTCAAGAAGAATTTGGGCTCACTCGCTTAGTGCTTTCAATAGCAACCACAATGGCTCAGCTGTCTTCTTTTGGAGTTCATCGAATTGCCGTTAAATTTTTCCCAATTTTCAGAACAGAAGCACATAAAAACAATGGGTTTTTATCTCTATTGTTAATTATTTCTAGTGTTGGGTTTTTAGTAGTAACGCTATTGTATATACTTCTTAAACCTAAAATTCTACAGTTTTACATTGACGATTCAGCTCTTTTTGGCAATTATTATAATTGGATACCGTTAGCTACATTTGGATTCTTGCTTTTTATAGTGTTCGAGTCCTTTTTGCAAGCTCTTCGCAAAACGGTTTTTACCAATCTTTTGAGAAATGTTGTGATTCGAATATACTGGTTAGGAGCTATACTTTTGTATTACATTGGATATTGTACCTTTTTTCAATTCATGTTGATTTACATGATGGGTTATTTTTTAACAACAGCTTTTTGCATGATTGAATTAATGAAAAGCAGTGAATTTGTTTTTGATACTAATCCAAACTTTTATAAAAGAAGAATTTTAAAACCTTTACTTAATTATGGCACTTATTCTATTTTGAGTGGAGTTACATTAATATTAGTCATTAATGTTGATTTACTGATGATAGGAGCTCTATTGCCAGAAAACAAACTTGAAAGTGTTGGTATATATGCAATAGCAACCTATATTGTTTCAATTATTTATATACCAAGTAATGCACTTGCTCGAATTTCGGCACCTATAGTCGCTTACGACTGGAAACATAAAAATTTTAAAAATATAGCCGATTTTTATAAAAAAAGTTCAGTGATATTGGCTTTTCTAGGTATCGTAATTTTTGGTTGCATTGCTTTGAATATTGATGATTTATTATCGTTCATGAAACCAGAATTCTCACAAGCAAAATACATCATTCTTATTCTTGGTTTTGCTCGCTTGTTTGATATGGCTTCAGGGCTAAACCTAGTAATTCTTACCGTAACTCGTTTTTACAGAGCAGAAGCACTTTTAGCTGTATTATTGTTGTTATTGGTTGTTCTTACTAATCTTATTTTCATACCCATTTATGGAATTTATGGAGCAGCTATTGCAACCGCTGCCGTTTTTCTGTTTTTTAATATTATCGTGTTTATTTATATTTGGAAAAAACTAAATATGCAACCCTACAGTTGGGCAACTTTATTAATGGTGCTTTTTGGATTTATTTCTGCTTCGATTATTTACTTTTTACCTTTTACTTTTGAAAATAAAATTGTACTTATTATTAGTAAGTCATTACTTTTTTCGGGTTTGTATTTTTTACCTGTTTATCTTCTCAAAATATCACCAGATATTAATTTAATAGTAAATAAAAACCTTCTCAATAAGGTTAGGAAGAAATAAATAAAAAGTATGCAAAGAATTGATTAACGATAGGAATAATATTTTGCTATAACATTATTATTGTAAGTAGGTTGAATTTGAAAGTTTACCTCCTTTAAATAATTCATAAATTCTATATTATTAGGAGTGTAAGAACTCCCACTTTCTTTTATAATATAAAGTGCTTTTTTATTCATTATCTTCTCGAAAATAGCAACGATTTCAAGTACACTTATCCTATTATTAAAACAAATATCTAATATTTTGTTATCGAATTTTCCAATATCAATTATATTAGAAAGTAGATAACCTAGATCATCAATATCCATTAAGTAACGATGAGCTCTATCATACAAAGTAAACTTCTCATTATTTTTTATTTTATTAAATAAAAAATTAGTCAGCGTAAAAGGGTTAGTATTGTTCCCAACTACAATGGGTAAGCGAAAGATTATGAAAGAAGAAAAATTTTCAGAAATATATTTTTCAATAGAAAGTTTATGACGAATATATGCAGACTCTTTTAAGCTATCATCTAATACGCTACAAGTACTGAAATAGATAAGTTTTGAATAACTAGAAACATATTGCTGAAGAAGTTTAAATTCTCTTTCATATTCCGCAACATTAGATTCTCCCGAGTTAGAAACGCCAGAAGCGAATACAATAACTTCTGAATTATCTGAATAATGCTTAAATGTACTTGCTATAAGACCCCTTCCTATCAACATATTGTAAAAATATAAATTTTATTCCTTTTACTCTTTGATGTTTAATGAAATATGTAATTGTGTGAAGCTTAAATTCTAGTATCTCAAACTATCTAACTTTATAGTCATTTACAAATGTACATTTACATCTGAAATGAACAAGTATTATTTAATAAACCTGAACTGGATAAGTGCAACTATAAAAGAAAGATTTCTACTAAATTAGATATAAAGTTTTATCTTTGACAACACTTAAAAAAGTTGCTACAACTAAACTAAATAACTTAAATAAGTTGGTATTTTTTTGAACCTATATTTTATTTGAAACCTAAAATTTTATATTTTCATACAGTATCTATTTCTTTTGTAAGAAATGACATTTTGTTATTATCAAAACACTTTGAAGTTAAAACATTTTCGTTTCGACCTTCAAAAAAAATTTTAACCCCTTTTGTCTTTATAAAACAATTTTTTTATCTACTTTTTAATCTACGAGGAACTTCAATTGTAATAAGTCAATTCGCAGGATATCACTCTTTTTTACCAAATCTATTTGCAGTTATTACAAAAAAAATATCACTAATAATACTTGGAGGAACTGAGTGTGTTTCTTTTCCATCAATAAATTACGGTAATTTTAATAGACATCTTTTAGGGGTGTTTACAAAATGGTCATTAATACTCGCTAAACACCTTTCTCCTGTTCATGAAAGTTTGGTTTTATCAGACTATACCTACACAGATGATGATTTTCCAAAACAAGGGTATAACTATTTTTGTCCTAATATAAAAACCCCTCATACTATAATTCGTTATGGCTATGATCCAACTCAATTTTTTAAAACAAAAGATAGTAACAATACTAATTCTTTTATTACCGTTGGACAAATGAATGCTCCCAATTTTTATCGTAAAGGTGCTGATTTAATATTTGAAATGGCAAAACGATTTCCAACTTGTACTTTCACAATTGTTGGAAATACTTCAAAAATGAAATATACTAGTGTTCCCCCCAATGTTACTCTAATTCCTTTTGTTCCTTATGAGGAATTAAAAGATTACTATAGTGCACATAAATTCTATTTTCAATTGTCAATTTGCGAAGGGTTTCCCAGTGCAATTTGTGAAGCAATGCTTTGTGAATGCATCCCTATTGGATCTGATGTCGCCGCTATTCCAGAGATAATAGGAGATACTGGTTATCTACTTAAAAAGAGAGATGAAAATGAATTAGAAAAATTAATAATACAGGCTTTATCTTCTAAAAAAGAAAACCTTGGCTTAAAAGCGAGGGAAAGAATTATAGAAAGATATCCTCCTGAAGAAAGAGAGAAATTGGTGAACTTAATAAACAAATTGATTTCTGATAATAATTAAATAATAAATATCTTCATTGTATTAATGCAAAAACTCATGAAACTACTCTATAAAATAATATATCATCCTACTGTTAATTATATCCTAAGAAACTTTCTTAAGATGAGTGGTAAGTTGTTATTAAAGCCTATAGTTATTTCTGTGAGTGGAAAATTAAAGGTAACTTATAAAAAACATTTGTTTTTCCTTCATACCAATCAAACATGTTATGTAACTAAGGAGATTTTTTATAATGGTGCAGAAAACTATGAATTTACAACTCTTTTTGAGCATCTAATAAAGCAGTCAGCTATTTTTTTTGATGTTGGTGCCAATATTGGTTATTTCACAGTTTTAGGAGAAAAAATTAATCCATCAGTAAAAATATTTTCTTTTGAACCCTCTATTGGACCATTGTATTATTTGAATCAAAATGTTAAAGAAAATTTCTTAAAAAACAGTACAATTATTGATAAAGCCGTTTCTAATATTGATGGAAAACTTGAGTTTTATGATGTGATTAATGAAAAATATCCATGGTTGAAACATAATTTGAATGGATCAAATAGCCTTCAAAATAAATTTGGGTTAATAAAATCTTCTTCTTATCCAGTTGATGTAACTACTTTGCAAAGTGTAATAACTAATAATGATATTAAACAAATTGATTTAATTAAATTAGATACAGAATGTACAGAACATCTAATTTTAGAAAGTAGTTTAGGGGTCAGGTAAATTTTCTGGGGATTAGGTAAAATTAGGCAAAAAGTTTTTCAAGTCGAAAGAGGAAGAATTTAACATCAGTTACCCCTCTTAAGTTAGCTCTAAAT
>Ga0210033_1002220_pt1 | contig 16873 bp, 16 predicted proteins | sample CryGeymeta201501_FD_185465 | JGI IMG/M metagenome (GOLD analysis project Ga0210033, IMG submission 185465) | Groundwater microbial communities from Crystal Geyser aquifers in Utah, USA - Crystal Geyser metaG 2015-01 (SPAdes) (version 2) | ecosystem: Environmental > Aquatic > Deep subsurface >... | reverse complement strand
GTTGGGTAGCAGGACGCGCACTTTCGCTTGGCTCATCTTCTTCATCTGAAGAACTGAATGGCGCGTATTTCAGCAGAGTCTCTGCTGGTCAGGGCAAGGGGGCGGGGAAATTTTCACAGCCTCTCAGACAGCCGCCCACTCGCCCGCCGGCTTGAGCGCGGCGCGCAGGGCATCGCCGACACGCCCGGCGTTGAACGGTTTGATGATGTAGCCCACCGCGCCAAAGCTCACCGCCTCGCGCACTGTGGCCATGCTGGCATCGCCAGTGATCATCACCACGCGTACCCCGGGAAATTTCTCGCGCAGGATTTTCAGGGTATCCAGGCCTGAGATGCCCGGCATGTTCACGTCCAGACAAACCGCATCCGGGCGTCGATGTTCCACCTGAGCAATGCCGGCCCGGCCATCCATGGCCTCGCCCGCCACCGCGAAGCCTTCGCTGCGCAAGATCGCTTTGAGCACTTCGCGCATGAGGGTGTCGTCATCGACCACCAACACCCGTTGCTTTTTTTCATCGTCCATTTTTTCCATCCAAAAATATGCCGGCCTGTGTGTCCATCTCAGCCGGCATATTCATCGACCCGAAAGCGGAAAAACTTTAGCCTTCATCCGCCTCTTCGCTGGCCGTCTTCCGCAAATATTGCACGCCGCAGTAATGCGCCACGAACTCCTCGCCCTCCGCGCTGGCCAGCAGGGCATCGGCATAATCGTCCATGACGGCATCGCAATCCAGAGTGGAACAGGCATCATCCAAGGCGCAAGCCAGCAACTTGCCGCCGGCAGTGGTAATGGGTGTGGTATTAGGCGCTTCCATAGCAATCTCCTTTATGGTGGCTGTAATGTTTCTTATAGCTCTATGACGAGGAAAGGAAACCATGCGAGACATACGGTTGAATACCCTTCCCGCCCGGCTATCGCCGCGTCCGCTCGATTGCAACAAGGGGGATTTCGGTTCGGTCGCGGTGATCGGCGGCGCCCCGGGGATGGTCGGGGCGGCGCTGCTGGCGGCGCGTGCGGCTTTGTTGTGCGGCGCTGGAAGGGTCTATGCGGGGGTACTCGACGAGCGCATTGGCCTTGATCCGGCCACGCCGGAATTGATGGTCACCCACCCCGCCGCGCTGCCGCCCCTGGCGCAGCCCGCCTGCCTGGTAGCGGGTCCGGGGCTGGGACAAGCCGCCGCCGCGCGGGGGGCTTTGGCCGCCAGCCTGAACGTGGAGTACCCGCTATTGCTGGATGCCGACGCGCTCAATCTGATCGCCGCCAACCCCGCTCTGCGCGAGCAGGTACGTGCCCGCGGCGCCGCCACCGTGCTGACGCCGCACCCCGGCGAGGCCGGTCGCTTGTTGGGGCTAAGCAGTGCGGAAGTGCAGCGTGACCGTCCAGGCAGTGTGCGGCGACTGAGCGAGATATTCCATGCGGTGGTGGTTCTGAAAGGCGTCGGCACCCTGGTCCAGGCACCGGAAGGAGAAGTCTGGCGCAATACCAGCGGTAACCCCGGCCTGGCCGCGCCAGGGATGGGGGATGTCCTGGCCGGCATCATCGCCGCGCTGATCGCCCAGGGCATGACGGTGGAAGCGGCCGCCGTTTACGGCGTCTGGCTGCATGGCGCGGCCGCCGATCTGGCAGTGAAGGCGGGGCTGGGGCCGCGCGGCCTGACCGCCTCGGAACTGCTACCCCACGCCCGACGGCTACTCAATTCGGCTTGAGCACGGAGCGAAGTTATCGGCCCGGCGCTACAGGATCGCTACGAACTGCACGAGAGCATCGAGCATCCCGGCCGGTTGCGTGCCCAATCCGGGCGTTTTTCCGCATAGCGCGCGTACTCGGGTTGCTCGTCGTAAGGCCTGCGCATCACCTCCAGCAATTCATGCACGCGGGAGATATCCCCCTGTTCGGCCTGGTCGATGGCTTCCTGGGCCAGATAATTGCGCAACACATAGCGCGGGTTGACGTCGTTCATGCGCTGTTTGCGGACTTCCATCGGCTCGGCATCGGCGCGCGCGCGCGCGGCATAGCGCGCCAGCCAGGATTGAAAGGCGGCTTCGTGGCTATGCATCAGGTCGTCGCGATAAAAAGCCTCGCGTAGCGGTTCCAAAGTCGCCGCGACTGGATCGATCATGGCCAGGGCGCGGAAGAACAGAGTCATGTCCACCTCCGCCAGTTGCAGCAGGCCCAACGCTTCCGCGATCAACTCGCCATCGTCATCACGCAAAGCGGCGAAGCCGAATTTAGCGGCCATCATGGGGCTGTACTCGCCGCTGTAAACCTGGATGAAGCGCTCCAGGCCAGCCTGCAATGGCGCCTCGCTGGAAAATAGTGGCGCTAGTGCTTCGGCCAGGCGGGCCAGGTTCCAGTGCGCGATCTGTGCCTGCTGGCCAAAACGGTAGCGGCGGTTTTCTTCGTCGGTGGTGTTGGGCGTCCACTCAGGGTCATAGTTGTCGATCCAGCCATAGGGGCCGTAGTCGATGGTCAGGCCGAGAATGGACATGTTGTCGGTATTCATCACGCCATGCACGAAGCCCACCCGCATCCAGTGGGCGACCATGAGCGCGGTACGCTCGCACACCGTGGTAAACCAGCAGGCGCGTTTTTCTTCCGTGTCGCCACCAAGGATGTCCGGGAAATCGCGGCGAATCGTGAAATCCACCAGGCGCGCAAGCAATTCGTGGTCACCGCGCGATGACGGAATCTCGAAATGGCCGAAGCGAATGAACGAAGGCGCCACTCGGCACACCACGGCCCCCGGCTCATGGCGCGGATTGCCGTCGTACATCATGTCGCGCAGCACCGGCTCGCCAGTGGCCGTGAGGCACAAAGCGCGCGTGGTCGGCACGCCGAGATGGTGCATGGCCTCGCTACAGAGGAATTCGCGGATCGAGGAACGCAGCACCGCGCGGCCATCGGCGCGACGCGCATAGGGCGTCGGACCGGCGCCCTTGAGCTGCAACTCCCAGCGCTGCCCGGCGCGGTTCACCACTTCGCCCAGGCTGATCGCGCGGCCATCACCCAACTGCCCCGCCCAATGTCCGAACTGATGCCCGCCATAGCAGGCGGCATAAGGCTGCATACCTGGCAACTGGCGGTTGCCAGTGAACACCTCGGCGAACTCGCTGCTGACCACCTCCTCGGCGGCAAGATCGAGCAGGGCCGCCACTTCCGGCGACCAGGCCAGCAAGCGTGGCGCCGCCACCGGCGTCGGCAACACCCGCGACCAGCAGGCGCCCTGTACCTGACGCCGCCGTGGCCCCTCCTCGGAGTCGCCGGGCAGTTCATTGACGAAGCGGTTATCAAAATGGAATGTCAGCATGGCGTGGCGGCAATCTGGACGCGCAGAGCCTCCCTGGAGCAGCCGGGATTGGGGGCATTCATGCGCAACTCCTGAAATGGGGCGCGCAGCATAGGGATGGCGTGGCAAAGCGGTCAACCCTGCGCTCCTTAGTGGTTTTTGTCGCGCCGGCGCCTTCCTGCGCCGCTCAGTCGGGTAGTCGTTCGCCTGCCGCGCGCAAGGTCTCCAGCGCCGCCTCGAAATCGTAGGCTTCGATCTGGCGGCGCAGTGATTCCGCCGCTTCTCCCAGCGCGCCACGCAATTCCACGGCCATTTCGCGCAGCATGGGAATGGCTTGGGCGTCGCCGCTTGCCAGCAAGGTGGCAAGGTGGCCGAGGTGCTCACGCAGCCTGGTCTGGTCCGGCAGCGTAGCGCTGGCGCCGGGCGCGTTCGGCGGCGCCACCAGGCTGGCGCGCACGGCGGCATTGAACGCTTGCTGCGCCTGTGCGAAGGCCTCGATGGACGCCGCGATATTCGGTTCCGCGCGGCCTTCGCCGAGGGCCGTTTCGAGTTCCGCCGCGAGTCCACTCAAACCGGTCGCGCCCACGCTTCCCGCCGCGCCCTTGAGGCTATGCGCCAGACGCTTGGCTTGTTCACGGTCGCCTGCGGCCAGGCAGGCACGCAAGCGCGCCATATCCGTCTCGTGGTGCTCGACGAAGAGGCGCAGAAGGGCGGCATATTTCTCCGTATTACCGCGCGTCATGCGCAGGCCGGCCTTGGCGTCCAGTCCGGCAATGGTGGCAAACCCGGTGGCAAAACTTGTGGCCAAGTCCGCGCCAGGAGCGTGCGGCCGCTTCGGCAACCATTTCGCCAGGGTCGCGAACAGGGCATCCGGGTCCACCGGTTTGGCGACATGGTCGTTCATGCCGGCGTCCAGGCAACGCTGGCGGTCTTCACTGAAGGCGCTGGCGGTCATCGCCAGGATCGGCACCCGCGACTGCCCGGGCAGGGCGCGGATCGCGCGGGTCGCTGCGAGGCCGTCCATCACCGGCATCTGCATGTCCATGAGAATGAGGTCGTAGGGCTGTTTAGCGGCCGCCTGTCTGACCTTCTCCAGCGCCACCAAGCCGTTTTCCGCGAGATCGGCGGCAAAACCGGCCTCGCGCAACAGCTCCAGCGCGACTTCCTGGTTGATCGGGTTGTCCTCGCACAGCAGCAAACGGACCCCACCGCAATCGCCACCCAGGCGGATATCGGCCAGCGTCGCGCTGGGAGCGGCCGCGACGGCGCCAGTCGCGACCCGCGGGGAACGGCCCAGACGGGCGCTGAACCAGAACACGCTGCCTTGCCCCGGCCAGCTTTCAACGCCGGCCTCTCCTTGCATCATCACCGCCAGGCGCCGGGTGATCGCCAACCCCAGGCCGGTGCCGCCATAACGGCGGGTGGTGGAGCCGTCCACCTGCTCGAAAGCCTGGAACAGCCGCGGTAGCGCCTCCTGGGCGATGCCGATACCAGTATCGCGTACCTCGAAACGCAGCAGCAGATCGGTGGCGGTTTCCTCAACCACACGGACACGCAGAACGATGCTGCCGGATTCGGTGAATTTGACAGCATTGCCGGCATAGTTGAGCAGCGCCTGGGTGAGCCGGGTGGGATCGCCGCGCAGCCAGCGCGGCAGGTTCGGCGCGCTGTCGACGACCAGTTTCAGGCCCTTCTCCCGCGCCTTGTCCAGTACCAGATTGGCGACACCGCCGAGCAGCGGGTCGAGTTCGAAATCCGTGCTTTCCAGGCTGAACTTGCCGGCTTCGATCTTGGAAATATCGAGCACATCGTTGATCACCGAGAGCAGGTGGCGCGCCGAATCGGCGATCTTGCGCAACTTGTCCTGCTGTTCGGGATTCTGGCTGGCGACTTGCAAGAGATGGGTGAGGCCGACAATGGCATTCATCGGCGTGCGGATTTCATGGCTCATGTTGGCCAGAAAGGCGCTCTTGGCCTGATTGGCCGCTTCCGCCTCCCGCTTGGCCTGCACCAGTTCGCTGGTGCGGTCGCTCACGCGCTGTTCCAGTTCCGCATTGAGCTGCTGGATCGCGGCTTCCGCGCGCTTGCGTTCGCCAATGTCCAGCAGCGAGGCGATGACGAATTTCACCCGGCCGTTTTCGCGGAAGCAGGACACGGTGAGATGGGTGTAGACGATCTCCCCCGACTTGGAGACAAAGCGCTTATCCAGCTCATAGGCATCGATATTGCCGGCCAGCAGGCACTCGAACTGGGCCACATCGGCGGCGAGGTCATCCGGATAGGTCATCGCGGCCCAGGTCATGGCCTGCAACTCGGTCTCGTCGTAGCCCAGCAGGTCACACAGGTAAGGGTTGATACGAAGCCAGCCCTTCTCCGGCGAGGTGATGGCGATGCCAAAGTTGCCCCGGTCGAACTGTGAGCGGAACAGGAACTCGTTCTCGCGCAATGCCGCCTCGGCCAATACCCGTTCGCTCACGTCCTGCGCCGTGCCAAAAGATCGCAGGGGGCTGCCGTCGGCGGCGTAATGGGTTTCACAGCGCTCATGCACATACTTGATGCGCCCGCCCGGCAAGCGCAGACGATGCACGAGATCATAGGGCGTCTTGCTGGCGACGGAGTCCTGGTAAGCCTGGTTCACCCGCGCGCGATCATCCGGGTGAATGGCATCGAGAAACGCCGGGTAGGACGCGCCAAACTGCCCGGAATCGATCTCGAAGATGCGGGAAATTTCATCCGACCACCAGAGATGATCGCGGACCAGGTCAAGTTCCCAACTGCCAATATGGGCGACGCGCTGGGCATCGCGCAGACGCGCCTCGGAAAGCCGCAGCGCGGTTTCCGCCGCTTTCTGCTCTGCCACCAGGTTGAGCAAGGCCAGGCGGGATTCGTCAGCGCGCACCAGCAGCCCAGCCGTTTCCGCCTGAGCGGCGCGAGCCTGCATTTCCGCGGCTTCGCGCTCGGTCTCGTTTTTCTCCAGGGCCACCAGCATGTGGTTGAAAGTGTCGCCCAGGCGGCCGATTTCATCCTTGCGCCGGAAGGCGAGCTGGAAACCGCGCTCGCCCGCCGCCACCCGCGCGACACCCTCGACCAGACGGCACAGGCCGCGGGTGAGGCCATGCGTTATCCCGATGGCGAGCAAGGTCCCCAGAGCGATGCCGGTGAGGGCGAAGAGCAGCCCGGCGCGGCGGATTTGATCGAGATTGGCGGCCACCGCCTCGCGCCCGAGGCCAACCCGCGCCCAGCCAAGCAGGCGGCCGTCCGCCAGAACGGGCGCCGCCAGGTCGATCACCTGGCGCTCGCTGGCCAGAATCGTGAGCCGTGCCGGCGCGCCCAGCAGGCGGCGGCTGTTCACGTCGGTCAGGTACAGGCCGACGCGGGCCGGCTCGCTGTGCGCCAGCACCCGGCCGTCCGGGCTGGCCAGCATGGCATAGCGCACGTTTGCTTGGTGTGCCACCGACTGAACGACCTCCTGCAGGCCCACCACATCGTTGGCCAACACCCAGGAAGTACTGCTCACCGCCAGGGTAGTGGCCAGGCCATGCGCCTGTTCCTGGCTGTTTTGCTCAAGGAATTCGCTTTGCCGAGAAACCAGGTAAGCCACCAGCAGGCTCATCAAGAGCGTCAGCAGCAGGACGATGCCGAGGATCAATTGCTGGCGGATGGAGAGATCACGCAGACGGCGACACAGCGTATTCATGGTTGTTCCGGCAAAGGCCGCACGTGCTTGCTGAAACGCGCGATGAACTCGCGTACCGGCCGATAAGTGGCCGCATTCGCCGGCTCGAAGCGAGATAGCGGCAGACGCGCGAGCAGGGCGCGGCCCTCGGCGCTTTCGTGTAAAGCAAACAGCATTGCGGCGACCTTGTTGAGCAGCGCCGCTGGGAAATCGTCGCGCGCCACCAGGCCGTTGTTGGGCAGCGACTCGGTACTCCATTGCAGCTTGAGCTGCGCGGCTTGCGCGGGGTGATCCTTCTGGAAAGTGATCCAGGGCGGCGGCCAGGTGGCGCCAGCGGCGGCATCGCCCAGGTAGACGTTCATGATCGAAGACTCCTGCGAGCCGACATAGCGCGCCTGGTAAGCACCGACGGCCACGCCATGCTGCTGCAAAAACTGTTGCGGCAGCAGGGTGGCGGCCAGAGCGGTACTGGCGGGAAAACTCACCACCTTGCCTTTCAGATCGGCGACCTCGCGAAGGAGGCTGTCGCGGCGCACCAGGAAGATGCCGCGAAAGCGCTCGTCGTCACCCATCTTGCCGAACACGCGGTAGCCATGGCGCAGAGCGTTGACCGTCTGATAGGGATTGGGCAGCGCCAGATCGAACTGGCGGGCATACAGCTTTTTTTCGAATTCCTCGTAGTTGCGCGAGACTTCCAGGGTGAAATGGGCCTCCGGTATGGCGGCGTTGAGGCGATCGACGAGAGGGCCGTAGACCGCGAATAGCCGCTCGGGGTTATGCAGGGGATGCACGGCAAAGCGGTATTCCTTGCGCGTCGGCGCACTCGCCGGCCGCTGGCCAAACTCCGGCTGATAAGCCACCTGCCGCTCGCCGTCGCCGCAGCCGGTGAGCAGGAAGAGCGCGCAAGAAAACCAGATTGCCAGGCGGATCATGGCCGATCAGCCGACATCGCCATAACGCCCGGCGATGGCCACGAATTCGTCGAAAACTTGCAGGAAAGCCGCAACGACGTCGGGATCGAAATGGCGCCCGCGCTCGCTAACGATAATCTCGCGCGCTTGCTCATAAGGCATGGGGGGCTTGTAGACGCGGCGCGAGATGAGGGCATCGAAGACATCGGCCAGCGCCATCAGGCGCGCCGAAATCGGGATGGCATCGTCGGTCAGGCCATCCGGGTAGCCGCCGCCATCCCATTTCTCATGGTGCCAGTGCGCGATTTCCTTGGCGATGGCGAGAAACGCCACCGGCTTGACCGCATCGCGCTCCGCCTGCTCGATCGCCTCGGCCCCCCGGCGCGCGTGGGTCTTCATGATTTCCCATTCCTCCGCCGTGAGCTTGCCCGGCTTCAGCAGGATGTAGTCGGGAATGGCGACCTTGCCAATGTCATGTAGCGGCGCGGACTTGGCCAACAGGTCGATGGTGTCGTGGGTGAGCCAGGCGGAAAAGCGCGGATGTGTGCGCAAGGAGACGGCCAGCGCCCGGACATAGGATTGCGTACGCAGAATGTGGTTGCCGGTTTCCGGATCGCGCGTCTCGGCCAGCCGCGCCAGGGCCCGAATGCTGACTTCCTGGATCAACTTGATTTCGCCCATCCGCGCGTCCACTTCGGATTCCAGCACTGCGTTCTTGTCTTTCAGCCAGTCGCGCGCCTGTTTCAGCTCCAGTTGCGCCTTCACCCGAGCCAGGACGATGGGCGGTCGGATCGGCTTGGTGATGTAGTCCACGGCGCCGAGATCGAAGCCGCGCTGCTCGTCCTCCACGGTGGTCAGCGCGGTGACAAAAATCACCGGCAACTCGGCGGTGGCGGGATTTTCCCGGAGTTGCCCGAGGACAGCGTAGCCATCCATGTTCGGCATCATCACATCGAGCAGGATCAGGTCCGGCCTCGGCTCTGACTGCGCCAGGCGCAGCGCACGCGCACCGGAATTGGCCACCAGCACCCGATAGGAAGGCGCCAGCAGTTCGGCCAGCACGGCCAGGTTCTCCGGAATGTCATCCACCACCAGCAGGGTGGCGGTCGGCAGAATGGCGGTTTGAGGCGTGGCGAACAGGGGGGCCATGGCGAAGGGAAAGGTTCGGGCTCCCGCTTTATCGGCCGGCGCGGCAAAATATTGAGATCAATTACTATCGCTAAATCGACCCACCTGCCGCTATTTACGCCCATGACCCACCAGACCCATTACCAACGTATCGGCGGAGCCGCCAAAGTTCGCCAACTGGTGGACCGTTTCTACGACCACATGGACGGGCTGCCGGAAGCCTATGGCATCCGCAAGCTGCATCCGGAAGACCTGTCCGGCTCGCGACAAAAACTGCTCGACTTCCTCACCGGCTGGATGGGCGGCCCGCAAGGGTATGTCGAGAAACATGGGAACCCCATGCTGCGCCGCCGCCATCTGCCGTTTCCCATCGCTGATTCGGAACGCGACCAGTGGCTACATTGCATGCAATTGGCACTGGACGAGGTAGTGGAAGATGGCAAACTGCGCGGCGAGCTTTACCAGGCCTTCGTGAAAGTGGCCGGCCACATGCGCAACCAACCTCCCCATTGACCAAGGAAATCCCATGTACGCCCAACCCGTTGAACTCGCCCTGCCCATCGACCAGGCCCTCGACAAACTCAAGGCCATTCTGGCCGAAGCCAAGATGGGGGTGGTCTCCGAGGTCGATGTGCAGGCCATCCTGAAAGCCAAGCTGGGCCATGAAATGCCGCCCTACCGCCTGCTTGGCGTGTGCGCGCCCGGCATCGCCAAGCGCGTGCTGGAGGCTGACCGCGATGCCGGTGCCTTGCTGCCGTGCGGGTGTTGCGTGTATGAAACCGCGCCGGGCGTCACCCGCATCGCCCTGCAAGACCCCGGCGTGATTGCCGCCGCCGCCAAGCATCCAGAGATCAGCGCGGCGATGGCGGACGCGCAAAACCACCTGACCAGCGTTCTCGCTAAACTACGCGCTGAATAACCCCACCATTTCAAGGAGAGAAATATGCGCGCCTTTCTGATTGCCCTGGTTGTTGGCCTGTTTGCGCTCAACGCCCAGGCGGTAGACCCCGCCAGCGTGCCCAAGATCAAGATCAGCAAGCTGGGGCTTTATCTGGAAGCCAGGGACGTGCCGGCCTTCCTGAAAGCCCACGCACCCCGCGTGCTGTTCGTGGATGTCCGCACCATCGAGGAACTGTTGTTCGTCGGCGTGCCTGATGGCCTCGACGGCCAGGCCTCGTTCGGCATCATGCATTACGACAAGTGGGACGAGAAAAAGGACACCTTCCCGCGCAATCCCAACCCGGATTTTCTCTCGCAATTCGAGCTATGGACCCTCGACAAGGGCATCGAAAAGAGCGATCCCATCGTCCTCATCTGCCGCTCCGGCGACCGCAGCTCCCTGTCCGCCGATCTCCTGGCGCGCCACGGCTATACCAACGTCTGGTCGGTGGTGGATGGTTTCGAGGGCGACCTGGCGAAGGATGGTCCGAACAAGGGGCAGCGTGTGGTGAATGGCTGGAAAAACGCTGGGCTGCCCTGGAGCTACAAACTCGACAAAAACAAGATCACATTAAGCAAATAACCCCCTTTGGAGTACCCCATGAAACCCACACTGAAACTCGCCCTGCTCGCTTCCCTACTCGCTGGCTGCACCGCCAATCCCCAAGTGGAAAAACAGGCGGCGCTGACTGAAGCCGCGCGCCAGGCCGGGGGCGGCCTGATCAAGACGCTGGGCGGCGAACTGAAAGCCGCCATGACGGCCGGCGGTCCCGCCACAGCCATCGGCGTATGCAAGGAGAGGGCGCCGAAGATCGCCGCCGAAGCCGCCCAGAAAACGGGTTTCATGATCAAGCGGGTAAGCCCGAAGAACCGCAATCCCAAGGGTGTGCCGGACGCCTGGGAGAGCGAGGCACTGGCCAGCCTGGAGCAACGCCTGGCGGCTGGCGAGAAGCCGGAAACCCTGGATATGTCCGCCGTGGTCGATACGCCCGAAGGCAAGTTGTTCCGCTATGCCAAGGCGCTGCCGACCCAGGCGGTCTGCCTGAACTGCCACGGCGACCCGGACAGACTGTCACCCGAGGTCAAAGCCAGACTGGCTACCGAGTATCCCAACGACAAGGCGGTCGGCTACAGCGCCGGCATGATTCGCGGGGTACTTTCCATGAAAAAAGCGATGTAATCCAGCGACAAGGTTCAAGGGGCAAGCAAGATTGCCTTGCCCTTTGAACCTTGTCGCTTGTTCCTTGTTCCCGAGTCCCATGACCACACCCGCCCGTCTGCAGCATTTTCCCGTCGCCTGGTTCGCCATGATCATGGGCCTGGGCGGCCTCACCATCGCCTGGCTGCGTACTGAGGAAATCCTCGCCCTGTCGTTTTCCATCAGTCCCTGGCTGCTGGCCCTGACCACGGGCTTGTTTATCGTGCTGATGGTGGGCTACTCGATCAAAGTGGTGAAATACCGCGGGGAAGCGGCGGCGGAGTGGCGGCATCCGGTGAAGATGAACTTCGTGCCGACCATAAGCATCGCCTTGATTCTCCTGTCCATCGCCTGGTTGCCGTTCTCCGCGCCCTACTCCAAGCTGCTCTGGCTGTCTGGCACGGCACTGCATCTTGTGCTCACGCTGCATGTCATCACACAGTGGATGCACCGCACCCAGTTCGAGATCGCCCACCTCAACCCGGCCTGGTTCATCCCGGTCGTGGGCAACATCCTGATTCCCATCGCCGGGGTGCAGCACGCGCCGGCGGAAATCTCCTGGTTCTTCTTCAGCATCGGCATCGTCTTCTGGCCGGTATTGCTGGCAATCATCTTCAACCGGGTGATCTTCCACGGCAGCCTGCCGGAGCGGCTCATGCCCACCCTGTTCATCCTGATCGCGCCGCCGGCGGTGGGATTCCTGTCTTATGTGAAGCTGACCGGCGAGGTCGATGCCTTCGCCCGCATCCTGTATTACGCCGCCCTGTTCTTCACGATCCTGCTGATCGGCCAAGTGCGCTGGTTCGCCCGCCTCAAGTTCTACTTGTCATGGTGGGCCTACTCGTTTCCACTGGCGGCCATCACCATCTCCAGCCTGGTCATGTTCAAACATACCGGCAACCCGCTGTTCCTGCGCCTGTCCGGCATCCTCCTGGCCATCACCACGGTCGTCATCGCGGCGCTGTTCATCCGCACCGGCATTGCCGTGGCGCGGCGGGACATCTGTGTGGCGGAATAAATTGCTTATTTCATGTAGCTGGAGCCCACCGTGATCGTTCGCGCCTCACTTATTGTTACGGCCCTGCTCCTGGCGAGCGCACCAGTACACGCGGAAATTCACAAATGCCGCCAGGGAGAGCGGCTGGTTTACCAGGAATTCCCCTGCCCCACAGGCAGCCAGTCCCTGGCGCCACCCAAAGCGCAACCCGCCCCCAGTGCCTACGAGGTCGAACAAGCCCGCGCCCGCGCAAAAAACGACATCGCCGCGGCCGAAGTGCTCAGAAAACACGCGGAAAGAACCACCAAGACGCAGGAAAAACAGCGCGCCGCGGCCCGCAAACAGGAAACTGGCTGCATGCATTTGTTGGGCAAGATCGAAAAAACGGAAGCCAAGGCAAGCCTGGGAAAGAACCAGAAAAGCACACTGAAAAGCGACCAGCGCAAATATCGCAAGGAATGCGGGCCGATTTGACGGAGAGCTGAATTACTTCTTCCCGCAGGGGAAGCGGTCTTCCAGCATCCGGTGCAGCGCCTCGCCAGCTTTCTGCTTCAGAGCGTCAGGATGGGCGCGCATCCAGGTGACCAGCGTGGCGGGAATACGCTCCTTGTCGCCCTCGCCCAGACAGAACCGTGTGCTCCCCTTGCCGCCGCGCTTGGCATCGTAGGCGGTGGCATCGATAAAGCCATTCAGATAGTTGTGGCACATGACCGAGAGGGCTTTGACCTTCTCCGCGCCCTGGCACATTTGCAGGAGGGCATCGCCATTGCGGCCCGCCACGGGTTCGGCGGCCACCGCCAACGGCAGCAGGCCGAATATCAAGATTGCTTTCTGGAATCGCATTGACATTCCCCTACTAATTTGGAGGTTATTTTCGCGGCAAATATGCGCGCGGGCAAACGGATGTAAATGATTAACGCGGGCGCTTACCGCGCGGCACGAGGGGATTCGCCGAGCGACGTGGCGCCGGCTTGCCCGTCGGATGCGGTCGCCGGGTTCCGGCGGGTGCGGCACTTTCGCAACGCCGCCCGGTGCCGGCCGGCTGGAAATCCGGGATCAGGTGCTGCTTACCGTTGCCGATCAGATCGACGCGGCCCATTTCTTTCAAGGCATCGCGTAGCAACGGCCAGTTTTCCGGGTCGTGATAACGAAGAAAAGCCTTGTGCAACATGCGCGTGCGCCCGGCGCGGACCACCGGCACACTCTGGCCTCCGCGCAGAACCTTTTTCAGCGGATTGCGCTCCGTGTGATACATGGTGGTGGCCAGCGCCATCGGCGTCGGCAAAAAGGTCTGAACCTGGTCCAGGCGGAAGTGGTTGCGTTTCAGCCAGAGCGCCAGGTTGAGCATATCTTCATCGGTGGTACCGGGGTGGGCGGCAATGAAGTAGGGAATCAGATATTGCTCCTTGCCGGCTTCCTTCGAGAAGCGCTCGAATAGCCGCTTGAAGCGGTCGTAGGCGGCGATGCCCGGCTTCATCATGTGGTTGAGTGGGCCTTCCTCGGTGTGCTCCGGGGCGATCTTGAGATAGCCGCCAACATGGTGGGTAACTAGTTCCTTCACGTATTCCGGCGAGCGCAGTGCCAGGTCGTAACGCACGCCGGAACCGATGAGTATCTTCTTGATGCCGGGAAGCGCGCGCGCCTTGCGGTAAAGCTGGATCAACGGGCCGTGATCGGTGCCCATGTTCTCGCAGATGTCCGGGAACACGCAGCTCAAACGGCGGCAGGCGGATTCGATCTTCGGGTCTTTGCAGGCCAACCGATACATGTTGGCGGTGGGGCCACCGAGATCGGAAATCACCCCGGTGAAACCCGGCGTCTTGTCACGGATGGCTTCGATCTCCTGCAGGATGGATTCCTCGGAACGGCTCTGGATGATGCGACCCTCGTGCTCCGTGATGGAGCAGAAGGTACAGCCACCGAAGCAACCACGCATGATGTTCACCGAAAAGCGGATCATCTCCCAGGCGGGAATCTTCGCGTCGCCCGAAGTTGCGTTATATGACGGATGTGGCGCCCGCGCGTAAGGCAGGTCGTAGACGCGGTCGAGTTCCTCGGTGGCAAGCGGAATCGGCGGTGGGTTCAACCAGACATCCCGTTCGCCATGCGCCTGGACGATAGCGCGGGCATTGCCAGGGTTCGATTCGAGATGAAACATGCGCGAAGCATGCGCGTAGAGCACCGGATTCTTTGCTACCTGCTCGTAGGCGGGAATGCGCAGGACGGTGTGGGAACGGGCAGCACGCAGTTGTGTCAGGCGTTCTTCGCGGCTGACCAGGCGGATCGGATGATCTCCTTCCACTGCCGCGGGCTGGCCCGGTTGACTAGCGCTGGAAAAGGCATACGGGTCCGGATGCGCATCGACCCGGCCGAGGATTTCCAGTTGCGTGGAATCCACTTCCGCCCAGTCTTCCCCCGGCTTCCAGCCAAATGGCGCCATGTACGCGGTACCGCGCAGATCACGGATTTCGGAAATCATCTCGCCTGCGGCCAGGCGGTGGGTGAGCGCCACCAGCGCCCGTTCCGCATTGCCAAACAAAAGCATATCGGCCTTGGAATCGGTCAGCACCGAGCGGCGCACCTTGTCCGACCAGTAGTCGTAATGCGCAATGCGGCGCAAGCTGGCTTCGATGCCGCCGATCACCACATTTACCCCGGCATAGGCCTCGCGGCAGCGCTGCGAATAAGCCACCACCGCGCGATCCGGGCGTTTGTTGGGCTCGGCGTTGGCGGTGTAAGCATCGTCGGAACGGATTTTTCGCTCCGAGGTGTAGCGGTTAACCATCGAATCCATGTTTCCCGCCGTCACCCCGAAATACAGATTCGGCCGCCCCAGAACACGGAATGCATCAGCCGACCGCCAGTCCGGCTGGCTGATAAGGCCGACCCGGAAGCCCTGCGCCTCCAGCAGCCGCCCCACCAGCGCCATGCCAAAACTGGGATGATCGATGTAAGCGTCGCCGGTCACCAGAATGACATCGCAACTGTCCCAGCCCAGCGCCTCCATTTCCTTGCGTGACATCGGCAGAAACGGTGCCACACCGAAGCGTTTGGCCCAGTAGGGACGGTAGGAAAAAAGGGGTTTAGCGGTGTCCAAAGCAGTCGATAAAAAAGGCCAACCGTTGCGGGTTGGCCTGGTGAGATTGGTGGAGGCGGCGGGAATCGAACCCGCGTCCGCAAATCCTCTACAGCAAGTTCTACATACTTAGTCCGGTCATTTAGTTTTAACCCGAACCCCGCCGGCTAGACAGGCTGAGTTCAAGCGAGCCACCTTAATTTAACGTCGATTCAAGCGGCCCGAATCAACGCGAGTCCATGTGAATGACTCCACTGCTGGTTTCCCAGCCCGGCCCATGGACCAACCGGTGTGGAGTCTGGCCGTCAAGCGGCCAGAGCGTAGGTTTCGTCGTTAGCGAATATAAAATCCCAGCTGGATTTACGAGGGAACTGGTCCTCGGTATGCCCTTGTCTGCTTCGCGACCCACGTCGAAGCCAGGTCGCCCCCAAAAAGCAATGATTAGGTGGGTCCCATCGGTAAAAGTTCAAGTCGGCGGGGTTGCGGAATCTACGCGCGGGGTTTCAGCCAGTCAAGCAAGGCCAGCGGGGTCTCAGGGCCACGTCAGCTAACCACGCAACGCTCTAATTGGTTGTAGAAGCACTGAGGGACTGAACAGATTTGCTGCTTGCCGCTACGTTTGCGGCATGGATGAACGCAACTACATCAACCACATTGTCCGCGCCGCCGCCAATATGGCTTGAATCAGTTGGTGTGAAATCGGCGTGTGGTCCCGAGGGGAGTGGGCTGAATGAACCGCCGGGTGGCAGGGCAAAGGGAAACTGCCGACCCTGGAGGAAGGGCCGGCAGCGGGCAGATCGGCTGGGGGAGAGAATCAGGTATCGGCCTGGTCGCGCATGCGATAGCTGGGCCCCTCGATAACGAGAGACTCGGCGTGATGCAGCAGGCGGTCGAGCAGCGCTGAAGTCAGGGTGCTGTCGTTGTTGAAGATCTCCGGCCAATGCTTGAAGGCGCGGTTGCTGGTGATGACCGTCGAACCCCGCTCGTAGCGCTGGCTGATCACCTGGAACAGAGCGTCGGCGCCGAACTTGTCGATGGGCAGATACCCCAACTCGTCCACCACCAGCAGGGCGGGCTTCATCAACCGTGCCATTTCGCGCTTGATCCCGCCGGTAGCCTGGGCGGCGGCCAGGGCGTTGACGATGTCGATGGCGCTGGTGAACAGCGCCGCCTTCCCCTGCAGGCAAGCGGCATGGGCCAGTGCGATGGCCAGATGGGTCTTGCCCACCCCGACGCCGCCCAACAGGATCACATTGCCGTGTTCCGCCAGGAACGCCAGGCGGAAGAGATGTTGCACCTGGGCGCGATTGATCTTCTTCGGCCAACTCCAATCGAAGCCATCCAGGGTCTTGACCCCCGGCAGCCGGGCGGCCTTCACCCGGCGAGCGACCAAGGCCTCATCGCGGCGCGCCACCTCGCCCTCGGCCAGATGTTCCAGGAACCGGCCGTGGGCCCAGGATTCGCGGGCCGCTTGGGCCGCCAAGGGGGCAGACTGCTGGAGGAAATACGGCAACTGCAAGCGTTGCAGGTGGGCCAGCAGAGTGGTTTCAGACATCTCCCGCCTCGCCCGCTCACCAATTGACGCGCTGATCGACATCAAAGTCGGGGGCCGGTTGTGCTGCCAAATCCCAGTCTGGCTCGATTTGGGGACCCTCACCTTCC
>Ga0210033_1002214_pt1 | contig 16902 bp, 16 predicted proteins | sample CryGeymeta201501_FD_185465 | JGI IMG/M metagenome (GOLD analysis project Ga0210033, IMG submission 185465) | Groundwater microbial communities from Crystal Geyser aquifers in Utah, USA - Crystal Geyser metaG 2015-01 (SPAdes) (version 2) | ecosystem: Environmental > Aquatic > Deep subsurface >... | reverse complement strand
GCTCCAATAAGGCGGTGAGTAGGGCGCGGTTGACAGACTCTTGCGCCGCGCGAACGGTGCGCTCGACCTCTTCCCAAGCTGCGCCGGACCGGCCGCCGCGCACGACCTCGATGCGCTCGACGAGCTCACCGAGCATTCGCTGACCATCGAGCAGCGTGTCGATCGCCGGATCGAGCGCACCGAGCCGCTCGAACTGAACCTCGGCGCGGCGCGAGAAGACGAAGGCGATGTGCGGGTCGGGGAGGTGAGGAGGTGCGCGCCGATAGGCGTCGATCGCTGCTTGGTAGTCGCGGGCAGCGCCAGCGTATTGACCGACGGCCGCTTGCACTTGGCCGCGCACGTCGTAGAGCGCCCACGCGTCCGGCGCCGTCGCGATCTGCGCGTCCAGCTCGCGTCGCTGGCTTTGTAGCACTTCGACCGCGGCGTCACCTGTCAGCGTGCCCGCTTTGACCGAGGCGACCACCGCGAGGGCAGGCCCGCCCGGCTCTTGGCTCCAAGCGGAGGTGCGGAGCAGGCTCGCGAACGCGATCATGATGAAGATGCGGCTCACTCGCTCTCCCCCTTCCACTCTTCGTACTCGTCGTACTTTAGGGCCTTTCCGCGCACGCGGTCGGCTGGGTACTTCTGCTCGGCGCGCTGCAGCTTGTCAGTCACCGCCGCGCCCAGATCAACCCCCGCGCGACTGCAAAAGTTCAGCAGGCAGATGAAGACGTCGGCGGCTTCGTCGGCGACGCGGGGCTCGCGCGCCGCTGTGAGCGGCTGAGGACCGTCGTCCTTGGTCCACAAGTACAGCTCCAGCAGCTCGCTCGCTTCGACGGAGAGCGCCATCGCGAGGTTGCGGGGCGAGTGGAACTGCTCCCAGTCGCGCTCGCGAACGAAGCGCTGCGCGCGCTCTTGTAGCTCGGCGATGGTGGGCTCGTTGGACATGGTTCAGTCGATCCGAATGAGGCGGTAGGCTGCGCCGCGATGATATCCCGCGCGCTCGTAGGCGGAGACAGCGGGTGTGTTCGCTTCGTTGACGTGCAGGGTGACGAGCGGGTGCTGCAGCAGCAAGCGCGCGGTCACCGCCCGCATGGCCCGCGTGGCGATACCCTGACCGCGAAGTTTGGGCGAAACCCAGGTACCACCGACCTGACAACCCTGTCCGGTGCGGGTGCCCACGCTGACTTGAAAACAAATCGCGCCGGGGGCGCCGGACACCCAGGTGCGGCCATCGTTGATGCGGTCGACGGTGCTGTTGGCGAATGAGCTCGGGTCTTCGGTCACGGGATCGCGGCCGAGGTCCTCGATCTCCATCGCGCGGGCGTTGCGCATCACGTCGGTTTGGTCGGCGAGCGTCGCGAGGCGCACCTGGTCGTCGTGGGGCTCGGGGGAAGGCGTGCCGCAGGTGTACAAACGCTGATCGAAGTGGCACGCGGGCGCCGTCTTGGTGCGCCAGACGCTCCAAATAGCGTCGCAAGCGTCGCGCGGGCCCACGATCATGCGCGCGTGGGCCGACGCGGGGATGCGGCGCGCGATGGTGGCGGCGTCGGCCGCGTCTGGACACCAAGGAACGACGAGGCGACCTGGGAAGAGCGCGATGAGGGCGCGCGGTGCGCCGGCGTCCGCGACCCCATACCAGTGCGCTCGGTGAACGGGCTGCGCCTCGAGGACCCCCAGCAGAAACAGGTTCTGCACCGGATCTTGGAGGAGGAGCCGCTCCATGACATCGCGGTCGACTTCTGTGAGGCGGCGGACTGACACTGGCTCTCTCGGTCGTTGGATGGGAGGCGTCAGACAGGGTAACTGCGCGCTGACTCACGGAGAACCCATGACCACGCAGCCTTCACCCACCGCGCGCTGTCGCGCAGAGTCGGTCACGCCGGAAGGAGTGTCCGACGGCTGGACACCAAACCTGTTCTATCGTGTTCAGGCCGAGGACGGTCAGCAGCGCATCGCTGTAAGTGCTCCTGCCGATGAGCTCGGTCGCGTCCTGCGCGGTTTGGTTGCGGCCGTGGGCGAATCCGTGTCCGTGCTGTACCGGCAAAAGATCGACCGCCGCGACCCCAAGCCGCAGGGTCACCCGGGTCGCGACTTTGTCGCATTGGACCAGCAACAACAAGCGGTGCAAGCGGCGTTCTTGGCGGCCGATGGCCTGCTCGCCTGCGACGCGCGCTCCGAGGTGTGGGTGCGCGGGAGCGGCGGCGAGCAGCTCGTGCTCGACCAAGACGGCCAGCTCTTTGTTTACGGGGCAGGGGACAGCGTCATCGACGCCCTCGCCAGCCTGGGCGTGCCCCTGGGTGATGGCCCGATGATCGGCGAGCGCGACTACGTGAAGCACTGGTTCTTCGCGGACTACGACGCCGAAGAAGACGGGCTGATGCGGTCGCTGGCGCTCACCGAGATCCCTGTTCGCCGATGACACCTCCGAACCTCGTGATCCGCGACGTCGTCGTCGCGAATGGCTTGCTCCTCGCGCCGATGGAGTCGATCACCGATCGCGTGTTTCGACGCTTGATTCGCGAGGTCGGAGGCTGTGGCCTCGTCGCCACCGAGTTCATCGCGGCGAAGGGCCTCGCCGAGCGCCACGCGCGGGTGATGCGCGCCGCGGAGCTCGATCCGGACGAGCACCCCATCGCGGTGCAGGTGTTCGGACGCGTACCGGCGGAGCTCGCCGAGGCCGGCCGTGCCGCGGTCGAGCTGGGCGCGGACATCGTCGACATAAACATGGGCTGCCCGTCGAAGAAGGTGTGTCACAACAGCGGTGGCGCCTCGCTCATGCGCGAGCCGGCGCTGGTGCGCGAGATCGTGAGCGCGGTTCGCGCGGCGGTGACAGCGCCGCTCACCGTGAAGATGCGCGCCGGTTGGGACGAGACCCAGCGCAACGCGGTGGAGATCGCGCGCATCGCCGAGGGCGAGGGGGCCGAGGCCGTCACGGTGCACTGGCGCACCCGTGAGCAGCTCTACGGCGGGGAGCGCGACCTTCGCGCCGTGCGTGCGGTGAAGGCGGCGGTGTCCATCCCCGTGATCGCGAACGGCGACATCGTCGATGGCGCTTCGGCGCTGCGCACCCTGGCGGACACAGGCGCCGACGGCCTGATGGTCGGGCGCGGCGCGGTCAAGGACCCGTTCGTCTTCCGCCAGATCGAAGCGGCGCTGCATGGCCGAGCGTGGACGCCGGTGTCCGCGGAGGAGCGGCTGCGGCTGCTGCTCCGGTACCTCGACGCGATCCGCCCGCTGTTCAAGACCGACGACGCGGCGCTTGGTCGATTCAAGAAGGTCGCGAGGTACTTTTGCGAGGACGTGGGGGGCGATGGCGCGCTCCAGCTCACGGTGCTGCGCAGCCCAACGCTCCCGGAAGCCGTTCGCGCGATTCGCGCCAAGTGTGGCGACGATGTGTAAGCGCTTCATCCTTGCTGACGTTCGAGAGGCAACGGGGGAGGGCGAGTGCGGTTACACTTCAAAGAGAAGCCCATGCAGCGCCGCTCATCGGCCGTCGACGGCGCTCACACGCTGCGCAATGCGCCGCGGACGGGCACCGAAGCCCTCGTCCGCGTGTCAAAAGGATCTTGAAACAGCGCGTCACCTGTCGTATGACTCGGTCCGTTCGCGTCGGCACCCTCCCGCCGACCATCACAGCCATCACTGGAGCCCTCGAATGAAGACGTGGAAGCTGGCCCCCCTGGTCCTGGCACCGTTTCTCCTGGGGAACGCGTGCACCGACCTCTTCAAGAAGAACCCCGATGAGGTCATCGCTCCCGGAATCTCGGCGCTCAAGGATGGCGACTTGCTCACCGCCTACGACGCGCTCGACAAGGCGCGCGCCGACAACGCCTCGCTCGCGAAGGTGCAGTCTACGGCGGCCTACACCTACTTGCTCGCTGGCGAGTACGACAAGGCGGACAACGCGCTAGCGGCGGCTGAAGCCGCTTCGTCTGGCGACGAGGTCGGCAAGATCAAGCTCCGCCGGGCGCTCGTCGCGCTGCGCGCGGGCAACCTCGACGCGGTCAAGGAGCACGGCGTCGCGTCCGGACTCGACGCGGGCAAGGTGCTCGCGGCCGAGGTTCACCTCGCCGACGCCGAATCGGACGAGGCCATCGCGCTCCTCAAGTCGGTGAACTCGAACGACGCCGTGGGCCAAACCGCGGCGGAGTACCTCAAGCGCCTCGAGAGTGGCGACCAGTTCCAAGCCAGCCTCGCCGAGGCCACCGCGCTTTGGGCGATTGGCCAGCGCGGCGGCGCTTGCGAGCAGGCGGGTGACCTCGTCGGCAGCGTCGAGTCCGAGTCCAAGGGCATGCTCTTGCTGCTGTGGGCTGGGCGCGCCGTCACCTCCAACCGCGTGGACGTCGCTGCGAGCTTGCTCGACGAGGCGGAGTTCGCGACCATCCCACAAGAGCAGGCGTGGCGTCGTCAGGCCACCCTCGCGATCGTGCACATCGCCAAGGGCGAGTACGACGAAGGCGTCGCGCTCTTCGACGCGCTCGCGTCCGCGGGCGCCCCCGCAGACGGCATCGCGGACGCCCGCGCGACCGCGGCGGCGCTGTGTAAGGACAAGGCTGTGGCTAGGCAGCTCGTTGAGGGCTTGGAATCAGCGGCCGTCGGCAGGAGTCTCTTAGAGGCCGGTGCCGGCAAGGCCGCGAAGGACCAGACCCCCAGCGGTGCACTCCGGCGCTACATGGAGGGACGATGAACACCATTCGCACCACGATGACGCTCGCACTTGGGCTGCTGCTCGGTATGGGGCCGGCGGCGTTTGCCTCGGACATCGGCATCCCGGTCACCGTCGTCGTCACGCAAGAGGATGGCACGCCCATCCCCACCGCCGTTGTGCGCCACCCGCTTGAGGCGGCGCGCCACCCTGTCAACACGGTCAACGGCGAGTGGACCGAGTCCGTGCTCTACATGCAGGACGGCTCCGAGTACATCTTCGAGAAGGGGATGACCCTCGAGTTCGAGGTGTCGGCGCCGGGCTACATCAACCAGAAGATTCAGTACCTCGTCCGTAAGCGGAAGAATCGATTCCCCGTCGTGCTTCACCCGATGGTGATGGAAGATGACGCCGAAGAGATGGACGACCCCGTCATTCAGTTCGGTCGCGACAAGCCTATCGACTAGACTAGGAGCATCCCCGATGTACCGCAATATCACGTTCCTTGCTCTACTTGCAGGCAGCGCTCTGGTCGGCTCGGCCTTCGCCGCCGACTGGGCGTCGTTCGCCCCCTCCTTCCCCGCCTTCCCGTGCAACGACGGCTGGTCCGCGTGCATTGTCAAGGGTGAGCGCATCTCCCCGGACATGCAGGCCGGCGACGAGGGCTTGGCCCGCCCGGCGAACCTGCGCTTGGATTGGGCTTCGTTGGAGCCCACTCCTGCGTTTTCGCCCTTCGCAGAGCTCTCTCGCTACACAGGCGAGCTCCCGGCCGCGGCCGCGGTCGAAGCGCCTGCGGTGGCAGACGTCGAGCCCGTGGAGGACGCTCCGCCTCCGCCTCGTGCGGCTAGCAACGGCGGCAGCTCCGATGACGAGCCAGTCGCGGCGCCTGCGCAGACCCAGCAGCGCCAAGACGACCCCCCCGCGTCGTCGGGCGGCGTCTCTCGCGGCACCGCCGATCCGGTCGCGGCGCCCGCCGACGGTGGCAGCATGGTCCGCCCGCCCGCTGGTGGCTCGCCTCCGCCCGCCGACGGTGGCAGCATGGTCCGCCCGCCCGCTGGTGGCTCGCCTCCGCCCGCCGACGGTGGCAGCATGGTCCGCCCGCCCGCCGGTGGCTCGCCTCCGCCCGCTGACGGCGGCAGCATGGTCCGCCCGCCCGCAGCGGTGGTCGCGGCCGATCCTGTCGTCGAGCCGGCGGTCGCCGAGGCCGTCATCAAGCCGCCGGTCGTCGTCCCCACCAAGCCCGAAGGCCCCGAGACCTGCGACAACCTGCAGGCGCTCGAGCCCGCCGCCATGATGGGCAAGCTCACCGACGGTCAGGTCGGCTGCATCGAGGCCTCGCTCGCGGGCTCCACGGTCCAGACCGAGAAGGACAAGCTCTCCCGCTTGCTCATGTCGGACGCTTGGACCAAGGGCAACCACGCCACTTGGGAGAAGTACGTCAAGCGTCACTTGGACGAGATCGATCGCTCCGACCCCGATCTTTGCTACAAGTACGCCGGCTTCTTGGCTCGCAAGGGCGTGTCTCGTGCCGACGGCGTCATCCGCTGGTCCGAGGTCGCTCTCGAGAACAAGACCCGCTGGTCTGGTGAGACCTACAAGACCCGCGTCTACAGCTTGCTGAAGCTGCGTGCAGCAGCTGCGCAGAACCTGTGGAAGGACGCCGAGGAGAAGAACGCCGCGGCGCCATCGGATGTGACCGCCAAGGCCGTCGACAAGAACCGCAACACGACGCGTGTTTACGCGCGTGAGTGGTACGACTACGCCAAGGAAGCGGGCAAGGACACCACCAAGGCGCTCCAGCTTTGCGTTAGCGCGGCGGGGTCCCAGGACTACTGCGAGGGTAAGTGATGGTCATGCCTCGTAGAGGGCTCGGTGTCCTTTTGGTGGCGCTGCTTGGCGCCGCCGCGTGTGGCGGCTCTTCGGAGCCCGCCGCGCCGCCCTCGCAAGTCGAGGCACCTCCCGCACTTCCGGTCGAGCTTCTGAAGACGTCGTGGCCTGTGCTCACCGCGGACAACGCGGTGCGCGAGCCCTACGAGAAGGAGCCCGGCTGGGTCAAGCTCGTCATTAAGCGTGACTACCGTGCGGCCGTGAAGCAGCTCGGAGGGGATGGCGGGCTCGCCGGAGCTCGCGCTCACGCCGAGGCCGCGGCGATGTACCGCCAGGCAGCGCTGCTCGCAGCGAACAGCTTGGTGAGCACCTACGCGGACGAGCCGAAGGACGAAGATCCGATCGGCGTCGCGCACCTGCTCACGGTGGCGTACGCGATACGCGGCGAGACCGACAAGGTTCGCGAGCAGCATCTGCGCCTCAAGGGCGTCGACCTTGGCGACATGGCCGCGTGGGACGCGCCGTGGAGCGCTTGGCTCGACGCTGGCGCCGCTTGGCCGCCCGACCTGTCGGCGCTGCCTGTCGCGCTGCCCGAGCTCGCGCCCGGCGAGTGGCCTGCGCCTCCGACGTCGTCGAACTACACCCTCGACTACAACCTGCCGCCTTCACCCGACGGCGCCAAGTCGCACGGCTTGGACGTGACAGACCCGTCCACGCTGTTGGCGCTCTCGTTCTGGCATGACCGCGTGGCGCACTTGGCAGCGGCGGACGCTTCGCCCGTGATCGACACTTACTCGGCTCGCTACCGGCTCGCACCGGAAGCTCCGGTGACCGGTAAGGACCTCCCGATGGAGTTCTTGTTCGGCTCGGACATGCTGGTCCCGGGTGACGGCCCCTTCTTCGCCGACCTGTTTGGCGCCAAGGGCGCTGACGCCGTCGAGGCCCACGCGTCGACGAGCATCATCGCCGCGCTCGCCAGCGCTGCTCGCGTCGATGGCAAGGTTCATCCCGAGAAGGCGACGGACCTCGCTGCGGCGCTGCGGCGTGAGCTCATCGAGCAGCAGAAGACCATCGCGGGAGGCTCAACTCAAGGGCATCACCGCATCTTCGGCGATATTGCACAGGTCGCGGCGCTCCGCGGCCTCGCCTTCGTGGCGCAGGTCGAGGGGAATAAAGAGGTCAGCGGTGTGCTTCGTATCCAAGCGATGGAGCGAAGCGGTGAGGAACACACCGCGTGCCCCACCGCCGCGCTCTCGCTCGCTGCTTGGGACGCAAACAATCGTTACCACATTCGCCCCACAGAGTCGCTTCACAACCTCGTGAGGCGCTACCCTACGCTCGAAATCGCTCGCTTCAGTCTAGACGTGCTCGCCTTGCGGATATCCTTGGGCAGCAGCGGCAGCATCGCCAACTAGGAGACATTCATGCGCGCTATACACCACCTCGCCGTCGTCACAGGCCTCGCAGGCACCGTGCTGCTCACGGGCGGAGATGTGTCGTACTACGAGGAGGCACTTCCCTCGACGATGAACCCGCTCTTCGCGCAGACCATGGTCGACTTTCGCACGCACGAGCTGGTCTTCGATCGCCTCATCTTCCACTCGCCGGTCACCAATGAGCTGACCAGCCGCTTGGTGGAGAAGGGCCCGGACGGCAAGCCAAAGGCCGAGCGCCTCGCCGACCCTACCAAGATCAAGCTCTTCCTCAAGACGGGCATTCGCTGGCACGACGGCAAGGACTTCAGCGGGAAGGACGTCTGCTTCACGGTCAACGCGATGCTCGACCCCAAGACGGCCTCCCAGGTCGCCAAGGACTACCGCGAGGCGATCGTTAGCTGCGAGGAGGTGTCCAAGGAGAACGCGGTCATCATCACGTTCACGAAGCCCTTCCACAACCCGTTGGAGCGTCTGGGCTTCTCGGTCCTTCCCTCGCAGGGCTTCGAGGGGACGACGATCCGTCCCGACATGGACTTCTCGCACCGCCCAATCGGTACGGGCCCCATGAAGGCGACCCTCGGACCCAAGTCGGTGCGCTTCACCGCCTTCCCGAACGCTCACCAGAATCCCAAGATTCAGGTGATGTCGATGCAGCCCGGCGGCGACTCCTACGTCCAGATCAAGACGCTGCTCAACGCGGGCGTCAGCGGCGTCATCTCCGTGCCTCCGCCGCTTCGCCCGGAAGTGGCCGCGTCCGACGACGTCGCGCTCAAGTCCTACGACCTTCGGTCGTGGTGGTTCGTCGCGCTCAACACCGGCAAGGGTGCGCTCGCCAACGACAAGATCCGTCAGGCGCTCAACCTCACCATCGACCGCAGCGAGCTCCGCGAGCTCACCATCGGCGTGGACGCCGAGGACCCGAACCCGCCCTGCGAGTTCATCTCGGGTCCGTTCGTCGGCTCGTCGCCCTACTACAACCGCTCCATCAAGCCCTCCGAGCGCTCGGATCGAGCCAAGGCGCGCCTGCTCTTGTCGGAGGCTGGGGCCACCGAGCAGGTCGGTCGTTGGGTCTACAAGGGCGCGCCCATCAGCCTCAAGATCGGCATGAACGCTCCTCTCGACCTCGAAGCGCGCGACCTGCTCAACCAGGTCGGCAACCAGCTTCAGGCCGGTGGCTTCGACCGTCAGGTGTACCGCGTCACCTCCGATGACTGGAACACCAAGGTCGTGACCGGGCAGATGAAGGACTACGACATGCTCATCGGCAAGTGGTCCTTCGGGCGCGTCGAGGACGTCAGCCCGCTCTTCCACAGCCGTGGTGGCGGAAAGGGCGCGCTGAACATCTTCGACTACAGCAACGCCGAGGTCGACACGATCCTCGGGCGCTTCGACAACGCCCGCACGGACACGGAAGCCCAGGACGCCTACCACGACCTGCATGCCTTCGTTTCCAAGGATCTTCCGTACCTCTTCCTGTGGAAGCTCGACACCAAGAGCGCGTGGCGAAACGAAGTTCGCGGCTCGATCATCGCGCCGTACTACTACTTCACCGACTTCGAGAAGTGGCGTTTCGACGAATAGTTGTCCGCGCAAGTTCGAGCCCCGGGGCCGCATGTCATCAAGACATGCGGCCCTCGCTGCGTCTGACGTGCAGCCTCACTGGGTGCGCGCTCGCGGCGGTTGGTGATTTGTTGGAGCAGGCACCCGCCTGCAACCCGGCTTTTCCTGCTGCGTGACCACGCGGGCTCGCAATCTGCGGGCGTCTTGGTATCATGGGCCCTCCCCACTCAACCCTAGGAGCAGGCAGTTGGCCTGGTGGATTCGGCCGCTCTTGCGGCTCATTGCAGCGTTGGTCCTCCCACTGCTCGTTCCAGCGGTCATCACGGGGGTTCTTTGGGCGCTTCCAGGCGACCCCGCGAACATCATGTGTCCGGGTTGCTCTGGCACGGCCGCGCTCGCACAATCTTGGCACCTCGACCAAGGCCCGCTTCACTTCTACCGGTGGTGGATTGGGAACGCGTTTGGCGGCGATCTAGGTACGTCTTGGCGCGTCATGCAGGGGCAGAAGATCGTGTCGATGTTGGTCGACGACGGCTACCTCGTGAACACCGTCCTCCTTGTCGTCATGGCCTTCATCCCCGTCGTGTTCGGCATGTTCGCCTCGGCGAAGGGCTGGATCTCCTCCAAGCTCGACGTGGTCTGGAACGGCGCTGGCTTGACGCCGTCGGTCATCTTGGCCCTCTTCGCCACGGCCTACGTCACCATCACCTACGGCGCGTCCTCTCACGACGGCTGGCCCGCGTGGCTGCGGCTCATCCTCGGCGCGGGCGTGCTCGGCCTCGCGGACGGCATGTTCTCAGGCGCCGTCATCGGCACGCGCTCGGTCTTCGCGGAAGAGACCAAGCAGCGCTACGTCCAGATGGCGATCCTCCGCGGCGAGCGCGAGTTCACCAACGCGCTGCCGAACGTGCTCCCAGCGCTGATCGGCCAGCTGCGTGCGCGCATCCTGCTCATGCTCTCGGGCGTGGTCATCGTCGAGGTCGTCCTCGACGTCGTCGGCATCGGCAGCCTGCTCTGGAGCGGCACGCTCAAGCAGGACTTTGGCGTCGTGCTCGCGGCCACCTTCATGTTCGCTGTGTTCTCCAGCGTGCTGCTCGTCCTGCAGGCGCTCGCGGAGATCGCGCTCAACATCTTCATACGCTACGCCCCAGTGGAGGCGTCATGAGGCGCGCCGCATGGAAGAGCGCCGCTTGGACCGCGGCGGGCGCTTCGATCCTCGGTGCGTTGGTGCTCGCGTCCTTAGCCGCGCCCGAGTTCTTGTCGCGCCCCAACCTCGCAGAGAGCGCGTTGTTGCCCTTCACGGGCGGGCCCATCCTCGGCACGGATATTCGCGGCATCCCCATCACCGAGTACGCGCTCCAAGGGGCAGGGGTCGTCACCATGCCGGCGCTGGTCTCCGCGCTCGTGGTCGCCTTCTTGGCGATCGTGGCGGGTCTAGCGCGGTGCGCGGCGATCTCATGGGCGGACACAGCGATTCAGCTCTTCTCGGAGCTTGTCGGCGCCCTGCCGCGACTCGTCGTCGTGCTCGTGGTCGCGCTGGCCATGCCCGCTGAGTGGCGCAGCCTGTTCCCGATCGGCGTCACCTGGGCGCTGCTCGCGGCGCCCGGCGCCATGGACGAGGCGGCCTCGACCGCGGGGCGCCTCGGCGGGGCCAAGTTCGTCGAGGCGCTGCGCGCTCACGGCTTCACGGCCACGCGCATCTACCTCTACCACATCGTGTGGCTCAACCTTCGCGGCGTCATCGTGCGGCAGTCCGCCGACATCATGATGCAGGTCGTGTTCTTGGAGATCGCGCTCTCCTACCTCGCTGAGAGTCAGCAGCAGCCGTCGCTCACCCACCAGGACAGCACGTTCAGCTGGGCGCGGCTCTTGTACGACGGGTACACGGCCATCGTCGGCGGGCTTCCGCTCTTTCACGAGCTCTTTGTGGGGATCACACTCGTAGCGGCGACGGCCTTCATGGCCCAGGCCTTCCGCAGGGGGGCACAGGCCCGATGAGCGAGATCGAGCGAAATCGACTTCGTAACGCCGAACGCAGCGTGGCCGACCTCTTGGAGGCGAACCGCTCTGCGCCGGGAACCGTGCTGCTGGAGATGCTGAACGTCAGCATCGGCACCACGCAGCGCTCGCTGGTCTCCGACTTCTCGATTCGCGTTCGCGAGGGTCGGGTCACGGCCTTGGTCGGCGCCTCGGGGTCGGGCAAGAGCTTGTCGGCGCGCGCCATGATGGGCGTGCTGGACGTCGATCCCGGGCTCTCTGCCGGCTCGTTGCGGTACCCCGCGCGCTCGTCGCGCGACTGGTTCGAAGACGTTCGCGGCCGCGGAATGGGCGCGCAACACACGCTGCTTCGCGCGTCGGAGTCGCTGCGCGGTGGCTACGTCACCTACTCGCCGCAGTCGGCCTCCTCCGCGCTCAACCCCGGTCGAACGGTCGGGCGACAGCTTGAGATGGCCATCCGTCGCCGCGAGACCCCCCCGGCCGAAGGCATGGCCGCGGCCGTCGCGCAGGTGCTCGACGAGGTCGGGCTGCCCCATCGCGCGAGCCGCGCGCTCGTCGGTGAGCTCTCTGGTGGTCAGGCGCAGCGCGCAGCGCTGGCGATCGCGATCGCGCCAAACCCGGCGATCATGATCGCCGACGAGCCCGAGACCGGTCTCGATCCGGTGCTTCGTCGCGTCGTAACGGAGTTGATGATCAACGTTGCCCGCCGTCACAACGTAGGGTTGGTGCTGATCACGCACAATAAGGACACGGTCGACCGCATCGCGGACGACATGGTGCTCATCGGCGAGGATCCCTGGGCGAGGTACCGGTAGCAGCATGGAAGCACTTCCCAAAGCCGATCACGAGCTCGTCGCGACGACGCGCCCCGTCTTTTCAGACGAGCCGCCGGTCGTGGACTTCGTCGGCGTGTCCAAGACCTTCATGCTCCCAGGGCCGTGGCCGTGGAGCCCGTCGCGTCAGGTCACCGCGGTCGCGGAGGTCTCCTTTCAGGTCGCGCCTGGCGAGGTCGTCGCGCTCGTGGGCCAGTCCGGGTCAGGTAAGACCACCGTCTCGCGGTGCGTTTTGGGGCTCGAGGACATCACTTCGGGGCAGATCCTGCTCGACGGATCGCGGTGGGATCACCTGACCGAGGCGCAGCGTCGCCACCTGCGCTCGCGCTATCAGTACGTTCCACAGGACGCGCTCTCTGCGCTCGATCCGCAACAAACGGCGCTTGAGCATGTGGTCGAGTCGCTTCGCGTGATGGTCGGCTTGACCCGCGACCAAGCGGACGTGCGCGCGCGCAAGATGCTCGCGGACTTGGGGCTCTCCGAGCGCACGGGCGCGCTCCCCCGCGAGATGTCGGGTGGTGAGCAGCGGCGCGTCACGCTCGCGCGCGTGCTCGCGCTCGAACCGCGCCTGATCGTCGCCGATGAGCCAACCTCAGGGCTCGACGCCGATCGCCAAGAGCAGGTGCTTGAGGACATGATCAACAACCTGCCGCCCAAGGCGGGGTGCATCTTCGTCACGCACGACATGGCTCAAGCGCGCAACTGGTGCCACCGAGCGCTGGTTATGCTGGAGGGCAGGGTTGTCGAGGAGCTTCGCTTCCCCCATGATCAACCCACGCATCCGTATGCAAGAATGCTGTTCGACCCGTGGGGCGTCGACGACCTCTCGCTGTCCACCACCACCTAGTGGAGCCTCCTCATGAAGCCCGCATCCCTGTCCGTCCTAAGCTGGATGATCCTCGCGGGGGCCTGTGTCTCTGGGCTCGCGGTGCCGGACGTAGCGCACGCGCAGTCTTCCGAGGCTCGACGACTCATCGCCAACATGAAGTCGCTCGCCGAGAAGAACGCTTGGACCGGTGTTGAACGAAACTACATCGGCCTTGTGGAGCTCGGCGAGCCGATCCCAGCGGACATTCACATGCTGGGCGCGCAGTCCGCTGCCACGCAGGGGAAAGCGCTCGAGTGGCTCGAGCGCCTCGAGCGCGCCAACGCTGTCGAGGCGGATCCCGCAGTCAAGCAGAGCATCGACGCGATCAAGAGCCAGTACGGGCGCGTGCGCATCAAGGGCAAGCCCGCGTGGCACCCCGAGCTGCAGATTCAGATGATGCCCTTCGCCCCCGACCAGCGAAAGTCCTTCGAGTACGCGCAAGAGACCTTCAAGGGCGCGGGCTCGTTCCAAGGCATGCTCCCAGCGGGCGCCTACTGCTTCGGCGGGCAGGCCTTCGAGGTTCAGGCCGGCACGGACGCTTGGGTCGAGCTCAAGGTCAGCGGCAAAGATCTCGGCGCGTGCACCGCGTGGGGCGCTGACGCCCCGGTGGCGGTCACCACGCCTACCGCGGATCCCAAGGAACCCACCGCGCCGAAGGATCCCAAGGCGCCGAAGGATCCCAAGGCACCGAAGCCCGCAGCACCCCAGGGCGTGGACACGGGCCTCATCTACAAGGGCCCGATCGCCGTGCTCGGTGGTGGCTTTATGGCCTCGGGCCAACCGGAGGGCGACGCGGACTCGCCCGCGCAGATCGGCTCGTTGGCGGCCGGCGGCCTCAAGCTGGAGCTTGGCGCGGAGCTCGGACTCACCTACGCCTTCGGCGTGGGCGGCACGATCGGGTACAACAGCCTCAACGGCGGCGGTTCGCCCGCCGTGAACGGCAGCGACGTCCACGCGAACGGCACGATCCACGACATGTCGGGCACGCTGCTCGGCGTGTTCCGAGCCAAGGTCGGCCCCGGCGATGTTCGCCTGACCTTTGGACCTTCACTCGGTTATTTGGCGGGCAAGGGCACGGGCGCCGCGTTTTACAGCGAGTATGAACAGAGCGACGTGCTCCCTGTGGAGCAGGTCGCGTTTCGCGGCCACGCCGTCGCTTTTGGTGGCGCAATGAGCGCGGGCTACGCGTTTGTGGACTTGAATTCACTGCAGGGTGTTGTAGAGCTAGCAGGTTCATACAAGCACGACGATGCGCGGGGGTGGTTCGCCACCGGGGTCCGCGTGGGGATCGTGCCCAAGGTGCCGCGCTTCGTAGGCAAGTAGTGCTGCTCTCTCTCGCAGTCTTCACCTCTCGTTTTTCATGGAGAAATTCAATGATCGAGCTTCAAGCTTGGATGCAGCGGGCCGCTCTCTTCGCGGGCGCCGCGTTGATGATGAGCAGCACCGCCGCGGCTGGCGAGGTGCGGTTCAACGGGGAGGGCCACGCCCAGAACCCAGTGTGGTCGCTCGACGGCAAGTATGTCGCGTTCGAGGTGAACCGCTTCGCGGGCAGCATTGACCTGTTCTTCGCCAAAATGGGCGGGGATGTGGCTGGCGACGCGAGCAAGGTCAGCCTGCCCGGCGGCGGCTCGGCCTTCGGACCGTCCAACCAGGTCGTGATCAACCCGTCCTGGCACCCGCAGGGCATCGCCGTCTTCGAGGGCTCCAACCAGGGTGGTGAGTACCGCTTGTACTACGCCAAGCCCGATGGCGCCGCGGCAGCGGAGATGCTCACCAACGCGCTCGCTCCCGGCGGCCTCGCGTTCCCCACCATCTCGCCCGACGGCAACATGCTCGCCTTCATCTCGTCGCAGAGCGGCAACGGTGACATCCGCGCGTGGAACCGTGCGACCAACCAGGTCGCGCAGCTCACGAGCACGGACTCGACCGAGGTCTTTCCGCAGTACAACGCGGACGGCAAGCGCATCCTGTTCACGCGCAAGAAGGACCACTCCGAGGACATCTTCGAGATCGCCGCGGACGGCTCTGAGCGTGCGGTCGCTGGCGGCGACGGCGATCAGACGCGCCCCACCTACGGTGCTGGCGATCGCGTCGTGTACTTCAACTCCGGCGCCAACGACACCTGGGACCTCGCGGAGATGGACGGCACCAGCCGCACCGTGCTCGCCCGCGGCGTTCGCTTGCCGCAGCGCGCGCGCCCGGCCCTGTCGCCCGACGGCCAGTGGGTCGCCTACACCTACGACGACCCCACCAAGAACACCTACATCGAGCTCAAGCGCTTGGACGGCACCAAGACCGTCAAGGTGACCACGCAGTTCACCGCGTGCGGTGAGCCGGCGATCGGTGTGCAGGGCGGCCGCGTGCTGCTCGCGTACACCGCGCTGCCCTCAAGCGGGTCGGACTGGCGCTTCCTGTACGTCGAAGACATCACGTCCAAGCTGCAGTAAGCCGCGGGCGTCGCCCTTCAAGCAGAAGCCCCGTCGAGCGAGAGCGCGACGGGGCTTCTTGTTTATGGAGGCCCCAGCGACCTGGGACCTTAAGGGCTAGGCCGGTCCTAGTAGAACTGGCACTGGCGCGTGGTGGTGTACTGCGCGACGTTGCCCGCTGCGTTGCCGTCCGCGAGCGCGTTGCCCGAGGTGGAGAAGGCGAAGTGCGCGTCGCACAGGCCGCTCCCGGCGCAGACGACGTTCACGTCGTAGGACACCGAGTAGGACTCGTCATAGGCCGCGCGGGCGTAGCCGAGGTCGCAGGTGGTCGCCGCCGTGTCGAGGTTCGCGTCGATGTTGTAGCGGTAGTCGCAGCTCGCGCAGTCCGACGCCGTTTCGTACTTGCCGACGACGTTCCAGACGATGGTGCAGTCGCGGGCGACCTCGGGCTGCGCGGCCTCCCACGCGTTGTTCGAGAAGACGACGAGGCTCTCGGTGCCGGAGAGGTCGTCGCCGTCGAGCATGGTGAAGGTGCCGGACCAGTACGTCGTCGCGCCAGCGACTTCGTGGAACACGCCGTCGGAGTCGTTCGCGCCGTCACAGGCCGAGTCGTAGACGAGCCCGGCCAGCGGGTCGGGGAGGTCGTTCGGGTTGCCCGGGTTGTCGGTGTCGTCGCCGGTGCCGTTGCAGGCGGCGAGCGCGCTGAACGCGACGAAGAGGAACGATAGACGCATGGGAAGATCTCCTTGAAGGCTGCGCAAGCCTACCTTGGATCGCGCGCTGTAGGAAAGGATCTCAGCGACCAGTGCTCGGGAGAGGGCAGGACGGCGCGCCCGCGCGTAGCGCCTCTTCGAGGCCGGTGAGATCGAAGGTGGTGGTGGTGGGCGGTGACGCGAAGGGCACAAAGCTGAAGCCGAAGGTATGAGCCGCGAGCAGGTCGGCCAGCGCGGGCTTGGGCTTGCGGAACTGGAGCGCGTCGCCGTCCAGCACCCGGCGCATTCGCAGCGGCTCCCAGGGGGCGTCGTCGAGGCGCACTTGGGCGGTGGCGAAGGCGTCGTCGTAGAGGTCGCCAGCGGCGTCGACGCGCAGCACCGTGCGCACGGTCAGCTCCCATCGGCCGCGATCGCACTTGAGCCGCAGCTCGGGCCGCTCGTGGTGGTCGTCGGGCCAGCCGACCACGTCGGCCTCTGCGGGCCGAGACACGATCGTCAAGCTGCGGGAGCCGACGATGCGCTCAGTGCGTGTGGTCCATCCGGTGGGCGCGGCGAGAGCGAGGGAGTGCATGAGCAACAAGAGGTGCATGGGGTCTACCGCTACATAGGCGAGC
>Ga0210033_1002210_pt1 | contig 16914 bp, 20 predicted proteins | sample CryGeymeta201501_FD_185465 | JGI IMG/M metagenome (GOLD analysis project Ga0210033, IMG submission 185465) | Groundwater microbial communities from Crystal Geyser aquifers in Utah, USA - Crystal Geyser metaG 2015-01 (SPAdes) (version 2) | ecosystem: Environmental > Aquatic > Deep subsurface >... | reverse complement strand
ATTGCTGTTTGCCCTGGCCCACAACCTGATGCGCAGGGTTCAACTGCTGCCGGCGTGGTTCGGGATAGGGACAGGTTCGTCCGCAGCACCGGAAATGCTGGCTTGAGGACGGAAAATACGTGAAAACTCGCGCAAAAACCCGATCACGGCGGAATCTGGCCCACCACAGCGATACCGGCCATACCGGACGCATCCAGGGGGGAGGCACCGGTTTGGCTTGTCTCGTTGGAAAAATTCACCGCCTCTGAGGCTTACATCGTCACACCGCAACAACAGAATGCTTGTCAACGCTGCGGGTGACGGCACTTAATTTGTCACCCTGCTGTCACCCGCAGCGGTGACAAGCGAAAGAAATCAAGAGAAAGCCAGAGTAAGCTAAAGTAGCGTAACTTATTGATTTTGGCGGAGCGGTGAGATTCACATTGGAGCCGTGATGCCTCGCCAGTGCAGGCGGTTTGTTCTAACGCCAGAGAAGTTGCCCCCAACGTTGCCCCCAGGCTGTACTCGCTACCTCTTGCAGGCAAAGAAAAACCCGGCGCGCGGCCGGGTCGGTTGCTGGGATGCCTGAACATCGCCAACCTTGCTCCAGGGCAGCCAAGAGCCCTCACCAGCCCTTGCCGCGCATATGCAACTATGTAGTCTTGAAACTCGACTGGGATAGCACCTTCAAGCAGCTCATACAGGATGGGGCGGCTGGTGCTTGAAACCTGTCAACGACCGCTATCCGGTGAAGCCGCTACCGGAAGGCACAATCTTCTGCGGCGTGGTGCGGGAAATGGTGAGGCAATTCAGATGATGTCAGTTGATTGAGCAGATCAGCACAGGAGGAGAGCATGCCCTTTGTCGAGGACTGCCCCAAATGGTCAACCGTCAAGGAATCCGCCCAGTATCAATCGCTGTCGAACGATGGCCGCGAGGCTATGCGCGACTCCTACTTCTCAGATTGCGTGGCACCTCACGTGCCGACATCTGATCTCGTAGCGGTTCGCCTTGATTTCTACGATAGAACCTCTCCCTCATGGTTTGAAAGAATGAATACCACAGAACTGGCAGTCACCGTTGTAGGTGGCATCCTGCTTGTTGGGATAGCGGCCCTTGTCATACGGAAGCTCTGGCCTTCCATCATGGCGTTTCAAGGATTGGTCAAGCGCCTGGCCGTGAGAGTTGTGACAGCCAGCGCAGCTTCGCAGTTCATCATTATCCTGGTCATGGCTGTGATGATGCTCGGCTGGATGTTCAGGTACGAGTACCCATTCCCAGACAAGCCCATCCGCATGAACCGCTTCACGGGGACACTTGAAACATACAGAGTAGAACGTGGCTGGCAGAAGACAGAGCGGTGATCCAGCATTGGCCTCTGGCGGCACTTCCTATACTGCGAAGAGGCGCCCGCCAACCATGCCGGAATGGCAGGCATTCGAGGAAGCGGACATGAAGGCCGAGACGATGGCGAAGCTCAGGAGGGCGGGTCTATGGTCGGAGACGAATCAGACGCCACCTTGGGACTGGCGGAAACTAACGAAATAGCATGGCCATGTATATGGGCTTCAGCTCATAGCGGTGGCGCAACCCTGCCCACCGAGATCAATACTTATGGCGAACTGAAAGGACTGCTCAATGAACGAAATCGCGTGGTATCCGAAGGGTATGGCGATGCCGACGGGGTTGACGGCAGTTTGGGTGAAGCCGGGCAAGATGAGCCATCAGATATGGATGGACGCCCTGGCGGATCGGCTGGTCAACCTGCTGTTGAAGGAGGACGAGGCGGATCAAATGCCGCTGGCGGAATGGGCGTGCGACCTGTTGGAAGTCCCAAGCCCGGACTATCCGAATCAGATCGACCAATGCCTCCTGGAGGGGAACGAGACCCTACAAAGCCTGTTCAATCTGGCGGTAATCGACCAAGACCCGTTCGAGGAAATAGCCAAGCAGGAGGAGATCGCCCTGGAAGTGATGGAGGAAACGGACTTCTCGACGTGGGTGGAGCTGGCGGCAGCGGAAATGAACCCGCACGATCTTCTCTAACCTCGGATCGGCGCGGCCAGGAAGCAGAAAGTGCGCCCAGTCAGATGTCGTTCATGGTGATAGTCCTTGGAAAACGCGTTTCTTTCCAGCCCTCCGCCGCGAAACTCAAGGCTCGCTAGCCAGTGCAGCAGCGCATACCCCCCAGGCTTCGGCGGCACTCATCGCCGGGGCGTTCCGGGGCGGATGCCTTCCTTGGTCGCAAAGTCGCTTCCACTGCTCAGACGGTGACAGTCCATCAAGTGATTCGGCTTCATCGGGCTGATGCTGTTCAAGTTTTTCCAGTCGCTGTTCAAGACGTGCCATGTTGGGCCTCCCGTTCGCGGAGTACATCGGTGAAGGCTCTCAGGCTGCCATGCTCGGCAATGACCTTTTCCCGAGTCGTGCCCATCCGCGCCAGAATCGCGTCGAGGCGCTGCTCCAGTTCGGCATCACTCAACAATGACAGGTCGCTGGCCCTATGCCGCATCGCGGTTTCGACCTTGTTGATTCGCTTTTCAAGTGTTCGCATGGCGCTGTCCCCTTCGTGGTGGTTGTTCAAGTCCTGTCATGACGCTCTTCCAGTGCCGCAACGCGGCGTTCAAGTTCTTCGGTTTCAAGTGCCTTGCGGCGGGTTTCCACGATGCCGGCCAGAGTGGCGGCTTCACCTGGCAGTAGTTCACCAGAGGCGGCGGCCTGCAAGATGGTCTGTTGCGCGGCACTGATTCCTTCGGCGGTGCTGGTGTCGGGCATGGCCATTGATACCGGGCGCTCCCTCGCCGGCGGCACAAGCCGCTCCAGCACCAACCGTGCGGCTGATATGTCGCCATCCTTCGCCAGTTCAACCATGCGGCGGGCGATGGCCTCGGCTCCTTCTTCCATTGCGGCCAGGGCTACCAGTGTTATGCGGTTGCGGCTGCCCTTGGGTCGGCCCCTGGGGTTCCCGGACTGGCCTCGCTTCCAGCCTGGGCGCAGGTTTTCGGACTTCGTTTCATCGCTCATGGTCTGTTCTCCAACGGTGCAGGTTCAATGCCCCCACGGCTTGCGGGAAAGTGGTGGACGGGGGTTTCTTGTGTTGGGTAGGGTTGGCCTATATCCAGGGCGTTGCGAACATCCCGGCAGTTCCTCGCCATGAATGCGATGCCACCAGCGGCGCGCACCAGTTCGAGGAAAGCGGTTTGCTCAGAGCGAAGTCGGCCGGTGGGGGCCTTCACTTCGCACGCCAGCAAGCGGCCATCCCGCAGCATGCCCAGCACGTCCGGACAGCCTTTGAAGCCATAGCGGATGAAGCGGCGGCCGGTGGCGGCCAACACGTTCTTCGGATGAGGAGGTGGGGGGCAAAAGTGCAAGATTGCACTTTTGCTTTTTCGTGAGCAGGATCGTCGGGTATCGTCGCCATCCAGGCCCGGCAGGTTGCGCCCTGGTCGGGGCTGTAGCGGATCACGCCCACCACGTCAGCCGCCACGGTTGAATGCCACATCGTTTTCCAGTGCCTTGCGCAGGCCGTCAGGGTCGCGCCGGGCCACTTCGCGGATCAGCGCGAAATCGTCGGGGCTGTACTCCCAAAAAGCGCCGGCACGGACGATCAGGTGTTCCAGGTCGTTGGGAATGGTTGCCAGCCAAGCCGGGCAGGTTACGCCCTGGTCGGGGCTGTAGCGAATCACGCCCACCACGTCGGACAGGCCAGCGGCTACCGGCTCGCCAAAGCCGCCGCGCCCGGTTACATGGGTGCAGGTCGCACAATCCCGCGCCGGTTCCGGTTCGGCCTGGTCGAACGGTTCTGCCGCAATGGCGTTGGGGTGCAGCTTGAGAACCTCGGCATGAGTGGCCGGCGGGAAGCTGGCGACTTCCACCGGCTCGCGGTCGGGGTAGTGCAGCAGCCACCAGTGGGAAGCGGTCGCCGTGGCTTTCCGTGCATCGCTTCCGCCGCTGTCAATTTGTGGGGTTGCAGGGGTTTCAGGGGTGCAAGCCAGTGATAGCGCGGGGTTTGCTGTAACCCCGGCCAGGTTGCATGGGGTTTCAGGGGTTGCAGGTTTGCGGTTTTCCAGCTTCGTCAGCAGCGCATCAAGCCCCATGATCGCCACCCAGCTTGTCGGGGTTGATCGGGTACAGCTTTATCGCACGCCCGCCGATTCGGTAGAACTTGGCCCGCTTGCCGCCCGCCCCTGGCGCCGGCAGTGCCTCAGCTTCCTGCAAGGTATCCAGCGCCCGGCCGAAGTCGAACCCCTTCAATGCCTCGCGCATCCCGTCCGCCGTGAACAGATAGGTGCGTTCGCCCGCTGAATCACTCCACCAGCCGGCCCGGTCGCGGGTTTGGGTTTCGTGGTCACTGTTCGCGTCGGAGAATCGCCCGTCGCCATGCCGTTCGATGAAGCCGGAAACCCGGTCAAGGATTTGCCGGCGTTCATCGTTGCCGCGCCCGCGCAGTCCACGCCACACCTTGAAGCCTTCCGCCGCCGCCTGGATGGCCTCGCCCTCGGGCCAGCCGGTCAGCCCGTAATCGCTCGCCACCTCGCCGGCCAGGGCGAAGAGGGCGAAGCGGCCCGCCGCGCGCTTGTCCTGCCCCTCGCCCCCATCGGCGGCGAAGTCGGGCAATGCCTTGATGCGTTCCAGCAGGGTGCAGAAATCTCGGGTGTCTCGGGTCAACTGTTCCAGGAAGGCGCGGCCGGCATGCCCGTGATGCGTCGCCGCCGCGCGCTTGATCGCGTCCGAAAACGCGGTTCCGCTTGCCATGCCGTGCAGGGTGTCCCATGCGCCGAAGGTGCGAGAGGCGGGAATATCGAGCAGCCGCACAGACTGGCCCGCTTTGGCCCGGTGCCCGACTTCCTGCATGGTGGTGGCAATGGTGCGCTCACCACTGGACAGCACTACGCAACGCCAGCGAACTACGCCGCGCGCCTGCCCGGTACGGCTGGCCCGTTGCTTGCCGCGCCCGTTGCCCAGGGCGTAGATGATGGTCCCGACTTCCTTGGGATCGCACTCGCTGATTTCATCCAGGGCGAGCAGGCAATCGTTGAACAGCGCCGCCGCGCCTTCCATGCCGTTCGCAGTGGCCCGCCAGCTTCGCCGGAAATTCGGCCCGCCCCAGGTCGCACAAGCCGCTTCGATGGCCGTGGTCTTGCCGGTCGATGAATCGCCCACGTAGTGAATCCCGCCGCCTTCGGCATTGCAGCGCGCCAGCAGCGGCCCCGCGAAGGATGCCGACAACGCCACCAGCAACAGCGGGTTGCCGACAGCCCGCGCGGCGATTTCAGCCTGCCAGCCTTCCAGGGTGCCGGCCTTCGTGTGTTCATCGTGCCCGCGCTCGCCACTCTGGAAGATCACTCCGGAAGCGGCCGGCCCGATCACAACATCCGGCAAGACGAAAGAGCCATCGCACCATCCGACTTGCAGGGCGCAACGCATTCGGCGTTTCGGCGGTTTCGCTTGCAGGTAATTGGCCAGCAGGGTCTTGGCGGAAGGGTCGATCTCCACGCCCATGGCCAGCAGTTCGCCGCGCAGATCATCGCCGCCGGCCTTGAGCAATTCCATCGGCATCGCCCATTCCCGCCAGCGGTTCAGGGTGTTCCTGAATCGCAGCAGCCGGCCGAAGTTGTTGTCCTGCCCGTCGAATGTGATGGCCTCGATATGCAGGGGCGAACACACCCAGGTTTCGGATAGCGCCGGGGGTGCATCGCCCTTGCCGGGCTTGATGCCAAAGAACCAGACGCCAGGCTTATGCTTCGCGCCGCCGTGTTCCTGCCAGTCCTCGAATACCCGGAAGCATGGGCGGTCGTTCATGCCGGGAATAGGAGAGGCCGGGGATTCTGCAACCCCTGAAACCTCATGAAACCCGGCCGGGGTTTCACAGGAAGCCGCGTCGTTTCTGGGTTGAACCCCTGCAACCCCTGAAACCCCGTTTTCTTTTGATGCCGCGCTCGCTATACAACTTGCCACGGCATCCAGGCCACATAGTTGCGCCAGGTCGTTGAAGTCGGTTGCGCCGTCCGGGCGGTCGGTGCCGAAGTCTGGAGCGGCGACCACGCCACCCACCGCGCGCGCCGCTTCGATGGCATGGGGATCGGGTGCGCCGGTCGCCTTCACCAGATCGGCCAGTATCACCAGCGCCGCCGCCGGATAGTGTTCGCGCATCGCCTTCGCCACCGCTGGCAGGTTGCCCGCCGACAGCGCCGCAATCGCAGTGTGTCCGCTGGCTTCCTTGCCGGATAGCACGGTCGCCACACCTTCGCCTATGGTCAGCGGTTCCGGCCCATCATCCTTTGGCATGGGTTGCGCCGCCCAATACCCGCCCGCCTTGCTGCCGCGTCCGGCAAGCGCCGCCTTGCGCCCGTCGCCGTCGATCAGTTCAAGCGTTGAAAGCCGGTCGCCCTGCTTCACTGGAACCACCAGCAAGCGCCCGGCCAGCGGCTCGCCGCCCGACTTCGGCACATAGCCCAGGATCGCCGCCGCCACTCCCGCGTCAATCTCGCGCAGGGTCGCCACCGGTGAAACTCGCTTGCGCGAAAGGTAGGGGTTGCCGGCGGGGTCGGTGCCAGCCTTCCAGATCGCCGCCGCCTTCTTCGCCGTGTCGGCACGCTCGCGGGCTTCATCGGCTTCATCCTTCGCCGCCCGTTCCGCCGCATCGCGCCGCCGTTCGGCAAGCGCTTCGGGTGTCGGTGCCTGGTGCGTTCCATCATCGCGCCAGCCGTTCGCCTTGGCTTCGTGGTACAGGGTGCCGATGTTCACCCCGCCGCCGGCCTTGATGCTCTTCCAGACTTCCCGCGCCGTCGCTGGCTTGTAGGAATCGGCTTGCTGGATCCAAGCGTCCCAGCCGTCAAAGCCCGCATCCCCTTCTTCGGACTTGATCGCCATGCCCATCTTTACCCAGGTGTCACGGTCGCCGGCAGGGATGAATTGCAGGGCTTCGCGGATGCGTTCAAGGTCGCCGTTCATCGCCCGCCCCTCAAGATCGCCCAGGCAATCACCAGCCCCATCGCTATAAGGGCGGGCGGATCGCCACCGGCCTGCATGAAGTAGCGATGGGCGCGCAGCACTTCCAGTGCCGCCGCGTCGAGTATCGGCAGGCCGCGCGCGTCTTTCGGGAATTCGGTATGCTTCGCGTCACCCCCCAACGGTGCCGCAACGGTGCCCACTTCGCGCCGGCCCGCAATGCCGGCGCTTTCTTTTCCAGGGTCAGCCCTCATGGTCGCGCCCCTTATTTCAAAGACTCGACCAAGGCACGGATAGATTCGACAGGCCACGCAGTCACGCGCGGCCCAAGTTTCACCGGCTTGGGGAACCGACCAGCCGCCACCCCGGCCCACCAGCAGGATTTTTTAACGGGGATGATCGGAGGGATCGGCGGTTCCGCTTTTGGGTCGCCGATTATTTGTGGAAGACGTAAAAAACCGGTTTCGGGAAGTTGGTACATTTGCATCCATCCGTGTCCTAGTTGGGATGATGCAATCCTGATTCCTCCACTACTTGTCGAATAGCTGGGCAGGTTTAGAAAACCCACCCTGAAAAATGTATGGGGGGGCGGGTAAGTTTCCCCGGTAGGGGTAGATATGTTCAAAGGCTCTCCAGCCGTAACTGCTGGAGTTGGAGCCGCTCTTTGGGGATGGGTAGGTTATCCGGGTGACTTAGGTGCGCCGCCGCCGGGTTGCCAGTTGGCGATCTTGCTACAGTCGTCGATTGCCTGGTTCACAGGGTTTCCGTTGCCGTCTGTCAGGCCATATTTCGACGCATTTTCCCTCAACCATTTTTCAAGTGCCTGCTTGGGGCTTTTCTTGCCCGGATCAGTCACGGCCTGCCACGCCCGCACAGCCGCCGCTAACTTTGGCGCATAGCGATCATTGTCGGCGTCAAGGTAACCGGGCAAATCGGTGTGCGAAGTTGGAAAGAAAAAACCTGTAGTCACCCCCCGTCCTGTCAGCCATAGAACTAGCTCATCTCGGCTCACCGTGCTGAGCATCCAATCTGGAAACGGCTTGAAAAAACAAGAACAGTCTTTCGACATTGTTTCATCTGCTCTCACTGTGCTACCAAATACGCTCTCGCATTCCAATTCTGAATACTCAATGTCTGCTTGTTGATCTGCGTATCCATACTCACGAGCCGAATACCGCAATACAGCATTCATCCTGCCATTTGTAATCGCATGTGTAAGCGCCTTCAAGGCAATCGGATACCGGGAAAATGCCTGATCAATGAGCGGTTCCTTACTGCAACGCTCTACCATTGTGGGGTTATAACCGGCTATCAGTGCGGCTGCGTCGGCAACACTGAAATCCTCGTGGAGAGTCCATAGAGTGTCGATTTCATCAATTCCACCATACTGACTGGCCACTTCGGACAAATTTTCATCCATTTCATGCCCCTTTCTGGCTTGCCCTTATTCATGTGCCGCGTCAGCCGGATAAGAGCGTCCCGGAGTTCCTCCACCTGAGTAGGCGCCGCAGAAACTCATCAAGCCGCCCGCTGGAACGGCAACACGTCAGCGCCGGCTTTAAGTTTGTCCAGGTTATCCGCCCATGCCTGCATCATTTTCTTGCGCTCGGGTAGGTATTCGGCGCGGTTGTATGCGCCCCGGACCTCGTTCCGCTCGCAGTGGGCAAGCTGGCGTTCAATCACATCCGGCCGGAACAGGCCCGACTCGTTCAGGATGGTTGACGCCACGGCGCGGAAGCCGTGCCCGGTCATCTTGCCCTTGTAGCCAAGCCGGTACAGGGCGAACAGCATGGTGTTGTTGGAGATGGGCTTGTCCCGGTTCCGGCCAGGGAACAGGAACCGGCCAGCGCCGGAAATGGGGCGCAGTTCTTCCAGGATGGCGAGAGCCTGCCGAGAGAGGGGAACAATGTGTTCCGTCTTCATTTTCATCCGGCCGGCCGGGATCACCCACAGGGCGCCCTTTGTGTCGAATTCATCCCATGTTGCCCCGATCAGCTCGCCGGTTCTCACGAAAGTTGCCCCCAGCAGTTGCAACGCCAGCCGGGTGAGGGTGTCGCCGGTCGTCTGGTCGTAGCGGTCAATCTGGCGCAACAGGTCGGGCAGTTCCTCGGGCCTGACGGCGGACTGGTGCTTCTTCACGTGGGGCGTGAGTGCCCCGCGCAGGTCGCCGGCCAGGGCGCGCGAGCATCGGCCGGTTGCGATGCCGTAGCGGAATACCTGCCCGCACACGGCAAGGACGCGGTGCGCCAGGTCATGCGCCCCCCGCGCCTCGATCTTGCGCACGGCAGCCAGCAACTCGGGGGCGTCTATGTCGGCAATTGGGCGGCTTCCGACCTCCGGGAAGATGTTGACCTCAAGCCGCCGCAACACGTCCTTGGCGTGGGCCGCCACCCACGAGCCCGCCTGCTTCTCGTACCACTCGCGGGCCACGGCCTCGAAGCTGTTGATGGCCTTCGCCGCCTCCTCGCGCTTGGCTTCCTTGCGGTTCTCGCCGGGGTCGATGCCATCGGCCAGCAGCTTACGGGCATGGTCTCGCCGGGTGCGAGCATCCTTCAACCCTGTGTCGGGGTAGGTGCCCAGGGATAGTCGCTTCTCCTTGCCCCCGAATCGGTACTTAAGCCGCCACCACTTGCCCCCCGCTGGCGCAACTTCCAGGTAGAGCCCCCCGCTATCAAACAGGCGAACGGGCTTATCCGCCGGCTTGGCGGCGCGGATGGCGGTATCGGTCAGGGGCATAGCGTTGTCGTCTCCATCGTGACGGGGGCAACTTAGGCGGTGGCATTTTCAGGTGCCCCCAGACTTGCCCCCATGAACGGCCGGATTCGGTTGGAGAATCCCGGCCTTCTACGGACGTAGTATAGCCATAAAGCCAGTGTTTACGGGGATTTGCTGGACATCTACGGACTTGCTTGGATGCCGAGTTGGCGGAAGCGGTGAGATTCGAACTCACGGAGGGGATAAACCCTCGCCGGTTTTCAAGACCGGTGCCTTAAACCGCTCGGCCACGCTTCCAGATTGATGCCGGCACCCGGATTCGAACTGGGGACCTACCGCTTACAAGGCGGTTGCTCTGCCAACTGAGCTATGCCGGCGCTAGTGGGATAACAGTTATTTGACCACGCGTAGTTGCGGGCGCCCGCGTGGGGTTTTGGGGGGCTCGTCACTCCCTGATGGGCCTGCCTCCGCGGCGGTTTCGCCCTCCGCCACCTTCCCGGTGACATCAAGCCCGGCTTCGCTGGCGAATCCCATCCCCTCACCAGTCTCGCGAGCGTAAATGGCGAGAACATTGGCCACCGGTACTTCGATCGCATGCGAAGCCCCCCCGAAGCGGGCCGAGAAAGTGATCCACTCGTTGTCCATATTCAGGTTCCGCACCGCGCTGGGGCCGAGGTTGAGGACGATCTGACCCTCCTTTATATAGCCCTGTGGTACCCGCGTCCGGTGATCCACACGCACACTCAGATACGGCGTCAGCCCGCTGTCCACGCACCACTCATAGAGGGCGCGAAGGAAATAAGGTTGTTGCGATAAGGGGGGAATATTCGAGGCCGACACGCTGCCGCAAAAAACTACTTGCGCATGGCCTTTTCCACCGGCGTCAGCGCTTCGATGAAGGCCGGGCGGGAGAACAGGCGTTCCGCATATTTCAGGATGGGCATACCTTGTTTTGGCAATTGGATGCCATAGCGCTCCAGACGCCACAACAAGGGGGCGATGGCCACATCAAGCATGGAGTATTCCTCACCCAGCATGTGTTTCTGCTTGGCGAAAATCGGTGCGATCTGGGTCAAGTTGTCACGCACGATGCCACGCGCTTTCTCCGCCGCCTTGGTCGTACCGTGTTCGAGGTCGCCGATATGGGAAAACAGATCGTGCTCGAAGTTGTACAGGAACAGCCGCGCGCGAGCGCGCATCACCGGGTCGGCCGGCATCAGTTGCGGATGTGGAAAACGCTCGTCGATGTATTCGTTGATGATGTTGGACTCATACAGCGTCAGATCGCGTTCCACCAGAATGGGGACGCGGCTGTAAGGGTTCATGACCGCAATGTCTTCGGGCTTGTCGTGCAAGTCCACATCGCGGATTTCGAAGTCCATGCCTTTCTCGTACAAGACAATGCGGCATCGGTGGCTGAACGGGCAGGCTGTGCCCGAGTAAAGAATCATCATGAACAGTCACTCCCTGCTTAATGCAGGCCCTTCCAGAAATCTTTCTTGAGGTAGAAGGCGATGATGAAAAATACGCCCAGGAATAACAGCACAAAGAGGCCGGTGGTCATGCGTGCCCCCTTGGCGGGCTCGCCCATCCAGTCGAGATAGTTGACCAGATCGCCCACCAATGCGTCGTACTCGGCCAGTGTCAGCTTGCCGGGTTTGACCAGCTCGAAGCGCTCGATGGCCTGATGCGTCTTGCCATCCTCGCCCTGCACGGTGTGGTAGATCGGTGCCATCTGGCCTTGCAGCTCATGCAGGACGTGCGGCATGCCGACTTTGTCGAACACGGTGTTGTTCCAGCCGGTTGGACGGGTGTCGTCGCGGTAAAAACCACGCAGATAGGTGAAGACCCAGTCGGCGCCGCGCGAGCGGGCGATGACGGACAGGTCGGGCGGCGGTGCGCCGAACCACGCCTTGGCGTCGCTGGTACGCATGGCCACGTGCATGAGCTCACCCGGCTTCTCGGTGGCATAGAGCAGGTTGTCCTTGATCTGCTTTTCGGTCAGGCCGATGTCCTGCATGCGGTTGTAGCGCATATAACCGGCACTGTGGCAACTGAGGCAGTAGTTCACAAACACCCGCGCACCGCGCTGGAGCGATTCCTGGTCATGCAGGTTGACCGGGGCAGGGTCCAGGTGGACAGCAGACTCAGAGGCGAACGCGGCCGTCGGCAAGGCCAAGAGCATGAAGAGCAGTTTTTTCATTGGGTCACCCTTTCCGGAACCGGCTTGGACGAATCATTTCTGGTGTACCAAGGCATGAGCAGGAAGAACGCGAAATACACCGCCGAGAGAATTTGCGCGATCAAGGTGTACAGCGGCGAGGCGGGCAGGATGCCGAGCACGCCGAGGCCGATAAAGGCGATCACGAACAAGGTCAGGGCAATCTTGAACTTCGGGCCGCGATAGCGAATCGACTTGACCGGGGATTTATCGAGCCAGGGCAGCGCGAAGAAAATCAACACGGCTACTCCCATCGCCGCCACACCGGGGAACTGAGAACCGAACATCGGCGGAATGGCACGCAGGATCGCGTAGTAGGGGGTGAAGTACCAGACCGGCGCGATATGCGCTGGGGTCTTCAACGAATCGGCTGGAATGAAATTGTTGGCTTCCAGGAAGTAACCCCCCATTTCTGGAGCGAAGAACACGATGGCGGTGAACACCATCAAGAACACCACCGTGCCCAGAATGTCCTTCACCGTGTAGTACGGATGGAATGGAATGCCGTCCAGGGGATGGCCATCTTCACCTTTCAGCTTCTTGATCTCGACGCCATCCGGGTTGTTGGAGCCGACTTCGTGCAGCGCCACCAGATGCGCCACGACCAGACCCAGCAGTACCAGGGGCAGGGCGATGACGTGGAAGGCGAAAAAGCGGTTCAGGGTGGCGTCGCCAATCACGTAATCACCGCGAATCCACACCGACAGGTCTTCACCGATGAAAGGTACGGCGGCGAACAGGTTGACGATCACCTGAGCACCCCAGTAGGACATCTGGCCCCAGGGCAGCAGATAGCCCATGAAAGCCTCACCCATCAGCACCAGATAGATGATCACGCCGAATAGCCAGATCAGTTCGCGCGGCTGCCGGTAAGAACCGTAGATCAGGCCACGGTACATGTGCAGATAGACCACCAGGAAGAACATGGAAGCCCCGGTGGAGTGGATGTAGCGGATCAGCCAGCCGAAATCCACGTCGCGCATGATGTACTCGACCGAGGCGAAGGCCAGTTGCGCATCCGGCTTGTAATGCATGGTCAGAAAAATACCGGAGACGATCTGAATCACCAGCACCAGCAGCGCCAGAGAGCCGAAGAAGTACCAGAAGTTGAAGTTCTTCGGCGCATAGTACTCAGACAGATGCGCCTTGAAGCTGGCGGTGAGCGGGAAACGCGCGTCCACCCAGTTAAGTAGTTTTTCCATTATTCCAGTCCCCTCTTTGCAATCAGGCTGCCGCGCCCTGATCCACACCGATCAGCACTTTGGTGTCGGACAGGTATTTATGCGGCGGGATGACCAGGTTGGTCGGCGCGGGCGAACCATTGAACACGCGCGCGGCGAGGTCGAAACGCGAACCGTGGCAGGGGCAGAACCAGCCACCCGGCCAATCGGCGCCCAGGTCGGCCGGGCCTACTTCCTTGCGGAAGGTCGGCGAGCAGCCGAGGTGGGTACAGATACCCACCACGATGAGGTATTCGGGCTTGATGGAACGAAGTGGGTTCTTGCAGTAATCGGGCTGCTGCGCGGCATTTTCCGACGCCGGGTCGGTCAACTTGCCATCATGCCTGGCCATCAGATCCAGCATTTCCTTGCTGCGGTTGACCACCCACACAGGCTTGCCGCGCCATTCCACGGCCAGAAGCATGCCTGGTTCAATCTTGCTGAGATCCACTTCCACCGGTGCACCCGCCGCTTTCGCGCGCGCGCTGGGCATCATGCTCATGACAAAGGGCACCGCAACGCCCAATGTAGCGGCACCGCCGGCCGCCGAAGCCATGGTCACCAAAAAGCGGCGTTTGGAGTTATCAACGCTCTTGTCACTCATAACTGTCCTGCCTGAGGAATGAAATTTCCGCCGACTGCGCACCCAATTTCGGATATTCAGGTCGAGTACCCTGCCGGCCCAACAAACGGCGCATTCTACAGATAAAACACGCGCTAATTAAAGCCTTCAAGCATTCCTGCCATCGGAATCAATATTTTTCGAGGATTGCCTTGTCGCCATGTGGAAGCCTGGCGCGAACCCCGCGTACCGCTCCATGGTGGTATCCGACAGCCCGCGAGAGCCGATACACTTCCCTCCCATGTGCCTCTCCATCCCCATGCAAATCGTGTCCATCGACGGTCTCACCGCGCGCTGCGAAGCGAAGGGGGCGCAACGCGATGTTTCCCTGTTCCTGTTGCAGGATGCCCCACCTCGGGTTGGCGACTTTGTCTCGGTCAGCTTAGGTAATGCGATCTTGCGGGTGAGCCCGGAAGACGCACGTCTCGCCTGGGAATTGTTCGATCAGATACTGGCGGAGATTGGTTCCTGAGTGGCGGCTGAGCCAGATGGTCGGCGGCCTGTAGAATGCCCCGCCATGACTGACACCCCCGCGCCCTGCTTCCATTGCGGCGAACCCGTGCCCTCCGGCGCCCATTATCCGATTCGCTACCAGGAACGCATGGAAGCCACCTGCTGCCCAGGCTGCCAGGCGGTGGCGCAGACCATCATCGACTCCGGCAACGCCGACTATTACCGCCTGCGCACCGATCTTCCGAAGACCCCGGAAGCCGCGCTGGAAGAACTCAAGAACCTCAAGCTCTACGACCTGCCGGAAGTGCAACAGAGCTTCGTGAAAAGCGAGGGGGGCCTGCGCGAGGCGAATCTGATTCTCGAAGGCATCGTCTGCGCCGCCTGCGTCTGGCTCAACGAACGCCATCTTCAGGGACTCCCCGGCGTCCTGGCGGCCGACATCAATTTCTCCACCCGGCGCGCGCGGGTACGCTGGGACGACAGCCGCATCCACCTCTCGGACATTCTCGCCAGCGTCCAGCACATCGGCTACCTGGCCTATCCCTTCGACAGCAGCCGCCAGGAAGACCTGTTCCGCAAGGAACGCAACACCGCCATCCGCCGCTTGGCCATCGCCGGCCTCGGGATGATGCAGGTGATGATGTACGCCGTGCCGACCTACCTGTCCTATCAGGACGCCATGGCCGCCGACATCGAGGCTTTGATGCGCGTGGCCAGCCTGATCCTCACCACCCCGGTGGTGTTCTACTCGGCCTGGCCCTTCTTCCAGGGCGCCTGGCGCGATCTCAAACTCAAGCGCGCCGGCATGGATGTGCCGGTAGCTCTGGGCGTGGGCGCCGCCTTCGCGGCCAGTACCTACGGCACCTTCACCGGCGCGGAACACGTCTATTTCGACTCGGTGACCATGTTTGTATTTTTCCTCCTCACTGGTCGATTCCTGGAAATGAATGCGCGCAAACGCTCGGCGGAAGCGGCGGAAAGCCTGATCAAGCTGATTCCCGCCGCCGCCGTGAAACTGCCCAGTTTTCCCGCCAGCCGTGAAGAAGAAAACATCGCCGCCGTAAAGCTGGTGCCCGGTGACTTCGTGGTCGTGGGTCCGGGCGACAGCTTCCCGGCTGACGGCGCGGTCGCCGAAGGCGTTTCCAAAGTCGACGAATCCCTGCTTACCGGTGAATCTCACCCGGTCGCCAAACACGCGGGCAGCCCGATCATCGGCGGCACCCTCAACCTCGACAGTCCGCTGGTGGTAACAGTGGAAAAGGTCGGCGCCGATACCGTGCTCTCCGGCATTGTCCGTCTGCTTGACCGCGCTCTGGCGGAAAAGCCGCGTCTAGCCATGATGGCCGACCGCGTCGCCGGCTGGTTTGTGTTCGCCCTGCTCCTCATCGCCACCGCCGTGGCCGGCATCTGGATTTTTGTCGATGCCTCGCGCGCCTTCTGGATCACCGTCTCGGTGCTGGTCGTCTCCTGCCCCTGTGCCCTCTCGCTGGCCACCCCCGCCGCCCTCACTGCGGCCCTCGGGCGGCTGACCCGCGTCGGCCTATTGTCGACGCGTGGTCATGCCCTGGAAACCCTGGCCCACGCCACCGACTTCGTGTTCGACAAGACCGGCACCCTCACCACCGGCGAATTCAAGTTGCTGGACATGGTCGTCGTGCGTGGTAGCCGCCAGGAAGCGCTGACGCTCGCCACCGCGCTGGAACAAGGCGCCACCCACCCGATCGCGGCGGCGCTGCGCGAAGCGGCCGGTGACACGAAACTCAGCAAGAAACTGAGCGCCGAAGCGCTGCGCTACCACGCCGGCCGCGGCATCGAAGGCTGCGTCAACGGAAAAGACTACCGCCTCGGCGCGCCGGATTTCGTCGGCGCAATGGCGCCCGGCGAACGCTTCCCGGCCGGAGCCACCGTGATCGGCCTGACTGATGGCAACAGTGGTGGCGATAGTGTCCTGGCCTGGTTTGCCCTCGGGGACGCGCCGCGTCCGCAGGCGAAACAACTCATCAACGACCTGAAAGGCCTGGGCGTGCGCCTGCACCTATACTCCGGCGACCGCGGCGAAAACGTCGCGGCGCTCGCCCGCGAACTCGGCATCGACGACGCCCGCGGCGGCATGTTGCCGCAAGACAAACTGGAAGCCGTGAAATCCATGCAGCAAGCCGGCTGTATCGTCGCCATGACCGGCGACGGCGTGAACGACGCCCCGGTGCTGGCACAGGCGCAAGTCTCCATCGCCATCGATCAGGGTGCCGAAGCCGCCCAGGCCGCCGCCGATATGGTGCTGCTCTCCTCGGAAATCGGCCGCCTGGCCGACGGCGTCGAGATAGCGCGCAAGACCCAGACCATCATCCGCCAGAACCTCGCCTGGTCCGTGCTCTACAACGTCATTGCCATCCCCGCAGCCGCGCTAGGCTTCGTCACCCCGTGGATGGCAGGAATCGGCATGTCGTTGTCGTCGCTGCTAGTCGTGCTCAACGCCTTGCGCCTGGCCAAGCCGGGAGGTCGGCAGACCACATAGGAGGCACCGAGGTAAAAGCGGCGCGTCCGGCGTCTGGCCTCGCTTGCCGGAAGGGGGTGCGCGTGGGTTGACGGCCCTTCCCTCGGCCAGTATCTCGGCATAGGTCGTCCGCTACCCCACATTTAACACCCACCCAACACCCCCTTATAAATCAGCCTATTACGACTGAACATCCCCCCGTCAGGCACTACAACCGCGTCATCCGCCGTTCAAGCGACGGATCGCACGGCGCCTCCCG
>Ga0210033_1002201_pt1 | contig 16966 bp, 15 predicted proteins | sample CryGeymeta201501_FD_185465 | JGI IMG/M metagenome (GOLD analysis project Ga0210033, IMG submission 185465) | Groundwater microbial communities from Crystal Geyser aquifers in Utah, USA - Crystal Geyser metaG 2015-01 (SPAdes) (version 2) | ecosystem: Environmental > Aquatic > Deep subsurface >... | reverse complement strand
CGGCGCTCTTGCCCTTGGGCGGACCCAGGTAGGCGACGCTGACGACGCGGGTCATGTAGAAGGCCGTTAGGGCGACACCCAGGATCAGCATGACCAGGGGGCCCCAGGCGCCCGCCTCGTACAGCTCCTCCAGCAGCAGGTCCTTGGAGAAGAAGCCGGCGAAGGGCGGCAGGCCGATGAGGGCGGCGGTCCCGATCAGGAAGAGCCCACCGCTGACCGGGGTCCGCTTGAGCAGCCCGCCCATGTCGTGGATGTCGTTGCTGTGGACCGTGTGGATCGCCGCGCCGGCGGCCAGGAAGAGCAGCGCCTTGAAGAAGGCGTGGGTGGTCAGGTGGTAGTAGCCACCCATCGCCTCGCCCGAGCCCAGGGCGGCGACCATGTACCCGAGCTGCGATGCGGTCGAGTAGGCCAGGACCTTCTTGATGTCGTCCTGGAAGACGGCGATGACGGCGGCCATCAGCGCGGTGCCCGCGCCCAGCCAGGTCATGAAGACCAGCACGTGGGGGGCCGCGGCGAAGATCGGGTAGGCGCGCACCACCAGGAAGACGCCGGCCGCCACCATGGTCGCGGCGTGCAGCAGGGCGGAGACCGGGGTCGGGCCGGCCATGGCGTCGGGCAGCCAGGTGTGCAGGGGGAACTGCGCGCTCTTGCCCATGACGCCGACCAGCAGCAGGCCGGCGATGAGCTCGGCCGTGCCTGGGGGCAGGGCCTTGTCCCAGCCGAACTGGCCGGTGGCGACGTACATCAGGATCACCGCCGACATCAGGCCCATGTCGGCGAACTTGTTGACCCAGAAGGCCTTCACGGCGGCCTTGCCCGCGTGGCCCTCGCGCCAGAAGAAGCCGATGAGCAGGTAGCTGCACAGGCCGACCAGCTCCCAGCCGGCGAAGAGCTGGAGCAGGTTGGGGGCCAGCACCAGGGTCTGCATGGCGAAGATGAACAGCGAGTGCCAGGCGAAGTAGCGGCCCAGCGAGGGGCCGTCCTGGTCGTCGAGGTAGCCCAGCGAGTAGATCTGCACGCAGCTCGCGACCAGCGCCACGACGGCCATCATCGACAGCGAGATGCCGTCGAGGTGGATGCCGACCTCGGCGATGGTGTGGCCGCGGCTGACCAGCCAGGGCAGCGTGGCGTCGACCGGGTCCTCGTAGTTCAGCAGTGCCAGGACGCTGGCGACCAGGGTGGCGACGGCCACCGACGACGACAGGACGCCGGCCAGCCGCCCCTGGTGGCGCAGGGGCCAGACCACGGCCAGGAGCACGAAGCAGGCTGCGGGCAGCAGCAGCGCGATCAGTGCGAGCGTCAGCATGGGGACATCCAGCACCCGGGCCTAGCCACGCAGCATGTCGGCCTGGTCGGCCTCGATGCCGCGACGGGTGCGGTAGACGAGGATCACGATGGCCAGGCCGATGACGACCTCTGCCACGGTGAGCGCGATGGTGAACATCGTGACGGCCTGGCCGACCAGGTTGCCGCTGTAGCGGGACAGGGCGACCAGGTTCAGGTTCACCGCGTTGGCCATCAGCTCGACCGAGAGCAGGATGGCGATGAGGTTCTTGCGGGACAGGACGCCGTACAGGCCGATGGCGAAGAGGACGGCGGCCAGCAGCAGCCACGCCTCCAGGCCGGGGCCCTGGGCCAGCAGCTCACTCATGGTGCGCTCCCTCGAGGGGAGAGGGCGGGGCCGGCCGGGCCGGCCGCACCGGGCGCTTCGATGGCTCGTCCCGGCGGGCCAGGGTGATGGCGCCGATCATGGCGGCCAGTAGCAGCACGCTGAGGAGCTCGAAGGGCAGCACCAGCGGGCCTAGGAAGATCCGGCCCAGGGCGGCGGTGTCGACGGGCAGCTGTGGCGTGGGCCCGCCCTGGCTGAAGGGCAGGGTGCCCAACACGGCGGTGATCGTCAGGCCCAGCACTGCAGCGGCGGCGAGCGCGGCCCGCAGGCGACCGGAGGAGCCGTGCTCGATGAAGCTGCGCCCCTCCAGGCGGCGGGTCAGCATGATCGCGAAGAGCATCAGGGTGACGATGCCGCCGGTGTATAGCAGCACCTGCACCGCGGCGAGGAAGTCGGCGTGCAGGACCACGTAGGCCACGGCCGTGGACACCAGGGTCAGGGCCAGCCACAGCACCGAGTGCACCAGGTCGCGCGAGCGCACGACCATGAGCGCGGGGCCCACCAGGGCCACGGCCAGCAAGCCGAAGCTGATCCAGGCGCCCATCAGCCTTCTCCCTTGTCGGCTGCCGGCTTCGCGGCCGGCTTGGCCTTGGGCGGCACCTGCATGTCCGACAGGATGGTGCCGCTGTGCCAGGACAGTGGCTTGTGCTCGTTGGCGTAGAGCTTGTCCCGGGTCAGCAGCAGCTCGTTGCGGTCGTAGCCGGGCTGCTCCTGCTCGCGGACCATGATGATGGCGTCGGCCGGGCAGACCTGGATGCACAGCTCGCAGATGATGCAGGCGTTCAGGTCCAGGGTGAAGCCGCCCTCCCAGCCGCGGGACTTGCCGGTGTTGGGCGACTCCCGCCGACCCGCCGCCACGACGGTGATCACGTCGCTGGGGCAGATCTTCTGGCACATCTGGCAGCCGATGCAGGCCTCATCCCCGTGCTCGTCGTGCACCAGGGCGAAGCTGGCCCGATAGCGCTCGGCCCGCGGCCGCATGCCCTTCCAGGGCAAAGGCACCGTCGTCTGCGGACGGAATACGTTGTGCAGGGAGACGGCCAGCGTCGAGAAGGTACCGAGGAGGCTCATAAGAACTGGACCCACAGCGCGCTGGTCATGACCAGGACCAGCCCGCCCGGCACCAGGACCTTCCAGCACAGGGCCATGAGCTGGTCGGCCCGGAAGCGCATCCAGGACCAGCGGATCCAGAAGATGCTGACGAAGAGCACCAGGGTCTTGAGCATCATCCAGTGCATGCCGTGGCCCAGGGGGCCCATGTCCTCGCCGCCCAGGAACAAGGCGGCGCCAATGGCGCTGGCGATGAAGCTGTGCAGGTACTCGGTCAGGTAGAACAAACCGAACTTCATGCCGCCGTACTCGGTCGACACGCCGGCGATGAGCTCGCTCTCGGCCTCGGGGATGTCGAAGGGGATGCGGTTGGACTCGGCCAGCGCGGCCATGAAGAACATCAGGAAGGCGAAGAAGCCCGGCCCCGGGGGCCACAGGGCGAACCAGCGCAGGCCGTGCTGGGCGGCTACGATGTCGCCCATGCGGAAGCTGCCGGCGAGCACGATGGGCACCATGGCCGACAGCAGCAGAGGGATCTCGTAGGAGATGGCCTGGGCGGCGGCGCGCATGCCGGCCAGCAGCGCGTACTTGTTGTTGCTGGCCCAGCCGGCCATCCACACGGGCACCACGACCAGGCTGGACATGGACAGCGCGAAGAGCAGCCCGATGTGCAGGTCGGCGACGGCGACGCCGCTGCCCCAGGGGATGACCGCCAGGGCGCTGGCCGCGAAGAGCAGGGTCAGGGGCGGCGCCAGGATGAACAGCGCCCGGTCGGCCTTGGCCGGCACGACGTCGTCCTTCTGCAGCATCTTCAGCACGTCGGCGACGAGCTGGAGCAGGCCTGCGGGACCGACCTCTGTGGGGCCGGGCCGGTTCTGCATCCGGCCGGCGAACTTGCGCTCGAACCAGATGGAGAAGCCGGCGATGGACAGGGCGGCCGAGGCGACGGCGCCGCCCACGACCAGGCCTTGCAGCCAGGGGTTGCCCATGAGCATGGCGTGCACGAGCAGGGCGTGATCTGGCAGGGGCGGGCTCACCGGTCCACCTCACCCAGGATGGGGTCCAGGCAGCCGACCGTCACGACCATGTCGGACATGGTCAGGCCCGGGCACAGGTAGGGGATCAGGGCCATGGCGTGCAGCGAGGGCGGGCGGATCTTGCAGCGGTAGGGCTGGCCGGCCAGCTTGCGGTCGCTGTTCGCGATGACGTAGGTGCCCAGCTCTCCCCGCGGCGACTCGATGCAAGCGTAGGCGGAGCGGCCGCTCGTGGACTTGATGCCCGCCGGCAGCTTGACCACCTTCTGGGAGCTCAGCGGACCCTCGGGCAGGCCGTCCAGCAGCAGGGTCGCGATACGGATGCTCTCCAGCAGTTCGGCCATGCGGACCTCGTAGCGGGCGAAGTTGTCGCCCCCGGTCCGCACCGGGACGCGCAGCTCCACCTGGTCATAGGCCAGGTAGGGCGCGTCTCGCCGCAGGTCGGCGTCGATGCCGCTGGCCCGCAGGATGGGCCCGGACACGCCCAGCTCCATGGCCAGGACCGGGTCCACCACGCCCACGCCCACGGTGCGGGCGCGGAAGACGGCGTTGTTGGTCAGGAACTGGTCGTACTCGCGCGAGCGCTCGGCGATGCTGGCAAGGACCTCTTTGGCGTGCTGATCCCAGCCCACAGGAGGGTCGTGGCGGTTCCCGCCGACGCAGTGGGTATTGTAGTGGAAGCGGCAGCCGGTCAGCTCCTCGAAGAGGTCGAGGATCCGCTCGCGCTCGCGCATGCAGTACATGAAGATCGTGGCGCCGCCACCGACGGCCCCGCCGATGTCCAGGCCCCAGGTGCCCAACCACAACAGGTGGCTGGCCACGCGCTGGATCTCCGCCAGGATGGTCCGCAGCCAGCTGGCCCGGGGGCTGGGCTCGATGTCCAGGAGCTTCTCGAAGGCCATGTTGATGGCCAGCTCGTTCATCATCGGCGAGACGTAGTCGTTCTTGTCGACGATGGGCGTGATCTGCGCGTAGCCAAGCTTCTCGCAGAGCTTCTCCACGCCGCGGTGCAGGTAGCCCAGGTAGGGGACCGCCTTGACGCAGACCTCGCCGTCCAGCCAGACCTTGACCCGCAGCACGCCGTGGGTGGAGGGGTGCTGGGGCCCCCAGTTCAGCGCCATCAGGTCGGCGTCGGGGTCGTAGTCCTCCAGGTCCATGTGCGGGTCGGGCCGCGGCAGGCCGACCAGGTGGGCGGGAGCACGCAGGCCGCCGACCAACGTGGTGGTGACCACGTCGAGGTTCCGCTTGGGGAAGGCTGGGGGGACGGGGAGGGACATGGCTCCTGCCGAGGGAGGGGCGCTGGGCCGGGGCGGCCGGGGCGTCGGGAACGGGCGCTCAGCGCAGTGCTTCAGCGCTTAGCGCCAGGGGAAGTGGGTCGTGTCGATGGCGTAGTCGCGCCGCAGGGGGTGCCCGGGCCAGTCGTCGGGCATCATCAGGCGGCGCAGGTCGGGGTGACCGTCGAAGAGGGTGCCGACCAGGTCGTACTGCTCCCGCTCCTGCCAGTCGGCGCCGGCCCAGACCGCGGTCAGCGAGGGCGTCGACTCGCCGGTGGGCACCCACAGGCGGAAGGGGAAGCTGTCGGTACCGCGCCTGCCGTCGGGCCGGCACAGGCGGCGCACCCGGTAGGCGACCAGGCTGCGGTCGGGCTGGAAGCCCTCGGTCCCGGGCTCGCCCTCGGCCAAGAAGTGCGCGGCCGCGCAGTAGACGAAGTGGTGGAAGCCCAGTTCCTCGCGCAGGGCGTGGGCCAGCTCCAGCACCCGGTCTCGCGGCACCACGGGGCCCTGGTCGTCCAGCTCGTCCAGGCCGAAGCGCTCCTGGCAGAGGGCGAGGAGATCCGGCGGGTAGAGGGCAGGGGTCGGGGTCGGGGTCGGGGTCGCAGGGGTCGGGGTCGCAGGGGTCGGGGTCGAGGTCTCGCTCACGTCGACTCCCCGTCGCCGTCAGTCGTGCCCGCAGCGGTGTCGGCAGCCTGGGCCTGCGCGGCCAGGCGCGGGTCGGCGGGCAGGGCGGGGGCGTCGGCGGGGCGCAGGCGGCCGCCCGGGTCGATGCTGGTGGCACAGGACAGCTGGGCCTGGTCGTAGGCCGGGCTGCGCGCTGGGTCGCCGAGCCGGGGAATGCTCGGGCTGCGCAGGCCCTCGATGGGCCGCTTGTCGGGGTCGACGAAGACGCCGCCGCGGCGGGCCGCGATCTTCTCTTGAAGGCGCCGGAAGCCCATGACCAGGTGGTCGGGGTTCGGCGGGCAGCCGGGCACGTAGACGTCGACCGGCAGGAAGGTGTCGACGCCGGGGACCACGCTGTAGATGTCCCGGTAGAAGTCCCCCGAGATGGCGCAGGAGCCCATGGCGATGGCCCACTTGGGCTCGGGCATCATGTCCCATAGCTTCTTGACGCGAGGCGCCATCTTCACGGTGATCGTGCCGGCGATCACCATGACATCGCACTGGCGGGGGGAGCCGCGGGCGATGGTGCCGATGCGGTCGGTGTCCCAGCGGCTGGCGGCCGCGGCCATGAACTCGATGCCGCAGCAGGAGGTCGCCATGGGGAAGGCCCACAGCGAGTTCTGCGAGCCCCAGGTCAGGACCTTGTCCGCGGTGGTGAACAGCAGGTCCAGGCCCGGCATGGAGGCCAGGGCGTCCGCCCGGTCGTAGAGCGGGTGGCTGAAGCGCTGGGCGTCCTCGTTCACAGCCACTGCAGCGCCCCCTTGCGCAGGGCGTAGAGCCAGCCCAGCAGCAGGATCCCGATGAATGCGAACATCTCGACCAGGGCCGGCGTGCCCAGGGGCTCGATGTTCAGGGCCCAGGGCAGCATGAAGACCGTCTCCACGTCGAAGACCACGAAGATCAGCGCGATGACGTAGTAGCGGGGGTTGAAGCGGACCCAGACCGAGCCGTCGGGCTCTTCGCCGCACTCGTAGGTCAGCAGGCGGGTGGGCGCCGGGTTGCGGGTGCGGACGCGCAGCACCGAGGCGGCCACCAGCATGCCAAAGGAGATGGCGGCGGCGATCCCGATGAACACGAGCACGGGCAGCCAGTTTGGGTCCACGGGTCCTCCGGGGCTGCGGAGCATAATGCGTGCCCGCCGCCGCCACCACTGGAGAGCCAGCCTCTGCGCCGAAGCTGCTGCGGAGCGGATCTGCGAGGCAGCGGGGGGGGGGGGTCAGAGCGCACTATCTGCTGTGTGTTATCGCACCCTCGCACTGCCTCCGCCAGTCGACCGACGAGGGCGAAGGCCGCGGATCGCCGGATGGCGATGTGGCCCGGTCCTTGCCAGAGCCAGGGAGGCTTGCCCCGGAGCACCCCATGCAGCGCCGTAGCACCACGACCTGGGACGCCAACGAGGCGGTCGCAGATGTCGCGTACCGCCTCGATGAAGTCATCGCCATCTACCCCATCACGCCGGCCTCTCCGATGGGAGAGCACGCCGACACCTGGGCCGCCCAGGGTCGCGCCAACCTGTGGGGCGACGTGCCCCAGGTGGTGGAGATGGAGTCCGAGGGCGGGGCCGCAGGCGCGGTCCACGGCGCCCTGCAGGCCGGGGCGCTGACCACGACCTTCACGGCCTCCCAGGGCCTGCTCCTGATGATCCCCAACATGTACAAGATCGCCGGCGAGCTGACCGCGGCGGTGATCCACGTGGCGGCGCGCACCCTGGCGACCCACGCCTTGTCCATCTTCGGGGACCACTCCGACGTCTACGCGGCGCGCCAGACGGGCTTCGCGATGCTGTGCAGCAACTCGGTCCAGGAGGCGCACGACCTGGCCCTGGTGGCCCACACCGCCACCCTGCACAGCCGCATCCCCTTCATGCACTTCTTCGACGGCTTCCGGACCTCGCACGAGGTGGCCAAGACCGAGCGCCTGACGGATGAGGACCTGTCCGCGATGGTCGAGGGCCCACAGCTGGCCGCCCACCGGGAGCGGGGCCTGAGCCCCGACCGCCCCGCCCTGCGCGGCACGGCCCAGAACCCCGACGTCTTTTTCCAGGCCCGCGAAGCCATCAACCCCTTCTACGACGCCTGCCCGGAGATCGTGCAGCAGACCATGGACCGCCTGGCCGAGCGCACGGGGCGGGCCTACCACCTCTTCGACTACGTCGGGCACCCGCAGGCCGAGCGCGTCATCGTGATGATGGGCTCCGGCGCCGAGGCAGCCCACGAGACCGTGGACTGGCTGGTGGCGCGCGGTGAGCGGGTGGGCCTGGTCAAGGTCCGCCTGTACCGCCCCTTCTCCATCAGCCACCTGGTGCAGGCCCTGCCGAGCACCACGCGGTCCATCGCCGTCCTCGACCGCACCAAGGAGCCCGGCGCCCCCGGCGAGCCCCTGTACCTGGACGTCGTCACGGCCCTGCAGGAGATGCGGGTCGAGGGCGGGGCCGACTGGCTGCAGCAGGTGCGCATGGTGGGCGGCCGCTACGGCCTGTCGAGCAAGGAGTTCACCCCCGCCATGGTCAAGGCGGTCCTCGACGAGCTGCTCGTCGAGCGGCCTCGCAACCACTTCACCGTCGGCATCACCGACGACGTGGGCCACCGCTCCCTGGCCTGGGACCGGGAGCTGGACATCGAGCACGAGGACGTCGTCCGCGCGGTCTTCTTCGGCCTTGGAAGTGACGGCACCGTCGGCGCCAACAAGAACTCCATCAAGATCATCGGCGAGCACACCGACTTCCATGCCCAGGGCTACTTCGTCTACGACTCCAAGAAGTCGGGCGCCCGCACCATCTCCCACCTGCGCTTCGGCCCGCGGCCCATCCAGAGCACCTACCTGGTGGGCCAGGCCCAGTTCGTGGCCTGCCACCAGTGGAGCTTCGTCGACCGCTACGAGATGCTCGACCTGGCGGCCCCCGGCAGCGTCTTCCTGCTCAACGCGCCCTTCCCCGCCGACCAGGTCTGGGACCGCTTCCCGCGCGAGGTCCAGCGGGCCATCGTCGACAAGCACCTGCGCCTGTACGTCATCGACGCCACCAAGGTCGCCCGCGAGGGCGGCATGGCCGGGCGCACCAACACGGTCATGCAGACCTGCTTCTTCGCCATCTCGGGCGTGCTGCCGGCCGACGAGGCCATCGGACACATCAAGTCCGCCATCCGCAAGAGCTACGGCAAGAAGGGCGACGCCATCGTCCGCATGAACGAGACCGTCGTCGACCAGGCCCTCGAGCACCTGGTGGCCGTGCCCGTGCCGACCCAGGTCAGCGCCACCCGCTCCCGGCCGCCCATGGTCTCGGAGAAGGCCCCGACCTTCGTGCAGAAGGTCACGGCCGTGATGATGGCCGGCCACGGCGACCTGCTGCCGGTCAGCGCCTTCACCCCCGACGGCACCTGGCCCACCGCCACGGCCCAGTGGGAGAAGCGGGCCGTCGCCGAGGAGATCCCCGTCTGGGACCCTGCGGTCTGCATCCAGTGCAACAAGTGCGCGATGGTCTGCCCCCACGCGGCCATCCGGGCCAAGGTCTACGCGCCCGAGGAGCTGAACGGGGCGCCCGAGGGCTTTTCGTCTGCGACCTGGAAGGGCCCGGCCCTCAAGGGGCAGGCCTACACCATCCAGGTGGCCCCCGAGGACTGCACGGGCTGCACGCTGTGCAGCGTGGTCTGCCCGGCCAAGGACAAGGGCAACCCCCGCCACAAGGCCTTGGACATGGCGCCCTTCCTGGACCGGGTGGAGCCCGAGAAGGCGGCCTGGGACTTCTTCCTGGAGCTGCCCGAGGTCGACACGCTGGCCCTGGGCAACAGCGTCAAGGACGTGCAGCTGCGCCGGCCGCTCTTCGAGTTCTCCGGCGCCTGCGCCGGCTGCGGCGAGACCCCCTACGTCAAGCTGCTGACCCAGCTCTTCGGCGACCGCCTGCTCATCGCCAACGCGACCGGCTGCTCGTCCATCTACGGCGGCAACCTGCCGACCACGCCCTACGCCCAGGACGCCAACGGGCGCGGTCCGGCCTGGTCCAACTCGCTCTTCGAGGACAACGCCGAGTTCGGCCTGGGCATGCGGCTGGCCGTCGACCAGCTCAGCCTGCAGGCCCGCAGCCTGCTGCGCACCCTGGCCCCCCAGGTGGGCGCCGAGCTGGTGCAGGCCATCCTCGACGCCGGTGACCAGACCGACGCGGACATTCTCGCCCAGCGTGAGCGGGTGGCCCTGCTCCGGCAGCGCCTGGCGGCGGCGACCGACGGCGCGCACCTGGACAAGCTGGAGCGCCTGGCGGACTACCTGGTCCGCAAGAGCGTCTGGCTGGTCGGTGGGGACGGCTGGGCCTACGACATCGGCTATGGCGGCCTGGACCACGTCCTGGCCTCGGGGCACGACGTCAACGTCCTGGTCATGGACACCGAGGTCTACAGCAACACCGGCGGCCAGGCCTCCAAGGCGACCCCGATCGGCGCCGTCGCCAAGTTCGCGGCCAGCGGGCGCGAGACGGCCAAGAAGGACCTGGGCCTGCTGGCCATGGCCTACGGCAACGTCTACGTGGCCCACATCGCCTTTGGGGCCCGGGACACCCAGACGCTGAAGGCCCTGCAAGAGGCCGAGTCCTGGCGCGGCCCCTCGCTGGTCATCGCCTACAGCCACTGCATCGCCCACGGCTACGACCTGTCCCTGGCCCTCGACCAGCAGAAGAGGGCGGTCGAGACCGGCTACTGGCCGCTGTTCCGCTACGATCCGCGCCACGACGGCCCCGGCCAGGCCCGCATGCAGCTGGACAGCAAGCCGCCCAAGGGGCCGCTGTCCGACTTCGCCTACAACGAGGCGCGGTTCAAGATGCTGGTCAAGGCCGACCCGGCCCGGGCCCGCATGCTCATGGAGAAGGCCGAGGCGCAGGTCCACTCCCGCTTCGCCATGTACGAGGAGTTGGCCCGCCCGCCGGCCGAGTCGTCCGACGACGCCCCTGCGGACGACGCCCCTGCTGATCCTGCCAAGAACCGCTGACCGGAGCCACCGATGGACCTGTCCACCGACTTCATGGGCTACACCCTCGAAAACCCGCTGGTGATCGGCGCCTCCCCGCTGTCTGACGACGTGGACGCCATCCGCCGCATGGTCGACGCCGGCGCCGCGGCCGTGGTGATGCGCAGCTTGTTCATGGAGCAGCTGGTGCGCGAGCAGCTCGCCGCCCACCGCGACCTGGACCTGCACAGCGACACCTACGCCGAGGCCCTGAGCTTCTTCCCCGAGCGCAGCGACTTCAGCCTGGGGCCAGAGGAGTACCTGGAGCAGGTGGCCCGCCTCAAGGCCACCGTCGGCGTGCCGGTCATCGCCTCGCTCAACGGCACGACCCAGGGGGACTGGACCCGCTACGCCGGGCTCATGGCCCAGGCCGGGGCCGACGGGCTGGAGCTGAACATCTACTACCTGCCGCTGGACGGCGACGAGAGCCCCGACGCCGTCGAGCAGCGGCTGGCCGACATCCTGCGGCAGGTCAAGGCCCAGGTCGACCTGCCCGTGGCCATGAAGCTGACCTACTTCATGTCCTCGCCGGTCTTCACGGCCCGCCGCCTGGAGGCCGCCGGTGCGGCCAGCCTGGTCCTGTTCAACCGCCTCTTCCAGCCCGACATCGACATCGAGGCGCTAGAGGTCCACCCCTCCCTGCAGCTCTCCTCGCCCGCCATCCTCAAGCTGCGCCTGCTGTGGCTGGCCGCCATCTACGGCAAGGTCGGCATTCCCCTGGCCGCCTCGGGCGGCGTGCATGGCGTGCAGGACGTGATCAAGGCCGTCATGGCCGGGGCCAGCGTGGTCCAGCTCACCAGCGCCCTGCTCCAGGGCGGGACCGAGCATATGTCCACCCTGCGGCGGGAGCTGGAGGAGTGGCTGGTCAGCCACGAGTACGAGTCGCTGCGCCAGATGCGCGGCAGCATGAGCCTGCTGCACTGCCCCGACCCGGAAGCCTACGAGCGCGCCAACTACATCCGCACCTTGCAGACCTGGAAGGCGCTGACGCGCTGAGGGCTCAGGGGCGGTCCAGCTCGATGTCCTGCTCGGCGGCGACGTACACCGAGCCCAGGTCGGGGTGGTTGATGATCGCGGCCTCCACCCGGCCCATGCGCAGGTCGATGGGCGAGGTCACCGGACCGCCCAGGTCGATGTCGGCGGCGCCGTCGTCGGCCAGCACGCACCCGGTCTCGCTGCGGCCTTCGGCGTCGAGGACGACCTGGACGAAGGCGGCGTCGTGGGTGGCCCGGGCCGGCGTCCAGGTCAGGCGGATGTGACCGTCCTCGCCCAGGCCCGACCAGGCCGCGGCCGGATCGTCCACCTCCAGCTTCTGGGGGACGGTGACACCGGTGCTCACGCCCTCTAGCGACAGCGCGGCGCCGACGGTGGCCGCGGCGCGTGCATCGGTACCGAAGGGCGCGGCCAGGTAGCTCCCGTCCCCGCGGCTTGGCAGGCCGACGGTCGTGGGGCCGACTTCCACCTGGATCTCCTTTCCGGCCCAGGCGTCGGTGGCGGGGCTGCCGAAGTCGAAGGACCAGCAGCCTTCGATGTCACTGGACATTATCAGCGGCAGCTCCTGCGACTTCGCCAGGGCCAACGCGACGAAGATGGGGTCCTGGTGGTCCAGCACCTCGCCGCTGGTCGGATCGACGAACTGGAGGATCTGCTCGAAGATGACCAGGTCCAGGGGGCTGGTCAGGGGCGGGAGGCCGTCCGTGACGTTGACGGGTGGGCCCAAGCCGACGGCGGTGTCGTCTGTGTCCTTGCCGGTGCAAGCGCCCAGGAGGAGCAGGCCGATGATGGGCAGTGGGCTGGACAGTGGGCTGGACAGTGGGGGAGGGGAGCACGTCATGGCAGCGCCACGGTGATGGTCCGTTCGAGGTCGACGAAGGTGTTGCCCAGCGTCGCGTGCTCGAAGGTGCCCCGGGCGACGTGTCCGATCGACAGGTGCTCGGCCGTCTGGGCGACCTCCCCCAGGTCGATGTCTGCGGAGCCGTCATCTTCGAGCACGCACCACAGGCCCGAGTCCGTGTGGTCGGTCGCCTGGACCTCGACGAAGCCCGGCAGGTCCGAGGGTGTCCAGCGCAGGTGCAGCAGGGTGTCGGTGGCGAGGGCCTCTGCGCTGCCGGCCAGGTCGTCGACGACGATGGCTTCGGGCACGACGAAGGTGGTGTCCTGGCCCTCGAGGCGGACCGCGGCGCCGGCCGTGGTCGCGGCGACCTCGTCGTCGCCCTCGAGCGTGGCCTCGTAGAGCCGACCGTACGCGGGCAGCGTGATCTCCGTGTTGCCGAAGGACACCATGACCTGCTTTCCGAGGTCGACCTGGTCGCCCCCCAACGCGATGGAGTGGCGACGCCAGCACGTGTCGGCCTCTTCGCTGGAAGGGAACGGCACCCAGGCCGGCGCCTTGAACTCGACAGCAAGCAGGCTTGCTCCGTCTTTCGTGGAGCTCGCGGAGGCGGTGTCCCACGTCTGCGGGAAGAGTGCGATGAAGAGTGTTTTCACCTGCGAGAAGCCGTCGGGATCACCTCCTTGGACCGGGACGAGGCCGTCGGTGACCATGCCGCTGTCGACACTTGAGCCATGACCTCCTGTGCATGAGACGAGGATGAGGAGGAGAGTGGGCATGGCCTGTGCTCGCTACAGGTGGGATTGAGTGTCTTTGCACACTCGCGAAGACACCCGGGCAAGGGTGATCGCCCTGCCCGGGTGCCTGTCTTGGTAGGTGCCGCGGGTCAGCAGGGGTCGTTCCAGGTAGCACTGTTGCACACGTAGACACCGTCCATCATCCCGGACATGTAGGACTCTCCGGATGCGTGTCCGATGACGTTCTCGTACGTCCCCCAGATGACACTGGACTTGCTGGTGGTGACGCGCCCGTCGACGTCGGTCTTGTCCGTGGTCGTGCTGCAGGACGGGGACGTGGACGAGAAGGACGCCTTGATCTCGACGCTCGCGGTAAAGTCCCTGGAGAACACCGGGCCGGCCTTGACCATCATCTTGGAGGTCGCGCCAATCTCCTTGAAGAGCCACGTGTTGGTGACGAAGGCGTGGCCCTTCAGGCGATAGACGGTACCGTCGCCGCCCGTCTGGGTGAGTGTCGCCGTGGCTTCGCACGAAGAAGGCACGCCGGTCATGGGCGTAGCTGTGACCGTACCCCACCACGGATGACTCGGCCCGATGCCGTTGGAGAAGCGCTCGTCGAACCAGTCGTCGGTCATGGTCTCGAGCTGGCTCTCCCCAGCGCTCTGGATGGCGGCCAGCGTGTCCCCGTTGCGGGCCTGGTCCCAGCGGTCGCAGACGAAGGTGGGGGCATGGGAGCCACCGACCATGTCACAGAGGTCGCCGTAGACGCTGCAGTCGAAGGGCGCCAGGATGTAGGGCTCCACGTCCTGGAAGGTGTCGCTGGACTGGTAGCTGCTCAGGATGCCTTCGACCTCATTCTGGCTCAGGTCACAGATGTACGAATTGGCGAAGGCTCCCCCCCCCCCCCCCCCAGTAGGACCAGAGCAGTCAGCATCGTGATCATGTCGACTCCAGATGTTCAAGTCGGGATCATCGTCGCCCCATTGGCGACTCGAAGAGCATACCCGGGGCGCCTTCCGCCTGTCAATGTCGAGCATCAGATTTTTTTGGTCCTCTCGCGGGGTGCCGTGGTTCTTCAGGTAGCAGCAATGTCATGGCTATTTTTGGCTGTTGCGGCCGCCAGGGTCATTCGAAGCGTGCCCATGGAGGAGCATGTGCGCGAGCAGCGCGCTGGCCTTCATGGACGGCCTGGCTCTCCCTCACCTTGCGGACCTGGAAGGCGCTGACGCGCTGAGGGCTCAGGGGCGGTCCAGCTCGATGTCCTGCTCGGCGGTCACCATGACCGCGCCCAGGGTGGGGTGGTCGAAGACGGCTGCCTCCACGCGGGCCAGGCGTAGGATGATGGGCGAGGGCACGGGCGCGCCCAGGTCGATGTCGGCGGCGCCGTCGTCGGCCAGCACGCACCAGGTCTCGTTGCGGCCATCGGCGTCGAGGACGACCTGGACGAAGGAGAGGTCGTGGGGGGTCGGAGCGGGCCGCCAGCTCAGCCGGATGTGACCGTCCTCGGCCATGCCGGACCAGGCCGCGGGGAGCTCGTCGATGGCCAGGGCTTCCGGGACCGTGACGCCGGTGCTGCTGCCCTCCAGGGACAGGGTGGCGCCGGGGGCCGAGGCTGCCTGGGCCGCGGTGCCGAAGGGGGTGGCCATGTAGATGCCCTTGCCGCGGTCCTGCAGGTCGATGGACGTGGCGCCGACCTCCATGTGCAGGGTCGGGTCCAGGTGCTCGTCGGTCGCCGGGCGGTCCATGTCGAAGGCCCAGCACCCCTCGATGTCGCTGGACATCATCAAGGGCAGCGCCTCGGCCTGCGCGAAGGACAGGCCGACGAAGACCGGCGGCTGGCTGTCGGCCACCTCGCCGGTCATGGGGTCGACGCTCTGGAGGATCTGCTCGAAGATGACGAGGTCCAGGGGGCTGGTCAGGGGCGGGAGGCCGTCCGTGACGCTGACGGGTGGGCCCAAGCCGACGGCGGTGTCGTCTGTGTCCTTGCCGGTGCAAGCGCCCAGGAGGAGCAGGCCGATGATGGACAGTGGCGCGGATGGTTGGCTGGACAGTGGGGGAGGGGAGCCCGTCATGGCAGCGCCACGGTGATGGTCCGTTCGAGGTCCACGAAGGTGTTGCCCAGCGTCGCGTGCTCGAAGGTGCCCCGGGCGACGTGTCCGATGGACAGGTGCTCGGCCGTCTGGGCGACCTCCCCCAGGTCGATGTCTGCGGAGCCGTCATCTTCGAGCGCGCACCACAGGCCCGAGTCCGTGTGATCAATCGCCTGGACCTCGACGAAGCCCGGCAGCTCCGAGGGTGTCCAGCGCAGGTGCAGCAGGGTGTCGGTGGCGAGGGCCTCTGCGCTGCCGGCCAGGTCGTCGACGACGATGGCTTCGGGCACGACGAAGGTGGTGTCCTGGCCCTCGAGGCGGACCGCGGCGCCGGCTGTGGTCGCGGCGACGGCGTCGTCGCCCTTCAAGATGGCCTCGTAGACCCGGCCGCTGTCGGGAAGGAAGATGTCGGTTCCTCCAACCGACACCGTGAGCTGGTCTCCCAGATCGGCGAGCTTTCCCCCCAACTCGATGGCGTCTCGTCTCCAGCAGCCATCAGCGTTGTCGGCAGACAAGAGCGGGAGCCAGGTGGAGGACTGCACAGACAAGACGGCCAGGCTGGGGGGAGCATCTTCGGAGGTGCCCGTCGAGAGGTCCATGGTTGTAGTTGCCTTCCCGAAGAGCAGCGTCTTGACCCGGGGAAACCCCGCCGGATCGCCGCCGTGGACGGGAACGAGTCCGGTGTCCGCACCGGCGCTGTCAGCGGTCGATGGTGGTCCGCCAGTGCAGGCCACCTGCGTGAGGAGAAGGACGAACATTGTATTACGTTTCCAGTGAGGCCCGGTTGGGCGTGGTCGGGTGTGAGCAACACACACTCGTTCGGATACACAGTGCGCCCGAACGAGTGTGGCGGCTGGGATTCAGAGCGCGATCAGCACGGGTCGTCCCACGGGGCCTTCTTGCAGACGTAGATGCCGTCCATCGGGAAGGTGTGACCTGCCACGCCGGATGCATGGCCGACGATCGTCTCGTAGGGCTTGCCGCCCAACGCCGTGGAGTCGCTGGTAGTCACCCGGCCGTCGTCGTCGGTGCGGTCCTGTTCCATGTCACAGGACGCGATAGGGGAATAGGATGCGAACGATCCGTCGATTTCGACATCCGAGTTGAGGCTCCGGATGAAGAGACCAGTCGAACTGTCCTTCTTCATCATCTTTGCCGTAGCGCCGATATCCCTGAAGATCCAGCCCAGGTTGGTCACGAAAGCCCGGGCCTTGAGCCGATAGACAGTGCCGTCGTCGTCGGCCATTGCGAGCGTATCGTGGTCCGGGTCGCAGTCGATCGGAGGATCGGAGTCCGCGACGGTCTTGATCTCCCCCCACCACGGGTGCGTCGCGCCGATCCCGTCCGGGAAGCGCTCGGCGAACCAGTCATTCGTCATCGTCTCCAGCTGGCTCTCGCCGGCGCTCTGGACGGCGGCCAGCGTGTCCCCGTTGCGGGCCTGGTCCCACCGGTCGCAGACGAAGGACGGGGCGTGCGAACCGCCGACCAGCGTGCACAGGTCTCCGTAGACGCTGCAGTCGAAGGGCGCCAGGATGTACGGCTCCACATCCTGGAAGGTCTCGCTGGCCTGGTAGCTGCTCAGGATGCCTTCGACCTCATTCTGGCTCAGGTCACAGATGTACGAATTGG
>Ga0210033_1002197_pt1 | contig 16973 bp, 10 predicted proteins | sample CryGeymeta201501_FD_185465 | JGI IMG/M metagenome (GOLD analysis project Ga0210033, IMG submission 185465) | Groundwater microbial communities from Crystal Geyser aquifers in Utah, USA - Crystal Geyser metaG 2015-01 (SPAdes) (version 2) | ecosystem: Environmental > Aquatic > Deep subsurface >... | reverse complement strand
GGCAAGGTGGTTATTTCGAGTAGCTTGCGATAGTTTGCACTTATCGTAAGTTATTGATATGGCGGAGAGGGCGGGATTCGAACCCGCGGTGGGATGTTATCCCACACACGCTTTCCAGGCGTGCGACCAAAAATGCATAGAACGTATAATTGACGATGGTTATAGCTAATTATATAGTTGCAAAAATTAATTTCCGGGACAAAACGGGGACACTTTATGGCAACTTTTGAATTGAGAGAATCTGGTTGGTGGCAGGCAAAAATTCGGCGGAAAGGATATCCGGCACAATCAAAAACATTTGAGACAAAGACTGCGGCGAAAGACTGGGCAAAGAAGATAGAAGCAAAAATGGCTGAAGGAATTTTTGTTTCTGCATCAGCCGCAGAACGTACAACACTTGGCGACCTAATTGACCGTTTCATTACCGACTTCGCGGAGAAGCCGGAAAATTATAAGCAGCGCGAGGATAAGAAGGAGGCATGGCGCTTTCAGCTGCAGCATCTCAAAAATGCACTTGGTCAATATTCATTGGCCGTCATCGATCAGAAGCTCATCAGGAAATATCGTACTGATCGCAGCAATACGTTGTGGCGTGGTAATAAAATAAAGGACAGCACCATCCGCAAAGAAATCTTCATGTTATCCAAACTGTTTTCCTACGCAGAAAAGGAAGAGAGCATTACATTGCCACGTGGCAATCCGGTAGAGAAGATTAGCAAGCCAGGTGAGGGTAAGGCTCGCGACCGGCGCCTCTCCAAGGATGAGATGAAAAAGCTCCTGGCAGAGTGCAAAGCAAGTCGTAACATCTACCTGCTGCCCGCTGTTGAACTAGCCATCGAGCTCGCCATGAGACAGGGAGAAATTCTTGCCCTTGATTGGAAGGATGTGGATCAGGGCAGGAGTATTGCAACCATACGCGAGAGCAAAAGCGACAATGACGAAGTGCAGGGGCGCATCGTGCCGCTATCACCACGTGCGATTAATATCCTGAAGACTTTACCTCGCAAGATCGGAAACAAAACGAAGGTTATTCCAGTTCAGCGGATGACGCTCTATCACGTATTCCACGCGGCAGTCGTTAGGGCTGGAATAAAAGATTTCACGTTCCATGATTTGCGCCACGAATCACTCAGCAGACTGAGTGAGAGGGGAGACTTCTCAATACTTGAGATGGCAGCCGTCTCAGGCCATCGCACTCTACAGATGTTGAAGCGATATAACCATCAGGATGCTGAACGGTTGGCAGAAAAGTTGAAGCGCACACGTTAGCTTTAATAATATATGCGCTACCTGAAAATAATTCAGAAGGCACGAATTTGTTCTTGATTTTCTTAAATTATCAAAAGATAATCCCAAGCACGGGTTAGTAATTCTGCTTCGTCGTCACCGCCGCGTGGACGTAAAAGTAACGGTCTCAACTTGAAATGCAGACAGGAGTTGGGGGAACAATACGGCAGACTGCAACCTAGGGACAGGAACGTCCGCTCTCTAGGCTTCAACATCCCTATTGTGGAATTTGTGCACGGGTAACCGTGCGGGTCAGATTGACGCGCCAGAAGCGCGTGGGGTCGTTTCTCGACCTTGGATTGGTTTTATCTTTTCGCTCATCGGCGAACGAACGGCGGCCAATCCCCACCCAAAATGTCAGCCTCAAGGCGCACCTCCGTGCACCAGCTGAACCACGCTCTTCGTTCCCGCGCTATGCGCGGGAAGGAGACTGACAATGGCCATCCAACCCATAGCGTTACCTGCGACTCTTGCCGCTCGCATCGAGGCTTTACCTCCAATTCTTTCGGTTGCTCAACTCGCAGTTTTCTTTGACAAAAAAATCGGCACCGTCCGAAAACAGATTGATCGAAGGGTCTTCCCTGTGCGAATTCGCCAAGTCGAAGGCGGTGAACAATTCGCAACCCTAACCGACCTTGTTCGATTTCTTGAAAATGGAGAGCCACAGCCACAGCCGCCGCTTGTGCGGCGAGCAGCACGAAATCCTTTCGGAAAAAAAGGCAAAATTGGCAGAAAGACTAATGTTCAGAAGGCGGCAGAGGCGGCAGCGCAAGAGGGGGCAAGTCGTTATGAAGTTGTGAGCGAAGCTGGAGAAAAGAAATGACTTTTGCTGCCGACCTCCTACGCGCTGAGGGTGATGTTGTTGTAATCCCGCTAGCATTAGCAAAGAAAATCGGTTTACCGGCAGCCGCCTTCTTGAGGCAGGCCGCATATCTATCTGCTGTAGTAGAGGGTAGGCAAGGCTGGTTCTTCTTGGACCAAGAAGGGGAAGGTAATCCACTAGGTAAAACTATCTTTCAACGGCTAGGAAGTTGGCACTCTTGCCTTGGCATTGGTCCAGATGCTCAACTTGCAATTCGGAAGAAGCTAGGTAAAAACGGACTTGGCCTGCTTCAAGAAACAAGAAAGGGTATGGTTCATGGAAGAATTCTCTACAAAGTGGATTCTGAAAAATATCTGGAATTCCTTGCCTCATGTGCATCATTAACTCATTGTTCCGATGAACAAACTGGAATTCCGGAGTGTGCAAACCAAGAATACAATGGGTGTGCAGACCGAAAATTCGGATTGCACAATCGGAAAAAACCGGCTGACAAATACAAGGTTTATAAGAAGGTTGACATAGCAGGTATACCACCACTTCCAACCAGCATAGGTGAAGGTTGTGGTGTGAATACTATAACCCCGATACCAACTGCCGCCCCCCTTTCTGAAACAGTGAATGAATTCCTGCGGGCTGCAGGGAATCCTGATGTGTTGTTGGCTGAAATTGAGAATCTGGAGGTGGCAATTGCAGATGCCTCAGACGATCAAGCTATGCTGGCAGGCTTTGCATGGAAATCCACAGCCGTTAAAACTAACCCTGTTAGACTGGCAGTAAAGCTATGCGAGAAAGCCGCTGCTGGATTAATTACACCTTGCGCTCTGGCTATTGAAGAATCACAAAAAGCGCTAAAGGTTGCCGCTGAGCATGGGTATGCAAAACTGCGTGCATTGCACGGAAAGAAATTCCGCACGAAAAGTGGAAAAACCGCGAGGGTTGATGGAGAGTGGATTTATTTCGATCCTTGTAACTCCTATCCCAAAGGCAGCTCCCTTTCTGGTCATGAGGCACTGGAGTGCTTGCGTCAAATCGAAGACGGTTGCTGGCAACCAATCTAAGTTAATGACCTCCGGCAAAGCAGGCATAGCTACATCCGAAACTACTTGAAGACCAAACCCCAAAGTAGTTTCGAGAGTAGCTATCCGTACCGTGTCACTTACTTCCTGCTGCATGCCAGTCTAGTCACTGGGGTCTGCGATTTACACTTCGCTGTATCCTGTTATCCGTCAGGCCGGTTTGAGTATCGGGTCTTTGTCACCTTTCAAGTGACCGGGTAAAACGTGAGTCTCATCGGGTGAACAACTACGCGAGGCATTTCGGCCACCACATAACTCGCAACTCTCGTCGCGCAGACCACTCGGTCTGTCTCTATCGTGCCCTCTCGGACACTCCCAATATTTGAATGAATCTTTTAGATCACACATCCGGCATACTCGTCATTCACCTACCACCAGTGAACTAGCCTCTCGGCACCGTCTTTTCCCCTGTGTCCATTTGCGAGCATCTGCCCTGGCGCGTGGACCGCTACACTTCCCGGTAAGGAAGGAGGGGTATGTGTAATACGAACGTCTTGTCCTTTTGTGACACTCTGCTAATCCACTCTTCTTGTCCTTGATATCGATTTCACTCCCTACGTCTGTTTGTCCCAGTCATTGACCGGGCAGAACGACAGACAACACGACACCACGCAACACGACACCACCAGCCAACGGCGCAAAAGCCTTGTCGGCTTCGTGCATCGGTCTCTGGGTGTTCAGTGCGCCCGCATCAGGGGTTACTTACGACTCTACTAACAGTTGATTGAATTGCTCTTGAATGTCTTGCCCGGACTCGGGCGATGACAGGACGGATTGCTCCATCGTCTGTCGAAGACTGCTCCGCTTACACGGAACGTGTGAGTATCGCTGTGTGCTTACTCGATTCTTCGCGGGGACTAGCCGCTCTAATACTTCGTTCGTACGTCCCACTCATCTGATTCTTCCGAATCGCATCTATGGACAAATGCAGCTTTTGACTGGAGCCACCAGACTTGTCACTGACGTGAAAGTGCGTGCATTGAATCACGCCCAGATTTGCCTGGTCAAGCAATCAGAAATTCTTTTTGTTGCATTTAACAAATAGGGATTTTCGCCAATTATTTTTCACAATGTTGATGAAGTGCAGGATTCAAAAATAGTCGCGCAAAGTGCAGAAAATCTTAACTTTACGCACGCAATTTATTTTCAATCACTGGCAATATTTAGCCACTGATCGACATTCACCTATAGGACAAATTATGCCCCTTAAGAAAAGGAACCGCACTTCAAAGCTTCAACCTTATTCACCTCAAATCCTATCGTGGAGGAATGAAGGCCTGTCCTTTGAACATATGCGGAGAAGACTGGCAAGACTTCCCCTGAAGGTAAGTAAATCTACGATTTGCAGATTCATATTGAATCTACAAAGAGATGGTTTGAACTGACATCCGAAAACAAGAACTGGAGATTGGCATGGCACGCTAATGGAATATCGAACGGACAACGGACACTGAAAAGGTCAGCACAAGGAGGACGTACAAATGAATGAGATTACAAAGGGTGAGGATTTCGATTCACAGAAGGAAATCCAGCAGACTGGTAAGACTGCGAAGCTAGGTCGAATAAACGGGAAGAACAGCAAGTACAAGTCTGGCTCGGGTTTTATTCCCAAGAAACTGAACAACGAGATAGAGGTTCTTTTGCAGAAGAACAAGGATCTGGCTGCTCATAAGGACAAGAAAGTAGGTCAGCGTACTCAGGACATCCGGCGTTCTGTAATTAAAGGCTTCTTCTCGGACATGTGGCATCTCAAGTTCAAGGTGGAGACCGTCTATAACCTGAAGGAAAAACATCTTCACGCAGTATTCCGCTTTCTTGAGGCAGAGGGCCAGTCACCATCGACCCTCCAAAATAAAATATCAGTCATGCGGGTCTTCTGTGAATGGATCGGAAAACCCGGCATGGTGCGAGATTCAGCTCTGTATGTTGAAGACAAGGCATCCGTGACGAGGACGATGGTGGTCAAGGAAGACAAATCATGGGACGGGAAGGGTGTGGATATCACCCAGATTCTGGAGACTGTTAGGAAGGATGATAAGGTCGTCGCGATCCAGCTTGAGCTCTGCCTGGCATTCGGTTTGAGGGTCAAGGAAGCCATGATGTTGCGTCCTTTGGCTTGTCGGGACGGCAGCGGTGAATTCATCCATGTCCGGGAAGGGACCAAGGGCGACCGCCCGAGGGTGGTTCCGATTGAGAATGACCTTCAGAGGAATGTGCTCGACCATGCCGTAGATGTTATGGACAAGAAGACAGGTTTTCTGGGAGAGCGAGGGAAAACGATGGCTCAGAAACGCGATCATTTCTATTATGTGATGAAAAAATGTGGAATCACCTTGAGAGAAAAGGAAATAACAGCCCACGGCCTGCGTCACCAATACATGCAGGAGAGCTTCAAGCGGATGTTGGGGGTCGATGCGCCGGTCAAGGGAGGGTATCTGGCTGATGTGGACCCAGATGAATTCCATGTGGCGAGTCAGAAATTGATGGAAAGGGCCGGACACACACGGGTTTCGATCGGGGCAAGCTACTACGGGAGTAGGCGAACTCGCAGAAAGTCAAACAATGCAGAGTAGTTCGTTTTTCCTGGTTGAGCCTGTCAATACCTGCTGCGACCATACTGCTCGCTATCAATTGCCATACAATTTTGTCCCTGTAAGCCTCTAAAGCTGTTTTACGAGTGGGAGGCTTACTATAAACTCGCGCAGTCATCTGGGAAGAGGTGTCGCGAACCATAGCGAACCACTTGATCCGTTTAGAAGAACAATCTGGATGTTTGAAACAGGCTGGGCATGATATCCAGCCTGTTTTCTTGAAAGTCAGGGTATGGATAACAACAAAGAAAACGAACGCGCCGAGCTCCACAAAATCATCTGGCGTATCGCCAACGACCTGCGTGGCAGCGTGGACGGATGGGATTTCAAGACCTACGTGCTCGGCATGCTGTTCTACCGATTCATCTCGGAAAACCTCACCGTCTATCTGAACCAGCAGGAACGCAAGGCAGGGCATGCTGATTTTGACTATGCCAAGCTCAGCGATGCCGATGCCGAGTTCGGTCGCGCCGAGACGGTGAAGGAAAAGGGTTTCTATATCCTGCCGTCGCACCTGTTCGCCAATGTGCGCCAGCAGGCGCGCCATGACGCCAATCTCAATGAAACCCTCTCGCGCGTGTTCAAGGACATTGAAGGTTCCGCCGTCGGTGCGGACAGCGAGGGCGACATCAAGGGCCTGTTTGACGATCTCGATGTGAACAGCAGCAAGCTAGGGCAAACAGTAGCCAAGCGGAATGAAAAGCTGGTCAAGCTCCTGGACGCCATCGGCGACCTGCCGCTCGGCAGTTTCTCGAACAATACCATCGACCTTTTTGGCGACGCCTACGAATACTTGATGCAGATGTATGCCTCGACGGCGGGCAAGTCCGGCGGCGAGTTCTACACCCCGCAAGAGGTTTCCGAGTTGCTGGCCCGCATCACCGTGGCGGGCAAGACCGAGGTCAACAAGGTGTACGACCCGGCCTGCGGCTCTGGTTCGCTGCTGCTCAAGTTCGCCAAGGTGCTGGGCCACGACAAGGTGCGCCAAGGGTTCTACGGGCAGGAAGTAAACCTCACTACCTACAACCTGTGCCGGATCAACATGTTCTTGCACGACATCAACTATGAGAAGTTCGACATCGCCCACGGCGATACGCTTACTGACCCCGCGCACTGGGACGATGAACCATTCGAGGCCATCGTCTCCAATCCGCCGTATTCCATCAAGTGGGAAGGCGATGCCAACCCGCTGCTCATCAACGACCCGCGTTTCGCCCCTGCCGGGGTGCTGGCTCCCAAGAGCAAGGCCGACCTGGCTTTCACCATGCACATCCTGAGCTGGCTGGCGGTCAACGGCACGGCGGCAATCGTAGAATTTCCCGGCGTGCTCTATCGCGGCGGCGCAGAGCAGAAGATTCGCCAGTACCTGATCGAAAACAACTACATCGACACCGTCATCCAGCTTCCGCCCGATTTGTTCTTCGGCACCACCATCGCCACCTGCATCATCGTGCTGAAGAAATCAAAGCACGACAACAAGACGCTGTTCATTGACGCCTCTGCCGAATTCACGCGTAGCGGCAACAAGAACAAACTGACCGATGCCCACCAGCAGAAGATCCTCGACGCCTATACCCAACGCCGCGACATCGCCCATTTCGCGCGTCTGGTGGACAATGGAACGATTGCCGAAAATAGCTACAACATCGGGGTGTCCTCGTATGTCGAGCAAGAGGACACCAGCGTGGCGGTGGATATCAAGACACTTAATGCAGAGATCGCCCGCATCGTGACGCGACAGGCGGAATTGCGCACGCAGATCGATGCCATTGTGGCCGATTTGGAAGGTGAGATGGCATGAGCCGGATTGATGAGCTGATTGCAGACCATTGCCCTGAAGGCGTGGCGTTTAAGACGCTCGGCGATGTCGGCGAGTTCACACGGGGAAATGGCCTTCAGAAAAAAGATCTGACCGAATCAGGTGTTGGTGCTATTCACTACGGACAGGTCTATACGCACTACGGTATTTGGGCCGCTGAGACAAAATCATGCGTGTCGCCTGAGTTGGCAAAAAAACTACGCAAGGCGAAGGCGGGTGATCTTGTAATCGCAACCACGAGCGAAAACGACGAGGATGTCTGCAAAGCCGTCGCGTGGCTCGGAACAGATGACATTGCCGTCAGTGGCGATGCATACATTTACCACCATTCGCTCGAACCAAAATATGTCGCATATTTCTTTCAGTCCGAACAGTTTCAATCACAGAAAATCCGACACATTACGGGCACGAAGGTAAAACGGATTTCGGGCGAGAGCATGGCCAAATTTCGCATTCCCGTCCCTCCGCGCGAAGTGCAGCGCGAGATCGTGAAAGTGCTGGACACTTTCACCAAGTTGGAGGCGGAGTTGGAGGCGGAGTTGGAGGCGGAGTTGGAGGCGCGGCGGCGGCAGTACCAGTATTACCGCGATGCGCTCTTGACGTTCGCCGAGCGCACTGACGCAAGCAAGCAAGCAAGCAAGCAAGCAAGCAAGCATAAGGTGGGCGACCTTGAGTAAAGTTGCAATGTATTCAAATTCGCGAATTGCATCGTCAACGCTTGATGCAAATTCGTATGTTGGCGTTGATAACTTGCTTCCGGAGATGCAGGGGCGCACGCGGTCCAGCTATGTGCCAACAGCTGGATCCTCCATTGGTTATGAGACTAATGACATTTTGATTGGCAACATTCGCCCTTACCTCAAAAAAATCTGGCTTGCCGAGGCAACCGGTGGAACCAATCAAGATGTACTGGTTGTTCGCCTGCGAGATGAATCGCGCAACGACATCAAACCAAGGTTCCTCTATCACCTTTTGGCTTCCGAGAAGTTTTTTTCATACAACATGCAATATGCCAAGGGAGCAAAAATGCCACGCGGCGACAAAGAGGCGATCCTGCGGTACGAAATCCCTGTCCCACCTCTCGAAGAACAAGCCCGCATCGTCTCCATTCTCGACAAATTCGACACGCTAGTGAACGACCTCTCCAGCGGCCTGCCTGCCGAACTTAAAGCCCGTCGCCAGCAGTACGAGCACTACCGCGACCGGCTGCTGACCTTCAAAGAGGCAGCATGAGCGAAGACCTCAAGCCCTACCATTACGAGGCCATTGCGCTTTCCAGCGAGAGCACGGTGGTGGCCGAGTTCGTGCCCGACCTTGCGGCACGGGATTCGGCATATCAGGGCGAGGCGGAGCTCGAACGGGAGTTCATCAAGCAGTTGCAGCGCCAAGCTTATGAATACCTTCCCATTACCAGTGAAGCGGAGCTGGTCAACAACCTGCGCCACCAGTTAGAGGCGCTGAACAAGATCACCTTCTCCGATGCTGAGTGGCAAGGGTTCTTCAGCGGCAAGATCGCTGGGGCGAACGAAGGCATCATCGAGAAGACGGCACGCATTCAGGAAGACCATATCCAGGTGCTAAAGCGCGACGACGGCAGCACCAAGAACATCTACCTGATCGATAAGCAGCACATCCACAACAACCGCCTACAAGTCATCAACCAGTACGAGGTGAGCGGGGCGCATGCCAACCGCTACGATGTGACGGTGTTGGTGAACGGGTTGCCGATGGTGCATATCGAGCTAAAGCGGCGCGGGGTGGACATCCGCGAGGCGTTCAATCAGATCAACCGTTACCAGCGCGACAGCTTCTGGGCGGGGTGCGGACTGTTCGAGTATGTGCAGTTGTTCGTCATAAGCAACGGTACGCTGACCAAGTATTACAGCAACACGGTGCGCGATGGGCATCTGGCCGAGCAGAAGGCCAAGCGCTCGAAGTCGAAAACCTCCAACAGCTTTTCCTTCACCAGTTGGTGGGCGGATGCGAAGAACCGGCCCATCACTGAGCTGGCCGGGTTCACCAAGACCTTCTTTGCCAAACACTCCTTGCTGAACGTCCTGACCCGGTACTGCGTGTTCGATGTGGACCGTAAGCTGCTGGTGATGCGGCCTTACCAGATCGTTGCGGCGGAAGGCATCCTGCAACGCATCGCCACGGCCACCAATCACCGGCAACTGGGTACGGCGGCGGCGGGCGGCTATATCTGGCACACCACTGGTTCAGGCAAGACGCTGACCAGCTTCAAGGCGGCGCAACTGGCGCGAGCGCTGCCGGAGATCGACAAGGTGTTGTTCGTGGTGGACCGCAAGGATCTGGATTACCAGACCATGCGCGAATACGAGCGTTTCGAGAAGGGCGCGGCCAACTCCAACACCTCGACGGCGGTGCTGCAAAAGCAACTGGAAGACCCGGATGCGCGCATCATCATCACCACCATCCAGAAATTGAGCCGCTTCGTCGCCAGCAACAAGAAGCATGCGGTGTATGACGCGCATGTGGTGGTGATCTTCGACGAGTGTCATCGCAGCCAGTTTGGCGATATGCACAATGAGATCACGCGGGTGTTCAAGCGTTACCACCTGTTCGGCTTCACCGGCACGCCGATTTTCGCCGACAACGCCGGGACGGGCGGCAACCCGCTGCTGCGTACCACGGAGCAGGCCTTCGGCGACCGGCTGCACACTTACACCATCGTCGATGCCATCAACGACAAGAACGTGCTGCCGTTCCGTATCGACTACATCAACACGATTAAGACTTCATCGGACATCAAGGACAAGAAGGTATCGGCCATCGATACGGAGCGGGCACTGCTGGCCCCGGAGCGTATCGAGCAAGTGGTGGCCTACATCCGCGAGCATTTCGATCAGAAGACCAAGCGCAGTGCCAGCTATAAGCACGACGGCAAGCGACTGGCCGGTTTCAATTCCCTGTTCGCTACGGCATCCATTGATGCGGCGAAACGCTATTACGCCGAGTTCGCCAGCCAGCAGAAGGAACTTGCGCCTGCCCAAAGGCTGAAGGTCGGCCTGATCTACAGCTTCGCCGCCAACGAGGAGGATGTGGACGGCTTGCTGGGCGATGAGGCGTTCGAGACGGACGGCTTGGATCAGAGTTCGCGCGATTTTCTGGAAGCGGCCATCCGCGACTACAACGCGATGTTCAGCTCCAGCTTCGATACCTCGGCGGACAAGTTCCAGAATTACTATAAAGACCTCTCGCTGCGCCTGAAGAAGCGCGAGCTGGACCTGGTGATCGTGGTCAACATGTTCCTGACCGGCTTCGATGCCACCACGCTGAACACCTTGTGGGTGGACAAGAACCTGCGCGCGCATGGCTTGATCCAAGCCTACTCACGCACTAACCGCATCCTTAACTCGGTGAAGACCTACGGCAACATCGTTTCCTTCCGCAATCTGGAGCAGGAAACCAATGATGCGCTTGCGCTGTTCGGCAACAAGGAAGCCAAGGGCATCGTGCTGCTCAAGCCTTATGCCGATTACTACACCGAGTATCAAAAGAAAGTCGGCGAACTGGTGGAGCTATTCCCACTGGGAGAGCCGATCACCGGAGAGGCCGCGCAAAAGGCCTTCATCAAGCTATTTGGTGCGATCCTGCGGCTGAAGAACATCCTCACGGCGTTCGATGATTTCGTAGGCAACGAGATACTGAGCGAGCGCGATTTCCAGGACTACCAGAGCCTGTACCTGAATCTCTATGCTGATTTCCGCAGCATGGCAGAGTCCGAGAAAGAGACCATCAATGACGATGTGGTGTTCGAGATCGAGCTGATAAAGCAGGTCGAGGTCAATGTCGATTACATCCTGATGCTGGTCCAGAAGTACCTGAAGGCGAAAGGCACCGGCAAGGACAAGGAAATCCGCGCAACCATCGAGAGGGCGATCAATGCCAGCCCGAGCCTGCGCAACAAAAAAGACCTCATCGAGCATTTCGTGGCATCGGTTTCCTCGTCTGCCAAGGTGGATGAGGCGTGGCTGGCCTTCGTTGCCACCCGCAAGGCAGAGGAGCTGGAGCAGATCATTGCCGAAGAGGGATTGAATGCGGAGGAGACTAATGCCTTTGTCGCTAATGCCTTCCGAGACGGCGCGATACCGGCTACGGGCACAGCCATCACGAAGATATTGCCGCCTGTCTCAAGGTTCTCAAAAAACAATGGTCATGCGGCGAAGAAGCAAACGGTGCTGGACAAGCTCAGCGCATTTTTTGAGCGCTACTTTGGCCTTGCCTAAGTCACTGGGCAACGCTTTTTAGTGGCAACTAGACAGAATCTTCTGGATGGAATCGAGCCTGATATCTAAAAGGGGTAACAAGTTACCCCTTTTTCAATCCTCTCATTCAATCGGCTACTTCAAGCCATAAAAAGGGGCAACTTGTTACCCCTTTTGCAATCCTCACATTCAATCGGCTACTTCTAGATATAAAAAGGGGCAACTTGTTACCCCTTTTTCAATCATCACATTCAATCGGTCACTTCTAGCCATAAAAAGGGGCAACTATTTACCCCTTTGCCGCGAACATTTCATCCCATAGCCTGCTCGATAATTGAATTCGAACGCAAAGCAAACATCAACAACGACTCTTTCAGGCAGGAATTACCTCAATAATTTTCGAGTTTTGAGACTTCAATAAGAGGAGTCCGTACAAACAGAGTGATGCCAAACCCCAACAACCATCGAGGCTTTGTCGGAGAATTCCAAACAGATGTCGTGCATAACGCCATTGGAATAATTCCAATTTTCTGGAGTTGCCGTAAGTCGACAAACTATTTAGGGGCGTGGAATTCCATTGAAAACATCGATTCCAGTTGGTCTGTGATGGGTGACTTTGTTATGGACTTTCAAGATTTTGGTAGATGTGGAAGGATGGTCTGACAAGAGCTTCCCCAGGCGCAGAAGAGGGTGGGGCGATGAACAGTCGGTAAAAGGGTCATTTAACGGAAACTTTGGAGTAGTCGAGCGCTTGTCCCTCGGCCTTAGCGGCCAAAGCAGAGTGATTCGAAATTTGACTGTTTAGCTGACCAGAGCGAACATCAACGTGGAGGTCACTGGCGCTGCGCGGCTTTATCGCGCAGCGTCCGGTGGATCGCAGGGTTAGGGGTAGGCGCTTGAGTCATGCGACGATCTTGTACAGCTTTGCCAGGAACCACGGGACACCAAGAACGTCACTAATTTCAATTTTCTCAACGCCTCTTGCAGGAAGGTCTACACGCCAAAGATACTTCTTGTAGCCCGCTGAGATATTCCATAGGTTGCTGGAGCCTGCGGGAAATGGCTCCAGCACAAAGAAGCAGTCATATGGTCTCTTTGGAGTTTGGGCAGTGAACTTGTCGGTACAGGTCATAAGAACGTAAGGCAGAAAGAAATGCGGCATATCCTTCAATGACCAGATGTCAATTTCATCGGCCTTTTCTACCAAGGAAAGAAATTCCTTCCATGACAGTCGGGGCAGTATTTCCCTTAGACATTTTTCGTAAATAGCTACTGCGTTGTCTCGAACAAACGCCTTGGCGGCAGCGGCCACAGATGGGTCGCGCGGAAGTGCCGAAAGGGCGGAATATGGGATGTGATTCTCGATGATCGTCGGGCATGGAGCGTGTGGAAAGTGCGAAAAATGTGCCTTGCGGCTTGCTGATTTCTCCGCTCTCACCTTGATTGGTAAATCACAAACTCGACACCGACCTTCCACTTCTGGACCGTATTTCGACTGCCATTCTGAGATATGTACCAGCGTCTTGCACTTGTCACTGGGATGGTAGGCCCATTCGTTCGACATGTTTTCTCCGAGTAAATAATGACCACGTATGCGGGAGTGGGGACACCCCTAACAGTTATCAGAAGGACGCACCGGTCCGCATTATTGTAGCGGAAGTAATTGAGAGACCGGACGACAGTCCGCAATGGCCGATGACCTACCAGGACGGCTGCCTAGCCTAAGCGGACTGTGGCAACTAATCGTGGAACATCATTTTGAGACACTTCCAGCAACTTTCTCATTCGGTGATTACTTCAAAACCTTCAAAACAAGGCCGATGATTTTGTCTAGCTCCAACGTGTTAGCACCGCCCTGTTCTGCCAAAGTGAAAGGCCAAAGTAGACCGGCAATCTCTGCTGGTTTCGTTAGCCCCTGCTTCTTCAGCCAGCTTCGCACCTCATCCTCTATTCCGGTGCGCTCATCACCAAGTTGATGCAGACGTTGAAGAAAGTGGATGCCGTCAATAAAGTATGGAGACAAGTCTTCGTCTTGCACCCCCTCAATCATGCCTTTGATATAGCTGATCGACGCATTACTATATTTTTCTATTTTCCATAATGCATCGCCCAACCCACGCCAAAAGCGTCGCCGCAGAGGCAACACCCAGTTCGATTCCGCTTGCACAAGATCAACAACGGCCTGAACGTGTTCGCTGATGTCATCTTTTTTAACATCTTGATCCAACACCACCGCCAACTCGGCGGCACCTACCAATATATCCGCTCGTTGCTCTGCAGGGCATGGCATGTTCATGGCTTGTGTCATCTGTTCCCATGCACCCGCCCGGTCACCGCTCGCAAACAGAGCATGAGCCAAGGCGACATATACCTCGGCACGCTCTGCTTCATTAAGCCCGTCGCATGCCAACGCCTGACGCAAAGTATCCAGAGCGGCATCCGCTTGTTGGCAAAGACCGTATGCATCGGCTAAAGCCAGATGCAACTCGATGCAATATTGACTTCGTTTGAACATAGCCCGCAACGGACTCAGGTAGGTAACGACCTCGGCTGGACGGTCCTGCTCGAGCAACAGATGCGAACGATTCAATTCTGCCTGAAGTCTCCAGTCGTCAAGGCCATGTCTGGACGAATGGTGAATCGCGTGACCATAACGTTGCAGAGCCAGACTATGGCGCTTGCCAATCCAGGCAAGGTCGCCCAAAGCAAGCCAAGCCTTGGCGTAAGTCGGCCAGAGTTTTTGCTTGTTCGCGAGATCACGGATGCGCACTAGCCGCTTTTCTGCCGCTTGTGTTTCGCCGGACGCTGCCTCCGCTAAGGCGAGGTTGTGCTCTGTAGAAAAACGCTCTTCTGGATCATCGTCGGCGAGCAGTTCAAGCGCTTGCCGATAACAGGCGATGGCCTTTGCGAACTGGTCGGTCTTGCGCCACAACTCCCCCAAGTTGTTCAGCACGGACGCGCGCAGGGAAATATCATCAACGCGGTCGAGCACCTTCAATACTTGTAGATAGGGGCGGCGAGCTTCATCGAATCGTTCCAATTCCTGCAAGCAATTGCCCAGTTCGTTGAGGGCGGCTGCATACTCTCCTGCGTGCTGGCGACGACGCGCCAACAGTGCGACCAATTCCTCCACCGCAGGCAAGGCTGCATTAGCCCCAAGACGATCACGTATCCAAGCATAGTGGTTCTTCATAACCTCAAGCCGCAGGTGGAAATCCTTGCAATTCAAGGCTGCGGAAACGGCCTGATCCCAGCAGGCACACACGGTTTTGGGATTATCTCCGCGCTCGTCACGCCAGTGCACTTCGATAGAAGAAAGCTTGCTCAGCACAAGCCATTCTCCGCGCAGCACTGCTTCCTGGCTTGCTTGCTCCAACCATATCAAGCCGTCCTCGGTTTGACTGTCCGCGTCATAGGTTGCGGCGTAGTTTCCGAAAGCCTGCGGTAGCAAGTTGAGAACGCCATGCTCCCTCGCCATAACTATGGCCTGATCTAGCTTATCGCGCGCACCGAGAGGGTCGCTCAAACGCACACGGGTGGCACCCGTATCCGACAAGGCCAACACGGCTCCCTCATAGTCGCTACGGGCGAGTTTCAACTCTGCGAGTTCGGCAAACAAGGTGCTTGCCCTTTCATTATCGTCGGCAAGATGGCATCGCACCGCCAACCCCTGCGTGGTCAAGATCATCAGTTCATGCTCTTCTAGATCATGGGCCAGTGCATAAGCCTCTTCGCCAAATTGGCGAGCTTCAGTGAGATGCCCGAGGTCGTGATGAACGTTTGCAAGGTTGTGCAAACCATGGGCGAGATTACGCCGCCAACCAGTACTGCGCGCTAATTTCACGGCACGGCGAAACCAGCGCAAAGCCCCCGCAAGATCGCCACTTTGAATAGCGAGCAGCCCCTGTGCGTCGTAAGTGGCGAACAGTCCTTCTTTATCGCGAGCACGTTGTTTGCACTCTGCGCTTTCAGCCAGAAGTGCGGATGCATGAATTGGGTCGCGTTCCATCAGACACTGGGCGCGGTTATGCAAGGCGCGACCACGCAACGCGTCATCCTCGGCGAGGACTGCTTCCTTTGCCGCGCGTTGATAGCAGCGTGCAGCTTGATTCAGGTTTTTTCGGGTGTACCAAACGAGGCCACGGTGCAGCCATGATTGGGCTATACCCCAGTGGTCGTGCCCCTTTGCAGCAATACTACCCATCTGAGTGAACAGTTTAAATGCCGTATCGGCTTCCCCTTGGTTAAGGCAATGCACGCCTTGGGCATCCAGCAACAAGACACGGTATAGGGGCTTGATCTGCCGCCAAATGCTCGGTTTGCTCGCCAAGGCATCCAGCATCTGGCAGAAAAGTTTTCTAACCCACAATTCCTCAACCGCGAACATGTGGTCGTGAGCGATGCTGATCAGTTCTAAATAGCGTTTAGTGGACAAAAGGTGGAGGCACAGTTCCAGAGCCAAATCCCAATGGTCGGCCAAGGGCATCAGGCATTCGATCCATTGCTCGTGACTGCGGCGGACAGCTTCGGCATCCTGTTCTAAATAGGCGGCTACATGAGCATCGGCAACCAGACGTTCTTCCTGCCATCTGAGTAAGCCGCGCTCGACCAACTTGCTCGCAAGGCTGCTCCAAGGGCGCTTCCACAGCGCTGCCAGATAGTCAATGCGAGGGAGCAGGCAAGCTGTGTGGATCAATCCAAAAGCATCGCGTTCTTCCTGATTGAGATCATCCAGCGACCAACGTGCGCAAACCTTGGGATCGTCCAGACGGCGCGCCAAATGGGTGCGCTGGTTTTCGCCAGGATCAGGCAGCCGCCAGTTCTTTGCAAGCATGGGAGCCTGACCGAAAGCCTTGCTCGTTTCCCTCGCCTCGGTGGAATCGGGCCACGGACCATACGCCTGTCCAGTCTCGCTGAAGGCGGGCGATACCCCACCGCGTGGTCGGTACAGTCTCGCTAGCAATGGTTCCACCTGCACACCCGAACGTAAATCCACCCGGTCGTAGTTGTTGATAAAACCTCACTAGTGTCCGGTTAAAAATCAAATAGAATCATTTGGTTATTGGGTAATGGCGCAATGACTCCAGTAGTGTCTGGCTGCAAGGCGCATGAAATATGGGTTTTCTCGAAAATCGAGACCGACAATAT
>Ga0210033_1002193_pt1 | contig 17004 bp, 10 predicted proteins | sample CryGeymeta201501_FD_185465 | JGI IMG/M metagenome (GOLD analysis project Ga0210033, IMG submission 185465) | Groundwater microbial communities from Crystal Geyser aquifers in Utah, USA - Crystal Geyser metaG 2015-01 (SPAdes) (version 2) | ecosystem: Environmental > Aquatic > Deep subsurface >... | reverse complement strand
GCACCACCGTCCGCTACGACGATCTCCCCCAGGCCACCTCCGACACCTGGCTCTGGATCAACCGCCTCAACTACCACCTCACCTCGACCTTCGACGCTGGCCTCGAGTACCGCTTCCTGACCAACTCGCTCTCCAACGACGTCAAGCACGGCGCCCTGGTCGAGCTCTCCTACATCCTGGCCGAGTACGCCCGCCTCGGCGTCGGCTACAACTTCACGAGCTTCTCCGACGACGAGCTGACCGACCTCAACCGCGACGCCGGTGGCTTCTTCCTCAGGGTGCAAGGCACCTACTGACACCGCCCCGGCGGCGCGACGGCCCGCCTCCATGGCCCCGGAGCTGATGTGCGCGACCGATTGATCGCCTGGATCCTGCCCTACGTGGGCGAGACCCTCGCACCCATCCTGATCCCCGATCAGCCCGTGCTGTCGACCCTCGGCGGTATTCTGGGTGTGATCATCGCCGTGCTCTGGGCGCGACGAGAAGGGGTGCTCTGGTGGAAGGCGCTGCTCGTCGCAGGCGGGGCCGTTCTGGTCGCCCTCGGCATGGCCCGCGTATTCTGGGCCATCATCCACTACGATTACATCCTCGCTGACCCGATGATCTTCCTCGACCCCTACAAGGGCGGGGCGGTCAGCTTCGGGGCGCTGTTCGGCGCCACCGTCGGCGGCGTGCTCACCGCGCGCATCCTCAAGGCCCCCATGTGGCGCCTGGCCGACACCAGCTTCCCTGCCTCACTCGTCGGCATCGCCTTCGCCCGCGTCGGCTGCCTCATGCGCGCCTGCGACTACGGCGTCCGCTCCGAGCTCCCCTGGGCCTTCCGCTACCCCCCCACCTCCAGCGTCTGGCGCCGACACCTCGCCGAAGGCTGGCTGGGCGTCGCGGACCCGCTCTCCGACCCGGTGCACCCCTTCCCGCTCTACTTGTCGGTCTGGGCCATCGCGGTCTTTCTGCTGGTCTGGCTCAAGCCACGCCTGTTCGGCGTCCACCCCGGCCAGCGCGCCATGGGCGCCGGCATCCTCTGGCTGGCCGGCCGCTTCGTCATCGAGTTTCTCCGACAGGCTGGCAACGCGCCCATGGTCCTCGGCCCCATCAACCTCGGACAGGCGCTCGCCGTGGCGGGAATCGTCGTGTTCATCGGGATTCACGTCTCGCTCGGCCGCAGGCCAGCCCAGGAGGGCACCGCGGCGGGCTGACCGCACCCCGAACCTACCGACCCGACTTGACCCGCAGCGTATTCAACCGCTCCAGGTTCGCCCGTGCCGTGCGATGCGTGGGCTCCTGCTGCAAAACGGCAGTGAATGCGGCGAGTGCCGCTTCGTGGTCCCCATCCAGGATCGCCGCGATGCCTTCGTTGCACAGCTCCGCGATCGTTCGACTGACCTGCGCTGGCTCAACTGCCGCCTCGGCCGGAAACGTCACCCGGTGCCTCACCCGTTGCGTCGTCGATGACTCCTGCCCCGTCACCCGCACCGGGTGCCAACCGGGTGTCCTGCTCCGCCCACCCCCCGTTGAACACGCCAGGCCAGGCTCCTGCGCCGGACCCTCCTGCGTCTGACTTGGGGCATTGTTCGTATCACCATCGTGAGGGCCTCCCTTCAACCTGTTCCTCATTGCACTACACCCCGCATGCAGCTTTCACCATCCGTCGCCCTCGGGCCCTCCGGCTCCTGGGGCGTCGGATGTTCAGGTCCGGCTCAAATCCCTCTCTGCTCTGTCCCCCGTACGCGCCTCCATACTAGGGATGGAATCAGCCTGTGTCTACTCTGGACATGATGGCTCGTTAATTTCGGATGTGCTCATCCGTAAATGCTATCCGGGCACCGCACCCCTCGACGTGCCGAACGCAACTCCGCAAACCCCAAAAAAAATGGCCGCCCCGAAGGACGGCCACTTCCTCACAGGGACCGGCTGAGAAGCCATTCGGAAAATAGATGCCGATGGATCCGACGTAGATTCTGTTTCCAGGTGGCGTCTGATGTGAGGGAGTGGGCCCAGAGGCCCATGACCGAGCAGAAGACACGCCTGGGGACAGAAGATACGAGGAAACAAGGCATATATTGTTCGAACGGCTTCTGAAGGTCAGCGGGTCGCGGTGAAGGTGATCTTCGACTGCACGCCGTTCACGTTGCCCGTGATCGTCCCGCGGATCTCCTTCGGGTTGCGCACGTCGCCCGTCATGCTCAGCGTGGTGTTCTTGTTGCGGCCCGCGCCATTGATGGCGTTGCCCTTCACCATGCCCGAGAAGCCCGAGTTGAACTTCTCGCCGCCCTTGCGCGTGCCCTTGATGTTGCCCGTCAGGTTGTCGCCCTTGAGCGACAGCATGATCTCGGCGCTGATCCCGTCCGTGCCCGTCGCCTTGCCCTTGTAGACGCCATCGAGGGTGACCTTCTTGTCGTCGACCTTGGGGGTCTCCTCGGCCTTCGGGGCCTCCTCGACCTTCGCCGGCGCAGCGCCCTCGAGCGCGGTCGCCACGTTGCCGAACGCGATGGCCTGCTCCTTGTCCTTGCCAGCGAACTCGAACTTCACGAACACGCGGCCGATCTTGGCGTCCACCTTCTGGACCTCCGCCTCACGGAACGAGCCCACGAACGGGATCCACACCTTGTCGCCCTTCTTGACCGAAGGAGCCACGGGCAGCGCCGTCACGTCCGCCTCGTTGTCCACCGACATGCGACCGGCGAAGCCGACCGTCAGGACCTTGCCGTCCGCCTTGCTCACCAGGATGCCGTGCTTGTAGCTGCTGCCAGCCTTGATCGCCACCGACGTACCCGCCTCCCAATCCTTGCTCAGCACATGGAAGCTGTCAGGCTTCAGCGTGTCCTCCTTCGTGCCGAGGCCCGAGGGGTTGTCCAGGTCCACGTCCAGGTAGCGCACGACCGGCTCGGTGTCCGAGCCGCCGACCACGATGGCCCGCTTCATGCCGCTGCCGGACTGCCACCAGGTCAACAGGATGTCGCCCTTCTTGGCCTTCTCGCCCTTCGGAATCGCGATGATCATCGAGTTCGGGATCATCTCCTCCTTGCCGATCTTCTTCAGCTTGGACTCGACCTCGCCCGGCTCCACGACCTCCGCCGAATAGTAGATGAAGGTCTGCTTGTCGCCGCCCTTCTCGAAGCCCTTGTCGATCCAGTCGCGCGGCGGCGCCAGCACGAACTCGCCCGCCTTCGCGGTCGTCGCCACCGTGGGGAACTCGAAGGGGATCTCGCCAGGCTTGGCCGCCGGCTTCTCCTCCTCCTTCGGAGCCTCCTCCTTGCCGGCCTCGTCGCCGCCTTCTTCCTTGCCAGCCTCTTCCTTGCCGGCCTCTTCCTTGCCGGCCTCTTCCTTGCCGGCCTCGTCGCCGCCTTCTTCCTTGCTGGCCTCGTCACCGCCCTCGGCGGGCTTCTCGGTGTTGGCGACGGGCTCCGGGGTGGGCTCGACCTTCTTCTCGCCCGAGCAGCCGACGATCGACAGCGCGAACAGGGACAGAACCAGCGTCGCAAGGATGGTCCGTTTCATGCGGCAGCCTCCTGATGGGTAGTCTTGGGGGTTGAGTGAATTTGCCATCGTGCCAGATGGAGTGTGCGGGGCTGTGCACCCTCGCTCGCCGCGGGGCGCTGCCCACAACGAGACACGTTCGACAAGGCGGAACAGCGGCACAAACTAGGCGCGGCCATCCCCGGTTGTCAAGTCCTACCAGGGACGCCCCCAACCATCCATTCCGGACATCTTCGTCACACCCTCACGCCCAACGCGACCCACCATGCCTTCCCGAGGGAGAGAGCCCGGCCGACGGCGCCACGGCCGAACGCGCGAGGACGTCCCGCGTCGGGACCGGGAAGAGGCCAGGTCGAGATGCATGGTGGGTCGGGGTCGACCGCCGTGGACAGCACCGCCGCCACAGTGGGAGGGTTATCGGCAGGTCGGCGCCAATGTTGCGTACTTTTTTTGCCCGATCGTCTCCGCGCCTGCACAAACTCCGACTCCACGCCGTTGCTGTGGGCGTTGACACCCTCTGGCGCAGTGCGATAGACCAGCCTGGGTCGCAGTCGGACCCGCAGGGCAGGGAGCCGTGCGAGCGAGAGCTTGCAGGGGCCCTGCTTCGCGGGTCCGACTGCGACTCACGGCGGTATAGATAGGCCCATCCCCGCGCGCTGCCCGTCCATCGCTGGCGGCCAGGGCGGCCCGACCGGGCGGTCAAGCGACTTCCAGGAGCATCGCGACATGGCGAACGTCAATCTCTTCGAGCTGGAGGAGTGCCTCGAGGGCCTCGTGCCCTTCGTCTCCAACCACCCCGACAAGGACTATGTCCGCACCCACGGCGCCCACGTCACCACCGTGCTCGCCGAGCTCCGCGCCGCGCTCGCCGAGACCGACCAGCACTACTACGATTGGCGCATGGGCGACGGCGGTGGACAGACATCCCTCAAGAAGCTCCACCTCGCCTTCAAGGCCGCCCAACGCCAGCTCGCCGCCGTCGGCGCCATCGGCTACCCCGACGAGGCCGTCGACTACCTCGACGACGCCAACATGCGCGAGCTCGGGCTGGCCATGGTCGCCTGGCTCCAGGACCACGCCGGCGTCATCGAAGGGGCAGACGAGCTCATCGCCTCCCTCAAGAACCACCTCGAGCGCAGCCGAAAGGGGCTCGCCGAGGGCACCCAGGCCCGTGAGGACTACCAGCGCACGGTCTCCAAACGCATCCGGGCCATCGAGCAGGCCGAGGACGTCGTCCGGACCATGCGGCTGAACATGCGCGTCGACCTCGGCCCGCGCGACAAGACCTACACCGCGATCCCCTGGCCCGCTGCGCTCGCGCCCGATCCCTGCTGAGCCGCTTGAGGCGCCCCCCGCGCGGGCCAGCCCATGGCCCGACGTCCTCGGGGCGTTGCGTCTCTCCGGTCGCCCGTGGCGGGTCCGGCGCCGAACGATGTCAACCTTGACGTCGCTGTGTGTCGGCCGCCCGGGGGCCTCGCCCTGGAGCTCTCCATGCACGACCCCGCCCCCTCTCTCCTGGCCCGCGCTGCGTCCGGGCTCGTCCTGCTGACGACGCTGCTGGCGCTGACCCTCGGCCTGTCCGCGACTGCGCAGGCGGAGCCCTACGTCAGCTGCGCCACGCCGCGTCAGGCCACGATGACCTTCATCAACAACCTCCAGGAGGAGACCTGGCACCCCACCGCAGCGACCACCTGCTTTGACTGGACCAGCTTCGACGGGCCGCCCGAGGCCCGCGTCGAGCGCGTTCGCCAGCTGCTCGCCGTGCTCGACGCCCGCGGCCACTTCGTCTACTACGACAAGCTGCCCGACACCAACGACTACCAGGATGAGTCCGGTTGGGCCAGCTTCACCCTCTTCCCCAGCGAGCTGCCCTCGGTGGCCCTCACGAAGGTCGACGGCAAGTGGGTCTACACCCGCGAGGCGGTCGCGGCTATTCCCCAGCTCTACGACGACACCTTCCCGCTCGGCCTCACCAGGCTCGCCTACATGCTGCCACCCGCCTTCCAGGGCAAGCTCTTCAAGGTGGCCTACTGGCAGGTTGTGGCGCTCGGCGTGCTGCTGCTCCTGGCCCTCGTCCTTGGCGCCATCGTCGAGGTCATGCTGTCCTGGATCCTCCGCAAGCTGACCAGCCGCCAGTCGGTCATCGGCTGGAGCGACGAGGCACTCAAGGCCGCCCGTTGGCCCATCACGCTGCTCGTCGCCGGCGCGATCATGCTGCCGCTGCTCTCTGAGCTCGCGCTGCCGGTGCGCTTTGCGCTCGTGCTGCACGTCGCTGTCCGCACCGTCGTCACCGGCTCGGTCGTGCTCATCATGTTCCGCATGATCGACGCCCTGGCGGCCTACCTCGAGAAGCGGGCCGCACGCACCGAGACGCGCCTTGACGACCAGCTCGTGCCGCTGGTGCGCAAGAGCCTCAAGGCCATCATGAGCGTCCTGGCCCTGATCTTCGTGCTGCAGAACCTGGACGTGGACGTGGGCTCGCTGCTCGCCGGTCTCGGCATCGGCGGCCTGGCGTTCGCGCTGGCGGCCAAGGACACCCTGGCCAACATGTTCGGCTCGCTCACCATCTTCCTCGACCGGCCCTTCCAGATCGGGGACTGGGTGCAGGTGGCGGGCGTGGAGGGCACGGTGGAGGAGGTCGGCTTCCGGTCGACCCGCGTCCGGACCTTCGCCAAGGCGCTGGTCACCGTGCCGAACTCCACCATCGCCAACGCGATCATCGACAACATGAGCGAGCGTCCCCTGCGCCGCCTCCGCATGGTCATAGGGCTGACCTACAGCTCCACACCCGACCAGATCCAGGCCTATGTCGAGGGCGTCCGCGCCATCCTCCAGGCCAATCCGGGCGTGTTCCACGACTACTACGAGGTCCACCTCAACAACTTCGGTCCCTACGCCATCGAGATCCTGCTCTACGCCTTTCTCAAGGTGGACAGCTGGACGGCGGAGCTGACCGAGCGGCACAACATCCTGCTGGAGTGCATGCGCCTGGCGAGCCGCGTCGGTGTCTCGTTCGCCTTCCCGACCCAGACGCTCCACGTCGAGAGCTTCGCGATGTCCACGGAGCAGCCCCAGCTCTCCCAGGACGAGCTTCGGCGCGTCGTGAATGGCTTTGCCCCGGGCGGCGAACTCGGCCAGCCCCGCGGCATCGTGCTCACCGAAGGCTACATGCCCCAGGTCGGCTCGAAGCGCGGTGAGAGCTCCTGAGCCAGCTCGGCGCGTCATCGCCTTGCGAGGCGCGTTGACCTGCGGCGACTCGCGCCGACCTTGCGGTCCTCGCGCAGTCGGCACGTCGCCGACGCGCCTCCCGAACGGGGATGGGGTCGTGCAGTATGAGCGAAGATCAGGTTGAGCGTCCCGTCGAGAAGGTCTGGCTGCCCGTCGAGGGCATGAGCTGCGCCTCCTGCGCCCTGTCGGTCGAGAAGGCGCTCGGCGACGTCGCCAACGTCGGCGCCGCCCGGGTCAACTACGGCGCCGAGGGTGCCGAGGTCGAGATCCGCGGCGACATCGACTTCGCTCGCATCAAGGCAGCCCTGCGTGGCCGCGGCTACGACCTCTCCACCACCGTTGAGCTCCTCGCCTCGCCGGACGTCGTCGACACCGCGACCGCGGGGCGTCTCCAGCGCACCCTCGCGGCGCTCCCTGGCGTCGTGAGCGTCGAGGTCCAGGCCGACGGCACGGCCAGCCTGGTCGGCGTCAACGGCCTGTTCGACCGCTCCGAGACGATCCGCGCGGCCACGGCAGCGGGCTTTGCGCTGGATTGGTCGTCGGACCCCAACGTGGACCCGCAGCAGGCGATGCGGGAGCGTCAGATCGCCACGCTGCGCCGCGAGGTGACCTTCGCCGCGGTCTTGTCCAGCGTGGTCTTCGTCCTGTCCATGACGGGCCTGTTTCCGTTCGTCGAGGTCATCCCGGAGTTGGTCCGTCTGTGGATCGTGGCGGTGATGACCGGCGCGGTGCTCGTGTTCTCCGGCCATCGCTTCTTCGTTGGCGCAGCCAAGGCGATGCGGCACCTGACGCCGGACATGAACACGCTGGTGGCCATGGGCACCGGGTCGGCGTTTGTGTTCAGCCTGGCGGTGCTGGTGATGATGACGGCGGGCGTGGACCTTCAGGCTGGCATGGAGGTCGGCATGACCGGCACCGCGACGTACTTCGACGGCGCCGCGGTGATCGTGACCCTGATCCTGCTCGGCCGCTGGCTCGAGGCGCGCGCCAAGGGACGGACCGGCGCGGCTATCCGCAAGCTGCTGGAGCTGGGCGTCAAGACGGCCCTCCGCCTCGACGCCGACGGCAAGGAGGAGGAGGTGCCGATCGACGCCGTTGTCAAGGGGGATCGGCTTCGCGTCAAGCCCGGCGGCCGCGTGCCTGTCGACGGCGTCGTGCACGCCGGCCGCGGCACCCTCGACACGAGCATGGTCACCGGCGAGCCGATCCCGAGGGAGGTGGGGCAGGGCGACGAGGTCATCGGCGGGACGGTGTGCGTGGCGGGCACGTTCGTGCTGGAGGCGACCCGCGTGGGCGCCGACACGACCCTCGCCCGCATCGTCGGCCTGGTGCGGCAGGCCCAGGGGTCGCGGGCGCCCGTGCAGGCGCTGGTGGACCGCGTGGCGGCCATCTTCGTGCCGATCGTGCTCGGCGTGGCGGTGCTGGCGTTGGTGCTCTGGCTGGTGTTCGGCCCCGGCATCGGGGCGGCGCTGACGGCGTTCGTGACGGTGCTCATCATCGCCTGTCCCTGCTCGCTCGGCCTGGCAACGCCGACGGCCATCATGGTCGGCACGGGCAGGGCGGCCGAGCTCGGCGTCTTGATCCGCGACGCGGCCGTGCTGGAGAAGGCGGTCCGCATGACCGCGATCGTGCTCGACAAGACCGGCACCATCACCCGCGGCCGCCCCGAGTTGCTGGACGCGGCGCTGGCCACCGGCGTCGAGGGCATGGACGTCGATCGCCTCTTGACGCTGGTGGCGGCGGTGGCGCGCCGCAGCGAGCATCCCCTGGCGGGCGCCCTGGTGACCGAGGCGGAGCGGCGCGGGCTGGAGGCGCTGGCGCCGCTGGAGGGGAGCTTCGAGGCCATCCCCGGTCACGGCATGGGCGCCATCGTCGACGGCCACGAGATCGCCGTCGGCAACGCCGCGCTGTTCGACATGGCGGGCCTCACCTTGCCGGAGGAGCTCGTGGCGGTGGGCGCGGACCTGGCCTCGCGGGGCGCCTCCCTGGTGTTCGTCGCGGTGGACGAGCGCCCGGTGGGCGTGGTCGGGCTGGCGGATGCGCCGAGGGAGACCTCGGCGGCGGCGATCGCGGCGCTGCGGTCCATGGGGATCGAGGTCACGATGTTGACGGGAGACGGCGAGGTGGCGGCGAAGGCCGTGGCGGCGCTGGTGGGGGTGGATCGGGTGATCGCGGATGTGCGGCCGGAGGATAAGGCGCGGGTGCTGCGGCGGCTCCGGCGCGGCCTGGACCCGCTGGGGCGGGACGGCGACGAGCAGGCGCCCCCGACCGTCGTCGTCGGCATGGTCGGCGACGGCGTGAACGACGCCCCGGCGCTGGCCGAGGCGGACGTGGGGATCGCGATCGGGACGGGCACGGACATCGCCATCGAGGCGTCGGACGTGACGCTGATGCGCGGCGATCTCGACGGCGTGGTGACGGCCATCCGCATCTCGCGCAGCACGGTGCGCATCATCCGTCAGAACCTGTTCTGGGCCTTTGTCTACAACACGATCGGCATCCCGATCGCGGCCGGCGCGCTGTTCCCGCTCTTCCACCTCCTCCTGTCGCCGATGCTCGCGGGCGCGGCCATGGCGATGAGCTCCGTGTCCGTGGTCACCAACTCCCTGCGGCTCCGACGGGCGAGGTAGGCACGTGACACGGGCGGGCAGGGCGATGGTAGCGGTGGGGGTGGCGCTGGTCTGTGCGCTGGGCGCGGCGCCCGCGGTCGCGCATCCCCGCGAGTCGGGCCTCCTGCAGGCCCGGCTCACCGAGGACGGCGTCGAGGTGCTGCTCAAGCTCGACACGCGGATGTTGTTTGACGCCGTGGCGCTCGGTGCCCCCGAGGCCTTCGACCCGCTGCGGCTGGCGGAGCCCACGGGGCGGGGCAGGGTGATGCACCTCATCGCCGAGCGGGTGAAGATCACCGCGGCCACCGGGCTGTGCGAGCGCGACAGCGTCGACTTGTTCCAGCTGACCCCGTCCCAGCGGCACCTCGACGTCATCATGACCTACCACTGCGCCCACCCGCGCCAGTTCGTCGAGCTGACCACGACCATCCTGCTCGACGACACGGGCCACTTCCTCTCGGCGACCTTCGCCGACCAGGCGGGGGGGGTGACGCACAAGCGCCTGAAGCGGTCCGGGCAGACCTTCCGCTTCGAGGTTCCGAACGCTCCTCCGCCTCCCGCGCCCGAGCTCCCTCCGCCGCCACCGAGGCCGTCCCCGACGGGAACCCCGGCCTGGGGCCTGGTCCTCGGACTGCTCGTGGCGGCGCTGACCTGGGGCCGCGGCCGCGCGCCGAAGGCGATCGGGCTGGCGGCGGCCAGCGTCGTGGCCGCCAGCGTCGGCGCTGGCCTCGCGCTGGCCTGGCCGCCTCTGACCGAGGCCATGGCCGGCCCCTGGGAGCCGGCGATGCACCTGGTGACCGCCGCCACGCTGGCGGCCGCCGGCGCGGTCTTCGGGCTCCGGGAGCGCGGCGGAGGCTGGGCGCACCTCGCATGGCTGGTCCCAGGCGCCGTGGTCGCTGGCGCGGTCGTGGGCGGCCTCGCCAGTTCGGCGCCCGCGGTCTGGTGGGTGTTCGGCGCGGGCGTCGCCGTCGCGGCGGGGGTGGGCGTGGCGGTGGGGGAGTCGTCGCGGTGGAGGACGTTGAGCGCGGTCGAGGCGGTCGCGGTGGCCTCGGTGCTGGCGCTGGATGGGCTGCTGGCCTGGGCGCTCGGCTGAGGTGCGCCCACGGGCCACACACGAGCCTCTCGGCGGGGCGTCTGGCGCCGCGCAAAGCCGTGGACGGCCCGCCCGCAGAAATGTAGACTCAAACAGTCCACTTTGCCGACGCGCCTGACCTCCACCCGATCACCACCGGAGCCGCGATGCCCACCTACCGCGAAGCCTCACCCGCCCAGGTCCACGACTGGATCACCCACGAGCCCGACTCCCTCTTCCTGCTCGACGTCCGCGAGCCGTTCGAGTTCAACCTCTGCCGCGTCGAGGGCTCCCGCCTGATCCCGCTGAACAGCCTCCCGAAGCGGCTGGCCGAGGTGCCCACCGACGTGCGCATCGTCTGCATCTGTCACCACGGCACCCGCAGCGCCTATGCCTGCCAGCTCCTGGCCTCGCTCGGCCGCACCCGGCTGTACAACCTCACCGGCGGCGTCGACCGGTGGGCCAGCGACGTCGACCCGGCCATGCCGCGCTACTGACAGGCCGGCACCTCGGCCACGGCCCAGTTGTTGAGCTCGAAGCACTCCGTGTTGTGCTCGACCAGCCGGCCGTCCACCCACGCCGCGTCCGCGATGACGTGCACCGTAGACGCCGTGTTCGGCGCCGACGCCCACAGGCACCCGACCTCCTCACCCTGGCCCGGATCGAGCCGCGTCGTGGTGTAGGCCGTGCAGATCAGCAGGCCGCCCTGATCCGGCGCCGCCGTGAAGAACGACACCGGGATGCCCGACGACACCGGCTGGCTGCCCCGGTTGTACACCGTGATCGCCAGCTGCACGCCCCCGCAGGCCCCGCGGGTGATCGGCGAGGTGGTGGAGCTGGCCGTGAGATCCGGCGCGTCGAGGGCCTTGCCCTCCTGCTGGGCGTTCTGGCGGTAGCTGTTGAACCCGCGCCAGCTCTCCACCTCGTGCTGCGGGATGTGCCCGTCGTTCTCGACGTTGGTGATGTGGTAGGTGTGCTGATTCCAGATCGGCCGGCTGTTCACCCACCGGTCGGTGATGTCCCGCAGCACCACGATCCCCCGGTTGCTCGTCGGCGGCGTGCCGGTCTCGCTGTCGGGAGCGCAGGGTGCGGTCAGGTCGTTGGCCGGGATCACGATCTCCGAGTTGAAGTCGCCGTCCACGTCGACCACCACGGGGTTCTCACACGTCGTGTTCGTCGTGTTCGCTTGCGCGAACCGCACCTGACCCGTCTCGCCGTCATACACGCGCATGAAGCACTCGTCGTTGTAGACCACCTCCGCCCGCCCGTCTCCCTCGAAGTCGAACAGGCTCGACCCCGTCGCACCCGAGGACGCGTCACGCGTCGGCTTGAACCACAGGATCCCCTGCGCCGCGCAACCGGCCGGCAGCGGGTTGCCCACGCAGTCCAGATCGAACACCGCGTAGTTGTTCGCCCCCGCCGTCCCGATCTCCGGCCGACCGTCCCCATCGAAGTCGCCGATGTTCGGCGCCCCCCCATGGCTCTGCGGGTTCGGCACCGCATACGGCCCGAAGATCACCTCGCCGCTCAGCCGCTGCACCCGCACCTGATTGCCGTCGAACACCACCGCGATCTCCGGCTCCGGCGTCGTCGGATCGAAGTCGGCGATCGCGACGTGCCCGTTCTGCAGCGCGGCCATCGCCGCCGTGGTCTCGTCCACTCCCGTCGGTCCGATCACCCGGTTGCCCTGCACCAGCTCGTTGTCGCCGTCCAGGTCCACGTCCGCGATCGCCGTCAGCGACCCGAACGCGTACCGCTGCAGGTTCGCGTTGAACTGCAGCGTCCCGTTCTCCCCGTTGAGCACGAAGCCCCCGTGGATCACCTCCGGCATCCCGTCCCGGTCCAGATCCGCGATGGCCGGCCCGCCCCACGACCGCGAGTCCACCGACACCTGCGAGGTCCAGATCGGCTGGAGGTGGTTGTTGTACGCTCGCACGATCCCATCCCGCGTCAGCCCCACCACCTCCGGCACCCCGTCCGCGTTGATGTCCCCGACCGCGATCGACCCCTCCGCATGGAGCGTCGCGTCCAGCGGTGCCTCGTAGGCCACCTGGCAGTTGTCCCCCCGGATGGCGATCAGATACGCCTGCGCATAGTCGTTCTGGTTCCAGTACGTGAAGATGATCTCCGGCGTCTCGTCCCCGTCGAGGTCGATGACGGCGGGCTGCATGATCACCTGCCCGCCCTCCCACCGGCACTGCACCGCCGGCGCGAACGCCCCCTCATACGGCGACTGCAAGCACCCCGTGTTGAACCCCGGCCGCGGCCCCGTCCCATACGGCAAGCACACGCCCACCTGGCAGTAGTGGTCGCTGTTGCAGTCGTCGTCCCCGCTGCACGACCCGGCCCCTCCCAGGCACTCCCCGCTCACGCACCGCGTCGCCCCCTCACACGCCTCCACGTTCCGCGCCGTCCCGTACGCGTTGCACACCACCCGCAGCGTCGGGTCCTGACACCCCAGCGGCGCGTCCGGCTCACAGATCAGCGCTGCGCAGGCCTGCAGCTCCGCGTCACAGATCGCCCCGTCCCCGCACGCCACGGTCTCCATCGCGCTCCCATCGGCGTTGCACACCGACGCGCTCGTCCCATCCACGCACACGCTCGCGTTCGGCACGCAGACCTGGCCGTTGTTGGTACCGCCATTGTTCGTGCCGCCGTTGTTGGTCCCCCCGTTGTTGGTCCCCCCGTTGTTGGTCCCCCCGTTGTTGGTCCCCCCGTTGTTCGAGCCGTTGTTCGACCCGCCGTTGTTGGCGCCATTGTTCGTGCCGCCGTTGTTGGTCCCGCCATTGTTGGTCCCGCCATTGTTTCCGTCCCCGCTCCTCCGACCTCGGAGGCTGCTGTCCCCACAGCCGAGGACGAGGGTGGTGACAACGGTCACCCCGATCACCGCGAGCGATCGGAGCCGGATTGAGCGTGAAGGTCGCGTGCTTGGCATGATGTGGCCTGTAGAGCGAGGGGTTGTGCAGCGCGGAGGGCGCGCTTGACCGCGCCCTGCCTGTTCGGTTGGGTCTGGAGTATGGCAGGTCGGAGGCGCGAACGCACGCGCGGGCTCGGCGCGTCGTGGCGCGGGGACGGCCTCGGCCGTCTCGGGCTCCCCCGCCGCTGCACGGATGGTCTCGGCCGTCCGGGCAGCTCCCCCGCCGCTGCAACCGCTCGCCTTCGTCTCGCGGGCAGCGTCGACCCCTCGTAAACGAGGGGTACTCGGGCTCTCTTGAGGTCTGTCACTTCTCGGTGGACGACAGCTCCCCCGCCGCTGCAACCGCTCGCCTTCGTCTCGCGGGCAGCGACGACCCCTCGTAGACGAGGGGTGATCGGGCCCGCTGACTCCGGGGAATCTGGGGCCGGGCGGCAGGATGGCTTGCCCGCGAGAGCGGGCAGCGACGTGCAACCTTTTCTAATTGTTCGTGAATTACAAAACATGGGCCGTGAGAGAGCCCGAGTACCCCTCGTTTACGAGGGGTCGACGCTGCCCGCGAGACGAAGGCGAGCGGTTGCAGCGGCGGGGGAGCTGTCCCGGACCAGCGCGGGAGCGTTCCCGGACCAGCGAGGGAGCTGTCCCGGACCAGCGCGGGAGCGTTCCCGCACCAGCGAGGGAGCTGTCCCGGACCGCAGAGCCTCCCCTAATTATCCTCCTCCTCCATCTTCTTCTTGTCCGACTTCGCGTCGACGTCGCCCTTGGCGCCCTCCACATACCCGAGATCCTCGAGCATCTTCTGGGTGTCGCTGTCCATGGAGGCCTTGTCGGCCTTGAACTCCTTCTTCTGCTTGGCGAGATCGGCGCCCTTCCACCAGACGGACTTGTCGGTCGCCCCGGCGAAGACGCCGAACTGGCCGCGGATGAAGGCGCGGGCGATGGAGTGCTTCTTGAGGACGTTGTCTTTCTCGTGGCGGTCGCTGACGACGTCGTAGAGGTCGCCGTAGCGGCCGATGGTGATCCACTTGTAGCGGCCGGCGCGGATGGCCTTCTTGCGGTAGAGGAAGTCGCTGACGGCGATGCGGGGGTGGGCGTTGCCGGTGCCGTCGAGGGTGTCGACGAAGCTCGTCCCTTCGAGGTCGTCGTTGCCCTTGATGCCGGTCAGCTCGAACAGGGTGGGGGCGAGGTCGACCATGGAGACGACGTGGGGGACGCGGCGGCCAGCGGCCACCATGCCGGGGTAGCGGACGATCAGGGGCGTGTGGATGAGCTCCTCGTAGAGCGAGTGGCCGTGGCCGACGCTCTCGTGGTCCCAGAACTCCTCGCCGTGGTCGGCGATGATGGCGATGACGGTGTCCTCGTAGAGGCCCATCGCCTTGAGACCCTCGACCAGCTCGCCGAAGGCGGAGTCGTTGAAGGTCGTCTCGCCGTCGTAGAGCGCCTCGAGGTACTTCTTGTCCGTGTCGTTCAGCGTCAGCTTCCTGGTCTTGATCTCGGCCAGCTGCTCGCCCGTGGAGTTCGGCTTGAGCGGGCCGGTGTACTCCTTGTTCCAGTACATCTCCCGGTACTTCGTCGGGGGAGAGTACGGCACGTGCGGGTCGATGGTGTGGACGTAGGTGAACAGCCGTCCGCTGTCCTTATTCTTGTTGATCCACTCCAGGGTATCCTTGACGACCTTATCGGCGTTGGTCTCCTTCTTCTCGCGGATGTAGTTGGTGTAGAAGTCCCAACCCTGCTTGAAGCCGAAGGCGTCGGACACGTAGCCGTTCGCCAGGAACGAGGCGGTCTTGAAGCCGTTGCTCTTGAAGTGCTCGCTGATCATCACCGCGTCGGCCGGGAGCTTCGAGTCGTCTTCCTTGGCGTTGTGCGTCTCGGGGTAGAGGCCCGTGAGGATGGTCGCCGTCGAGGGCTTGGTCCAGTTCTCGTTGTCGTAGGCCGAGTCAAAGATCGTCGCGTCCTTGGCGAACGCGCTGATGTTGGGCGTCTTCGCCGAGGTCTTGCGGTTGTAGAAGTCGAACTTATCGAACCGAACCGTGTCGATGAGGTACACCAGCACGTGCTTGGCCGGCTTGCCGGTCGTCGGCGGCTTCGCCGCGTCCTCATACTCCGGCGTCCAGATCCCGGGGTCCCCGAACGCCGCCATCTGGCCCTCGCCGAACTCCCCGCCCACGGTCAGCTCAAGCTCGGCGGCGGCGCCGCCCACGCGCTCGAGCTCGATGATGGACTCCTGCCAGGAGCCGGCCTGCTCGGCCGTGACGGTCTCCTCGAGCAGGGTGTGGCGCTCGGCGGTATCGCTGGCGGCGGTGATCTTGAAGGTGGCGCCGGCTTTGGCCGCGCCCCACGTCAGCGCCAGCTTCGGGTCGTTCTTGGGCAGGTCGATGCGGTAGGTGAAGGTCTGCGGCGTGCGCGCCACCAGCGCCGGTTGAGCCAGCCCGGCAAACGTCACCGTCTCGGCCGCCGGCCCTGCCGGCGCCGCCGCCGGGTCGGCCCCCTTGGGCAGCAGGAGCACATTGGAGACGTGCACCGCCTGGGTGCGGCCGTCCTCCTTGGTGTCGTACTTGAACCGCATCATCACCTGGTTCTCACCCTCCGAGGTGGTCTTCTCAGGGATCTCGACGATGTAGTCCTTCCAGCTCCCGTCCACGTCGAGGGTCTTGATCGCCTCGTCGTTGACGTAGAAGGTGACCGCGTTGGACTTCTTGACCGCCTTCATCTGCACCAGCACGCGGTCGTAGCCGCCCTTGCTGTGCTTGAAGAACACCCGCGAGGTCTTGCTGTCCGCCTCGAGGTAGCCGACCTCGCCGTCCTTGCGGATGGTGGCGTGCCAGCCCGAGCGCCAGCCCCCGTTGGTGTACTTGCGCGCGCCGAGCGTGCCCATATCGATGGCCAGGAGCCCCTCGCTGGACCGGTCGGCGAAGTGCACGAGCTCCACCATGCCGTAGCGCAGCCGGTGCTCCTTGCGGAACGTGTCCATCTTCGCCAGCTTCTGCACGCTGGCCGCCGGCTTGTCCTCGCCGCCCTCGGGCTTCTTGCCGTCGGCGGGGGTCTCGGCCTCCGCTTTGGCCTCGTCGTCCTTGCACGCGACCATCGCCGTGACGGCGACCGCGCCAACGGACTGCATGAACAGACGACGGTCGAGCTGACCGTCCACGATAGATGTATCTTTGTTGCTCATCACGACCTCTTACGTTCGTCGAGGCAGCAGCCGGCTGGTCGGTCGACCCGATGGAGTGGGTGGCGAAGGGCTCGGTGGAGCGCCTTGGGGGCCAGGTCGACGAGAGCGAGGTGGAGTGTCCGGAGTGGTCGCGATACGCCTCCCCCTGGGGCACATCTCTCCACGCTGCGGGACCGACCTTCGGGCTGTGCGTTCGGCTCTCCTCTTGAGTGTTCAGCGCCGCAGCGAGGCGGCACGACCGGTCCATCCATGGACAGGGACTGCGCGCGGACCCGCCTCGCGGACATCGGAGTCGGGCTGGTGTCTGGCCAGGCCGGGGCGCCATCGGGCTCCGGCTGGAGAGACGGCGGCCAGTGTGTAGGAGATCCACCGTGCGAGTCAACAGCGTCGCGCCGGGCATTTTGGGCCTTGACCTCGGCCGGGCGCGCCATTACCTCCCTGTCCCTCCCCGGGAGCCCGTTGCGGCTCCCCTTCACCTGGCTCTTGACCGAGGCAAACTCTATGAGCGCCGGCATGTTCATCGTCATCA
>Ga0210033_1002190_pt1 | contig 17025 bp, 11 predicted proteins | sample CryGeymeta201501_FD_185465 | JGI IMG/M metagenome (GOLD analysis project Ga0210033, IMG submission 185465) | Groundwater microbial communities from Crystal Geyser aquifers in Utah, USA - Crystal Geyser metaG 2015-01 (SPAdes) (version 2) | ecosystem: Environmental > Aquatic > Deep subsurface >... | reverse complement strand
CGTCCCGAACGCGGACGACAACTGCGCCACCGTCGCCAACGCTGACCAGGGCAACGTGGACGGCGACACCGCGGGCGACCTCTGCGACGACGACCTCGACGGCGACACCGTCACCAACGACCTCGACAACTGCCCGACCGTCGCCAACCTCGATCAGAACGACCTCGACACGGACACCGCCGGTGACCTGTGCGACGAGGACATCGACGGCGACACCGTCCCGAACGTGATCGACAACTGCGTCGACGTGGCCAACACCGACCAGGCCAACCTCGACACCGACATGGTCGGCGACCTCTGCGACGACGACCTCGACGGCGATACCGTCACCAACGACGCCGACAACTGCAACACCGTCGCCAACTCCGACCAGGCCAACGCCGACGGCGACCCCAACGGCGACGCCTGCGACGACGACGACGACAACGACACCCTGCCCGACGGCGAGGACAACTGCCCGACCGTGGACAACCTCGACCAGCTTGACTCGGAGGGCTTCGGCGAGGGCCCTGGAGACGGCGTGGGCGACGCGTGCGACGTGTGCGTGTTCGAATACGATCCGGGCCAGGAGAACGCGGACGCGGACATCGTCGGTGACGCCTGCGACAACTGCCCCGACCTCGCCAACGACGACCAGCTCGACGGTGACGACGACGGTGTGGGCGACGTGTGCGACAACTGCCCCTTGGATAACAACGGCGACCAGGCCGACTTCAACGACGACGGCGTCGGCGATGTCTGTCAGGACAGCGACAACGACGAGGTCCTCGACGCGTTCGACAACTGCCCCGAGCTCGCCAACACCGACCAGGCCGACGTCGACATGGACGGCGTCGGCGATGTCTGTGACAACTGCGTCGATCTCCCCAACGCCGACCAGGCCAACCTCGACGGCGACCTGCTCGGCGACGCCTGCGACCTCGACGCCGACGGCGACGACGTCGACGACGAGACCGACAACTGCCCCCGCCTCGCGAACGCCGACCAGAGCGACGTTGACGACGACAGCGTGGGCGACGTCTGCGACAACTGCGCGGACGTGCCGAACCCCGACCAGACCGACAGCGACGGCGACGGCTACTTCGCCACCGCCACGGCGACCAACTTCGTCCTGCGTGAGCTCCCGAACCCGACGCCGACGGCGGCGATCGGGGACGACAACGTGGCGCTGGTCGACATCGGCTTCGACGTGCCGTTCTTCGGCGAGGTGTACAACCAGGTGTGGGTGTCGACCAACGGCTTCGTGGCGTTTGGTCCGAACCCGGGCTCGGGGTGCTGCTCCGGTCAGCTCCTGCCGAACCCCTCGTCGCCCAACGGCGTGATCTCGGTCTTCTGGGCCGACCTCATCGCCAGCTCCGGCCAGATCGTCACGCAGGTCCTGGGCAACGCGCCGAACCGCGAGCTCGTGATCGCGTTCATTGACGTGGCCCATCTCAGCGGTGGCAACGCGCTCAACGCGCAGGTGGTCCTGCACGAGGGCTCCAACGTCGTCGAGGTCCAGGTCGCGACGGCGCCGACCAACGGCAGCACCCACACCCACGGCATCGAGTCCCCGGACGGAACCGTCGCGGCGTTCATCCCCGGCCGCAACGCCACCAGCTTCAGCATGAGCAACGACGGCACCCGGTTCACCTCGGGCACCTTCAACGGCGACGGCTTCGGTGACGCCTGCGACGTCTGCCCCTACGTCGAGGACCCCGACCAGCTCGATGGCGACGATGACGGCTTCGGCGACCTCTGCGACAACTGCGCGGACCTCGCCAACGCCGGCCAGGAGAACCTCGACGATGACGGCTTCGGAGACGTCTGTGACGACGACGTGGACGGCGACACGGTCGTTGACATCGACGACAACTGCCCGCTGTCGCCCAACACCGATCAGGCCGACTTCAATGAGAACGGCGTCGGCGACGTCTGCGACGACTCTGACATGGATGGCACGCCGGACGCCTTCGACAACTGCCGCGACATTCCGAACGAGCTTCAGGAGGATTCCGACTTCGATGGCTTCGGAGATGCATGCGACAACTGCCCCGGCGACTACAACCCGGGGCAGGAGGACAGCGACCTGGACACGTTCGGTGATGTCTGCGATCAGGACAACGACAACGACGGCCTGATCGACATCGAAGACAACTGCCCGCTGACGCCCAACGTGGATCAGCTCGACGCCGACGCCGACGCCATCGGCGACGCCTGCGACAACTGCATCAGCACCTCGAACAACGACCAGGCCGACTTCAACGACGACGGGCTCGGCGACGCCTGCTCCGACCTCGACGACGACGGGCTGTTCGACAACGCCGACAACTGCCGCGAGGTCCCGAACCTCGACCAGCTCGACATGGACATGGACGGCTTCGGTGACGCCTGCGACAACTGCCGGGTGGACTACAACCCCGGCCAGGAGGACATCGACGCCGACGGCGCCGGTGACCTGTGCGACACCCTCGACCTGTCCTACTGCGACGCCGCGCCGGGTCTCGGCCTGGCGGCCGCAGGCGTGGGCACCGGGGGCCGGCAGAACGGCGGTGTGAGCGAGGCGACCATCAACCTCGACACCATCCCGGACGGCGCAGAGATCGTGCATGCGTGGCTGTACTGGGGCACGCTCAACGGTGAGAGCCTGACGCTGACCCTGAACGGCACGGACGTCACCGGCGCGGTGATCGGCCAGGCCGTGGACACCTGCTGGTCTGGTGGCGGCAACTGGGCCCAGAAGGCGGAGGTCACCGACCTCGTGGCAGGCAACGGCGCCTACGTGCTGACGAACTTTGCGTCGTCGGCCGGCGACGCCTCGGCGCTCGACGGTCAGGGCGTCTCGCTCGTGGTCGTCTACCGCGACGGGGCGGACCCGCGGACCAACCGGGTGTGCATGGCCGAGTCGATCGTGGCGCGCCAGGGCGACGGCACCCCCATGAGCTACACCCACGACGGCTTCGTCATCCCCGAGACCTACGATGCGGTCAGGTTGCTGAACATCGTCGGTGACGGCCAGCCCTTCAACGATGGGTTCCGCGTGAACGGGGTCGATGTGCCGCCCCCCGATGGCGGCAGCGTCTATTGGAGCGGCGCCGACGGCCAGTACTGGGACACCAACTGGTTCGACGCCAGCGGCTACGTCACGCCTGGCGACACCGAGATCACGTCCACCATCCTCAGCACGAACGACTGCCTCGTGTGGCTGTTCAACGCGGTGGTGATCGAGAACTACGTGCCGTGATCAGCCGGTCCCCGCGCCGCGGCGCGGGAACGGCTCACCCCTTCCTCCCTCGTGTCCGTCAAGCTGGCGCCTCAGACGAAGCGCGCCGCGTCGGCCACGCCGTCGCTCGCCATATCCGTGCTGAACTGGTACTCGGGATCGAGCAGGTCGTTGATGCGGCCCATGACGAGGTCCGTCAGCCCGCGGAACTGATCGTGGTAGAGGGCCTCGGCCTCGGCGGTCAGGGGCTGGAAGGGCTCGGCCGGGGCGAACGGCGCCATCTCCTCCACGGTGATCGGCTGGCCGATCCGATAGACGATGTGGCCGGCCTTGCCCCACGGCGAGGAGCCGGGGTAGACCCCGTCGCAGCCGTTGCAGCCGACCGGGACGATGGTGCGTCGGTAGCGCAGGGCGATCTGGGCGACGCCGACGTGCCCCTCCGACAGCCGCTTCGAGCGCGTGCCCTGGGGGAAGATGATGACGTCCAGCCCCTTGGCGAAGGCCTCCTCGTTGAGCGCGACGAACCGCTCGACCATCTTCGCGAACAGTCGATTGATGAAGCTGGCGTAGGACTCGCCCGCGGGGTCGAAGGCGAGGCCGAGCACCTCGCGGCGCCGCTCGAAGACCTCGCGCGGCACGGTGTCGAGCCCGTCGACGTCTTCGTCACCGCCGACGGCCACGCGCTCGATGAGCGTGCGCAGAGCGCGGTACTGCTCCTTCTTCGGGGGGCGTCCGGTGAGGGCGAGGAAGTCTTTGGCGATGAGGTAGCCGCGTGAGACCGTGGGGATGTTGTTGGTCATCTCCATGAACCACGCCAGCAGGTCGTTCTCGTAGTACTTGCCCTTGACCCACGTGGCCGTGAACCGTCCGATCTGCCGCCACAGCGTGTACTGGAACGGCCAGTAGTTGTACCGGTCGGTGTGGTTCATCGCGAAGATGACGGGGTGATCCGGCAGGTTCTCGACGCCCTCGAGGTCGATGCGCACGCCCGGGACGGCGTTGTAGTTCGGGGCGAGGAAGCCGAGCCCGATCATCCGCTGGACGATGGGTTCGGCGCTGAGCGTGATGTGTTGCATCCGGGGCAGGTCGAGCATGGAGGAGACACCTCGCCTTCGCTGGAGGGGGGGAGCGCGGAGGCTCCTTGCGTGCCACGACACACGACCGCTCAGTGATGCGAAATTCTGACGAGGGCGTCAACCTCTCCCTGGAGTGAGGCGGATGACGGGGGCTCGCTTCATGGGAGACCTTCCGATATCGTTGCGGCGGCGACCTCTAGGCGAGTGCGCCCAGCCTTCGTGTGTGGCGGGTAGCGTTTCTCCATGCACCCCGACCGGTTCGCCCGACGCTCGGTGTAATAATCTTCTTGCAGATCAGGAGCTTCCATGACCGACGACAGCTCGACCGACCGCCGCCGTGACACGCGCCACATCATCCGGGCCCAGGTCGAGTTCGTGCTCGACGGCCGCACGATGGAGGCGACCGCCATCGACATCTCCGAGGACGGGCTGGCGTTCGAGGTGGAGGACGCGCCGACGGTGAGCGTGGCTGTGCGGCTGGAGCAGGGGGAGGTGATGCGTCGGGCCCGGCTGAAGCGGCTGGTGCAGACCGACGAGGGGCGCTATCGGTTCGGGCTGGAGTTCATCGACGCGGACGCCGCGGACGAGGGCTGAGCGGCAGGCCTCACCAGAGCGCGTCGTAGCCGACGGGCCCGAGGTGGGCGTCGATCATCAGCATGACCTGGTCCTCCTGCTGCCAGCGGGCGGCGACGGAGTAGCCGTCGATGCGCGTGCCGGTGTCGGCGATCACGTGCCGGAGCCCGAAGCCGACGAAGACCGGCGCCACGCGGACACCCGCGTCGACGGCAGGCGCGATGTCGACGCCGAGCGCATACGTCTCATCGGTCACGCGCGGGGCGTTGGGGCCCCCGAACAGGTCACGATAACGGGCGAGCGTGTGGAGCTGGAGCCATCGGGTCAGGGGCACGCGTATGTTGAGCTCGAGCTGGAGGTTGTCGAGCAGCCGCTGGCCGAGGTCGACGTCGCCCGTGGCCGCGTGCAGGCCGTAGAGGTCGGCCTGGGCCGAGACGACCGCCCACCGCGGCGAGCCGACGCGGGCCGCTACGCTCGGCGTGAGCACGTGCAGCAGGTCCACACGATAGCTCAACACGTGGGCGCTGGCCTGCACCCCAAACCAGGTCGTGTCGTAGCGCAGCCCCGCCTCGAGCAGATCGAACGCCTCGGCGTCGCCGTCCGGGAAGTCGACGAGCTCGCCCTCCACGACCTTGCCGACGACCTGGAGCGTCCAGCCCTGCTCCGGGTGACCGAGCACCGGCAGCATCCCGTCGAAGAGGCTCACCCGGAAGTTCCAGAGGGCCTCGGCGTCCTCGTCCTCCGGGCTGTAGCGCGAGAACGCCACCCGAACGACCGCGACGCGGCTGAAGTCGAAGAAGACGTCGTCGGACTTGCGCGGCGCCAGGTCCAGCCGCCGCGTGGGGACCGGGCTCGCGATGGGCTCAGCGGGGGGGGGCGAGGGCGGTCCGGGAGGAGGATCGGGGCGAGGCTCGGGATCGGGCGTGGGCGCGTCCACCGGGGGGGCCATGCCGCCGCCGAAGCCTGCGGCGCTGTCGGTGTCCTGGGCGGAGGCGGCCGTGGCCGTGCCGAGGAGCAGGGCCAGCGCGGTGAGCAGCTGGAGGAGGCGATGAAGGGGGGGGCGCGTCATGGAGGCTCCGGCGGACGGTGCGCCGCGCTGGAGGCGTGCGGCGATGGGCTCCTCCACAACGTAGGCGAGCGGCGGACCTTGCACCAGCGCGCCGATCAGGGCGGCGCCGGGCGGTCACTTGCAGGTCAGGCCGCCGGGCGCGCACTGGTGGTCGACGATGGTGTTGCCGTCGGCGACGCTGAAGCAGGTGTAGCCCTCGGCGCAGTCGGCGTCGGTCTGGCAGAGGGTGGTGCAGACGGTCTCGGTGCCGAGGGCGGTGCAGCGGCTGTCAGCGCCGCCGCAGTCCTCGTGCTGGCTGCAGGGCGAGCACAGGACGCCCGGGTCGGCGAAGGGGTTGGCGCGGGGGTTGTCGTCGATGCCGTGGACGCCGTAGATGGGCGTGAACCAGGACTCGCGGTTGAGGTCGCGCAGGAGCTTGCCGTAGGTGGTCGGCTTGAGCTGACCCCGGTCGCTCTGGTTGATGACGGCACCGAGCAGCGCCTTGGTGGCCCGCCCGCGACCCGCCGCGTTCGAGAAGCTGGACGTGGTGATGATGTCCATGTCGACGCGGCCGTTCTTGACCGGCACCGTGTAGAGCGAGTCGGCGATCATGTACGTGTCACACCCGCTCGCCAGGACGACCTGATAGAAGCCGGCCGGGATGTCGAGGAAGGGCAGCTCCGAGTCGTCCAGCTCGCCGGCCTCGGTGACCCGCCAGTTGCCGAGGGCGAAGCCGTAGAGCGGGCCCGCGTGGCCCTCGTAGATGATGATCTGTCGGTCGGTGAAGGCCGCGGCCATCTCCTCCTTCATCTTGCCAGCGAAGGCGGCGGTGGCCGGGTCGCCCTGGCCTGGATGCACGATGCGCGCGGCGACCTCGATCGTCTCGCCCTGGACCTGGATGGTGCGGGTGAGGTCGGGGCTGTCGATGGCGTAGTCCTCGAACTTGCCGACGGGGCTCTTGAAGCCCTGGTCGACGGTCAGCCACCGGTAGACCTCCTTGGCGGTCTGGAGGTCGAAGCGCTCGGTGTTGTAGTCCCAGCCGACGAAGACGCCGATCTGGAGCTTGCCGTTGGCGTGGGCGAGGTGCTCCGGGTTGAACAGCTTGTTGTATTCCAGAAATGCGTCGTTGCTGCGCGGATAGGTGGCGATGGAGAGCTGGAGGGTCTCCTTGACGCCGTTGTAGGTGCCTGGGTCGTATTCGTCCCAGGGCGACCGGCGGTACCACTCCGCGCCCGTCTCGACCTGGGCGAGGGTGGCGTTGTCGATCTCCGGCAGGTCGAGGGTGAAGCACAGGCCCTCGTCACACGAGGTCGTGGGCAGGTTGTCGAGCAGGTCGAGCGGCCCCGAGAGCTCGCTCGTGAAGGTGTAGTCGAACCGGCCGTCGGCGTCCGGGGCGCTCGTCTCGAGGGCCTCGTAGCTGGCCGGCCGCGTCATGGCGGTGAAGCCGCCCCACTTCTCGTTGGCGGCCTCGTGCTTGTCCAGCGTGTACTGATTGAGGAACCACGCGATCGAGCTGTTCTTGAGCCCGATCGACTGGAGCTTGCAGGTCTGCTCGGGGTCGACGCCGTCGGCGTGGGCGGCCATGCAGTCCTCGTCGATGACGGCGAAGGTCTTGCCCTTGATCGTGTACTCCTGCCCGGCGGTGCTGAAGTAGTCGTCCGCCTTGCCGGGGGGCACGATCGTGCTGACGCCGCCAGCGGTGTCGGCCGGGGCGGGCGTCTCGTCGCCGCAGGCGGCCAGGGCCAGGGTGGACAGGATGAGGGTCGCGAGCAGGAGGGTGGTGCGTTTCATGAGGGGCTCCAAACAGGGCACGGGTCCATCTTCAAGTAAGCTGAGGCTGTATAGGGCCAATCGTCGCCAAAGTCCATGATCTCGATCACACCCGGCGCCGTCCCTCACGGCACGAACCCGTTGCGCAGCTCGTTGCCCCGCCCCGTTGGCCACAGCAGACAGTTCTCCCTCGCGCTGCTCACCTCATAGACCTGCACCTGCCTCACCCCATCCTCGCCGTCCTTCAAGCTCACCACGAGCTCGACGGCGCCGTCGCCGTCGACGTCCGCTGCGGTGGGCACGGGCATGGCCCCTCGCCCCGGCAGCGCCACGGTGTGCAGCATGTTCCCGGTCGCGTCGAGCACGACGAGCGCGCCCTTGCCCTCGTCCGGCGAGTAGGTGGTGAAGGCGAGCTCCGGCACGCCGTCCGCCGAGAGGTCGACCACGATGACGCCGCCCGTCAGCACCCGCGCGTCGTCGGTGTACCGCGTCGCCCACAGCGCCGTGGCGCGGGCGTCCACGGCGTGAATCCGGCCATCGAACCCGGCGAACACGAACTCCGGCCCCGGTCGGTCTGGCGCCAGGTCCGCCACGGAGACCTGATTGGTCGCGCCCACCACATTCGTGCCCTCGTAGTCCCACAGCCCCGCCAGGTAGTCCGGCGCATGAAACGGCGCCTGCCACGCCTCCGGCCGCGTCCCGTCGGGGTGGATCACCCACAGCGCGACCCCCTTGAGCCGGTCGCTCTGCGCCGCGTTCTGCACCGAACCCAATACGACCAGCTCACGCCGCCCGTCCCCATCGACGTCCACGATGGCGGGCGCCGAGTTCGTGAAGTGCGCCTGCAGCGCCGTCTCCTCATCCTCCGCCCACCCCTGCTGCGCCAGCGCGTAGTCGTGCAGGAACCGCACGCCCAGGAAGGTGCCTCGCCCCTCGAAGATCGCCGCGGCCTCAAACGCCCGTCCCGTGCCCTCGTGCAGGCTCAGGTAGGCGTTGTCCTGCGTCGCGAACACCTCATCCGCCCCGTCCCCGTCGAGGTCGCCCACCGCGAGGTTCTGGTCGTACCCCCCGGTGACATAACACGCGTCGTCGCAGCCGGCGGCCCCCGTCGTGTTCGGCGGGAACCCCTCCACGACGGTCCCGTCGCCATGCACGGCGATCAAGATGTCCCGCTGCCCGTTCGCCTCCAGCCGGCTCGTCGACACCGCCACCAGCTCCAGCGCCCCATCCCCATCCAGATCCCCCGCCGCCAGCGACCGCAGCTCGTCCTGCCACCGGAACGGGAACCCCCGCACCACCGCACCCCGCGCGTCGAACATCCAGATCGCCTCCCGCGACGCCACCGCCACCTCCAACCCCTCAAGGTCCGGCCGCAGCTCCGCGACGATCGGCGAGGCCCAGATCCGCCCCCCGTCCACCTCCGCCCGATACACCACCTCCCCGTCCAGATGCCACCCCAACACCAGGTTGCCCCGCGTCGCGATGACCTCCTTGATCCCGTCCCCGTCAAGGTCCGCCACCGCCGGCGAGCCGAGCCACGCCTCCTGCCACCGGTCCCCCAACTCCGCCATCAGCGTAGGCTCCGCCACGGCCGCCGTGCCCCCCGCCGCCGCGCAGGTCGGCGCGGGCAGGACGTCGTTGTTGTTGCCGTTGTTGCCGTTGTTGCCGTTGTTGCCGCCGTTGTTGCCGCCGTTGTTGCCGTTGTTGCCGTCGTTGCCTTGCCGGTCGGGGCCGCAGGCGAGCACCGGGAGCAGGGCGAGGGCGACGAGCGGCGGGGCGATGCGGTGGAGACGAGCGAGCGTGACGGGCTTCATGGTGACCTCCGGGGTGGGATGATCATTGTGGCATGGGGGCGGGGTGGCGTCGAGGAGGCTCCCCCGCGGCCGTTCGAGAGCACGGACTCATGTTCACATCTCGGCGGGCAGCGTAACGGTGGGCCTCGGTGGTTCGGGGAAGCTCCCCCGCCGCTGCATCCGCTCGCCTCCGGCTCGCGGGCAGCGGCGACCCCTCGCGAGCGAGGGGTACTCGGGCTCTCTTGAGGTCTGTGACATCCCGGTGGGCGGAGCTCCCCCGAGTCCGCAACCGCTCGGGCTACGCCCTCGCGGGCGGACTCGACCCCTCGTAAACGAGGGGTGATCGGGCCCTCTCGCCGTCCACGGCTTCGGGTTCACGTCTCGAAACATGGTCGGGAATCTCAATCCGAGCAGAGTCCAATCTCCCTGCGATCTCAAGCGCTCAGGTGTTGATGGCGAATGGGCTCTCCCCGTCCTGACCTCCCATGCCGTCCAATGTCCCGACCGTGCCTCGAGACGTGAACCCCTATCCCTGGACCATGAGAGGGCCCGATAACCCTTCGTTTACGAGGGGTCTCCGCTGCCCGCGAGCCCATGGCGAGCGGATGCAGCGGAGGGGGAGCTCTCTCGCATCACCACAACACCACCGTTCGAGCAGCGAACACGAGTCCGTGCGCTCACTCCGCCGGCCTGCGGCATGGGTAGGTTCCGGCCTACGTTCGTTCTCGCTTCGCTCGCCCGTCCTGCGGAGTGAGCTTCGCTCACTCCACCGGCCTGCGGCATGGGTAGGTTCCGGCCTACGTTCGTTCTCGCTTCGCTCGCCCGTCCTGCGGAGTGAGCTTCGCTCACTCCGCCGGCCTGCGGCATGGGTAGGTTCCGGCCTACGTTCGTTCTCGCTTCGCTCGCCCGTCCTGCGGAGTGAGCTTCGCTCACTCCGCCGGCCTGCGGCATGGGTAGGTTCCGGCCTACGTTCGTTCTCGCTTCGCTCGCCCGTCCTGCGGAGTGAGCTTCGCTCACTCCGCCGGCCTGCACCTTCCCGTCTCGGCGTGCATCCCAGGAAGGAAGCTGTCACGATGGCGCCTTCGTGCGCTGGTTCAGACGCGTCGTGCATCGACCCCATCACCCAGGAGTGCTCATGGCCGCCCCGATCTATGAATTCGCTGTCGAACGTCTCTCAGGTACGCCCGCCACGCTCGCGGAGTACGCCGGCAAGGTGTTGCTGATCGTCAACGTGGCGAGCAAGTGCGGGTTCACGCCGCAGTACGCGGGTCTGGAGAAGCTGCACAAGGAACTGGGGGAGCAGGGGCTGGCGGTGCTGGGGTTCCCGTGCAACCAGTTCGGGAAGCAGGAGCCGGGGAGCGCGGAGGAGATCGAGAGCTTCTGCACACTGAACTTCGGGGTGACGTTCCCGATGTTCGCCAAGATCGACGTCAACGGCGATGAGGCGCACCCGCTCTACAGCTACCTCAAGGGCGAGGCGCCAGGGCTGCTCGGAAGCAAGATGATCAAGTGGAACTTCACAAAGTTCCTGGTGGGCCGAGACGGCAAGGTGCTCAGGCGGTACGCGCCGAACGACAAGCCCGAGGACCTCGTGGTGGACATCAAGGCGCTGCTGTAGGTCCCACGGGGGCGCTCCAGGGGCTGAACGCCCGCCATCGCAGCCCAAGGGCTGCTCAGGAGCTGCTCAGGAGCTGCTCAGCGCCCCAAGTCGCTGCCCAAGGGGTGCTCGGGAGCTGCTCAGCGCCCCAAGTCGCTGCCCAAGGGCAGCTCAGGAGCTGCTCAGCGCCCCAAGTCGCTGCCCAAGGGCAGCTCAGGAGCTGCTCAGCGCCCCAATTCGCTGCCCAAGGGTAGCTCGGGAGCTGCTCAGCGCCCCAAGTCGCTGCCCAAGGGTAGCTCGGGAGCTGCTCAGCGCCCCAAGTCGCAGCCCAGGGGCTGCTCCCGCGAGCACCAGGGTTATCCCGACGCGTTCCAGATCCGTGGCGAGGTCGTGGCGGTGGCGTCAGCCACGCAGGTCGGCCAGGACGCGGTGAAGGAGGCTGGCGACGTCGCACACCGCGCGCTCGGGCAGGGTGTGGTGGACGCCGACGAAGAACGAGCGGGCCGCCTGCGCGAGGCAGCTGGTCAGCCCGTCGTGCGGCAGGTCCGCGTAGGCGGGCTGGGAGGCGAGGGCGCCGCCCATGAGGTTGCGCGTCTCGACGCCGAGGTCGGCCAGACGGGCGGTGGCGGTCGCCACGGCGCGCGGTGAGCGAAGGGTGATCGGGAAGACGAACGGCGAGCCGCCGCCGGGCGCCACGGGGTAGAGCGTGACGCCGGCGAGGTCGGCGAGCGCGGCGTGGAGCGTCTGGGCGTGGGCGAGGCGGCGGGCCTCGTCGGTGGGCCATCGCTGGAGCTGCCAGCGGCCGAAGCAGGCGTTGAGCTCGGAGAGCTCGAGGTTGTGGCCGCGGCGGATGTAGTGGAAGTGGTGGTTCGGGCCAGGCGGGGCGGGGCAGGAGGGCGGGTCGTAGTGGCACCGGCAGGCCCGGCCCCAGTGGGCGACGCTCTCGACGACGGCGCGCGCCTCGGCGTCTGGCGCCACGACGGCGCCGCCGCCATAGGCCGACAGGTGGTGCGGGTGGTAGAAGCTCCAGCTCAGCAGGTCGCCGTAGCGGTGGGCGGGGAGGCCGTCTACGTCGAGGTGCATGGTCTCGCAGCCGTCCTGCAGCAGGAGGAGGCCGTGGGCGTCGCACAGGGCGCGGATGGCCGGGAGCGCGGCGGGGTAGCCGAGGAAGTGCGTCGCGCAGACCAATCGTGTGTTCGGGCCGATGGCCCGCTCCAGCGCCTCGGGGTCGAGGTTGAAGCCGCCGGGCTCGACGTCCACGAGGCGCACGCTGTAGCCGGCCGTCAGCAGCGCGTTGGCTGTCGTTGAGAACGTGAAGCCCGCCGTCAGCGCCTCACCGGGGCCCGTGCGCTCAAAGAGGGCGGTCGCTGCGGCGAGGTTGGCCGAGGAGCCCGAGTTGGTGAGGGTGAGGTGCGGGGCGTTGAAGCGCGCGGCGAGCTCGGCGGCGAAGGCGACGAGGTTTCGGCGAGGCTCGGCGAGCTCGGCGGCGAGGAAGGGGGCGAAGCCGGTGGGGTCGATGGGGCCGGTGCAGGGGTATCTCATGGGGGGGAGGGCCGGGCGTTGGGGGTGGAGGGTGCGGCTCGGAGAGCCTGGGTGGGGAGAGGGTAGCAAGTCCGGGGCGAGAGGGCACGAGGAGGGTGGGGCGGCTCCGCCGCGGCCGTATTCGCGCTGATTGTTGTTCACGTCTCGGCGGGCACCGTAACGGTGGGTCTTGGTGGTGCGGACAAGCTCCCCCGAGGCCGCAATCGCGGAGCAAGGCTCCGCGAGCGGCCTCGACCCCTCGCAGGCGAGGGGTACTCGGGCTCTCATGAGGTCTGTGACATCCCGGTGGGCGGAGCTCCCCCGAGTCCGCAATCGCGGAGCAAAGCTCCGCGAGCGGCCTCGACCCCTCGTAAACGAGGGGTGATCGGGCCCTCTCACGGTCCGCGGGCAGGGGCTCACGTCTCGAGCCATGTTCGACACGCGTGAACGTTCGTGCTTGGTATTTTCTTTTCATTTCAGGTGTTTGTGTGGTGAGCATGGGTTGGCTCGGCCGGTCTGGCCCACCACACGTCCCAAGATCCCGTCCGTGCCTCGAGACGTGAACTACAGGCCATGGATCGCGAGAGGGCCCGAGTTCCCCTCGTTTACGAGGGGTCGAGGCCGCTCGCGGAGCTTTGCTCCGCGATTGCGGACTCGGGGGAGCTTGCCCGCACCACCGACCCCCACCATTGCGGTCCCGCCGAGATGTGAACAAGAGGCAGTGCTCGCGAACCGCCTCGGCCGCTCGCTGGACAGCAGGTCGAGCAAGGGCGTATGCCGTCCGGGCGACGCAGGTTGTAACGCGAGGCGTTGGTGCCGTACCTTGCGGCCTCTCTCGACGAAGGCGTCGAAGACCGTGGGCGCGCCGGGAACATGGCGCAGGGCCGCGGGGTCAGTGGTGTCGGGCCAATCCGTGCTTGGAGTCAACGATGCGAACCGGGGCGAAGGTGTGGGTGAAGACAGCGGGCGTGGTGCTGCTGCTGGTGCTGGCGCTGCCGATGGCGTGCCGGTCGAACGACGAGCAGCGGCTCGTGCTGACGGGGTCGAGCACGATCGCGCCGCTGGCCACGGAGCTGGGGCGGCGGTTCGAGGCGGAGAACCCTGGCGTGCGGGTGGATGTGCAGAGCGGCGGGTCGGGCCGGGGCATCAACGATGTGCGGAGCGGGCTGGCCGACATCGGGATGGTGTCGCGGGGGCTGAACCCGGACGAGGGCGAGCTGCACGCGGTGACCATCGCGCGCGATGGTGTGTGCGTGATCGTGCACAAGGACAACCCGGTGACGGCGCTGGATGATGAGACGGTGCGGAAGATCTACCGCGGGCAGATCGAGGACTGGGGCGAGGTGGGCGGGACGCCGGGGCCCATCACGGTCGTGAACAAGGCCGAGGGGCGCTCGACGCTGGAGCTGTTCCTGAAGCACTACGGGCTGGAGAACGCCGAGGTGAAGCCGGACGTGGTCATCGGCGACAATGAGCAGGGTGTGCGGACGGTGGCGGGCAATCCGGGGGCGATCGGGTACGTGTCCATCGGGACGGCGGAGTACGACGCGGAGGTGGCGAAGGTGTCGATCAAGCTGCTGCCGGTGGGCGGGGTGGCGGCGACCACGGGGCATGTGCAGGACGGGAGCTTCCCGCTGGCGCGGCCGCTGAACCTGGTCACGGAGAAGGCGCCGGAGGGGCTGGCCAGGCGGTTCATCGAGTTCGCGACCTCGGAGCGGGTGCATGACCTCGTCAAGGCCCAGTACTTCGTCACTGTCGCGCCGTGACGCCGCTGGCGCCTGGGGGCTGCGGGCGGCGGCGGCGGTGGGCGGCGGGATCAGCCTGCTGATCGTGTCGTTCCTGGTGATCGAGGCGATGCCGCTGCTCGGCCGGATCGGGCCGGCGCGGTTCGTGACCGACGGCGCCTGGCACCCGACGCAGGGATTGTTCGACCTGTCGCCGATGCTGTGGGGCACGGTGCTGGTGTCGGGCGGGGCGATGCTGATCGCGGCGCCGCTGGGGCTGGCGTCGGCGGTGTTCGTGAACCTGTACGCGCCGCGGGCGGTGGCGTCGGGGTATCGGCTGGTGCTGGAGGTGCTGGCGGGGGTGCCGTCGGTGGTCTACGGCTTCTGGGGGCTGATGGTGCTGGTGCCGTGGATCGGGGCGCTGCGGCCGCCTGGGGCGTCCTTGCTGGCCGGCGTGCTGGTGCTGGCGCTGATGGTGACGCCGACCATGGCGGTGATCGTGGACGCGGCCATGGCGCAGGTCCCGGCGCCCGAGCTGCACGCGGCGCTGGCGCTCGGGCTGAGCCGGGCCACGACCCTGCGGGCGGTGATCTGGCCGCGTGTGCGGTCAGGGGCCTGGACGGCGCTGATCCTGACCCTGGGGCGGGCGCTGGGGGAGACGATGGCGGTGCTGATGGTGTGCGGGAATGTCGTGCAGACGCCGGGGTCGGTGTTCGACCCGGTGCGGACGCTCACGGCGAACATGGCGCTGGAGATGGCGTACGCGACGGGCGACCATCGGGGCGCGCTGTTCGTGACGGGCCTGTTCCTGATGGTGCTGGTCGCGGTGCTCGTGTTGGCCGCGGACGCCGTCGCGGCGCGGGGGGACGTGCATGCGTGAGTGGGGCTGGCGGCGGAGCCCGGCAGATCGAGCGCTGGAGGGGGCGCTGTGGGGGGTGGCGGCGATGGTGGCCCTGGTGTTCGCGGCGATGGTGGGGCAGGTCGTGTGGGAGGGCGCGTCGGTGGTGGACGTGGCGTTCCTGACCGAGGGGCCGCGGGACGCCGGGCGGGCCGGCGGCGTCCTGCCGATCCTCGTGAGCACGGTCTCTATCCTGCTGATCTGCATGGCGTTTGTGGTGCCGGTGGGGCTCGGGACAGCGATGTTCCTGACCGGTGTGGCGCCGAGCGGCGGCCGTTCGGCGCGCTGGCTGGGGCGGTCGTTGGACGTGCTGGCGGGGGTGCCGTCGATCGTCTTCGGCCTGTTCGGCAACGCGTTCTTCTGTCAGGTGCTCGGGCTCGGTTTCTCCATACTCGCCGGAGGCCTCACGTTGGCGTGCATGGCCCTGCCGCTGTTCATTCGCGCGGCCGAGACCGGCCTGCGCGCCGTGCCTGGCGAGATGCGCCTGGCGGCGGCGGCTCTCGGCCTGTCCCGCAGCACGACGCTCCTGCGCCTGATGCTGCCCGCGGCCAGCCGCGCCATCGTGGCCGGGCTGGTCCTGTCGGTGGGCCGCGCGCTGGCCGAGACGGCGGCGCTGATCTTCACCAGCGGCTACGTGGACCGGATGCCGGGCTCGATGTTCGACTCGGGCCGCGCCCTCTCGGTCCACATCTACGACCTGTCCATGAACGTCGCCGGCGGCGAGCGCAGCGCGTGGGGCTCGGCGCTGGTCCTGCTGACTCTGCTCGTGGTGATCCAGGCCGGCGCGAGTTGGATGACCCGCGCCTGGGTGCGTCGGGGGTACACTGCATGACCGAGCGGCGACCGATCATCGAGGCGACCGACCTCAGCCTGTCCTACGGTGACCGCGTGGCCTTCAAAGGCATCAGCCTCACCGTGGCCGAGGGCACGGTCCTGGCGATCGTTGGCCCGTCCGGCTGCGGCAAGACCTCATTTCTCCATACGCTGTCGAGACTTACGGATCTGGTTCCCTCGGCGCGGGCGACCGGCCGCCTGCGCATCGGCGAGCTCGACGCCCTGTCCCGCGGCTGCGACCTCGCCCGCCTGCGCCGCGAGGTGGGCACGATCTTCCAGAAACCCGCCCCCTTTCCCCTCTCCATCCGCGCCAACCTCGAGCTTCCTCTGCGCGAGCACGGCACCCGCGACAAGCGCGCCCTGGCCGAGACCGTCGAGCGCGTCCTGACGGAGGTCGGCCTGTGGGAGGAGGTGAGGGAGCGGCTGGATGAGCCGGCCATGCGGCTGAGCGGTGGTCAGAAGCAGCGCCTCTGCATCGCCCGCGCGCTGTCGCTCCGGCCCCGCGTCCTGCTCATGGACGAGCCCTGCTCCGCCCTCGACCCCGTCGCCACCGCCCGGATTGAGGCGCTGATCCGCGCGCTGCACCCCCGCTACACCGTCTTGATCGTCACGCACAACCTCGCCCAGGCGCGGCGCGTGGCCGACCGCGTGGCCGTGTTCTGGGTGGAGGGCGACGCCGGTGTGATGGTGGAGGAGGGACCGACCGAGGCGGTGTTCACGGCCTCGGTGCACCCGGTGACGCGGGCGTATGTGGGTGGGCAGGAGGGGTGAGGGGGGCGTGGGCGCGTCGATGGGATCAGCGAGGGGGGGCGAGCGCGCTGAAACCGTGGGCCTGCTCGAAGGCCTCGTCCGGGCAGAAGGACTCAGCTTGGGTTTCGCCATTGGACAGACAGAGACGTCCTCCGGTATCGATGGTTGGGATTGAATTGAGTAACCCATGTCTTCGGGGAGGTCTCGTGTCCATCCAACCATCGATCGGTCGTCTTGTC
>Ga0210033_1002183_pt1 | contig 17049 bp, 20 predicted proteins | sample CryGeymeta201501_FD_185465 | JGI IMG/M metagenome (GOLD analysis project Ga0210033, IMG submission 185465) | Groundwater microbial communities from Crystal Geyser aquifers in Utah, USA - Crystal Geyser metaG 2015-01 (SPAdes) (version 2) | ecosystem: Environmental > Aquatic > Deep subsurface >... | reverse complement strand
GACACAAGCCAGACAAAAAAACACTCGACAAATGAAAGAAATAGACGACATAAAAATGGTTGCAACCCACAACAGACAAGGAACGCCAGCCTATAACAGCACCTACCCAAAAGTGGCGGTTCAGTGGTTAAATCAAGCTTTGTACTTCTATCAAAGTGTCTGCTTGGTTGACAGTGAAGTGCTTCGAAATCGCCACCTTCGGGTAGCTGCCAAACGTTAGCAAACATTAAACTCATCGTGTGAGCATACTTCATTCATTTCAACTTCATCGCCTTCTTTATATCCTTTATTGTGCCAATATGTATCATATCCTTTGTTTTTCCCTACAATGTAGATACCCCTATATAATCCACCAACTTCTTGATAATCTTCGAGTAATTTACATTCTGTTCCTTCTTTGAACCAAGTATCTTCTTTTGCGATATAACGTTTGCTAACATCGGATATATTCAATTCCTTACTTTTTTCTATATTTTTACTTTTGTTTTCCATACCAATTTTATTATTAAGTTTAACATTTATTTTTTAACATCGGAACTAAATATATCCGAGTATCGTTGGCATACATTAGGACTAAATGAAGAAATATTCAGCAATATTTACGAGTAGTATAATTTCAATTCTATTCATTGTAGTGACAGGGTGGATTGCGTTTGGTAATGCATTGTCCGTTGCTTTTGAATTTGCATTTCTTTTTCATTTAATCCCATTTGGAATCGGCTTCACGGGCGGAGCATCAATATTAATTTTTCTGTACTATCTTCTATTATGGGTAGTTCTGTCCCTGTTGATTAGCCCAATTACTAAAGCATTTTACTTAAGTAAAAACAAGACAAAATTTCTGACTTTTTCGATTGCACCTATAATTCTCATAACAATTATTGTTGTGTATATAGACTATTCAAAAAATATGGAACGGGAAGAACGGATCGCAATGAACAATAAAATGGACAAAGCCGATTTCCATCACCTCAGGACGGGAGATTTGTTATTTCAAAAAGTAAATAAAAAAGACTCCTTAACCTCTGACAGTACCTATAATAACATTGGAATTGCATTTATTGACGGTGATAATTATGCACTACTTGAGACTAGTGACCAAGTTCAGTATGTATCAATTAGACAATGGGTAGAAAATGGAAATAACAATGAATACGTTGCGAAAAGACTTCGAAATGCAGACAGTTTACTTACTAACTCAGGCATTCAAGACCTTAGAAAAGAAGCTCGGAACAATATCATGAAAAAATATGACAACTCGGATGATTGGTCTGATGATAAAATGTACAACGCAGAACTCATTTGGAAAATGTACGAAAGGACTTTTAATATTGAACTTGGTGCAATAGACACTATACAAATTGACTCAATTAATAGACTTGAAATCAGGCCGAGTACGATTTTCGATTCTGATAAATTAATGACAGTAAGAAAAAAATAACGTATGCCAACAATGGCTAAGAAAACATAGGGCAGATAATGCTTTCAGAAAGGTTCGTTCATTTAGTAAACTTTGGTTTCGGTGGACAGGTAATCGCTCCGAAAGCCCTACGTTTCTTAGCCTAAACGTTAGCCCCTATAAATGGAAGAGAAAATAGACGTTCAACTAATTACAGCACCGTTGAAAAATTTGCGAGAGAGTGCAATGAATATTGACCGCTTTGTTCTTTTCAATAATTTTCGTTGGTTTGCAGACATGCGGGACGATTTTAGTTGGGTATATGGACTTTCAGAAGTTGAAATCAACGACTTTCTTCGACAATATAACAATACAAAAAGTGAAATAAAAAATATAATCGATAACACCCAGAATGAAAAGTTAAAGGTGAAATTAATACTTGAAAACGAATCTTTGCCGTCAATTGACTCAACCGAATTTACAGTCAATCTAGATAAACGTTACTGGATTTTAAACATGCTTAGACCATTTAAAAAAATTAGGAAATCTTTAAAATTCAAAGAAATAATTAATGATATAAACCGAACCTGTGAAAGAATGATAAACTACATTGAAAATGTAGAATGGTTAGAATATGAAAAATAAACAGTGGCTAACATTATGTATGAAAACATGCGATTGCTAGCTGTTGTGGTTATCTGAAAGTTTAGTAGTTTACACCATAATTTTTGCTTGTGCTACAAGCAAATAAGTTGCAAGTTGTCCCGAGTAGTCGGGATAGACTATCCTTGCTTTGGTTGGTTTGCTTTGGTTCTGTTTATTTGTTCAGTACTAAACTGAATCTTTGGCAAAAATTATTACTTTTATCAGTACTTGAAACGGAAATGCACGTTTCATACACATGCGTTGGCAACAATTAAATGAAGAAATACAGCTTAACCTTGATTTACACTGAAACATGAGACTTCAATTGAGATGTACATTACTCTTTGGAATTTTAATAATGACTCAAATTTTGACTGGTCAGAATTCAGAAACTGAGAAAACAGATGAAATATTTAGCACGATTGCACCTCGTGTTGGAATTGGAATGCATGATTATTTAAATTGCGAATTGGGAATATCTGCGTTATATATTTCGAATAGACCATTACAATGGGGCGCTGCAAGTTTTTATTCTACTTATGTTTTCCAACAAACAGATTGGCAATCTAAATTCAATATGCATGGAATTAAAATTGGAATTCAAAGTTCATGGGGTATTTTCATGTGGGGATTAGAATGGAAGAACATGAATTACAAAGGAAGTTATTACAACTACTTATCACCCAAAATAGGATTGAGTTGGCTTGATGTTGTTAATATTGAATACTTAATAAATGCACTTGACATGAATGAAAATTTTCCACTTCAAAGTAGACATCAAATTGCAATCAACTTTAGTTTGAATCGGAAGATTTACAACAATATATGGAAAAAATACCCTCCTATTAATATTTTACCTGATTGCAAAACATCGATTGTTAAAACTTTATAGTTTGCTCCAACGCCAGTTTGAAATGTTGTATCTATTGTTCCATTTGAATTAAGCCTTGCTATATAATTAGCGGGAGTTCCATTATAAATAGAAAAATCTCCACCTATTAATATTTTTCCATCTGACTGGATTGCTATTGCATGAATAAAACTGCCAACACCAGAAACTCCGCTTCCTGAGTTAAAAGAATTGTCTTTTGAACCAGTAGGATAAAGGCGTATTATTTGGTTGGCAGAAACACCATTATATGTGGTAAATGCACCTGCTAAAATAATTTTATTGTCATTCTGTAACTTTATTTTTGTAACATTAGAATTGGCACCAGTCGTATATATAAAAGATGGGTCAATAGCAGCTGGATTTTGGGCAATAATATCCTTACATAGAAAAAATAAGGCAAGATAAAGTAGTTGTGTTTTCATTATAATATGATTATTAAGGATCTCAATTCTTTATTATTTTCTTAGTAATAACCTCTCCATCCGTTTCTAACGTTAAAAAGTACATTCCTTTTGGACAAACTAATTCAAGATTAATATAATTTGTAGAACCGTAGTTTTGAGTTAACAAAACTTGTCCTAAACTATTTATTAATGTTGTTTTTGCATATTGTTTTATTCCTCCTAAATCAATGGTTATTTTTCCAGTTGTTGGGTTGGGGTAAAGTGAAATGTTAGGTAAACTGTTTTCATCCATACCAACAGAACAAGCATTATTACACCATGTACTATAATATGTTTGAATGTCTCTAACAAAATAATTATTACTACTAGCGTAGGAAACATCGTCCACTTCTACGCAAGTTAGATTAGTATTATTTCTCATATCTATGTATGCGATATTAGTATTATTTCCATTCTTAATGTTTAAACAAGTCAGCTGGTTATAAGCACAATATATAGCATATAAGTTACTATTCTGAGATAAATCTAAGGTTGTTAATTGATTAAATTTACAATCAAAAATCTCTAAAGCACTAGTTCCATTGACATTTATACTTGAAATTTGATTATTATTACAGCGTAAATCTTTTAAGTTTATATTTTGTGATACATCTATATTTGTAAGTTGATTGTATACAATATAAAGATTTTCAAGAGCGATATTTTGTGAAAAATCTATACTAGTCAATGATGCATACCCACAGCCGAAGTATTTTAAAGCAATATTTTGAGTAACATCTACGCTGATTAAAGGGTTATAATCACATATTAATGTATCAAGAGCAATATTTTGAGTAACATCTAAATTTGTCAATTGATTATGACTACCTAACAAATAACTTAAGTTTAAGTTTTGAGATACGTCCAAGGAAGTTAAATTGTTATCCCAAAAGAAAATTTTTGATAATGAATTAGCACCAATTAAATTTAAACTTGTTAGTTGATTATTATAACATAATAACGTAGTTAGGGCAGGATTTTGAGAAACATCTAAATTTGTTAGTTGATTATTTTCACATAATAACGTAGTTAGGGCAGTATTTTGTGACAAATTAATACTAGTTAAATTATTATCAAAGCATTGTAGTTCAGTTAATGAAATAAAATCTTCAATACCTGTCAAGTCGTTTATATTAAAACCATTTACCGATAAATTAGTAATGTTACTTATTACGGCAGTAGAAACAAATCCGTCAAGAATAACATCATAACCCTGCCAATATAATGCAAATTCAAAATTAGCATCAGGTATTGCAGTTGTTTGGGCTGTAGTTAAGTTTGATAATGAAATAACTAATAAAAAAGATAGTATTACTTTCATAGTTTTGGCTTTAATAATAATTAAATGTAAACCAAATGAAAAGAAAAAACTAATAAGTGTCAATTTATTTTCCTAACGGTAGTTTTATAACCAGTTTTGTATCATTTTTGATAAAAAACGAACTTACCTGATAAAGGAATATCAGGTATTTACTTTTTCCCCCTTCTCCTCCAAGCATAATTAATTCTCTGTTTCAAGCATTCGCTTGGAACAAATTAACCTAAATCATTAATTCAATATTTATTTTTCCTTTTCCATCGCTATAATCAATAGCACTACTCCAACAATAATCTTCCGCATTTCTCACCATTTCTGCTTCAACAGGATTATTATGTAGATAGTTTAATTTACTATCTATCATGTAATTATCCCAAAGTTCGATGGGTTGATTGTGCTGTTGCCATAATTGCCAATCCTTGTTGTTGCTATTTTTCTTACCTGCTCGTTCAAACATCCAGAGCAACCATTCTTTCCTACTTTCTTGCGGATGATTACTTATTTCTTCCTTTAATTTTTTAGAAGTAAATCGTTTAAAATCTCGAAGTATATCTTGCATTGGTTTTTCTCTTGTTCCTATTATTAAATGTACATGACTTGGCATGATGCACCATGCATAAACAATTAAATCTTTCTCTTTTTGGCAGTAGGCTAATGCATCTGTTATCGTATAACAATATTCCTTACGAGTAAATAAATCTATCCAATATATAACGGCAAAGCTTACAAAATAAGGTTTGTTTTGGTCTCTAAATTTATAGGCTCTGCTCATGGTTTACAAAAATAGTTTTTTGTTTCTTTTTATTTGGTATTCCAAGCGAATGCTTGAAATAGAAGTTTTATTATTATATGCTAAGAAGAAAAAGGGTTGCAAAAATACTTGTTTGTTTCTTTATATTTGGTATTCCATCAGTCGGCTGACTTATGAAATAGAAGTTTTATTTTTATATGTTTAGAAAAGAAATGGGAGTTTCTATTCTTTTCACTTTCCCTTCTTCCGTTTTTCTACTTTCTCTTCCTTCTTTTTCTCTTTATCGTAATCTAGTTTTCCGCCCCTTCGCAGCTTGTCATTTTAAATTATCTCTTCTGTATTTTTCATACAGAACTAGATAATTTTAATGGCATAGCGATAAAGTTACTAAATCTTTTTTCTATAACGCTGTGCCATTCAAATTTTTACTCCCGATTCTATCGGGAGTAAAATCTTAGAATACAAGCTGCTTCTTTGTCTTAGTTGGTATTTGGCAAGATGTGGTGGATGCTGAACTTTTTCTTCTTTCTTTTCCCCCATAAAAATATTCCCAATTAATAGTTCTATATTTGGGAACTTTTAGCTACTTTTGTCCGTACAATGAAAAGAATATTTGCAAAAAGTACTTTAAGGGCTTATTGGTTAAAACATGTTGATGCTGAACAATATTTAAAAACTTGGTACGACACAGCAATAAGTTCAGATTGGAAATCGCCAAACGATGTTAAAAAGACTTATGCTAATGCTAGTATTCTTAAAAGCGGACGAATTGCTTTTAATATTAAAGGAAATTCATATCGTTTAATTGTAAAATTTAATTTTGAAAAACAATGGGCATTTATTCGTTTCGTTGGCACGCATGCTGAATATGATAAAATAAATGCAGATAACATATAAATTAGATAGAATGAACATTAAACCTATAAAAACTGAAATGGATTACCAAGCTGCATTGAACAGACTTGACAAAATTTTTGATGCAAAAATTGGAACTAAAGAAAGTGATGAAGCAGATATTCTTGGATTATTGATTGATGACTACGAAAACATTCATTACCCAATTGAGGCTCCGGATCCTATTGAAGCAATAAAAATAAGAATGAAAGAGCTTGGCTTAAAACAAGTTGATTTAGTTTTTGAAATAGGTGGAAAAAGTAGAGTTTCAGAAGTTTTAAACCGCAAACGCAAATTAACAATTGACATGGTTCGTAATCTAACTGAAAAACTTAGTCTTTCTGCTGGACTTTTAATAAAAGATTACCAGTTAACACAATAACACGATTTGCCAATAGTGGCTATGTAACCAAGCTATTTATCCTCGCAAAACTTGGCAGAATGTTTATAAATTAGGACTTGCGTTGGATTTATCGTTTTCCCTTCTTACGTTTTTCTGCTGCGTCTTCTTTCTTTTTCTCTTTATCGTAATCTAATTTTCCACCCCAAAAACGCATTTGTTGTAAGGTCCAATTAATTCTACCTTGTAAAAATCCACTTGGTCGTTTGGCATTGTATTTTAAAGGGCTGGGTAAAATAACGGTAATGGTTGCCGCTTGTTGTTTGCTTATTTTGATAGCCGATTTATTAAAATATTCGTGCGAAGCTGCCTCTGCTCCATAAATTCCATTGCCCATTTCTATCACATTCAAATAAACTTCCATAATCCGTTGTTTACTCCAGCAGGTTTCAATTAAAAAAGTAAAATAAACTTCAAAACCTTTTCTCACCCAATTTCTGCCATCCCATAAAAAAACATTTTTTGCTACTTGCTGACTAATGGTGCTTGCACCTCGTTTGCGTTTACTCTTTTCGTTGTGTTTTAGTGCTTTTTGTATCGCACCAAAATCAAAGCCGTGGTGTTTAAGGAAATTTTGGTCTTCCGAGCAAACAACAGCCAATTGTAAATCGGGTGAAATTTCTTCTAAAGGTTTCCAAGTTTTATTCAATTTCATGGGTTTGCCAGCTACTTTTTGTTCCACACAACGAATAACCATCAATGGAGTAATGGGTATCGGAACCCATCTAAAAATGATTACCGAAACCACACTAACACCAATAAACCAAAGGAAAATTTTTAAGCAAATTTTCCAAATCCGCACCAAGAATTTTTTCATTTTTGATTGCTCAACTTGAGTTAAACGGTGCAAATTTAAAATAAAAAATGGTTGGATTGTTGAACTTGTTTTGGCATCAAAAATATACGAAAAGAATAATATCATTTACGCCTCCTATCTTTCAACAAATTCCTACCTTTGCACCTTTAAAATTGGTAATGCAATACAATAAAGAAAAACAACTACGTTACGATAGTGCTTATTTAAAGATGGCTTTAGAGTGGGCAAAATTATCGTATTGCAAAAGAAAACAAGTGGGTGCCTTAATTGTAAAAGACAAAATGATTATTTCGGATGGCTACAACGGTGCTCCAACGGGTTTTGATAATTGTTGTGAAGATGAAAATGAAAAAACACATTGGTACGTTTTGCATGCCGAAGCCAATGCCATGATGAAAGTTGCAAAATCTACCCACAATTCAAACGGAGCAACACTTTACATCACCTTATCTCCTTGTAAAGAATGTAGCAAACTAATATTGCAAGCAGGAATAAAACGGGTAGTTTTTATCGATATTTATAAAGATGATTCGGGTTTAGATTTTTTAAAAGAAGCCGGAATTGAACTCACCCAAATCAAAAACTTATCTTAAAAATTAATGAGTAAAAATAAAGCATTAGTGTTTATTTTATTGCCAATTATTATTACTGGAAGCGTAGTTGTTGGCATTTTTTTAGGTTCTTATTTAACACCTTCCGATGTTAACAACAAAAATTTTATTTTTCCTCAAACTCAACGTTTCAACACGGCAACCAAACTCAACGAAATATTAAATTTTATTGAAGATACTTATGTTGATTCAGTAGATAAAAAGAATTTAACTGAGCGTTCCATCACTGCAATGTTGGCACTGTTAGATCCTCATTCCTATTACATTCCTGCTCAAGAATTTAACGAAATGAATGATCCCATTGAAGGAAATTTTGAAGGTATTGGCATCGAATTTCGAATAAAAAACGATACCGTATTGGTTATCTCACCCATTGTAAATGGACCTTCTGATAAATTAGGAATTAAAGCCGGTGACCGAATTGTAAAAGTTGATGCCACAGAAATTGCAGGAATTGGAATTACTAACGAACAAGTTATTAAGTTACTAAAAGGACCTAGAGGTTCAAAGGTTGGAATTGACATTATTCAACAAAGCACTCAAAAAAAGAAACACTTTTCAATAGAAAGAGACCAAATACCTATTTTTAGTATTGACGCTCCTTATCTTGTTAAAGATAAAATTGGCTATTTAAGAATTACCCGTTTTTCAAAAACAACTTATACCGAATTTTTAGAAGCAACTCAAAAGTTGAAGAAACAAGGAATGAAAAAACTCATTATCGATTTAAGAGGAAATGGTGGTGGCGTGTTAGAAGTAGCTATTCAAATTGCTGATGAAATTATTTCAAAAAATAAAATGATTGTTTATACCTCTGGAAGAGTAAGAACTAAAGAAGAATATTTTTCTACAGCAAATGGAACTTTAGAAACAACTGGTATTGCTATTTTAATTAACGAGAATTCTGCTTCAGCGAGTGAGATTCTTGCAGGAGCAATACAAGATAATGATAGGGGAACGGTAATTGGAAGACGTTCTTTTGGTAAAGGTTTGGTTCAAGAACAAGTGATGTGGCCCGATGGCTCTGCCTTAAGATTAACCGTTGCCAGATATTATACACCAACAGGAAGATGCATTCAAAAATCTTATGGTGCATCTATTGAAGAATATCACGCTGAATCCTATAACCGATATTTGAATGGTGAACTGCTTTCGGCTGATAGCATTCATTTTCCAGATTCACTAAAATTTTACACACCCGAAGGGAAGGTAGTATATGGTGGTGGTGGAATTATGCCCGATGTTTTTGTTCCTATGGATACCACAAATGGAACGCCTTATTTGTATGAACTAAGATACAATGGAATTATTCAGGATTTTGCATTAGATTATGCCGATAAAAATAGAACATCTTTACTTAATAAGTATAAAAGTGCATTGGATTTTAAAAATAAATTCCACGTAACCAACGACATTTTTAACAGCATTATTAAATATGCGAGCGACAATTCTATTAAAAAAAATTTAGAAGAAATTAGTACCTCTAAAGGAATAATTTCTAGAGAATTAAAAGCCACCATCAGCCGTAATTTATTTAACGATTTCGGTTATTATGTCATTATGAATGAGCATGATGAAACCATACAAGAAGCTTTGAAAATTTTAAAGTAAATTAAGATGATAAAAGACATTAATCATCCCATCATTAAAAATGTTGCCGTTGCTGTAGTAAAAGAAAAAAATGAAATCAACACAACCGTTTGGAATGTTTACATCATTAATCAGCAATCACAAACCATAGAAAATGTTTTAATTTCTTCAAAAGGGTATATTACTGATTTAAAAGGAGAGGAAAGTAAAACTTCAATATTAAGACATTATTTAGGAGACATCAGATCTAAAGAATATAAATTGATTGAGCCTGTAATTGAAGAAGTTTTTGCACTTCACAATGAGTATTGGGTTAGCTTTTATTTGAACCAAGAATTGTTTGATAAAAAATATATTTTTTTAGCAGAAACCATTAAAGATGAAAATTTAATTAATATTCCAATCATCAATAAATTAGGTGTAATGATTAAATAAATCCCAAATGATAAATAACAAATCTCAAATAACAAATGACAAATTCAAAATAACAAATGTCTTTTTACACGCCCCTAGCCCCTATTTTTAGAGAAGAACGACAAACACACTACACCTTTTGCCTAATGCCTTTCGCCTAATGCCTAATGACAATTTGTTAACTCGCAACTTATTTTTATATTTGTTATTCATTAACGGATAACTATTTCAACCAATTTATATTCATTATGCTTCAAAAAATTAATCTCGAAAAAGTTCTCTTTCTAGACATCGAAACTGTTGCTCAACATCCAGATTTTTCCCAATTGAGTGATGATTTTAAAAAACATTGGGAACACAAAGCAAGTTTCCTTGCCAATGAAAATGAAACGCCAGCAGACATTTACCAAAAAGCAGGAATTTATGCCGAATTTGGAAAAATTGTTTGTATCTCAGTTGGTTTTATTCGTACAGAAATGGGCATTAAAACTTTACGCCTAAAATCGTTTTTTAGTGATGATGAAAAAACTTTATTAACCGATTTTTTTGAATTATTAAACAAACATTATCACAAAAGTGATTGTTTATTATGTGCCCACAATGGTAAAGAATTCGACTTCCCATACATTGCCAGAAGAGCATTGGTAAATGGAATAGAAATTCCATCAATACTTGATTTTGCTGGAAAAAAACCTTGGGAGGTTCCTCATTTAGACACCTTACAATTATGGAAATTTGGTGATTACAAACATTACACTTCTTTAAGTTTACTAACTTCGATTTTTAACATCCCAACACCTAAAGATGATATTGATGGCAGCATGGTAAATGACGTTTATTGGAAAGAAAAAGACATCAATCGTATTGCTATTTATTGTCAGAAAGATGTAGTAGCTTTGACCCAACTATTTTTGAGATTTAGAAACGAAAGTTTGATTGAATCCGAAAATATTTTTATACCCTAATTTTGTAATTGTTAATGAAACCCATCGTAAACAAAACATTTCTAATCCTTTCAATTTTTCTTTTATTCTCTTGCGAAACCTATAAAAGCCCCTATTTTAATGAATTATTAATATCTGAAAAAGGCAACTTAAGGGGAGCGGAAATAGGTATGACCTTAGAAAATGTAAAAGCAATTGAGGATGTTAAATTTTTAATGGATGAAACCCCCGAATATTTAAATTACGATTATAACATCAACATGGGTAATAGTTACACCGTTACTTATGATTTTTCTGAAACTAATGAATTGTACGAGATTGAAATTGCCATCTATTTAGATGCAATCCTAGATGCTGATGTACTTTTTAATGATTTCTCTACCTATTTTAATAATAAATACAAAAAAGGCAAAAAAGAAGATGACGGATATTCAACTTGGTTAACAAATTCTTCTCTAACTGGTCATCATATTACTGTATCCATAATTAATGATAGCAAAGATTATGGTTTTATTACAATTCTAGTCAGTGATTTAGATTATTAATTGATAGTCGATTAACCATTATTTATCTCCTGATAATATTCGCTAATCTAATCAACCAAGAGGTATTCTTATAATTTCTTGTTTTATTTTTTTATTAAGTGTATTTTTATTGCCCTTTCAAGTGAATACTAAAGTATGAGCAATAACACATTATTAGAAATAAGAAATTTAGTAACAGAATTTCAAACTGAAGACGAAACTGTTAAAGCTGTAAATGATATTTCTTTTACGCTTAACAAAGGGGAAACCATTGGTGTTGTTGGAGAATCAGGCTCAGGGAAATCCGTGACTGCTTTATCTGTAATGCGATTAATACAGAATCCTCCCGGAAAAATAGTTTCTGGAGAAATTCTTTTTCACTGTGATAAGGGTAGTGTTGACTTATTAAAATCATCAGAAAAAGAGATGAGAAGTTTTCGAGGAAATGAAATATCGATGATATTTCAAGAACCCATGACTTCCTTAAATCCTGTTTATAGTTGCGGCGACCAAGTTGCTGAGGCGATTATGCTACATCAAAAAGTGAATAGTAAAACTGCCAAACAACGCACTATAGAACTATTTAGAAAAGTAAAACTACCTCGACCAGAAGTAATTTTTGATTCTTATCCTCATCAAATATCAGGAGGACAAAAACAACGAGTAATGATTGCTATGGCAATTTCCTGCAACCCTTCCATCTTAATTGCAGATGAACCAACAACTGCTTTAGACGTTACTGTTCAAAAAACCATTTTGGAGTTGATGATGCAATTGCAACAAGATGATGACATGGGGATTTTATTTATTACTCACGATTTAGGTGTTATCGCAGAGCTCGCCGACAAAGTAGTGGTGATGTATAAAGGAAAGATTGTTGAGCAAGGTACTGTTATGGATATCTTTATGAATCCTCAACACCCTTACACTAAAGGTTTACTTGCTTGCAGACCGCCTTTAAATAAAAGATTACACTGGTTACCAACCGTTTCTGATTTTATGACTGTTGACGCAAACGAAATAATGCACGAAACCAACAAATCTGTTGAGGAAGTTACCAATAGTTTAATTATTTCTCCTGATGATATTACGAAAAGACATGAAAACCTTTTCAAACAAGCACCAATTTTAGAAATTAAAAACCTAAAAACTTATTTCCCAATTAATAAGGGTCTTTTTGGCAAAGCTAAAGACAACGTAAAAGCTGTTGATGATGTATCTTTTGACGTTTATCCCGGTGAAACATTAGGATTAGTGGGGGAATCTGGTTGCGGAAAAACTACTTTAGGTCGAACTATTTTAAAATTAGTAGCACCAACATCTGGACAAATCATATTTGAAGGAAACAACTTAACTAACCTTGGAACGAAAGAAATGAGGCATTACCGTAAAGAAATGCAAATTATTTTCCAAGACCCATATTCATCACTTAATCCTCGTATTACTATTGGCGAAGCCATTATGGAACCTATGAGAGTTCATGGCATGTATAATAACGACGAAGAACGAAAAGAGAAAGTGTTGGAACTGCTAACAAGAGTAAGTTTGTTAAAACAACATTTTTACAGATATCCACATGAATTTTCTGGTGGACAACGACAACGGATTTGTATCGCTCGTTCCTTATCATTAAATCCTAAATTTATTATTTGTGATGAGTCTGTTTCCGCACTAGACGTATCTGTGCAAGCTCAGGTATTGAACTTATTAAACGAATTAAAAGAAGAATTTAATTTTACTTATATTTTTATTTCTCACGATTTATCGGTTGTTAAATTTATGAGCGACAGAATGATTGTGATGCAAAATGGAAAAATTGTTGAAATGGGCTTAGCAGATGAAATCTATTTGAACCCAAAAACAGATTATACCAAAGAATTGATTAATGCCATACCAAAAGGAGAGTTAGAAGATATTAAAGCTTCAATGGCTAAGAAAGCAAATCGAAGAGCTGCTACCGTTTAATCCTTAAAAAGTATGGCAAAAACAAAAATTAAAACGGCTTTTTTTTGTCAGAATTGTGGTGCCCAATTTCCTAAATGGATTGGAAAATGCAACTCTTGTAACGAGTGGAACACCATTATCGAAGAAGTCATCAGTAACCCTCATCCAAATGAAGTTCATACTTCTTTTACCACTAAACGCACCAACAAACCTCAGCAAATCGATGATATTGATTTAGTTGATTTTCCACGAATAAAATTGCCTGGAACAGAACTCAACAGAGTGCTCGGTGGCGGATTAGTTCCTGGCTCATTAGTGTTGTTTGGTGGTGATCCGGGTATTGGAAAATCGACCTTAATGTTACAAATGTCGTTGCGGTTAAAAGGTTATAAAATACTTTATGTAACAGGCGAAGAAAGCGAGCAACAAACAAAAATGCGAGCAGACCGAATAGGAAATAAAAACCCTGATTGCTATATTCTTACCGAAACTTCTACTCAAAACATATTTCATCATATTAAAGATTTACAGCCACAACTATTGGTCATCGATTCTATTCAAACCTTACACACTGGAGTTATTGATTCATCACCTGGAAGCATTTCTCAAGTTCGAGAATGTACGTCCGAATTGATGCGATATGCCAAAGAAACCAATACCCCTGTTTTTTTAATTGGTCACATTACCAAAGATGGCAACATTGCTGGTCCAAAAATATTAGAACACATGGTAGATGTGGTACTTCAATTTGAAGGCGATCGCAACCATATTTACCGTTTATTGCGTTCCATCAAAAACAGGTTTGGTTCTACCAACGAATTGGGAATTTACGAAATGTATGGTGCAGGATTAAGAGAAGTAGAAAACCCTTCGGACATATTAATTAGCAACAAAGACGAACAATTGAGTGGTGCTGCAATTGCCGCTACGATGGAAGGAAATCGCCCTTTATTAATAGAAATACAAGCATTGGTAAGCTCTGCGGCTTATGGCACACCTCAACGCTCAACAACAGGGTTCGATTCCAGAAGATTAAATATGTTGTTGGCAGTTTTAGAAAAACGTTGTGGTTTCCGTTTAGGAGCAAAAGATGTTTTTTTAAACATTGCTGGTGGGTTAAGAATTGATGATCCTTCGATTGATTTGGCGGTAATAAGTGCCATACTTTCGAGCAGCGAAGATATGCCAATCCATTCAGGAATATGTTTTGCAGCCGAAGTTGGTTTATCTGGTGAAATAAGACCCATTAGTAGAATAGAACAACGCATTATGGAAGCCGAAAAATTGGGTTTTGAAAAAATAGTTATTTCTAAATACAATAAAAAAGGACTGAGTACCACTTCCTTTAAAATAGAATTGGTATTAGTGAGTAAAGTAGAAGAAGTTTTTACACTTTTATTTGGTTAGTATATGAAAACAATTACACTTTTTTGTTCCTTATTAATCCTTTTTTCTTGTAGTAATACCATTGTAAAAAAGCCAAAAAGCGAAGCAGCACTTGAAGAAGAAAAATCATTTAAAAAAGAAATTATCGCTCTTGGCAAGGATGGTTATTTTTTAGTTGCAAGGGGTTATAAATTTAATGATCATTTAGTTTCTACTGCAACTATTTCTGAATACTCTCATGCTGTGATTCTTGATGTTACAAACGATAATATTATTGAAGCTACGGCAGAAGGTGTTCATCCACTTGCTTTGGATTCATTTATTCATAAATCGTTTAAAATAACCATGGTAAAACCTTCTGGTTATAGTCCAGAAAGAGCCGAAGATGCTTTGCAATGTTGTTCCGATAAGCTTGGAAAACCTTATGATTTTACAGGCACTGTAGGTATTGATAGGACAGAGAAGTTTTATTGTAGCGAATTGGTAGTAGAATGCTACCAGCATTTAGTAGATTCTATTAAACTGCCACATGTAATTACTCCTGGAAAAGTGTTGGAATATGGCGAAACCATTTACATTACGCCAGATAGAATCATAAAGAAATGATGATTAATAAATATACTAATTTTAACTACATTTGAAAATAAATAAACCGAAACACTTCATCGGTTATCTATCATAAAATAGGTAGATAACCGCAAGTCTATATCGGTTATAAACAAGTTAATCGGCAATCCCGCCCCACTAGGCTCACAAACGATTGCCGATTAACGGGATTCGAATTTCTGAAGTATATCGTCTGCCCTGCGGGACAGCCGATAACATCAAATTTGAGAAATACAAATTTGTACTTCACAAATTCGAATCCCGTTAGCGGTAAGCCAAAATAAAAAATGATAAAAGTTTTATTCGAAAATATAGAAAGTGAATTGATTGGTTTGCTTACTACTGCAAATTCGACTATCGACATTGCAGTTTCTTGGATAACAAATCAAAAAATATTTGAAGTTATTAAAGCCAAAGCCTCAGCGGGAGTAAATATTAGACTCCTTATGATAAATGATTCAACTAATAATCATAACAAGGGATTAAGCTATCAAAATCTTATTGATATTGGGGCTAAACTTTATGTTTGTCAAGGCCCTAATTTGATGCACAACAAGTATTGCATTATTGACTCGAAAGTACTTATTAATGGATCTTGTAATTGGACAAATAATTTAGATATTAATGATGAAAACTTAATTGTCACTACCGATATAGAAACTTGCAAATTATATCAAAACAATTTTGAAGTGTTGATAAATAAATACATTCTTTTAAATAAATTCATACAGAGTCCAAATGAACGAAAAATACAGAATGATTTCCTACTAGTTCCTGAAGAACAACGAGCAAACAATTACGATGACAAACAACTGCTTGAATTATTTCATAAAAACGAAGAAAAGGAATTTGTTGTTTTGAGATTCTTATCCCAGAAAACCGCTCTAGGAAGAATTTATGACCCTCCATTTATTAATGACAGAACTAGATTTGTATCTCTAAATCGACAAGACATTAATCAACTTGAAATCGGGGATTTTATTATTTATCCATCAGATCAAAAAATTAACAAAAGTGAATACCTAGATGAAAATGGCAAAAACCAAGTAGCCTTATGGATGATAACACCACAGTTAAATCTGGATAGTTTTTTTAAAAAAGACACAAAATACTAAAGGCCAAACCGCTAACAACGTGTTGTATTTATGCAGGGCGGAAGTGCGAAAGTGGAGTTCAGAGCTTTAAATCCCGTACTTTTTTATAAATTTATAAAGCGTACGGGGTTCGGTGCCAAAGTCAAAAGCAGCACTCTAAACCCTGCACAACTACAACACAAAACGTTACAAGCAAGCCTAAAGAACGACACAACAACGAACAAACGGACGACTTTAAACATAAAATGAAATGTCTCGTCCTAAAATAGGTTTACACAAAAAAGTGTAAAAAATGGACAAAAAAGGATTAGAAAAAGAGGCGATAATAGCCGAATATTTAACAGGAGAAATCAGTTATAGAAAAATAGGAGAAAAAT
>Ga0210033_1002174_pt1 | contig 17091 bp, 7 predicted proteins | sample CryGeymeta201501_FD_185465 | JGI IMG/M metagenome (GOLD analysis project Ga0210033, IMG submission 185465) | Groundwater microbial communities from Crystal Geyser aquifers in Utah, USA - Crystal Geyser metaG 2015-01 (SPAdes) (version 2) | ecosystem: Environmental > Aquatic > Deep subsurface >... | reverse complement strand
GTTCGTGAGACCAACGGCCGCTACGCGCTCCACGCCGCCCACTTGTCCAAGCACCTCGCGGACGACGCTGCGCGACACCTCCCAGATCTCCAGCGCATCGTGCTCCACCCAGCCCGGCCGCGGGTAGTGCTGGCGGAACTCGGAGTACGCGCGACCCACCACGCGGCCGCTGACGTCCACCAGCAAAGCGGTGGTTCCCGTGGTTCCTTGGTCGAGGGCGAGGACTATGTCAGGTTTCATCGGGTGTCTCTGCGGCGCCTCGTGCGGCGAGTCCTAACGACCCCACCGCGCAGCCACGACCAGCACCGCGTCGCGGGCGAAGCCGTATGCCGGGGTAATCACGCCGGCCGTGAAGGTGCGCTGAGCGCTTGGCGACCACCGAAACCCCACCGCCCAGGGCGTCCGTTGATGGACGCGGTCGTGATGCTGCGTGCCAACCTCGCCGAAGAACGTCGTCTTGTCGCCGATCCGGGCTTCGAGACCCATGAATCCGGTCACCGCGCTTTCGTTGCGGCCGTCCTCGAAGCGATCCCACCGCAAACCGAGGTGGCCCCGCAGACCCGTGGGGGTGCCGGCCGTCGGGTGCACCCCGTCGAGACTTGCGACAGCATAGGCAGCGGTATCCTTCAGGATCGAGTCGTGATAGGCGCCGAGAGCGACAGCCGGGAGCGTCGCCGTCTCCGCCTGAACCTGACGCTTGAGACCGAAGGCTAAGCCTTCGCGGTCGTTGGTCGCCCGCATGGCTTCGAGTGCGCCGTGCAGCTCTGTTCGCGCGTCGAGTCGGTACCGGCCGGCAAGACTGTACCAGTGAGTCGTCTCCGTGGCATTGCGGACGGGGAGGTAGGTCAACTGGAGGTCCTGCCCACCCTCGCCCAAGTCAGCGGTTGGGTTGAGCAACAGGCCGGTGACGCCAATCAAGTTGGGGTCGCTGGACGAGGGAACGAGGCAGACAAGCATCACCGCGCCCGCCAGACCGAGGGTCGTCGTCGTTCTCCGCATCATCATGTCTCTCCATTCTACTGAGTGACTGCCGCCGCCTCACAGTCCAGGCGGGTTCTGGGGTGCAGTGGCCGCTGGTACCTGGAAGGCAGTCGTTGCGGTGCTCACGTTGTCGGCATTGTCGGTTGCAGTAACCGTGACGGAGTAGCTCTCCGCCACTCCGTCGTTGTTGACATTGGCCGCCGCGGCATACGTCCCGGCATACGCGGTGCCTGTGCCGGCGGCCAGGGCCACCTGGGAAGCCGCACTGGTCTTCTGCCGCATTACCGTCGCCGTCACTGACTTGAGACCCGAGGGATCGGTTACGTCGGCGCTCACTGTGACGTCGCCGCCTGTCCACCGGAACCCGGCCGGAAGGGTCACCTGCGGGTTGGCGATAGTAGGTCCCTGCGTGTCGCCGGGCTGAACGCCTCCGCCGTTCCCACCGCCACCGCCACCAGTGCCACCGCCTCCTCCGCCAGTGCCACCGCCGGTAGGCGTTGTCGGTTGATCAAGCAGCACGCCGCGGCTGCCGCCGCAGCCGTACAAGCAAAGCACGCTGAAGATCAGTCCGACAGTGGTCGTGGTTCTTGTCGTCACTCGCATCGAATTCCTCCTGTCGGGTGAACCCCTCAGCGCACGCTGAAGGTCGTCAACGCCCGGCTTGCCTGGCCCTCATCGGTTCGCGCCACCAACTGCAGTGTGAATAAGCCGCGGGCCAACGCTTTGCCGCTGCGCGTGCGACCGGACCAGTGGACCGTGTTCACACCGGCGTTGGCAGCGAAGCCGTCGGCGACGACTTCTACGACCCGGCCGTTGGCCGAGCGGAGCTGCGCCGTCACGAGGGCGGGTTGTGAACTGCTGAACGTGATCGCCGCCGAACCATCGCGGTTGGGCGTCACGCGCAGGCCCGTCAGCAGCAACGCCGCGCCCGGGGAGGGATCGACCTCGACGGCCAACTGACGGGTCGCGCCTTGCGTGGCGCTGCGGAACGTGTAGTGGCTCGTCGTCCGCATGTACTGCCGTTCGCCGGTCTCCTTGTCAACCAGCGTGAGTCGGTACGCGTTGGGAACGCGAGTCAGGTCGCTCCACTGGAGCACCACGTCTTCATTCGGTACGTCGGTCTCGACCAGCAGGTCCCACGCGGCCCGACCGTCCAGCGGCGAGCGGAAGTCGACGCCCAGCCGCTGACCGGGCGCGCCCGGTGAGACGAAGGACAGATCGACATACGGCGACACCGGAGGGGGGCTACCGATCTGAAGAGATCCCGAACCGCTCGAACCGCTGCGGCTGGCTGGACGCACGCCCAGGAAGTTGTAGGTGTCTTTGGTTGAGCCGCACGAGACCTCCAGCCGGAAGTCCCAGTCGTCCGGCGAGGCCTGGCGAGCGCGGCCGGTGCTGCGGGCCGCGGCGGCGGCACGCGTGACCGGGGGGATCGTGAGCGTGAGGTTGTCGCTGCTGCCCTGCAACCAGAATGCCTCGTGGGCACCAATGGCGCCGCGCGCTTCGGGCACTACGCTCTGGTCGTAGACGAGCACATACTGGCTGCCATCCCAGGTCCACGCGTAGTCGGCCAACAGCCCCGCCGACTGAGCCTGCGCCAGTGTCCCGGCGTCGAGCCCGCTCTGCTGGACGGTGAGGTCGGTCAGGCTCCACGGCAACGCCGTGCCGCGCGGATTGCCCAGTAACGTCCAGCCGTTGGCCACCGGGGCGGTGAACGGCTGATCGGGGTCGATCCCGCGACCGGCCGTCAGCCGCAGTTGTGTTGCCGCGCCGAACTTGCCCCAATAGCCCTTGCCGGCTTCGAAGGTGACATTGGTGCCGTCGTAGAGCACATACCCGCCGGCCCCGTTGTCTGCAGCCGGGTCCCAAGCCGCCACTTTCACCTGCGCCGCGGGAACGTTCAACACGGCCGCCGGATCGCCCTCGGTAAGTTGCACCGGCAATGTGAACATCCGCAACCCCGACTGCAAATCCACGGCGCTGAGGAGCACGGACACAGCGTCGTCGGTTTCCGTAGCCGCCTGATCAGCCAACGCCACATCCACTGCAGCCGTGTTGGCCAGATCAAGGGCGGCGGGACTCAACGGCGCGTTCGCCACCTTGAACGTCAGCTTCACCAGCGTGCCCTCAGTGCTCAAGCCCTGCGCGTGTAGAAACCCGAAGGTCAACTTGCCGGTGGTCGAAGGGAACGTCTCCGGGTTGGAGGCGAACAGCCCTTGGGACGCCAGGACGCCCGTAGCGTCTACGCCCGTCAATGACAGCGACGTGCCGTCATAGCTCACGTCGAACAGCAGCCCGCCCAAGCTGGCGACGTTGGTCAGATTGACGTCCACCGTCACGGTCGAGCCGGCCGCCACTTCCTTCGGAGCGGAGACAGCGATCTGCAGTCCCTGTGCCTGCGCCAGACTCGCACTCAACGCACAGAAGAACGCCAAATGAGCTCTGCGGGGCTTCGCACCCCTGTTAGTGGAAACGCCGTTGTCGTCCATGGTCTACTTCTCCTCTTCGTGGCTGAGTGTCTACCCACCGGTCAGTATCCGCCGGCATTCGGCTGAGTGCTGATCCTCAGCAATAGCGTCAGCGCCGATTGACGGGTACCCGTCGCCATCATCAAGTACGACCCCTGCTCGCCGGCAATGCCGGTGACGAGTGCGGCGCGGCCCACGGTCTCTGGAACCTGAGTACTTGTCATGGGGCGGCGGTTAGCAGCGTTGTCCTCGAGGTGTTACCCGTATCGCGGTCGGTGAACGTCGCGTAGTAGTCGGCTTCGCGCAAGGGGTGTTGGGAGTCAAAGACGACGGCGTTCCGCGACTGCCCCGGGGCGAGCTGATCGATGACGAACGGGCCCGGCTCTACAAACGCCGCCAAGTCGAACTGCAGTGCGTTGCCGGAAGCATGGGAGTAGACCTCGACGATGCCCCGGCCGGGTGCAGCGCCGCTGACGCGGCCGTGAGCAAGATCGACGTCGCTCACTGTAGCCGGCTGAACGGCTGCGTTTCCGCCGTCGACCACCACAAAGAGCAGCGCTCCCGGCAGCGCGAGAGTATTCCGCAAGAACGTGTTGCCGAACGTGGCACCGCCCGAAACGGAGACGGGGCTGCCCTGGTTGCGGAGGATGACGTTGCCGTGGGCAGGATTCCCTTCACCCGGTCGAATGCCGGCAACTACCACGGTCGCCTGCGCTCCTTCTCGCATCGTCACGCCGTTGCCTTCGTTCCCTCCGGAGAGTCCGATCAGGTTGCCGAGCACGCGGTTGCCGACGACGCCGACGCCAGCCAAGTGGATGCCGTCGCCCTTGTTGGCGCAGATCAGGTTGCCCGCACCGAGGGCCGGTAGCGGCGGCGACGACTGGTCCAGCCATGTCTCGTTCGGCGGCACGGGGCGGGCCCCACCAATAGTGTTGTGGTGCGCTCCGCCGGTGACCAACACGCCGTGGGAGCCGTTGCCAAAGACGTCGCTGCCGACGGCGTTCGTGCCGATGAAGTTGCCCTCGAGGCGGTTGCCGGTGGCATTGGGCCCGGTGATTCGGATGCCCTGCTCATGATTGCTCAGGATGACGTTGCCACCGCCCGCCTGACTGCCGATCACGTTGTCCGGCGCGTCGTCGACCACGATGCCGCTGCCCCAGTTTGTGACGGCCTGCCACCATTGGGCGCCAATGCGGTTGGAGACCAGGACGTTGCCGCGCGTGGCGACCCCGGCGATCCGCACGCCATCGCCGCCGTTGAGGCTAATCTCGTTCGCCTCGACCAGATTGTTCTGTGCGCCCTCGGTCAGTAGCAGACCGGGGCCGCTGGAAGGGATGTCGTCGCCGCCGAAACCGCCATGCAATACATTGCGGCTGATCCGGTTGCCGCGAGTATCCGCTCCGCCGAGGTGGACACCGCCCAACGTCTGCCGCGACACTTGGCAGTCGCTCACCTCGTTCTCCTGGGCGCCGTTGACGATCTCAGTTCCATAACGGGCGTTGGCCCCGGTCACGAAGGCCGAGTTGCTGTTGCCAAACGAACACTCCCGGACTGTGTTGCCTCGCGTGTTCGCCCCCTCGATCAGCAGGCCGCTGCCCTGGTTCTTGAGAGCGAACACACCGGTCACCGAATTATCGTGGCAGCCACCGCTCAAGGCGATTCCGGGTCCCAAGTTGTCTCGGAAGAGCCCTCCCTGCACCACAGTCTCGGTGGTCTGGGTGCCGTCGATGACGAGGCCTTGCCCGCATTGCGAGATGTCGAGGGCTTCGAGGATCGTGCCGTTGGCGCCATCAGCGACCCGGACCCCTGCGCCGGCCGCGCCCTGGATGAGGCAGCCGGCATCGGGACTGCCGAGATGGTTGCCGTACGTTTCGGCGCCAGCGATGGACACCCCGTCGGCCCGGGAGTCGTGCACCTCGGCGACCACAGTGGTCCGCGTCGCGCCGTCCTCGATCCGCAGGTCGTCGTTGGCGTTGGCGGTCAGCTTCACGTTGACCGTGTTCTCGTCCGTGTCGGCGCCCGTAACCAGCACCCCGTGACCGTTGTTGTAGCCGCAATAGCCGGCGATGGAGTTGTTGTTCGCCCCGCCGGCGACAACGATGCCGTCGGCATTCGGTCCCAGTCGCTGATCCCGAGAATCGATGCCCACCTCGTTGCCGGTCAGTACGTTGTCCGCCGTCTGCTGATCCGTGAGCAGAATTCCAACTCCGGCGTTGCTGAAGATTCGGTTCTCCTGGATCTGGTTGAGCGTCGCGCCAGCGGAGAGCAGCACGCCGCGGCCGGTATTGGACTCGAGGGAGCAGTTCATGACGGTGTTGTCATGCGCCCCACCGGCCAGCGCGATGGCGTTCTCCGAAGTGCCGGTGATCTTCATGGAGGCCAGGCTGTTGCCGTGGGCGCCGCCTTCGATCCGGACGCCCTGAGCGCCCTGCCGAATGGAGACTTCGAACACCAAATTGTCATTGCCCGTGACGCGGATGCCGGTGCCGTCGGCTGGCAAGGTGAGGTCCACCGACCGCACCTGGTTCCGGTCGCCCGTGATCTCAACAGCCGGACCGGTTGCCTGGAGTGTCCACACGCTTCCGCTGACTGTGTTGCCATTCCCGGCGAGCCGAAACAAGGGGCCGGTCTGCGCCGCCAAGGGGTTCCCGATGCCAATCACGTCCCCGTCAGTATCCAGCGCCAACGGACCTTGCGACAGCACCACCACGGGGGGCGGGAGCGACGGATCGCCGCCGTGGACCCCGTCAATCGCGTCCGCGAACGCGGCGCCAGCGAACACGGGCCGATTCGGATCCACGCTCACTCCATCGTACAGCCACCGCAGCTCCCCCGCGGGGATGTTGTCGTTCGGTTGGCGATCGATGCTCAGCGCGCCCACGGACAGCTTCCCGGTGGCCAGCATGACCGCTTCGCGGAGCGTGAGGTCATCGTCTCGCGCGTTGCCATCGGCCGTGGTGGAGACGGTGATGAACGCGCCTGGCAGCGGTCCCTCGCCGCGGACGGCCAACGCGACTGAACGGCGTGCCGTGGCGCCCATGGCGTCCAGGTACTGCACGGTGAACGAGTGGAACCCGACGGCCGTTGTCGAACCCCACAAATAGCCCGTGTCGCGATCCAGGGTCAGCCCCGGAGGAAGGGTGGTGCCGTCCACAACCGTCCAGCCGTTCTTCGGACCGTAGCCAAACGGGTTGGTCTCGGAGGGCGCATTGCGGTTATAGGCCGCGCCGTTCCGCAGCTTGAAGGTGTAGTCGTAGAACACGTCGGCTTGAGCGGGTGGAAGCTGCCCCGCCGACGGCGCCGCGGGCAGCAGTCCACTGATGACCGGTTTGAAGGCGCCCAGCGCCCCCAGTGGACTCAAGCGGGCGAACTCGATTCCGTCGCATACCCCGTCGCCGTCGCTGTCCACGTTAGTCGGGTCGGTTGCCAACTCGCGCTCACGGGCGTCCAAGACCCCGTCCTGATCCGTATCGGCGCTACCGAAGCGCCCGAACTGTGGGTCGGCAAGTCTCAGGCGGAGCGCGATCAGGCCGATACTCGCGGCCGAGGTCAAGCACTCGTGGACCTCGGGCAACGTCTCGACGTGCGAGAAACAGGCGATCAGGGCCGTGGTGAAGGCGGATCGCTCGAACCCGTTTCCCTTGATCGGCGAAACGCCAGTGAACCGAATGCCTGTGGAGCTGTCGCTCGCCTTGTTCGTTGCGGTGAGGACCGTCACCTGAGGCGTGAGACCCTTCTTGTCGGTGTCATGGAGTATATCGAAGAGGACCCCAGCATCACAACACGCTTCCACGATCAGGTACTTCGCCGGGGAGGCGATGAGCTCAAGGCCCTCGCGGAGAAGACCCGGTTGAACGGCGTTGCCGGGCTTGCTCGTGCCAACACTCCCCCCCCTGCCGTGCCCCAACAGCATAACCACGAGCACGTCGCACGGGCGAACCCGCGCCCGCAGGTCCGCCAGCGCTTTGTAGACCGCGTCCGCCGCCAAACTCTCCTGATTGATCAGGGTCACCGAGAAGAGAGCCTGCCGCAACACGTCGTACATGTCGAACGCGGATTCCTGAAGCTCATCCACCTCCGGGCTCAGGCACGCCACCACCGCGTACCGGCGCGGCACGCCGGTGCAGTCGCAGGCCGTCTTCAGCGGAGGGAACATGTGGGGGATCGGCGGGATGTCTCCCGGATCAATCGAGCGGGTAGGGACCCCAGCGTTCTCCGCGCGCGAAACGACGTTCACCCACCCATTCTGTGCGTTCTCCCCGATAAACACAGCGTCCGGCGGGCCCTCAGGACCGAAAGAGTGATTCCACAGGCTCTGACCGTTGAGCATGGGATACCAGCTATGGCGGGTCTGGGAGACGATCTCGCCGGTACGGCAGTCGACCAACACATAGAGGGCGGGGTGTACCCACAGCCCCCAAGGCGCCTCATCGACCATGAAGAACCAGCAGGGGGAAGGCGCTGAGACCTGGCGAGACTCGGAGCGGGCCGCTGGGAGGAACTCGGCCGGCGACACCACGTCGCCGGCGTCCAACGGCTGCTGGAGGCCGTACACGACAGCGTCGTCCTTGCTGTCCAGCTTGTCCAGGATCTCGGTGGTAACGAGGGCAACCGCCTGCTCCCGCGTGACTGCCGGCTCGTCGGCTGCAAGCAGAGCCACGGAAGCGGTCGCTGTCACGTGCTCGGCACTGAGACTGCGCGCGCGAACCGTGACGACCGGCGGCTCGGGAAGCTGTGCGGGAGCGGTGTAGAGCCCCTCGGCACTGACGGTGCCAAGATCCGCGTCGGACGCACCTTCGAGGCTCCACGTCACGCCGCTGCCGTCGGGAGAGAATGCCGTGAATTGCTGCTCAGCGCCGACCGCCACATTCGCCCGGTCCGGGGTCACTGAAAACACGGCGCGCCCCCGCAAGACATCCAGTCGCATCAGCCCGACCACATACCGCAGAAGCTGCTGAGCATCGGTGCGGGACGCCTCACCATCGCCCACCGTTCGGCCTTCCGCCCCCGGATTGGGGAACACGTCACCAGCGTCGCGCTGTTCCGGCGTGCCGGTTTGCGCCCCGTCCACAATGCGGAACAACTGCAGCGCATCGCGGAGATCGACAGCGCCATCGCCGTTCACGTCGCCTTTCAGTCCTTGCGCCCACGCCCACGAGCCTGCCGCGACTGCCGCGGCGACAATGAGCGCTGCCGACAGCGCCCGTCGTCGACGCCGCCCTCTGCGTCGCATTACGTCCGTAGTCTGGGACCTTGCATGATGGTTCTCCACATGCATGAGTGCTGTTCCTTCCCGGTTCGCGAACTGCCTCACCAACAGTGGGCTGTACGCTCTCTTCGCTCAACGAGGTCTCCACCTCGGGCAGAGGCATTTCCGCAGAGAGGCGACCGCCCGCGCTTCACACCGGTCGGTGATCGCTGCCGAGTCGTTGCGGCCGCCGGTCTACTGTCTCCCTCCATTCGGCTGGAAGTTCAGCCCCAACGTCACGGTGAGACGGCGGACGAAGCTGCCATCGTCGCGCATCAGGAACAGCTCCCGATCTTGCTCGCGGTCGCTGGCGAAGAGGATTTGGCCGTCGGGCAGCCAGGCGGGGTCGGTGTCGGTGGCGGGCTCGTCGGTGAGTCGCTTGACTCCGCTGCCGTCGGCGTTCATGGCGTAGATCTCCGGGTTGCCGTCGCGGTCCCTGACGAAGAGGAGCTTGTCTCCAGTGTCGTTCCAGGCGGGCTCGTCGTCGTTGCTGGGGCTCTGGGTCAGATTCGCTACGACAGCGCCGTTGGCGACGTTAAGCAGGAAGATATCGGCGTTGGTCTGCCCGCTCTGGCGGAAGAAGCCAGTCTGCGCGGGGTCGGTCCACGGTCCTGAGGTGAAGGCGATCTTCGTGCCGTCGGGCGACCAAGTTGGGTGAAGATTAGCCAGAGTGTTGTCGGTTTGGGTGAGTTGGGTTTGCTGGGTTCCGTCGTAGTACATGACGAAGAGCTCTGGGTTGCCGTCGCGCGTCGAGACGAACGCCAGGCGGTTGCCGTCGGGCGACCACGAGGGCTGGAAGTCGTCGCCGGCCGCCGTGGTGAGCCGCGTCGGGTCGTTGGCGCCGTTGGCGCCCATGGTGTAGATGTCCAGATCGCCGTCGCGAGACGAGGCGAACGCGACGGTTCGGAAATTGGGCGACAGAGCGGGATCCTGATCGGTTGCCTGGTGTTGGGTGAGGCGGACCGCGGTGGGGCTGAACACCGACCGGCGGAGGTAGACTTCGCGGTTGCCATCGCGGGTGCTGGTGAAGACCATGGGCGTCACCGGAGGGTTGGTGGTTTCGGGATCGGCGAGGACGGGCGTGGAGAAGGCGGAGGTGTTCCCGTCAGCGTCCGTGATCGTCGCAGTGAGCATTGGCGCTCGCGGCCGGGGAGCGTTGAGCGTCCACTTGCCGTTGAAGACAGGGGCGCTCCCGACAAAGATCTCGCCCTGCGCCCCGCGATCACCATAGACCTGCACAATGCCTCGGGGCACGCTTGCGGGCGCAGTTCCCTTGATCACCGTCGGCAGTACCGTGGTGATGGTTGGCACCGAGGGGTTGGCGGTCTGGATGCCGCCCTTCTCGTTGTCGTAGATTGAGCCCTGGAGGACGCTGTTTTTGCCCGTGCCGGCCCCCAGGTCGATCCCCACAGCCCCGACACAGCGCGTCACGGTGTTCCCCGTCAAGCGATGGCCATTGGCGCCGCCCGCGATGATGATGCCTGCGCCGCGCTGTCCCAGGATCTGGCCCCCGGCAGCCAGACCGAACACGTTGTTCTCGACGCTGGCGCCACTGGTACCCGCGCCGGTCAGCAACAGTCCGCCCTTGTTGTCAGCCAACCGGTTCTCCTTCACCACGGCGTTGGGGCAATCGGTCAGGCGGATGCCTTCGGCTCCATTGCCAACCGGCCGCGTCCCCTTGGCCGAAAGCCCGACCAGGTTACCACTGATCTGAGCTGAGGAGACGCGCGTCAGGTCGATCCCAGGACCGCCGTTCCCAGAAATGCGGTTGCCGGTGCTCTGCCCGAGGCGCAGGCCGTCGATGGCCCCAGCCGCTTCGACGCCCGCGCCGCCAGCGGTGCCGACCGACAGCGACTTGTCGCCGCTGAGACTGAGCCCGAGGAAATTGCCGTCGATTGTCACGTCGGAAATGTCCGGGCCGAGCAGTCGCACACACGGTCCGCCGTGTCCGGACACCACATTGCCGGACTCCACGCCGACACGCCCGCCGGAACCGGGTAGCCCGTGACCGCCAATCACGACACGGCGCCAACCGCTTTCCACGACGATGCCAGCCTGCTGCCAGCTCGACCAGTCGTTCCCGGTGGCATCGGTGCCGATGAGGTTTCCGGCTACTACCGCGTTGCCGGGAAGGGGAGCAGTGGGTGCCGGTCCCTTGAGCAGGTGAACGCCGAACTGGTGGTTGCTGGCGATCCGGTTGGCCATGGTCTCTGCGCCGCCGAGGGTAGTGCTGAGTGCGGAAGTCGCAACCTGAACGCCGTCCCCAGTGTTGTTGGTGATCTCGCAGAGGCGAACCGTGGTGTTGCTGGTGTTGGGTCCCTCGATGGCGACACCGTTGACGCCGTTCCAGTTGAGGTGTTGGGCGAGCACGGCAACCCGGGTGCAGCCGGACTCGACGCGAACACCGTCCTGTTTGTTCTGTTCCACGCTGCCATGGGGAGTTTGCCCCGCTGCGACCGTGGGCACGAAGCTGGCATCAGCGGCGAGGCGGATGTCTGAGCTGTTGCGGATGACGATTCCGGAACCGTTGTTTCGGGACGATTCTACGCCTTGGAGCGAGCAGTTGGTTGCGTGATCCAGCAGAACTCCGTCGGTACCGCTGTCGGTCGCACTTCCGCCGGCAACGATGGCGCCGGTTGTGTTGGCCAGCAGGCGGATGCCCTCACGTCCTGAAAGCTGGACGCTATTGCCGCGAAGGGTCACGTCCTTGGCACCGACCGATTCTATGCCAGTGTCGCTGACGATCCGCCGCTGCGCTGCGGTGGTCATCGTGCAGGGGACGGTGTTGTTCTCGAACGACACAAACTGCCCGGGCGTCTCAATCCGCGCGCCGGCCAGGACATTGCCGCCAAGGTCGTTCCCGGTCGCCCACACACCGTCTTCCCTCGCTTGTGCCGCGGCGGAGACCAGGACACCGTATTCTTCGTTGGTCCAGATGAAGTTCTGCTCGAGGCGCGTGCGCAGTGGGTCACCGGCCGCGGAGTGCAGCACTGCCACGCCGCTCTTGCCGTTCAGCTCAATGCGAACTCCATAGAGCTGCGAGTCGTAGCAGTTGCCTTCGATGAGAATGCCGTGTGCTTTGTTCTCGCCGACGTACTGAGGGTGGTTCGTGCCGGTGCGCTGCTTCCACCGGGTGCCAGTGGCGCCACCCGCAATCGTGAGCCCGTTCCCGCCATTGCGCAAGCACGTCCCCCAGTAGATCCGCGTGTCGGCTGTCGGTTGAGACGGAGCAGACTGTCGCGTCGCAGTTCCACCCACAATCCGGATGCCATCGCCGAGGTTATCGCGGGCGTCCACAAGTTCGAAGGAGGTACGCTGCGGTCCGGCCTCGACCAGGACGCCGTGAGCGGCCGACTGTTCAACGCGCAACTCACTGAAGGTGGCGTCGGTGTTCCGGTAGCCGAGTTCAGTGTCGACCACCTTGTCTCCATGTACCCAGACGCCGACTCCCGACACGGGCAGCCCCATGGTGGAGGTTGATTTGAGGATGTGCGCCCCCACGCGATTGCCACGCGAATCCCCGGTGATTTCGACGCCGACACCACAGGATTCGATGCGCCCGCCGATGCTGTTGAAGGAACCGTCTTGCACCTTCACCGCCACGAGACAATTGGCCATCTTACCGAAGACACCACCGAGCCAGTTGTAGTTGCCCGCCACCTCGATGGCAGCGTGGGGACAGTTGGTGACATCCAAGCCCACCCCATTCCCATCAGAGGTCACTCGCAACGCCGGCCCCGTGCACTGAGAGGCATCCACCGCGCCACCAATCGTGTCGTAGCCGGCGTCCAACGGCGGCAGCGATCCGGTCAGCGTGGGCGTACCGACGCCACCGCTGAACGTTACCGTGTCCCGAGCCGCGGGGCCTGGCGGGTAGTGGATTTTCCAGACATTGTTGCCGTCGAACTGCCCAGGCTGGATTCGCTGCGCTTCGTTGTCGGTGAGCGGCGAACCGCCCCGCTGTCGCACCAGACCGGCCACGCCTTGGGTTGCAAGGAGGATTGCTTCCCGCAACGACAGGTCGTTGTCCGCCGCAACCGAATCGGCAGCCGTCGTTACGTAGATTGTACTTCCACGTCCGAACACCCCCTCGCGAAGAGTGAACTGCCCTGTCAGTGGGAAGTCACCCGCGCGGGTAGAGACGCGCACATCCACCGTGCGATCAAGTTCTCCGCTCTTGAGCATCAACGGCTCTTCGACAACCAGACTCGTGGGCGATATCGAACGTACTAGTCCCTCCGCCTCTTTGGTGTCCCCGGTGAACTTGAAGAATACCCGGGTCTCGCCCTCGGCGACACCCAGGTTCCTCCCTGCCAGTATGAGGGGCGTGCCGCCCGGACCGGCTGGGGGCGACAGCCCCGTCAGGGTCGGGGAATCGATGGTCTGGAACGACTGTTTGGAGACCGTCTCGAAGAACGTCCCAGCCTTCTCCGGGTCCTCAACCTGCGTCTTCACCTTGAGCTGGCCGCTGGAGGCTCCAGTGGGCACTTGCACAACGAGCTTGGCGGCGCTGCTGTTGGCTTCGTCGATCGCCCCGGCCACGTCACCCCCGAAGAGAACCGTGTCGTTCTTAGTGCCGGCGGGACGGAAGTAGCGACCTCGAATAGTGACGGACGTCCCGGCTGGCGCCGGCCATTCGACGGGCGGCGAGGGGTTCAGCGGGTAGCCGTAGCCCGGCGTCACCGAATCGATCTCGGGCGGGCGCACCACCTCAATCAAGTCGTCCGCTTCCACCGTGCCGGACTGCTTCTTCACCTTGAGAAGGACATAGCCTGGCTGCATGTCGGGCACCCTCACCCTCAGTTCGGTGCCGGCATCGTTGGCCGACGTGACCGTTCCCTCTGCCTCGCCGAAGAACACCTTGCTGTCGCCCACCACCCCCAGCCGTTTCCCCGTCAGCGCGACTGTCTGGTTCGGTTTGACACGTTTGGGGTACCCGGTCAGGGCCGGCGAGAACGGGTCGCCAACAACCACCAGCGTCGTCTCCAGTGGGGTGACTTTTCCGACGGCATCACGGAAGAACACATTGAGGATCCCCGCGGTCGGGTAGCCCGTGACAAGGCTCAATGCCCGGTCGGCCATCTTCCCCCAAGTGACTACCTTGTTGGCGATCTTGATGCCACTGACCAAGCTCTTGGCCATTTGCTTGAGTCGCTCGTTGGTCGCGAGTTCCTTCGCCAGCTCTTCGGATACCTTCTTCACGACGGACAGCGTGACGTCCCATATCACTCCCAAGGCATCGCCCGTGTCTCGCCCACGACCCAACTTCACCACACCCAACTGGATCAGCTTCTTGTAGGCTTCGAAGGCGGCACTACGCGCGACTTTGTGCCACGCTTCTTCTTTCACAACATTCCCCGCAAGCACTTTCATGATGTCGAGCGACAAGGCAACGAGGTTGAGGACCAACGCGAAGTCGTTGTCGCGCCCTGGGAGAAACTTGGTCGCGAACTCCTCTTCTGCGCTGTCTGTCGTCGGTAGCGCTCCACTGAACGCCCGCAACAGGTGGAGGCGCCCTTCGTTGGGGTTCAACGGCACGCCGGGCTGGGAGAGGATGGAGAGCTGCGGACTGACATGAGACGAGGCGTAATCCAGCACACCCAGGACGATGTCGCCCCCGTAGATGGACGCCAGATTGAAGAGTCCCTTCGCAGATACCATGTGTGCGTTGACGTATTGGAGTCGCGGATAGACAGTGGCGGGATCGAACTTCTTGAGGTCGGCGAAGCCGTTGGGAAAAGCCTGTGGATCGATAGCCACGATTCGCGCCAGCCAGTCCACTGCGGTCAATGCCCGGTTGGCAACAACCAGTCGGAGGTCTTTGTCCCTCTCCTGTAGGCTGACGGTGAGGGCCTGAACGTCCGCCTTTTGCAGGTAGGCGCGACTTGACCCGCCGCCCTCACCTTCCTCCCTGGCAGAGGTCGGGGGAACGACGTTCCGGCTCGACTCCAGTCGCGTCGCCAAAGCTTCCCAGACGGCTTTCAGGGCAGTCTGTACGTCCGCATCCTCGGACAGTAACGCGCCCTGCACTATTGCGTTCTCGCACCCCACCACCAGCGCAGGGAACTGCGCAAGCGACTCGATGGTGGCGAGCAAGTCCTCCAGCGGATAGTCGTCCCGTGGCATGAAAGCCGGGTGGAGGAGCACCAAGGCCACCGCGGTGCTATGCGCACTGATCTGGAATTTCCCGCCGGCACCAGGTAAGTACAAGGCGAGAAGAGACCCGTCTCCGCCGGTACCCCGCCGGGCAACCACGAACGTCAGTGGGGCAGAGGTGAAGGGCGCGCTGAAGCCGCCTTGACCGTCGACGTTCCCCGACCCGAGGTCCGTCTCGACCACGTACTCGCTGAGAGATTGCCGCCCCCGCATCCGCGCCGGCAGCACCAGTTGCCCCGTCTTGATTGTCGCCACCTCGAATGCGGTGTCGCTGTTGTCTGTCCCGCCTGGAGTGGTCACTGTGAAGTAGCCCGAGGTCGCTCCCTCGGGCACACTCACCGTCAGCTCGCTTGCCATGGCTGCCGTCACCGGGCACACGAGCCCGTTCAGTTCAACGAGGTTCTCTGACGTGCTGCCGGCCACGAAGTTGGCGCCGGCGAGCTTCACGACTGTCCCGGGAGAGCCGACGGTAGGGTCGAAACCAGTCACAGCCGGACCGACCAACTGGCCGGTCAACTCCCCCAGGTCGACCAGACCGACCAGATGCCGGGCCAGCTTCCGGGCGTCGTCAATATCGACCTTACCGTCACCCACTGCGCGTCCGGAGGTCCCGGGCAACGGTGCTACGTCGGCTCGCGCCTGCTCCTCGGCTGTCAGGGCAATGACGCCGTCCACGTGCCTCAGCACTAACAGCGCATCGCGCATGTCTACAACGCCGTCAGCGTTCACGTCGCCACCCAAGGACTGGGCATGCCCCACCAACGAAGCCAGGAGCAGAACGACCACCGCGAGTCCGCCTCGAAGTCGAACGGTTGGCATGGTGATTCCTTTCGTTAGTAGCGCACTATTCGAAGCTTGCGCAGCCGCTGGGAATGAGTTGCAGCTTCTGCTGGAAGTCGGCATCTTGCGGGCCCAGCTTGAGTACACGAAACCGGTCGAGGGGAATGTCGGGAAGTGTCACGAAGTCTGCGTCGGGCAGGACGCCTGCATACGGGTTACTCGCCGCGCTCTTCGAATCCACGGCATAGAGCCCGATGCCACTCTCACCGCCGGTATCGACGCAGTACATGCCATACATCTGAAGCGCCTTAGCGATCGTCAGCTCGTAGCCCGACAGCCCGCCAAGATCGAAGGAGGGGTCCAACTGAAGGAGCGCACCTTCGGGGATGGCTGTAGGGTCGTCGGTGATCCCGTCGCTGTCCGTGGCCGGTGCCACGGGACCGCCCGACTTCGTGTAGGGGTAGCTGAATCCCAGCGCGTGAGTGATGACCCCGCGCTTGAGTTCGTCCGGCCAGATGACCCCGCCCAGGAACGCGAACCCCGACCCGCGCGTGGAGATTCCTGCCGGATAGACCCCGCTGCTCTCCAGACTAATGCTATTCGCCCAGCTTGCCACCCATCTGCCGTTCTCCTTGCGGGCTTGCCAGAAGTCGTGCTCGCAGCGGTTCGCCAGGTCCAGGACGACCATGTGGTTGTCCTGATCGGAACCTTCTCCGCACCCCGTGGGAGGGGTGTCGCCGTCCGTGTCCGTCCCGGGTTCCGCCCAGTCGGGAATCGGAACTCCCTTCATGACGCTGACGCCCAGCTCCCAGTGGGGACCGCACGTGAGCGTCACGTCGTGCTGCCCGGACTGCCGCGTATCAGGCGCAAAGTAGACGGGCGCTGAGTACTGCCTGACCTGGAGGACGAAGGCTGCGGCTCTGACCAAGCTTTGCACCAACGTCGTCGAGCTGGGATCGACTTCGGGGTCGACGCCGAGGGCACTGTTGAAAGGGCTACCGACGGAATAGAGATTGAGGCTGGCGAAGGCGGGGAGGATGGAGGGTTTGCCCGCTGCGCCGCCGTTCGCCGCAACACCGGAGCCGCCACCTGATCCACCACAACCTGTCAGGGCATCCCCAAGGAATGGACACACGAGGACGCACAAGACAATACGGCGCACTGCTACTCCCTCCTTGGCGGAGCGAACGAGACAGTCCATCGCACCGAGCAGGGGGGTGCCCAGTGGAGACAGATCAAGTGCAGCATGACGTGCCCGCCGGCGATTGTAAACACCCAAATCCTGCAATCCTCGTTTCCGCCCACCGCTTGGCGGTGGCGGGACGCGTGCAGCGAGCGACACCGCGACACCGGGGCCGTGCTTTCAAAGTTCAGTATTGACAGAGCGACCATGATGGGATACTCTCAGCGGCGAACGAAGGACGAAGACAGCGGAGGATGCGTCGCACATGGCCCGCC